>Ga0008835_100109_pt1 | contig 104486 bp, 90 predicted proteins | sample HotLakConsoUCCRE_FD_62215 | JGI IMG/M metagenome (GOLD analysis project Ga0008835, IMG submission 62215) | Hypersaline microbial mat communities from Hot Lake, Washington, USA - Hot Lake Consortium UCC-RE (Hybrid Assembly) ... | reverse complement strand
TCGACGATCAGATCGACCAGCGGCGGGTTCGCCTCGAACAGGGAAAACAGTTGAACGCCGGCCGGCAAGCCCCTGAGGAACTGATCGAAATTCGCCAGGGCCTCCTCCGGCCTGGCGGCGGATTGAAAGCGGCGCAGCAGGTCGGGCTTCAACCGCTCGAAGATCGCCTGCCCGCGGTCGGACCGCAGCGCGGGATAGCGCGGCCAGCGCGCCACTATCTCGGCCTGGGTGTCGGAAATCGCGACATCGGCGCCGGTTTCCCCGGCCATGGGCGCGAAGAAATCGCCGGTCAGCTTTTCCACGCGGCGCAACCTGTCCATCAACCGGTCGCGAAACGCCGCGGTGTCGCCCTCGCCGCAAAGCCGCGCCAGGCGGTCGAAGCCGTCGGGCGATTTCGGCAGGCGGTGCGTCTGCGCATCGTCGATCATCTGCACGCGATGCTCGATCTCGCGGTGATGGGCGTAGAGATCGGCCAGGTCGCCCGCCACCTCGCGCGGAATCCAGTTGGCCCGCGCCAGCGCCGCCAATGCCTTGACCGTGCGCCGCGAGCGCAGCGAGGGGTCGCGCCCGCCGGCCACAAGCTGCCTTGTCTGGGCGAAGAACTCGATCTCGCGGATGCCGCCCGCGCCCAGCTTCATGTCGTGACCCTCAAGCTTAAGATCACCGTGCAAGCCCTTGTGGCTGCGTATCTTCTGCCGCATGTCCATGGTGTCCTGCACCATCGCGAAATCGAGGTGCCGCCGCCAGACGAAGGGCTTGAGCGTGTCGAGAAACCGCGCCCCCGCCGCCACGTCGCCGGCCACCGGCCGCGCCTTGATGTAGGCCGAGCGTTCCCAGGACCGCCCGTCGGCCTCGTAGTAGCGTTCCGCCGCCGTCATCGAGATGCAGACCGGCGTGACGCTGGCATCGGGGCGCAGGCGCAGGTCGGTGCGAAAGACGTACCCCTCCGCCGTCGTGTCGCCGAGGCTCGCCGCGATCCTGCGCGTCGCGCGGATGAAGCCCGCGCGCGCGTCCATCACCTCGTCGGGGTCGAAGCGGTCGTCGTCGAAGAGGCAGATCAGGTCGATGTCGGAGGAATAGTTCAACTCTCCCGCGCCCATCTTGCCCATGGCGAGCGCGACCATGCCGGCGCCGTCGCGGCGGGCGTCCTCCTCCGTCATGCCGGGCAGCTTGCCGCGCCGCGCCTCGGCCGCGACATGGGTGGTGAGCGCGGCCGACAGGCAGGCATCGGCGAAATCGGTCCAGGCCTGCGTGACGGCGTGAAGCGGCCAGACGCCGCCCAGATCGGCCAGCGCCACGATCAGCCCGGCGCGGCGCTTCAGCCGCCTGAGCCCGGTGTCGAGGTCGCCTGCGGACAAGCCCGCGGTCTCGGCGATCAGATCGGTCACGATGTCCTCGGGCTCGTCGTGCAGCACATGCGACAGCCAGTGTCCCTCGCGCGCGATCAGGCCCGCGAGATAGGGCGAGGAGCCCGCCGCGCCCTCGATCAGCGGGCGCAGCTCGGGCGGCAAATGGTGCAGATGCGCCAGCGCCTCCGCCCCGCGGTCGGAGCTGTGGGGGATCGGGTGGCGGGTCAGGCGCGATGCAAGGCTCATGGGGTGGAGATAGGCCCTCGCGGGGCGGAACGTCAATCGCTGCCCGACGCGTGTCCCACGCGTGGGACAGGTTCTCGCACATTTAAAATCAATACGTTACAGAGGGACTTTCACAATTTGTCAGGATTTCAGGGCTGCGCCGGGCAATCCATCGAAAAGCAGTTTAGCCACCCCGCCCCGCCCCGACGCCAGATCGAGGTCACGAACATCTCGTCGGGCCCGGTCGCGCCGGGCCTCGTGAAGTGCGCGCGGTAGGCGATCAAGACGACCCCTTCCGCAAGGATACGGTGGGTGATGTCGGCCATCTCGTAGGCGAGGACGGAGGGGCCATCATCACATTGCATCGCATGCTCGGTGCGATCTGCGAGACCGCTGGGATAGACGCCGAGAAAATCGGCGCTGAGCGACGCAAGATCCGCTGCCTTGTCGCCGCGCATCAGCGCCTCCCAGACCATGCGCTCGGCGGCTTCGATCTCGGCCTCTGGTTGCCCCGTCATTGCGCCCTCCCTTGCCCTTGGCGGCGATCCTTGCGAAGGGACGCGCCGGAAACAAGGGGAATGACCATGTCGAAAAGCCTGAACCGGGTCAGACGCGCGCTGGAGGAGGCGGGCATCGCCGCCGAGGTGCTGGAGATGGCCGAGGGCACCCGCACCGCCGAGGACGCCGCGCGCGCGGCCGGATGCGCGCTGGATCAGATCGCCAAATCCATCATCTTCCAGGCCGGGACCACGGGCGACGCGGTGCTGTTCATCACCGCCGGCGGCAACCGGGTGGATGCGGACAAGGCCAGCGCCGTGGCGGGAGAGCCGCTGGGCAAGGCCGATGCCGGGCTGATCCGGGCGCAGACGGGCTTTGCCATCGGCGGCGTCGCGCCAGTGGGCCATTTGAACCCGATCCGTGCCTGGTTCGACCCGCGCCTGGCGGAGTTCGACGTGATCTGGGCCGCCGCCGGCACCCCGCGCCACGTCTTCGCCATCGCGCCCGACGTGCTGCTGCGCCTGAGCGGGGCGCGACTGGCCGCGTTCACCGCCTAAAGCGCCGCCAGCACCGATCGCGCGGCGCGGTGGCCGGGTGGCTCGCCGCCCGCGCCGAGGCGCGCCATGGCCAGCGTCATCGCCTCGAGTTGCCGGTGGCGCGCGCCCGCATCCTCCATCAACGCGGTCAGCGCCGCCGCCACCGGGGCGGGGCGGCAGGCCGTGCCGATGAACTCGGGGATGGTGCGGCTTTCGGCGACGAGGTTGACCAGCGTCACCGTGTCGATGCGCAGCATGGATTGCACCACCACCCGGCTGAGCCAGCTCATGTCGTAGGCGATGACCATGGGCGTGCGGCTGGCCGCCAGCTCCAGGCTGACGGTGCCCGAGGCCGCCAGCGCCACATCGGCCACGGCAAAGGCGGCGCGTTTCAGGGCCGCGAATTCCGCCGGCGCGGTGCCGCGCGGGTCGAGCACATGGGGGCGCCCCGGCCAGTCGGCGACATGCGCGCCGATCATCCCGGCCACGGCGGGGGCGGCGGGCAGGACGACATGGGCCGCGGGATGGCGGGCCAGCACCGGGCGCAGCGCCGCGCCGAAGATCGGGGCAAGGCGCGTGATCTCGGACCGGCGCGAGCCGGGCAGCACGAGGATCACCGGCGCGCCCGCGCCGATGCCGCAGGTGGCGCGAAACGCCGCGATCTCGGCCTCGGAGGCCTGCGGTTCTGTGACCACGGGGTGGCCGACGAAATCGCAGCTCATCCCCTCGGCCTGCATGTAGGGCGGCTCGAACGGCAGCAGCGCCAGAACGTGATCGACGCTGCGCGCCATCTTGCGCGCGCGGTTCGGGCGCCAGGCCCAGACGGTGGGGGCGACGTAATGGATCGTGCGAAGCCTGGGCGCGCGCGCCTTGACCTGCGCCGCGACGCGCAGGGAAAACTCGGGGATGTCGATGGTGATCAGCGCATCGGGGGCCAGCGCCAGCACCGCGTCGGCGGTGTCGCGGACGCGCCGCGCCAGGCGGCGGTAATTGGCGAGAATGTCGGTCAGGCCGATGACCGACAGCTCCTCCATCGGGAAGATCGGCTCCAGCCCCTCGGCCCGCATCAGCGGGCCGCCGATGCCGTGAAAGGCCACATCCTTGCCCGCCAGCGCCTTGAGGCCCACCATCAGCGCCGCACCCAGCCGGTCGCCCGACGGCTCCCCCGCGACGAGGAACAGGCGCAGGGTCATGGCACCGCCCAAAGCGACAGCTCGCGCGCGCGCGCGGCCGCAACGACGGCCTCGGGGTCGAGCAGCAGCACCCGGTTTGCCTGCACCACGATGCCCGACAGGCCCGCCTGCGCCGCCAGCGCCACGGTCTCGGGCCCGATGGCGGGCATGTCGACGCGCAGATCCTGCCCCGTCTTGGCGCGTTTCACCAGCACGCCGCCCGATCCCGGCGCGGTCTCGGCGACGAAGCGCAGCATCGCGTCGGTGCCCTGCAGGGTTTCGACCCCCAGCAGCTGCCCCTTCGCCGCCACCGCCGCCTGCCCCACGTCGAGCGGGCCAAGCGCATCGAGCACGGCCGTTGCGCGGGCGGCATCGGCGGGCGGCGCGCCCTGCCCCGCCAGCACACCCTCGGGCGCCAGCAGGTCGGGGCGCAGCTCGTGCGCGCCGCGCAGGGCGAACCCCTCGCTTTCGAAGATCGCCACCACCTCGCGCAGCAGCGCGTCGTCGCCCCGCCCCTGCGCCGCGACGATCCGGGGCAGCAGCGCTGTGGTTTCAGGGTCGAGCAGCGCGATGTCGAAGCTGGCGCGGCGCATCGCGCCCGCAAGGCACAGGTCGGTGACGGAGGCGGCGCGCAGATCGGCGAAGAGCCGGCCGAGGTGTTCGAGCCGCGCCGCGATCACGCCCGCGCCGGTCACGGCGCAGTCGACGCCCGCAAGCTGCACGATCAGCGCCGGGTGCCGCGCGGCCAGAAGACCGGGCAAGGCGCCGGTGCCCGCGATGATCGCCAGACGGCCCATCGCGGCCTCAGCCCGGCGTCAGGAAGGAGCGGTCGCTGTCGCCCAGCACGAAGGCCACGATCTCCTGCACATAGGCGCTTTGGCCGGCGGCATCGTCCTGCAACCGGCGGGCGCGGTCCTGAAAGGCGCCCTCGCCCTGCGCCAGCGCCTGGAATGCCGCCCGCAGCGCCATGATATCCTCGCGCTTCACGCCGCGGCGCTTGAGCCCGACGAGGTTCAGCCCGTCGAGCCCGCCGCGCGGGCCCTGCACGAGGCCGTAGGGGATCACGTCATGCGTCACCATCGTGACCGCGCCGATGATCGCGCCCTTGCCGATGCGCACCCATTGATGGACGCCCGACAGCCCGCCGATGATGACGTCGTCGCCCAGCACGCAATGACCGGCCAGCGCCGAATTGTTGACCATGATCACCCGGTGGCCCACCTGCGCGTCATGGGCGACATGGGCGCCGGCCATGAACAGCCCGTCGTCGCCGATCCGGGTGACGCCGCCGCCGCCCTCGGTGCCGGTGTTCATCGTCACGCCTTCGCGGATGCGGGCGCGCCTGCCGATCACCAGCCGCGTGCGTTCGCCGGAATACTTCAGATCCTGCGGCACCTCGCCGATGCTGGCGAAGGGAAAGATCGTGCTGTCCTCGCCCACCTCGGTCCAGCCGGTGACGACGACATGGGATTTCAACGTCACGCGAGCGGCGAGCGTGACCTCGGGGCCGACGGTGCAGAACGGGCCGACGGTGCAGCCGGGGCCGATGCGCGCGCCCTGCTCGACCACCGCCGAGGGGTGGATGACGGCGCTTGCGTCAATGCCCATCACGCGGGCCCGCCCATGGCCGACAGATCCATCATCGCGGTGAACTCGGCCTCGGCGGCCAGGTCTCCGTCGACGGTGGCGCGGCCGGCGAATTTCCAGACCTTGCCGCCGGGCTTGCCGCGGAGCGTGGTCAGTTCCATCCGCAGCACGTCGCCCGGCCCGACCTTGCGGCGGAACTTGCAGGCGTCGATGCCCATGAAATAGACCAGCAGGTTCTTGTCGGCGAGATCGGCAGAGACGCCCACCATCACCGCCGCGGTCTGCGCCATCGCCTCGACGATCATCACGCCGGGCATGACCGGGGCGCCGGGGAAATGGCCCTGGAAATGCGGCTCGTTGAAGGTGACGTTCTTGACGCCCACGGCGGATCGGAACGGCACGATGTCGCGCACGCGATCGACCAGCAGGAACGGGTAGCGGTGCGGTATGATGCGCTGGATCAGGTCGATGTCGGCGGTGGTGGGCGTTTCGGCCGTCATGGCTTGTGGCTTCCTCAGGCGTCGGTTCCGGGCGACCGCAGGCCGCGCTTGGCCGGCGTGGTAACAACTCGGCCCCGTCGCGGCAAGCCGCCGATCACGGCGCGGGCTCGGTCGGCGGCTCGGGGGGCGGGCCGCGCTGCCCGGCGGTGCCGTCGAGGTCGATCAACGGCTCGGGGTCGCCCTCGCCGATGCGCTCGTCGACCATGGCGATGGCGGCTTCGGTGATGTCGATGCCTTCGGCCGAGAGAAGCACCGCGCGATGGTCCATCAAGACGGAGGCGTCGCGCTGGCGCAGGATCTCGATCAGGACCGGAAAGGTGATCTCGAAAAACTCCTGCTGCGCGGCCTCGGCCTGCTGCTGCAAGGCGCGGCTCTTGGCCTCCTGCGCGGCGCGGATGCCGTTGACCCTTGTGTCGAACTCCTCGGCGATGGGGCGGAATTCCTCGGGCGTCATCTCGGCGCGCCGCTCGGTCAGCGCCAGCTCCTCCTCGGTCAGGCGGGCCTCGATCGCCCGGTTCTCGGCCGCAAGGGCCGATCCGGCCGCCTCCACCTCGCGCTGGATGCGCTGTCCATAGCGCGATTGCGAGAGCAGGCGTTCCTGGTTGAGCACCACGATGGGCGTCGGCGCGTCCTGCGGGGTGTCGATCTCGGGCGGGTCGTCGGCCAGCGGCGCGATGTCCGGATCGACCGCCGGCGCCTGCGCCGCACCCGGCCCCGCGCCCGAAAGCGCGAGGATCAGGCCAAGCGCAATGGCACGGGAGGGGGCAGAGGCGCAGACCATGGCATGGGCCTCAGAACCGCGCCTCGATGGTCAGGTCGAACTCGCGGGTGCGGTCGTAATCCTCGAACGCGAGCGGGTGCGAGAAGTTGAAGCGCAGCGGGCCGATGACGGTGTCCCAGAAGATCGAGAAGCCGACAGTCTGGCGCCAGTAGAGGTCATCGTCGACGAGCCCGCCATTGGTGTTGTCGAGCCCCCAGAGCGAGCCGATGTCGTAGAACAACCCCCCGGTGATGCCGTATTCGTCAGGCAGGCCGAGCGGAAACGCGGCTTCGAACCGCGCGACGGCGAACATGTTGCCGCCAAGCGCATCTTCGTTGTCGACGGTCAGATCCCGCGGCCCGATGCCGTTGGCCTCGAACCCGCGCATCTGGCGACTGTTCAGGTTGAAACGGTCCGACAGGCGGCTGTTGCCGTTCAACGTCTCGATAGCCCCGGCTTCGAAGCTCGCGCGCAGCGTCACCTCCTCGCGCATCACCTGGCGTTCGGCGATGCCGAGGAAGGTGGCGCGCAGGTATTCGGCGTCGCCGCCCAGACCGGCATACTCGGCACCGAACTGCAGCCGCACACCCTGCGTCGGATCGAGGCCGGTGTTGCGCGTGTCGTAGGCGTACTGGATGCCGGCGTAGGAGTTGATCCGCTCGCCCTCGTCCTCCAGAAGGATCGGCGAGCTTTCCACCGGGTCGAGCCCAGAAATCTCGTTCTGCTCGATCCCGTAGTAGAGGTTCAGCCGCCCGAATTCGCTGATCGGGAAGCCGAGGCCGACGCGCGCGCCGATGTCGAGCGTGTCGAAGTCGCGGTTCTGGCTCGAGGTTTCGGTGTAGAAGCTGCTCAGCGACAGGGCGAGGTCGCGGGCCATGAAATGCGGCTCGGTGAAGGAGAAGGTGAAGGACCGGCTGCCATCGCTGGTGTTGAAGCCGAAGCGCAGCGCCTGGCCGCGGCCGAGGAAATTCTCCTCGGAGAAGTTCACCGCGAGGCCCGCCCCGGTGTCGGTCGAGAAGCTGGCGGAGAAGCCGAGCGAGCCGGTGGGCTGTTCTTCGACGTCCACGTCGACGATGACCTGGTCGGGCGCGGTGCCGGGACGGCCCTGAACGTCGACGTCACTGAAGAAGCCGGTGGCGCGGATGCGCTCGGCGGCCTGACGGATGGCGCGCGGATCGAAGGGATCGCCCTCGACCGAGGTGAACTGCCGGCGGATGACCCGGTCGAGCGTGGTGGCGTTGCCTTCGATGTCGATGCGCTCGACAAAGACGCGATCACCGCGGGAGATGACGAATTCGACGTCGAGCGTGCGGGCCGCATCGTTGCGGGTGATCCGCGGCTCCACCCGAACGAAGCGCAGGCCCTGCTGCGTCGCCAGCGATTCCATCCGGGAGATGGTGTTGTCGACGATGCGCGGGCTGTAGGTTTCGCCGGTGCGGATGCGGATGACATCCTGGTACTGGGCCGCATCGACGCCGGGGATCTCGGACACGGTGGTGACCTGACCAAGGGCGAAGCTCTGGCCTTCCTGGATGTTGAAGGTCACGAAATAGGCGCCGCGGTCGCGGGACAGTTGCGGGGTCACGCTGAGGATGCGGAAATCGACATAGCCGCGATCCTGGTAGAAATCCGTCAGCAGCTGCCGGTCGAGCGCGATGCGCTCGGCGATGAAGGTGTCGCGCTGGACGATCTGGCGCAGCAGCCCCGCCTGGGTGCTTTCGAGCACGCGGCGCAGGCGGCGGTCGGAATAGGCGCGGTTGCCGACGAAGGACAGGCGCTCGGTTTCGACCACGCCGCCTTCGGCGACTTCGAACACCAGATCGACGCGGTTGTCGGAGCGGCGGATGATGCGCGGCGTCACCGTGGCCGACAGCCGGCCCGACACGCGGTAGGCCTCGGCGATGGTGTTGGCATCCTGTTCGGCGACCGAGGGCGAGTAGGTGCGGCGCGGCACGGACTGGATGTTGGACAGCAGCGCGTCGTCGTCGAGGCGGCGATTGCCCTCCACCGCGATGCGGTTGATCGTGGGGTATTCCTGAACGGTGATGACCAGCGTGCCGCCGCGCGGCGCCAGATCGACCTGTTCGAACAGCCCGGTGTTCTGGAGCCGCTGCAGCGCATCGTTGACCTGCGCGCCCGACACCACCGTTCCCGGCGCGATGCCGGTGTAGGTCACGATGGCGGAATCGGAGATCCGCTCGTTGCCCTGCACCTCGAAGCCGGAGAACTGGAACGTCTGGGCCTGCGCCGCCCCCCCTGCGGTCAGGCCGAAGGCCAGGGCGAACGCCAGCAAAAGCGCGAAAATCCGGGAAGACGGAGCCAACCGTGGCGCCGAGGCCGCGCGGCGTGTCGGCAGTGTGAGACAAGCACGCAGACGCAAGATCATAGATTCCAACCCCAGAGTTCAGCCTAGATGTGACCCTGCCTAGCCGAGGGTCCGGGGGTTGTCAAAAGCAACCGGCGCCCGGTGTGGCATCTCTGCCCCGGTGCCACATTTTGGCCATAATTCCGCCGACGCGCAGGGGCGCGGCAGCCAAGGGCCATCAGGTTGATTTCGGGAGAGGAAAGGGCGGTGTCAGTGCACCACGGCGTAGCTGAAGATCATGCCGCCCAGAAACAGCGCCGCCACGACCAGCAAGGGCACCAGGAAACGATCCATGTTCAGCTGCACGAACAGGGAGATGCCCCGGGTGCTGTCCATCAGAAGTTTCATGTCAGGCTCCTCCATCTGGCCCGGACCGGGCAAATGCAGTGTCTGAATGACTGCGCATTGTGGCGAGACTGCGGCCCCCGTGGGGTATCCTTGGGGTGCCTTTGCCCCCTCCTCCCCCCCTCCTGCGCCGCACCCCGCGCGGATGCGCGGGACGCGGCGATCGCGTCAGGGGCAGAAGATGTCGTTGGTCAGCGCGAACAGCATCAGCGACAGCAGAAGCGTGAGGCCGATGGTCATGAAGACCTTCAGCGCCCGGTCCGACGGCGGCTTGCCCGACACCGCCTCGTAGGCGTGGAACACCAGGTGCCCGCCATCCAGCACCGGGATCGGGAACAGGTTCAGCAGCCCCACCGCGGTCGACAGGACGGCGATGAACCAGATGAAGCTGTCGATGCCCTGGCTGGCCGCCGCGCCCGAGGTCTCGGCGATGCCGATCGGACCCTGCAGGTTGCACGAGGAAATCGCGCCGGTGATCATGTGCCACAGGCCCGACAGCGAGCTGCGGATCACGAACAGGGTCTGGGTGACGCCGTATTCCATCGCCGCAAGCGGGCCGACGTTCTCGCGCACCGGCGCGAAGCTGACGCCGCCGGTGACGCCGATCAGCCAGCGCGTCTCGAACCCGCCCTCGGGCCGCGGCAGGTCGGTGCGGCGCGGCGTGAGGGTGACCTCCATCTCCTCGCCCGCCCGCCACAGCGTCAGGGTCAGCGGTGCGCCATCCGCGGCCTCCACCGCCGCGCGCAGGTCGCGGAAGGCGTAGATCGGCTCCCCGTCGACGGCGCGGATCAGGTCGCCCTCGCGCAGGCCGGCGGCAATGGCCGCCGATTGCGGCGCGACCGACTGCACCAGCGGCACCAGCGGAAAGGCGGCCTCCACCTCGGTGCGCACGCCGTCGCGCTCGACGACATAGGAGACGGTCGGCGCCGGCTCCAGATCCTCGGCGATGTCGAACAGGTCCGAAAAGGCGGTGACCTCCTGCCCTTCCATGGTCAGGATCAGATCGCCCGGTTCGAATTGCGCGATGTCCGAAGGCAGGTCGATCTGCCCGCCCACGCGCGCTTCCTCCACCGCGCGGCCGGTGAAGGCGAGAAACAGCGCGAAGACGATGATCGACAGGATGAAGTTGAACACCGGGCCCGCCGCGACGGTCAGCGCGCGCGCCCAGAGCGGCGCACCATGCATCGAGCGGCGCCGCTCGTTCGGGTCGAGCGCGTCGATGGCCGCGCCGTCCTTGCCGCTGGCGGCATCGGCATCGCCGAGAAACTTCACATAGCCGCCGAAGGGCAGCGCCGCGACCTGCCAGCGCGTACCGTGGCGGTCGGTGCGCGTGAACAGCACCGGGCCGAAGCCGAGCGAGAACACCTCGGCGTGGATGCCCGTCCAGCGGCCGACGATGTAGTGACCATATTCGTGGATCGCCACGATGATCGACAGCGCCACGACGAAGGCGACAAGGGTGAAGGCAAGTCCGCCGAACTGGGGGATGAATTCCATAAGCTAGGTCGTCTCCATCTGCGCGATCTGGGTCCGGGCCATCTGACGGGCCATCTGGTCTGTGTGCAGCACGTCCTCGAGGTCGGACATGGGCGAAGTAAGGCAAACCCTGGACGATATAGCGTCAAGGACCCGTTCCACCACCTCGGACATCTGCAGGAAGCCGATCCGCCCGGCGATGAACCCGTCGAGCGCCACCTCCTTGGCGGCGTTGAACACCGCGCCCGAGCGGCCGCCGGTCTCCATCACCTCGCGCGCGATGCGCAGCGCGGGGTAGCGGGTGAGATCGGGGGCGTAGAATTCCAGCGTCGCGATCTGCGCCAGGTCGATGCGCGCCACCGGCAGGTCGCGGCGGTCGGGCCAGTGCAGCGCGTAGCCGATGGCGTGGCGCATGTCGGGCGCGCCCAGATGCGCCATCAACGCGCCGTCGCAGAAGCCCACCAGCGCATGCACGATGGATTGCGGATGGATCACCGCCTCGATCCTGTCGGGGGCGACGCCGAAGAATTCGCGCGTCTCGATCAGCTCCATGCCCTTGTTGAACATCGAGGCGCTGTCGATGGTGATGCGCTGGCCCATCGCCCAGTTCGGGTGCGCGCCCGCGTCGGCGACGGTGGCCCGGGCCAGCGCCTCGATCGGCCAGTCGCGCAGGCCCCCGCCCGAGGCGGTGATCACGATGCGCTCGACGCAGGCGATATCCTCGCCCACGAGGCCCTGGAAGACGGCGGAATGCTCGCTGTCGACGGGCAGGATCGTGGCGCCCTGCGTGGCGGCCTCCCGCAGCAGAAGCGGCCCGGCGGTGACGAGGCTTTCCTTGTTGGCCAGCGCCAGCGTGGTGCCGTGGCGGAGCGCGCGAAACCCCGGCGCGAGGCCGGCGGCGCCGACGATGGCCGACATGATCCAGTCGGCGGGCCGGTCGGCGGCCTCGATCAGGGCGCCCTGCCCCGCCGCGGCCTCGACGCCCGATCCGGCCAGCGCGGCGCGCAGATCGTCGAGCCGGTTTTCGTGCGCGGTGACGGCAACCTGCGCCTTCAGCCGGACCGCATCTCCGGCCAGTTGCGCGATATTGCCCGCCCCCGTCAGGGCCACGACCTCGTAGGCGGCCGGATCGCGCGCGATCAGGTCGACCGTGTTCTGCCCGATGGACCCCGTGGCCCCGAAGATGCTGACCCTGCGCATGGCCCCCGCCTATCTCAGACCGGCGGCGGCGGAAAGGCGGTGAAGCTCTCGACCATCACCAGCAGGAAGGTCGCGCCCAGCAACCCGTCGAACCGGTCATAGACGCCGCCATGCCCGGGCAGCAGGTTGGAGCTGTCCTTGACCCCCATCCGCCGCTTCACCGCCGATTCCGCGATGTCGCCCATCTGGCTCGCCATGCTGAGCGCGACGGAGACGCCGATCAGTTCCACCCCCGCCCCGCTCAGGCCCATGAAGCCCCAGCCGACGATCGCCGCACCGACCCATCCCGCGACGGTGCCCGACCAGGTCTTTTTCGGGCTGACGCGCGGCCAGAACTTCGGCCCGCCGAACACGCGGCCAGCGAAATAGCCCAGGATGTCGGTGACCGCCACCACGAGCACCAGCCACAGCATCCACGGCAGCCCGAACTCGTCGCGGTGCAAGATCAGGCCGAAGCCAGCCAGCAGAATGACGGTGATCATCAGGATGTAGACGGTGCGGTTGCGCTCCAGCACGGCGATCCCGGCGATGGCGACCAGCAACAGGAACGGCAGCGCCAGCCCCGGCAGCGCGGCCAGGCTCAGCAGCTTGCCCGCGCCGATCGCCGCCGCGGCGAGCCCCCCGAGGATCAGGGCGCGCCGCTGGTCCGCGCCCAGCATCCGGGCCAGTTCCCAGACCAGCACCGCGACGATCAGCACGACAAGGCCGGTGAACCACCAGCCCCCGGCCCAGACCGCGGTCAGCCCGACCACCGCCAGCAGCAGCCCCGTGACCATCCGGGTCGCCAGGTCGGCAAAGCTGTCGCGGGTGATCCTCAAGGCGATGGCTACACCCTCACCGCGCCGAACCTGCGCTCGCGCAACCCGTAGCGGGCCAGAACATCGGCAAAGACCTCGGCCGAGAAATCCGGCCAGAGCGTGTCGATGAACTCGTATTCCGCATAGGCCGACTGCCAGAGCAGGAAGTTGGAGATACGCGCCTCGCCCGAGGTGCGGATGACCAGATCGGGGTCGGGCAGCACATAGGTGTCGAGGTAGCGCGGAAAGGTCTCGTCGCAGATCTGGCGCGGGTCGAGCTTGCCCAGCTTCACGTCATGCGCGAGACGCCGCGCCGCGCGGGTCACCTCGTCGCGGCCGCCGTAGTTCAGCGCGATGGTGAGGTTGGTGCCGGTGTTGCCGGCGGTCATCAGCTCCAGCCCGTCCATCAGATCGACCAGCGCCGGTTCCAGCCGCACCCGGTCGCCGATGAAGCGCACGCGCACGTTTTCCTCGTGCAGGCTGCGCGCCTCGCCGCGGATGTAGCGCTTGAACAGCTTCATCAGCCCTGCGACCTCGGCCTGGGTGCGTTTCCAGTTTTCCGTCGAGAAGGCGAACACGGTCAGGAACTTCACGTCAAGGGCCGGGCAGGCGCGGACAATCTCCTTCACCCGCTTGGCCCCGGCATGATGCCCGAGCAGGCGCGGACGGTTGCGGTTCTGCGCCCAGCGCCCGTTGCCGTCCATGATGATGGCCACATGGTGCGGCGCGCGGGGGGGTGACGTCATGATGTCGCGTCCTCGGGGAGATGATGCTGAAAAGGGGTAATGGAAAAAGACCGGCATTGCACGCACGGCACCGTCGCCGCGGCGGGCGTAGGCGCTTGCCCGCCGTCAGACCTGCATGATCTCGGCCTGCTTGGATTCGAGCGCGGCGTCGACCTTCGCGATATGGGCGTTGGTGAGGTCCTGGACCTCGGATTCCCACAGCTTCACGTCATCCTCGGACATGCCCTGGCCCTTGGCCTTCTTGATCTGGTCCATGCCGTCGCGGCGCACGTTGCGGATCGCGACGCGGGCGTGTTCGGCGTACTGGGCCGCGACCTTGGTCAGCTGGGTGCGGCGTTCCTCGTTCAGCTCGGGGATCGGCAGCATGATGATCGTGCCGTTGAGCTGCGGGTTGATGCCCAGCCCGCTTTCGCGGATCGCCCGTTCGACCTTGCTCACCAGGCCCTTGTCCCAGACGTTGATGGTGACCATCCGCGACTCGGGCACGTTCACGGTGCCGACCTGGTTGATCGGCGTCGGCTGGCCATAGGCATCCACCATCACCGGCTCCAGCATCGAGGCCGAGGCGCGGCCCGTGCGCAGCGAGGCGAATTCCGTGCGCAGCGCGGCAATCGCCCCGTCCATGCGGCGGGAAAGATCGTCCATGTCGATGTCAAGCTCGTCTTCAGCCATCTGATCGGCCCCTCGTTCTGGTCTTGTCTCCGGCCTATTATCCTGACCGGCGCCGAGATTCCAGAACCCAGTTGCCTTCTGGGTGCTGCAACGGCGCGGCTGCCGGTCAGAACCGGACCGCGAGGTTGAGGCCTAGGGTCACCGGATCGGCCGAGTAGCCCGCAAAGCCGAGGTCGCCGAAGTGGTGGCGCAAGATCTCGGCCCCGACGCTCACGCGCGGGCCGAGCGCGTAGTCGACGCCGAGGCCGTAGAAATGGCCGCTGCCGCCGCTGTCGGCCGTCGGTTCCCCCTCGAAGGCGATGTGCGCCCAGCCCGCGGTGGCGTAGACCAGCGCCGGACCGGCCTCGACACCGGCCTCGAGGCCGAAGCGGACAAGGCGTTCGAGATCGGGCTCGCGGTTTTCGCGCACGATCATGGGGGGGTCGCCGCGGTCGGCGATGTCCACGTCGCGGCCCGCCGTGACGCGGCCGCGCTGGTAGTCCAGTTCGCCCCCCAGAACGACGCCGCCGAAATCGTGGCGGTAGCCGACAAAGACACCGGGCACCACGCCGCTCAAGTCATACCCGGAGAAATCGAACCGGGCCGAGCCGCTGACGGCGTCGATCTGAACCCCGGCGTAGAAGCCGGACCAGTCGCCGCCGCCGCCGAGGGCACTGGGGCTGGCGGGGCCGGTCTGCGCCATGGCGGGCGCTGCAAGCAGGAGGGGGGCGGCGATGGCGAGTTGGCGGAACATGACGGACCTCGGACGATGGATGACGTCCGCGGTCGCTATCGCAGCACCGATGACGCGCCATCCCCCATCTGGGGGTCATGGCGCGCCGGACGGCTCAGGACACCTTGGTATAGGTCCCGCGCCCGGCCAGGATGCCGCGGAACCCGCCCGGTTCGTCGAGGGAGAACACGATGATCGGCAGGTCGTTCTCGCGCGCCAGCGCGATCGCCGAGGCATCCATCACGCCGAGGTGCTGGGCCAGCACCTCGTCATAGGTGATGGTCTCGTAGCGCCTGGCGTCGGCGTGTTTCTTCGGGTCCTTGTCATAGACCCCGTCGACCTTGGTGCCCTTGAAGATCGCCTCGCAGTTCATCTCGTTGGCGCGCAGCGTGGCGGCGGTGTCGGTGGTGAAATACGGGTTGCCGGTGCCGGCGGCGAAGATGCAGACGCGCTTTTTCTCCAGGTGGCGCACGGCCCGGCGGCGGATGTAGGGCTCGGCCACCTCGTTCATGGTGATCGCGCTGATCACACGGGTGAACACCCCGATGGATTCGAGCGCCGATTGCATGGCGAGCGCGTTCATCACGGTCGCCAGCATCCCCATGTAGTCGGCGGTGGTGCGTTCCATCCCCTGCGCGCTGCCCTGGAGCCCGCGAAAGATGTTGCCGCCGCCGATGACCATGCAGATCTCGACGCCCATCTCCTGCACCGATTTCACCTCGCGCGCGATGCGTTCGACCGTCGGCGGGTGCAGGCCGAAGCCCAGGTCGCCCATCAGCGCCTCGCCCGAGATCTTGAGCATGACGCGGCTGTAAAGCGGCGCGAACGAGGTGTCGGGGTCGTCCGGCATGGGAGGTCTCCTTGAGGCGGTCCGGGATCGGTGGCATTGCGCGCGGCGGACCATGGTCTAAAAGCACGCAAGGTTCAACGCCCCTTGGGGCCCGCTCCCGCTGCGGCACCGTGCCGAACGATCTGCAGCCCTACATGAACGTCGATCTGCAAGCCATTGATTGATCTCAAGACCATATCCGCTACCCAGCCGGTCCTGATCGCCGGGCCGACGGCGTCGGGAAAATCCGCGCTGGCGCTGTCCATCGCCGAGGCGGGCGGCGGCGTCATCGTGAATGCCGACGCGCTGCAGGTCTACGACGGCTGGCGCATCGTGACCGCGCGCCCCGCGCCGGCGGAGGAGGCGCGCGCGCCCCATGCGCTCTACGGCCATGTGCCGTTCGAGGCGGACTATTCCGTCGGCGCGTGGCTGCGCGATGTCGCGCCCTGTCTCGACGGGGCGCTGCGGCCGATCATCGTGGGCGGCACCGGGCTCTATTTTCGCGCCCTGACCGAAGGGCTGGCCCAGATCCCGCCGACGCCCGCCGATGTCCGCGCCGAGGCCGAGGCGCGCATGCCCGCCGACCTGCTGGCGGAGCTGGCGCGCGACGATCCGGCGACCCTCGCGCGCATCGACGCGCAGAACCCCGCCCGCCTGCGCCGCGCCTGGGAGGTGCTGCGCGCCACCGGGCGGCCGCTGTCCGACTGGCAAGATCACACCGCGCCGCCTGCCCTGCCCGTGGCCGACTGCCTGCCCCTGCTGCTCGACGCCGATCGCGACTGGCTGGCCGCGCGCATCGCCACGCGCTTCGACCGCATGCTCGACGCGGGCGCGCTGGAGGAGGCGCGGGCCAACCTGCCGCGCTGGGACCGCGCGGGCGGCGCGCGCAAGGCCATCGGCGCGCCGGAGCTGATCGCGCATCTGCGCGGCGAGATGACGCTCGACGCCGCCCGGCGGGCCGCGATCACCGCGTCGCGCCAATATGCCAAACGGCAGCGCACCTGGTTTCGCGCCCGCATGCGCGCCTGGACGGCCCTGCCGCAGCCGTGACGGCGAAACGTGGCGCAGCGCGGCGGCCTGCCCTTGCTTAATTCCCCCACGCACCGCAGCCTGCACGCCATGTTCGACTCGTCCTCTTCCGCGTCCTACCGGGTCCTGTCGCTGGGCAAGCTGCGCATGCGCGACCCCTGGCGGATCGAGATGCTGCACGGTCAGGCCAGTCATCGCCTCTACTGGATCACCCGTGGGCAGGGGCGGGTCACCGTCAACTGCATCACCCGCGGCTACGGGCCGAACACGGCCGTGTTCGTACCCGCCGGGGTGCAGATGGCGCTGGAACTGCCGTCGCAGATGCAGGGGCTGGAACTGCGCCTGCCCACCGACACGGCGCTTGGCCTGCCCGAGCGGCCGTTCCATCTGCGCGTCACCAACATCGAGGCGCAGGCAAGCCTGACCAGCCATCTCGAGAAGATCGAGCGGGAAATCGCGGCGCAGGCGCCGGCGATGGAACGCGCGATGGCCGGCTACGGGTTGCTGGTCTCGGCCTGGATGGAGCGCGAATTGACGCGGGCCGAGGGCGCGATCCTGCGCGAGCGCACCCACAGGCTCGCCGAACAGTTCGGCACCCTGATGGAGGCGCGGTTCCGCAGCGGGCGCGGCGTCGCCGACTATGCCGCGGCGCTGTCGGTCACCCCCACCCATCTGAGCCGGATCTGCAAGGAGGCGGCGGGCCGACCTGCCCATGCCCTGTTGACCGAACGCATCATGCACGAGGCCCGCCGCCTGCTGCGCGACACCGACATGCCGGCGCGCGAAGTGGCCGAGCAGCTGGGCTTTTCCTCGGCTGCCTATTTTACCCGCGCGTTCCAGCAGGCGACCGCCCGGACACCGTCCGAATTTCGCGCGCCGCACCGGCGCGCCTAGGCAGGATGCGGCGGCAAGACCGGCTCTTTTGCAGGGAAAAAGGTTGCGCTTCGCAGCTATGTCGTTTTTCTTGCAATCAAGTGTCGCAAACAGGCTATGCCATATCGCAAACTGCGATTGACGCACCGCCCCAAACGCGGCGCAATGTATATGGCAGACAGAAGGTCAGGTGAGACCCGCCCCGAACGGCGCGGGCAACACCCCCGACACGGACCGCCACGTCACAGGGAGACGACAGATGCAGACCACACCGACACGCCGGCTCGAGAGCCACCCCGCCGCCGAGATGTACGCGCGGGAATACAAGGCGGGCCAGCTGAACCGCCGCGAGTTCCTCGTCCGCTCCACCGCGCTGGGCCTCAGCGCCGCGGCGGCCTATTCGCTGATCGGCCTCAAGCCCGCGATGGCGCAGCGCGCCACGCCCGAGATGGGCGGCACCCTGCGTATCCAGATGGAGATCCAGGCGCTGAAGGACCCGCGCACCTACGACTGGTCGGAAATGGCCAACGTGACCCGCGGGCTGGTGGAATACCTGGTCGAATACAACCGCGACGGCACTTTTTCGGGCATGCTGCTGGAAGGCTGGGAAGCCAACGAGGACGCGACGCAATACACCCTGCGCGTGCGCCCCGGCGTGACCTGGAACAACGGCGACGCCTTCACCGCCGAGGACGTGGCGGCGAATTTCACCGCCTGGTGCGACACCACGGTCGAGGGCAATTCCATGGCGGCCCGCATGGGCGGCCTCGTGGACAGCGAGACCGGCCAGGCGCGCGACGGCGGCATCGTCGTGGTCGATGACATGACGCTGGAGATCAACCTGCCTGCGCCCGACATCACCATCGTGGCGGGCATGGCCGATTATCCGGCCGCGATCATGCACCCCGACCACATCGGGGAGAATCCGCTCGACAACGGGATCGGCACCGGCGCCTACCAGGTCACCCAGTACGAGGTCGGCATTTCGGCCAGGCTGGAGCGCAACCCCGACCACACCTACTGGGGCGATGCCTATCTCGACGAGATCGTCTTCGTCGACCTCGGCACCGACCCGGCGGCCTGGTTCGCCGGGGCCGAGGCGGGCGAGTTCGACATGACCTACGAGACCGTGGGCGAGTTCGTCGAGCTGTTCTCGGCGGTCGGCTGGGAACGCTCGGACGTGACCACGGGCGCCACCGTCTGCGTGCGCCCCAACCAGTTCAACGAACCCTATGACAACGTCGAGGTGCGCCGTGCGATCCTCGAGGCGGTCGACCTGGAAGTGGTGCTGGAGCTGGGCATGAACGGTCTGGGCACGGTGGGCGAAAACCACCATGTGTGCCCGATCCACCCCGAATACGCGGAACTGCCGCCCTTCGTGGTCGACAAGGAGGCGGCGATGGCGCGGCTGGAGGCGGCAGGCCACGCCGACACCGAGTTCACGCTCATCTCGCTCGACGACGGGCTGACCCGGTTCACCTGCGACGCGGTGGCCGCCCAGATGCGCGATGCCGGCATGAACGTCACGCGCGAGGTTCTGCCCGGATCGACCTTCTGGAACGACTGGCTGAACTTCCCGTTCTCGGCGACGGAGTGGAACCACCGCGAACTGGGGGTGCAGATCCTCAACCTCGCCTACCGCTCGGGCGTGGCGTGGAACGAGACCGGCTTCTCGAACGAGGAGTTCGACACGCTGCTGGAAGAGGCCAACGGCATCCAGGATGCCGATGCCCGCCGCGAGGTGATGGCCCGCCTGCAGGAGATCATGCGGGAGGAAGCGGTGACCATCGTGCCCTACTGGCGGTCGCTGTTCCGTCACTACCGCCCCAATGTGGTGAATGCGGACATGCATCCGAAGTTCGAGATCAACGTCCACCACCTCGGCCTCTCGGCCTGACGAGGATCAGCCTCGGGGCGCGCGCCCGCGCGCGTGCCCCGAGGCGCGACCCCGCCCGCCCGTGCCGGTGGGCGCCCACAAGACAGGCCGGCCCGGTCGCGGGCCTGCCCAACGGCACCGCCTGACGGGCCGCAAGGACGGGGACACGCATGGCATTTTTCATCCTGCGCCGGGTCGGCGTGATGGCCCTGACGGCGCTTTGCCTGACGTTCGTGGTGTTCTTTCTCACCAACCTGGCGCCGAACCTCGAGAAACTGGCCAAGACGCAGGGCAACGCGCGGATGAGCGACGCGGAGGTCGTGTCCTGGCTCGACCGCAACGGCTACGGCGGGCCGCTGATCGTGCGCTATGGCGAATGGCTGGGCGTGGTGCCGGGCTGGCTGCGCGAGGACCCGATCACCGGCGACTGGCGCGGCCGCTGCTTGGCCCGCGGGCAGGACCCGGCCGAGGCGGACCGGTTCTGCGGCCTGTTGCAGGGCGATCTGGGCTATTCCACCGTGTCGTCCGACGAAGTGTCGAACATCCTCGGCGGTAGGTTGCAGCTGACCGGCGTGCTGATGTTCTGGGCCTTTGCCGTCATGGTGCCCTCGGCGCTGCTGGTGGGCGTGCTGGCGGGTATGCGCGAGGGAAGCCGGACCGACCGGTCGCTGTCGACCTTCGCCATCGCCTCGACCGCGACGCCGGAATATGTCTCGGGGGTGATCTTCATCGTGCTGCTGGCCTCGTCGCAGATCGGGATTTCGCCGCTGCTGGTCGAATGGGGCTGGCTTGACGGCGGCACGCTGTTTCTGGGCTCGGCCCGCAGCGCCATGGACCAGATCACGTTCTGGAACTTCACCCTGCCGGTCCTGACCATCGCGCTCTACGGCATGGGCTACATCGCGCGGATGACGCGGGCCTCGATGGCCGAGGTGATGACGGCGCAATACATCCGCACCGCGCGGCTGAAGGGCGTGAGCTTCCGCAACATCGTGCTGAAACACGCGCTGAGGAACGCGCTGATCGCGCCCTTCACCGTCATCATGCTGCAGTTTCCGTGGCTCCTGACCGGCGTGGTGATCGTGGAGACGCTGTTCAACTACAACGGCTTTGGCTGGACGCTGGTGCAGGCGGCCTCGAACAACGACATCGAGCTGCTGCTGGCCTGTTCCATCGTCGCCGTGCTGGTCGTGCTGGTGACGCAGCTGATCTCGGACATCGGCTATGTCTTCCTGAACCCGCGCATCCGCATATCCTGAGAGGGCACGAGACATGGAACCCCTGACATGGTCCGGCGATCTTGGCGCCTTTATCAACCCGATGCTGCTGCTGGCGGTGGTGGTCTTCGTCGCGGGCTTCGTGACGAATTTCGCCATGGTGCTGGTTGGCCTGCGCCCCGGCGAGATGGTGGTGAACGCCGACCACACCCTGACCCTGCAGCGCACGCCGGTCGATTTCGCGCTGATGGCGATGAAATACGCCGTTCTGGTCTTCGCGCTGGGGGTGGCGGGCTACATCGTCGGCGGCATGATCCTGGCTGACCCGCAACGCGCGGGCATCCTGGGCGGCATGGCCGCGCGGCTGACGCCGGTCTGGATCTCGCTGGTGGTACTCTACGCCCTCTCGATCACCTTCAAGCGGCGGCTGGGGCTGTACGGCAAGCTCTTCGACAGCCCGATCGGGATGATCGGCTTCGGCTTGGTGATGTTCTGGATCTTCGCGGCGCTGTTTTCGGGGATTGTCGCGACCCACGGGCCGATCACGGTGATCAGCCAGATGCGCAACCAGGTGCCGGGCAGCCCGTTGCCCAACCCTGTGGAAGGGCAATATGCCTGGTATCTGCTGGGCGGCGACAATCTGGGCCGCGACGTGTTCAGCCGGGTGATCTACGGCGGGTTCGAGGTGCTGAAGATCGCGCCGCTCGCCACCGTCTTCGCCTTCATGGTGGGCATCACCTTGGGCCTGCCGGCGGGCTACTACGGCGGGCGGCTGGATACGGTCATCACCTTCCTCGCCAATCTCGTGCTCGCCTTTCCGGTGATCTTGCTGTTCTACCTGCTGGTCACGCCCGAGATCGTGGCGGCCGGCATCCCGAACTACCTGTCGATGGTGCTGTTCGTCTTTCCCATCGTGTTCTTCGTGGTGCTGTTCAACTCCCGCTTCCACACCGACCCACCAAGGCGCAACCTGCTGGTCGGTGGGGCCGTGGTGCTGGGCGGGGTGGCGTATCTGTCGCTGATCTCGAACCCGTCGGACCCCGGCCTGCCGCTGATCTTCCGGCTCTGGCCCGAACCGCTCGACCTGTTCGACATTCCCGGCAACCTGCTGATCGTCTTCGTCTCGGTGGTGTTCGTGAATTCGCCCACCGTGTTCCGGATCGTGCGCGGCATCGTTCTCGACATCAAGACGCGCGACTATGTTGCCGCGGGCCAGACCCGCGGCGAGGGCGCGTGGTACATCATGCTGTGGGAGATCCTGCCCAACGCCCGCGGGCCGCTCATCGTCGATTTCTGCCTGCGCATCGGCTACACGACCATCCTGCTCGGAACGCTGGGGTTCTTCGGCCTCGGCGTCAGCCCGGAGAGCCCCGATTGGGGGTCGACCATCAACGAGGGGCGCCGCCTGCTGACGGTCTACCCGCACCCGGCTCTGCCGCCCGCCCTTGCCCTGATGAGCCTCGTGCTTGGCCTCAACCTTCTCGCCGACGGGTTGCGTGAAGAAAGCCTGAAGGACTGACACCATGCTGAATTTTCGTACGAAAATTCGCCGCCCTGCAAATCTTCGTACGAAGATTTGCACCTGCCCCCCTGGAGGTGCGTGAGCATGCTCGATCAATCCCCCGACACCGCCGCGATCCTGCCCGCGACCTATGACGGCCCGATCCTGGAGATCGAGAACCTGTCGATCTCCTTCTTCACCCGGCTGCGCGAAATCCCCGCCGTGATGGATTTCTCCTGCACCGTGATGCCGGGCGAGGCGATGGGGCTGGTGGGCGAAAGCGGCTGCGGCAAGTCCACCGTGGCGCTTGGCGTGATGCAGGATCTGGGGGTGAACGGCCGCGTGGTGGGCGGCTCCATCCGGTTCAAGGGGCGCGACCTGAACACCATGACCCAGGAGGAGCTGCGCGCCATCCGCGGCAAGGAAATCGCGATGATCTATCAGGAGCCGATGGCGTCGCTGAACCCCGCGATGCGCATCGGCCAGCAGCTGATGGAAGTGCCGATGATCCACGAGGGCATTTCCGCCGCCGAGGCGCGCAGGCGCGCGCTGGAGGTGGTGAGCGACGTGCGCCTGCCCGACCCGGAGCGGATGCTGCGCAGCTATCCGCACCAGCTGTCGGGCGGCCAGCAGCAGCGCATCGTCATCGCCATGGCCTTGATGTCGAAACCCGCGCTCCTGATCCTTGATGAGCCCACCACCGCGCTCGACGTGACGGTGGAGGCGGCGGTCGTGGATCTGGTGAAGGATCTGGGCCGCAAATACGGCACCTCGATGCTGTTCATTTCGCACAATCTCGGGCTTGTGCTGGAAACCTGCGACCGCATCTGCGTGATGTATTCCGGCGAGGCGGTGGAGACCGGGTCGATCACCGATGTCTTCGACAAGATGCAGCACCCCTACACGCAGGCGCTGTTCCGCTCGATCCCGCTGCCCGGCGCCGACAAGAACGCGCGCCCGCTGGTGGCGATCCCCGGCAACTTCCCCCTGCCCCACGAGCGTCCGAAGGGCTGCAATTTCGGCCCGCGCTGCGACTATTTCGTGGCCGGGCGCTGCGACGCGGGCGAGATCCCGATGCTGGAGGTGGCGCAGGGCGACCGCCATGAGACGCGCTGCCTGCGCTTCGACGAAATCGACTGGTCCGCCCCCGTCGCCGCCAGCGAGGCGACGCAGAAGGCCGAGGTGGGCGACGTGGTGCTGCGGGTGGAAAACCTCAAGAAATATTACGAGGTCGCGGCCAGCGCGCTGTTCGGCGGCGGCGAGAAACGCGTGGTGAAGGCCAACGAGACGCTGAGTTTCGAGGCGCGCGAAAGCGAGACGCTGGCCATCGTGGGGGAATCGGGCTGCGGGAAATCCACGCTCGCCAAGGTGCTGATGGGGCTCGAGACGGCGACGGAGGGGACCATCCACCTCGACAACCGCTCCATCGAGATGATCCCGATCGAGGATCGCGACACGCGCACCATCTCCTCGATCCAGATGGTGTTCCAGAACCCGTTCGACACGCTCAACCCCTCGATGACGGTGGGGCGCCAGATCATCCGCGCGCTCGAGGTGTTCGGCGTCGGCGACAGCGACGGTGCGCGCCGCGACCGGATGCTGGAGCTTCTCGACCTGGTGAAGCTGCCGCGCGCCTTCGCCGACCGGATGCCGCGGCAGCTGTCGGGCGGGCAGAAGCAGCGGGTGGGCATCGCGCGCGCCTTTGCGGGCGGCGCGCGCATCGTGGTGGCCGACGAGCCGGTCTCGGCGCTTGATGTCAGCGTGCAGGCGGCGGTGACCGACCTGCTGATGGAGATCCAGCGGCGCGAGAAGACGACGCTTTTGTTCATCTCCCACGACCTGTCGATCGTGCGCTATCTGAGCGACCGGGTGATGGTGATGTATCTGGGCCATGTGGTGGAGATCGGGACGACCGAACAGGTGTTCAGCCCGCCCTACCACCCCTATACCGAGGCGCTGCTGTCGGCCGTGCCGATCGCCGACACCAGCGTGGCAAAGCGCGACATCGTGCTGGAGGGCGACATCCCGTCGGCGATGAACCCGCCGAGCGGGTGCCCGTTCCAGACCCGCTGCCATTGGAAATCCGAGGTGCCGGGTAACCTGTGCGAGACCGAGGTGCCGCCCGCCCGCGCGCTCGCCGAGGGGCACAAGGTGAAGTGTCACCTGTCGGACGCGCAGTTCGCGAAGATGGCGCCGGTGATCAGCTTCACCGCCGACTGACGCGGATCAGCGCGCCGTCCCGATGTTGCCCGAGGCGACGGCGAGCGACTTGATCACCGCATGCACCCGGCTGCCGGGCGCAAGGCCGAGGGCGGCGACCGAGCGTTGCGTGATCCGCGCCAGCAGCACCGCGTCGCCCGCGCGCAGGCGCAAGAGCGCGCCGGGGCCGTGGCCGGGATGGATCGACACGATCTCGGCGGCGATGAGGTTCAGCGCCGACAGCCCGACGGGCCGCTCCAGCGAGACCATCACATCCTGCGCCTCGATCCGGAGCCGCACCCGCGCGCCGGGTTCCGCCGCGATCCGGGGCAGCCAGAGCGTGCCGCCGGCACCGGCCAGCCGTGTCAGCCCGTCCGCCTCCTGCGCGCGCACCACCGCCTCGATCACCGCGCCTGCCGTGCCGGGGTCGAGCGCGGGCACCGCGCCGGGGTCCGACAGCACATCGGCGGCGGCCCCCTGGGCCACCACCCGCCCGCCGTCGAGCGCGACCACCGTGGTGGCCAGCCGCGCCACCTCCTCCATCGCGTGGGAGACGTAGAGGATCGGCAGCCGCGCCTCGTCGCGAAGCCGTTCGAGATGCGGCAGGATCTCGGTCTTGCGCGCCGGGTCGAGCGCCGCCAGCGGCTCGTCCAGCACCAGCATCGTGGGCCCCGACAGGAGCGCGCGACCGATGGCGACACGCTGACGCTCGCCGCCCGACAGCGCGCCGGGCCGGCGTGACAGCAGCCCCGCAATGCCCAGCATGTCGCAGACCACGGGCAGCTCCTGTTCGGCATCGCGCAACCGGCCCCGTCGACGGGCGCCGAAAAGCAGGTTCTGGCGCACCGAAAGATGCGGGAAAAGCCGCGCATCCTGAAACACATAGCCGATGCGCCGCGCCTGAGGCGACAGCCAGGTGCCGGCCCCGGTGTCGGCCAGCACCACGCCGCCGCACGTCACCCGGGCGCTGTCGGGGCGCATCAGCCCGGCGATGACATGGGCCACCGTGGTCTTGCCCGCGCCCGAGCGCCCGATCAGCGCCGTCACCCCCTCGGGCGCGTCGAATCCCACGTCGAGCGACAGGCCCGGATAGCGGTGGCGGATCGCGACCGACAGCGTCATCCGCCCGCCACCCGCCGCGCCGCGCGCGCCGCCACCCACTCCGAGATCAGCAGCGCGCCCATCGAGACGATGACGGCCAGCACCACCAGCCGCAGCGCCGCGTTCTCGCCGCCGGGCACCTGCAGGAAGGCATAGATCGCCAGCGGCAGGGTGCGGGTCTCGCCGGGGATGTTGGAGACGAAGGTGATCGTCGCCCCGAACTCGCCCAGGGCCTTGGCGAAGCCCAGGATCGTGCCGGCGATGATGCCCGGCAGCGCCAGCGGCAGGGTCACGGTCATCAAACTCGCCGCGCGCGAGGCGCCCAGCGTCGCCGCCGCCTGTTCCAGCCCGGGGTCCACCGCCTCCAGCGACAGGCGCATGGCGCGCACCATGAGCGGAAAGGCCATGACACCCGCCGCCACCGCCGCCCCCGACCAGCGAAAGGCGATGGGCAGGCCGATCGCCTCAAGCCCGCGGCCAAGCGGCGCCTGCGGTCCGAAGACGGTGAGCAGGACGAACCCGGTGACGACCGGCGGCAGCACCAGCGGCAGATGCACCAGCCCGTTCACGATCGGCTTGCCCGGAAACCGCCAGCGCGCCAACGCATAGGCGGCCAGCATCGCGGGCGGCAGGGTCAGCGCCACGGCCAGCAGACCCACCCGCAGCGACAGGGCGAGAACCTCCCATTCCTCGGGGCTGAGCGGGGCGAACACGGCCGTCAGCCGCCACCGGCAAGGCCGAAGCCATGGGCGCGGAAGATCGCGCCGGCCTCCGCCCCCTGCAGCAGGCTCAGGAAGCGCGCCGCGGCCTCGGTGTCGCCCGCGGCGACGGCGGCGGCCGGGTAGACGATGGCGTCGTGGCTGCCCGCGGGCAGGGTCGCGATGACGGCCACGCGCGGTTCGGCGCGCGCATCGGTGGCGTAGACAACGCCGACAGGCGCCGCCCCCGCCGCCACGAGGGCCAGCGCCGCGCGCACGTTGTCAAGCTCGGCCACGCGCGGCGCGACGCCCTCCCACAGGCCGAGGCTTTCCAGCGCCTGGCGGGCGTAGATCCCCGCCGGGACCGCCTCGGTCAGCGCCAGCGCCAGCCGGCCCGTGCCGATCCGGTCCGCCAGCGCACCGGAGGCTGCAAGGTCGAGCGCGGCCGCGTCGCGCGCGGGCGCGATGACCACGAGGTCGTTGGTCAGAAGGTCGGTGCGGCTGCCGGGCACAAGCAGGCCCGCCGCCTCGAGCGCGTCGATCCACGCGGGATTGGCTGAGATGACGACATCGGCCGGGGCGCCCGCGATGATCTGCCGGGCAACCGCGGAACTGCCGGCAAGCACCAGCGTCAGCTGCCCGCCGGTCTGCGCCTGCCACAGCGGCGCGATCTCGTCGAGGACGCTGCCGAGCGAGGCGGCGGCATGGACCGTCAGATCCTGCGCCTGCGCCGCGGCGGCGGCGATCGCCAGCAGCAGCGCCGTGCAGAGGCTGCGAAAGGGCGGTTTCAAGCGGGTCATCGGCGGGTCCGCGCGGGGGCGATATGCCCGGCCAGAAATATCGCGCGGCCGCCCCTCCCGGCAAGCGTTATTTCCGGCCATGCACATCGGATCGCCTGCGGCTCATCCATCGCCCGCATCGGCGCCCGGCGCGCGCAACCGCGTGGTGATGCCGGCGATATCTGCGGCCCCCGCACGGCGCAGCTTTGCCTCCATCGCCCGGTAATGGGCCAGAACCGCCCGCCCATCCGCCGTCAGCGCGGCGCCGCCGCCCTGCGCGCCGCCGCGGGCAGAGGTGACGAGGGGGGTGGCGAAGGCGCTGTTCATCTCGTCCACCAGCGACCAGGCGCGGCGATAGCTCATGCCCATGCGCCGCCCGGCCCCGGCGATAGAGCCCTCCGTGGCGATACCGTCGAGCAGATCGGCCTTGCCGGGGCCGAACCGCGCCCCGTCCGCCCCCAGAAGCAGCCTGATCGTGATCGTGGGTCCGTCATCCGCCGTCATGCGCGCAGCATGACGCGCCGCGCCCGCGATGCAAGCCCTAGCGCCGGCGGTGGGCCAGCAGGCGGCGGCGGCTTGGCACCAGCAGGTGATCGGGCAGCGCGCGGCCCTGGTCGCAATGGGCGAGCGACACCGCCAGCCGGTCGGCGCGGGTCAGCGCGAGCATGAAGACACCGGCACCGAGTGCCAGGTTGAGCGTCGGGCCGAACATGCCGTGCTGCGCCAGCAGTGCCGCCAGATAGCCCAGCAGCACCGTGGCCCAGATCTGCACCTCCGTCCGCATCGCGGTGGCCATCAGATGCGCGGATTGTTCCGCCGTGGATTCCTCGGGACGGATGCCGAACCAGCGGAAGAAGAACAGGCGGCGCAGCTCCGCCGTGCTGCGGTAGCCGGCCGGGAGCCGATCGCGCCCGAAGAGGTCGGAGACGATGTTGTCCTCGAGCCAGCAGATGCGCAGCAGCGCCAGCAGCGCCAGCGCGCCCGCCAACCCCATCGGCCCCCACAAAGCGGACAGCGCGCCCGCCGCCACGAGGATGGCCCCCAGAACGACATGACCCGGTCTCATCTTCCACCCGTCCTGCATCTCCGACCCTCCTGCGTGTGTGCGCGCGCCGACATCGTGCACCCAAACCGCCGCCAGGTTGCGACGATTTTCCTACCATACGCATAAAGCGCAAAGCTCCGCCGATGTTCCCTTGCCGGAAACATATCAGCTTTCCTGAATGTATTCTCTTGCATAGGGTGGCCGTCGCAGACACGGGAGGAGACCGACATGCAGATCACCCGCCGCCGCCTGATGGCGACAGGCACCGCCGCGCTGGCCGCCAGCGCCCTGCCCCGCCGCATCTGGGCGCAGACGACGCTCACCATGGGCGACACCGAGATCGTGACGCTGAGCGACGGCGGCCTCGAGTTGCCGGCCGATTTCATCTTCGGCCCGATGCCGCAAGACGATCTGGCGGCGGTACTGGACGGGTTCGGGATCGAACGGGACGCCACGCTCACCCCGCCGTGCAACCTGACGCTGCTGCGCCGGGGCGATGTGCTGGCGCTGTTCGATGCCGGCGCGGGCACCGCGTTCCAGCCCAGTGCGGGCGCCCTGCCCGACGCGCTGGCCGCCGCCGGGATCGACCCCTACGACATCACCCATGTGATCTTCACCCATGGCCACCCCGATCACCTGTGGGGGGTGCTCGACGATTTCGACGAGCCGTTCTTTGCCAACGCCGAGCACATGATGGGCGGGGCGGAATTCGACTACTGGATGGACGACGCGACCGTCGACAGCATCGGGGCGGAGCGCGCGAGCTTTGCCGTGGGCGCGAAGCGGCGGCTGGAGGTGATCGCCGATGGCCTCACCCGCTTCGACGATGGCGACGCGGTGCTGCCGGGCGTGGTGGCCGCGCTGACGCCGGGGCATACGCCGGGGCACATGAGCTTTGTCATCGGCGACGGCGCCGAGGCGGTGATGGTGCTGGGCGACGCGATCGGCAACGACCATGTGGCCTTCGCCCGGCCCGGCTGGCTCTCGGGCGCGGACCAGGACGCGGAGACGGCGGCGGCAACGCGGCTGGCACTTTTCGAGCGGATCACGGTGGAGGGGCTGACGGCGGTGGGCTTCCACTTCGGCGGCGGCGGAATCGGCACGGTGGAGCCGCTGGCCGAGGGCTACGCGTTCCGCCCGCTTGCGTGAAGGTCGCCGCGCAAATGCTTGGTCCTGAACGAAAGAAGGGGCGCCGACGGCGCCCCTTGAGTTTCGCGGATCGGGCTCTGTCATTACCGCCCGAAGGTTCTGCCTGCGACCCGATCCGCGTCAGGGGCGAGCGCACCCGCCCCGGATGGCAGGCGCCCCGGGGGGGGGGGGCGCCAGATTTTGGGTCAGTAACCTTCCACTGTAACCCAAATGGTTTGCCAAGCCTCGTTGTCTCGAATGGGCGCGCTGGTCCTGATGCCTTGATGGTCATAGATGGCTGCAACACCTTTGCTTACAACAACACGTTGTTTACCGTGCACTTTGCATTCAACGCTCCCCACGTCGCCAATTGCACCGCCTTTGACTGCCTCCAGTATTGCAACTTCCGCTCCCAAATCGCCGTTCTTTAGGGGGACGAAGTCAGCAAGCACCGACTGGCTTGCATGTCTTGACGAGATCTCAACAGTTAGCTGCATCCGCTCGTCCCGCCACAGGTGTTGCACTTCATGCACGTCCCGTTGCGCACCAGCGTGTAGTTGCCGCATTCGCCGCAGGCCTCGCCTTCGTAGCCCTGCATCCGCGCCCGCGTCGCCGCATCCATGGAGACCGTGCCGGTGGTGACCGCCGTGGTGGCGGCGACGGCCGCGATGGTGGTGCCGCCGCGCGTTTCGGGGACCAGCGTTTCCAGCGTCGCGACCGGATCGGCCCCGCCCTGGAACACCATCAGCTCCTGCGGGGCGCGCTTGCGCAGGTAGCCGGTGGAGGCGACCTGTTTCAGCACCTCGATCGGCGTCGAGCCGCGGCTTTCGGGCACTTCGCGGATGTTCGACACGCCTTCCTCGGCGCCCCGGCCCACGTCGTCGAAGCTGGTGCCCTGCGGCTGCACATGCGCGAGGTCGGTCCGGTCGAGGTAGCTGACCGCCAGTTCGCGGAAGATGTAGTCGAGGATCGAGGTCGCGTTCTTGATCGTCTCGTTGCCCTGCACCATTCCGCTCGGCTCGAACTTGGTGAAGGTGAAGGCGTCGACGAATTCCTCCAGCGGCACGCCGTATTGCAGGCCGACCGAGACCGCGATGGCGAAGTTGTTCATCATCGCGCGGAAGCCCGCGCCTTCCTTGTGCATGTCGATGAAGATCTCGCCGAGCGCGCCGTCCTGGTATTCGCCGGTGCGCAGGTAGACCTTGTGGCCGCCGACGATGGCCTTTTGCGTGTAACCCTTGCGGCGGTCGGGCAGCTTGTCGCGGTGCGCCTTGATGACCTCCTTGATGACGATCTTTTCCACGATCTTCTCGGCGATGACCTGCGCCTTTTCCATCGTGGAGCCGGTCTCCATCACCTCCTGCGCTTCCTCGTCATCCTCGACGAGGGCCGAGGCCAGCGGCTGCGACAGTTTCGAGCCGTCGCGGTAGAGCGCGTTGGCCTTCACGCCCAGCGACCAGCTGAGTTCATAGGCCTTCTGGCAATCCTCGATCGAGGCGTGGTTGGCCATGTTGATGGTCTTGGAGATGGCGCCCGAGATGAAGGACTGCGCCGCCGCCATCATGTGGATATGCGCCGACACGCCCAGGTAGCGCTTGCCCTTCTTGCCGCAGGGGTTGGCGCAGTCGAAGACGTGGTAGTGGTCTTCCTTGAGGAAGGGCGCGCCTTCCAGCGTCATGGTTCCGCAGACATGGTCGTTGGCGGCGTCGATCTCGGCCTTGGTGAAGCCGAGGTGGCGCAGCATGTCGAAGGTGGGATCGTTCAGCTTTTCGGCCGGGATGCCCAGGGTCTTGGCGCAGAATTCCGCCCCCAGCGTCCACTGGTTGAAGACGAAGCGGATGTCGAAGGCGGATGGCAGCGCCGCCTCGATCTTCTCGATCTCGGCGCGTCCGAAACCGTGGCCGATCAACGCCGTGTGGTTGATGCCGGGCGCCTGGCCCAGCGTGCCGTGACCGACGGCATAGGCGATGATCTCCTCGATCTGGGAGGAGGAATAGCCGAGCGTTTCCAGCGCGCCCGGCACCGACTGGTTGATGATCTTGAAATAGCCGCCGCCGGCGAGCTTCTTGAACTTCACCAGCGCGAAGTCGGGCTCGATCCCGGTGGTGTCGCAATCCATCACCAGCCCGATGGTGCCGGTCGGCGCGATGACGGTCGCCTGCGCGTTGCGGTAGCCGTGCTGTTCGCCGAGCGCCAGCGCCTCGTCCCAGGCCTGGCGGGCCAGCGCGACCAGGCGCTGGTCGGGGCAGTTGGCGTGGTCGAGCGCGACCGGGTTCACGTTCACCTTCTCGTAGCCGTCGGTCCTGCCATGGGCGGCAGCGCGATGGTTGCGGATCACGCGCAGCATGTGCTCGCGGTTGCGCTCGAACCCGGCGAAGGGGCCAAGCTCCGCCGCGATCTCGGCCGAGGTGGCGTAGGACACGCCGGTCATGATCGCGGTCAGCGCGCCGCACATCGCGCGCCCCTCGGGGCTGTCGTAGCCCAGACCCATGTTCATCAGGAGCCCGCCGATGTTGGCGTAGCCCAGGCCCAGTGTGCGGAAGTCGTAGGACCGCTGCGCGATTTCCTTGGACGGGAACTGCGCCATCATCACGCTGATCTCGAGCGTCAGGGTCCAGAGCCGGCAGGCGTGCATGTAGCTTTCGGCGTCGAACTTGCCGGCCGAGTGGAAGGTCAGCAGGTTCATCGACGCGAGGTTGCAGGCCGTATCATCCAGGAACATGTATTCCGAGCACGGGTTGGAGCCGCGGATCGCCCCGTCCTCGGGGCAGGTGTGCCAGGCGTTGACGGTGTCGTGGAACTGGATGCCCGGATCGGCGCAGGCCCAGGCGGCGTGGCCGACCTTTTCCCAAAGCTCCCGCGCCTTGATGGTTTTCGCCACCTTGCCGCCGACGCGGTTGAGCAGCTGCCAATCCTCGTCGTTCTCGACCGCTTTCAGGAATTTGTCGGTTACGCGGATGGAGTTGTTGGAATTCTGGCCGGACACGCTGGAATAGGCCTCGCTGTCCCAATCCGTGTCGTAGACCGGGAATTCGATGCTGGTGTAGCCCTGCTTGGCGTAGTCCAGAACCCGTTTGATGTAGGTTTCCGGAATGGCCGCCGATTTCGCCGCGCGGATGGCCTTTTTCAGGCCGTCGTTGACGGTCGGGTCGACGGCCGCCTCCAGGCTTCCGTCCCACTCGCGGATCGCGGTGAAGATCGCGCTCAGCATCTTCTTGTGGGTCTTGGAGCCGGCGACGAGGCTTGCCACCTTCTGTTCCTCGATCACCTTCCAGTCGATGAAGGCCTCGATGTCGGGGTGATCGGCATCGACGATGACCATCTTGGCCGCGCGCCGCGTCGTGCCGCCCGACTTGATCGCGCCGGCAGCCCGGTCGCCGATCTTGAGGAACCCCATCAGGCCCGACGACTTGCCGCCGCCCGACAGCTTCTCGCCCTCGCCGCGCAGATGGCTGAAATTGGTGCCGGTGCCCGAGCCGTACTTGAACAGCCGCGCCTCGCGCACCCACAGGTCCATGATGCCGCCGTCGTTCACCAGATCGTCGGCGACGGACTGGATGAAGCAGGCGTGCGGCTGCGGGTGCTCGTAGCTCGACGTCGATTTCGTCAGCTTGCCGGTCTTGTAGTCGACGTAGTAATGGCCCTGCGCCGGCCCGTCGATGCCGTAAGCCCAGTGCAGGCCGGTGTTGAACCATTGCGGGCTGTTGGGCGCCGCCATCTGGCGCGCCAGCATCAGCTGCATTTCATCCATGTAGGCGGCGGCATCGGCCTCGGAGGTGAAATAGCCCCCCTTCCAGCCCCAGTAGCACCACGCGCCGGCGAGGCGGCGGAACACCTGCTTGGCCGAGGTCTCGCCGACATAACGCGCCTCTTCGGGCAGGGCTTCGAGCGCGGGCTCGTCGGCAACCTGGCGCCACAGGAACTCGGGCACGCCCTTTTCCTTCACCGGCTTCAGCCGTGCGGGCACGCCCGCCTTGCGGAAATACTTCTGCGCGATCACGTCCGAGGCGACCTGGCTCCAGCCCAGCGGAACCTCGACATTCTCGAGCTTGAACACCACGGTGCCGTCCGGGTTGCGGATCTCGGAGGTGGTGGAGGTAAAGTCGAGGTCGGCATAGGCGTCTGCGCCGGACCGGGTAAATCTGCGTTCGATTTTCATATCGCTGCCCTATCTTTTCCGTTGCGCGGCCTGCCAGCGTCGTTGCGCTCGGACCGTCTTGATCTGTCGGACAGCACAGCCCACCGCGGCCAGGCGTAGAATGCCCGGCGCGCCCGGTTCGACCCGGGCTGATCCACTGGTGTTGGGTTGTGTTCCCTGCCCCCGAAGCCGCCACCACATCTAGTGGTGTCATCCTCGGCCCACACAACCTGACGTATGACCGGCCCGCTGGTCAACGCATTTTTTACAAGTTCGTGACGGTTTTTGCGGTTGCAATCGCGGCCCGATCCGGCGCGGCGGCGGCGCGGGTGATTCACCCAAGGAAAGTCAGTCTAGTTGCCACAACCGGGTTTTTCCTTTGCCGCGGCGGGCTTGCGCCGAGGCGCGAAGGCAGCGCCTGAACCCTGCCTGCAGCCCGGCGGCGGTCAGGGGCTCGGCCCGGCGGCAGCCAGGGCCGGGACGCGCACAACATGTAGCGTGCAGATGCGGCATGTCGGCCACATCCGGCACGGTTTTCGACACGGGAGAGGGATTGGTCGGGGCGGCGAGAATCGAACTCACGACCTTCTGTACCCAAAACAGACGCGCTACCAGGCTGCGCTACGCCCCGACGTGCGCCCTGTTACAGCGCATGGGCAGGCTTGGAAAGCCCCGCCGCTCACTCGGCGGCGCAGGCCCAGGCGGCAAGATCCTCGGGGATCGCCGGATGGCGCATCACGTCGCCCTCGGACAGGCCCAGGGTGGCCGACATGCCGCCGTTGATCTCGAGCACGAACTGGATGTCGTCGCCGCCGTCGATCGAAGTCTCATCCAATGGAATAGCATTCTCATGAATACGCTGGATCGTCCCTGTTTCGTCGGCAAAGATCATGTCGAGAGATATCAGAGTATTCCGCATCCAAAAGCTGACAGGTTGCGGGACATCGTAGACGAACAGCATCCCTGCCATGCGCGGCATCTCGGGCACATTCATCAGGCCCTGCGCCCGCCCCTGCGGCGTGTCGACCACCGCGACGCGGAACCGGACCGAGCCGAAATCGCCACGGATCTCGACGCGATCCTCCTGACAGGCGGCACGCGCCGCGACAGGCATGACGGACAGAGCGACCGCACAGGCCGCAAGCAGGTTCACAAGGCGCAAGGGCACCCTCCCTCAGACGTAATCCCAACTGCGCACTTCGGCGGCCATCTTGCCGCGCGGGCCATCCACGACCTTCACCGCAACCGCTTCGCCCGGTTGCAGATCGGCCAGCCCGCAGCGGCGCAGCACCTCAATGTGCACGAACACGTCCTCAGGATGACCGAAGACATTGGCAAAGCCAAAGCCTTTCGCCCGGTCGAACCATTTCACCCGCGCGGCGACAAAGGCCACGTCGGGCGCAAGATCGGCAACCTCGCCCTCGGCGGAAAGGCCTTCGGGCGGCTCGATCGACAAGACCTCGACCGCCTGAATGCCGCGCGCGGTCGCTTGCGCGACGACCGCGATCTGCGAATCCTCGGCCACCGAGCCCTGGCCGAAATTGCGCAGCACATTCGCGTGCAGCAAGATGTCGGGGCCACCGGCATCGTCGAGGATGAAGCCGAACCCCTTGCCGACATCGAACCACTTCACCCGTCCATGGACGGTGGCCGGGCCTTCCGCATCCACTTCCGCCATTCTGGAGTATCCCATGTCTCACGCCCGCCCGCAAAAAACCTGATCCGAATGTGGCGCGCGGCACACGCGGGCACAAGACCCAAATATCCATTTTGCGTATGGGTTTGTGATTCCGCGCTTCGTGAAATCGCCGGATCGTGGGCGCACGATCCTTGTCAAACCCTTTATGGATTGAGCCTTTTTACCTCCCACGCGGCCGCCGGCTCCTGGCGTCGCCAGCAAAACCGGTCATGCAGACGGAATGCGCCATCTGCCCAAAATTCGATCTCGACCGGGTCGATGCGGAACCCGCCCCAGAATGGCGGGCGGCCCGGGTTCGGGCCGTGCTGCGCCGTCACCTTCGCCACCTCCGCCACCAGCGCCGCGCGGCGCGACAGCGGCTGCGACTGTCTCGAAGCCCAGGCGCCAAGCCGGCTCTTGAGCGAGCGGGAGGCGTAATAGACATCCGCCTTCGACCCTTCCTCGCGGGTGACGGTGCCGCGCACGCGGATCTGACGGCGGAGCGATTTCCAGTGCATCACGAAGGCCGCCTTGCCCGAGGCGGTGATCTCGCGCCCCTTGGCGCTGTCGTAATTGGTGTAGAAGACGAAGGCCCCCTGCCCGTCGCCCATCGCCTCGATCTCCTTCAGCAGCACCATGCGCACGTTGGGCAGGCCGTCGGGGTCGACGCTTGCCAGCGCGATGGCGTTGGGGTCGTTGGGTTCCGAGGCTTCGGCCTCGGCCAGCCAGGATCGGGCGATGACGAACGGGTCTTCGCCCGCGAAAATGCCGCCTCGGTCGCTCATCGCATGTCCCCTTGTCTGTCACCGCTGCGCGTCAGCTAGCGCCGGCACCACGCCCCTGCAACCCTGCCTCTCTTGATGCGCCGGTGGCGATGGCTTACGAGACAGCCAAAGACACGATGAACCGCGAGGGCACAGATGGGTTTGATGACAGGCAAGCGCGGGCTCATCATGGGGCTTGCCAACGACAAATCCATCGCGTGGGGCATTGCCAAGGCACTGGGAAACGAAGGCGCGGAGCTGGCGTTTTCCTACCAGGGCGAGCAGCTGCTGAAACGCGTGCAGCCGCTGGCCGCAAGTCTCGGATCGACGATGATGATCCCCTGCGACGTGGGCGATCCGGCGTCGCTCGACGCCCTGTTCGCGGAGCTTGAGGCCGCCTGGGGCAGCCTCGATTTCGTGGTCCACGCCATCGGATTTTCCGACAAGAACGAGCTGCGCGGCCGCTATGTGGAAACCAGCGCGGCGAATTTCGCCGTGACGATGAACATCTCGGTCTATTCCTTCACCGCCGTGTGCCAGCGGGCCGAAAAGATGATGCCGAACGGCGGCAGCCTGCTGACGCTCACCTATTACGGCGCCGAAAAGGTCATGCCGCACTACAACGTCATGGGTGTCGCCAAGGCCGCACTGGAGGCCTCGGTGATGTATCTGGCCGAGGATCTGGGCCGCGACGGCATCCGCGTGAACGCGATCAGCGCCGGCACGATCAAGACGCTGGCGGCCAGCGGCATCGGCGATTTCCGCTACATCCTGAAGTGGAACGAATACAACTCGCCGCTGCGCCGCACCGTGACCCAGGACGAGGTCGGGCAATCCGCGCTCTACCTGCTGTCGGACATGTCGAAGGCCGTCACCGGCGAGGTCCTGCATGTCGACGCGGGCTATCATGTCATCGGCATGAAGAACCCCGAGGCGCCGGACATGTCGCTGGAAAAGAAGGAAAGCTAGGCCATGATCACGCCGCTGCCGCATGAGAAGGGCTTTCACGTCAGCTGGGACCAGCTGCATCGCGACGCGCGCGCGCTGGCCTGGCGGCTCGACAAGCGCGGGCCGGGCGCCGATGGCGCCTGGCGCGCCGTGGTCGCCATCACCCGCGGCGGCATGGCCCCCGCGATGATCGTCGCGCGCGAGCTGGATATCCGCACCGTCGACACGATCAGCGTGAAGAGCTACCACGCCGGCGGCGGCAAGGCCGACACCCAGCGCGAGGCCGAGGTGCTGAAAAGCCCCGATGTGGCGCTGATGGGCGACGGCGAGGGCATTTTGGTCGTCGACGATCTGGTGGACACCGGCAAGACGCTGGAACTGGTGCGCCAGCTCTACCCCAAGGCGCATTTCGCCACGGTCTACGCCAAGCCCAAGGGCGAGCCGCTGGTCGACACCTTCATCACCGGCGTAAGCCAGGACACCTGGATCTTCTTTCCCTGGGACATGGCGCTGCAATACGTCGAGCCCTATCGCGGCAAGGACTGATCTTTCACAAGATCGTCGCGGATCTTGCAGAAGATGGGACGGCGCTTCGCTGCGCCCTGCGCGCTACCCGGCCCGGCCTGCCAGCGCGTCGCGCAGAACACCGCGCACCGTTTCCAGCGGCACATCGCCGGTCACGAAGGCTGCACCGATCCCGCGCGCCAGGATGAAGCGCAGCGCCCCGCGTTCCACCTTCTTGTCTTGCGCCATCAGCGCCAGAATCCCGTCGGCATCCGGCAATTCGCCTTCGATATCAGCCAGATCACGCTTCATCTTCATCTGCGCCAGATGTGCGCGCACGCGGCTCGGCTCCTCCTGCGGGCACAGCCCCAGCCGCGCCGACAGCTCGAAGGCCAGCGCGCAGCCGATCGCCACGCCCTCGCCATGCAGCAGCCGGTCGGAATAGCCCGTCGCCGCCTCCAGCGCATGGCCGAAGGTGTGCCCGAGGTTCAAGAGCGCCCGGTCGCCCTGTTCGGTCTCGTCGCGCACCACGATGTCGGCCTTCATCTGCACGGACCGGCGCACCGCCTCGGCCCTGAGGTGCGCTTCGCCCGCCGCCAGCGCCGGGCCGTTGTCCTCCAGCCAGCCGAAGAACGCTGAATCGCCCAGCAGCCCGTATTTCGCCACCTCGCCGTAGCCGGCGCGGAAATCACGGGGCGTCAGCGTGCCCAGCACGTCGATGTCGGCCAGCACGAGGGCGGGCTGGTGAAAGCTGCCGACAAGGTTCTTGCCATGGCTCGTGTTGATCCCGGTCTTGCCGCCCACCGAACTGTCGACCTGCGCCAGAAGCGAGGTCGGCACCTGCACGAAGCGCACGCCGCGGCGCAGGATCGCACAGGCGAACCCAACCAGATCGCCGATGACGCCACCGCCGAAGGCCAGCACCATGTCGCGCCGCTCCACCTTCTGCTCCAGCAGCCATTCGACAACCCGGATCAGATGCGGCCAGCTTTTCGTGCCTTCGCCCGGCGGCAGGGTCAGCGCGGCGCTTTGCACGCCCGCCGCCGCAAGCCCGGCCTCCAGCGCCGGCAGATGCAGGCCCGCCACCGTCGCCTCGGTCACGATCCAGACCCGCGGGCGCGCCAGCAGCGGCGCGATTTCGGCGCCCGCCCGCGCCAGCAGCCCGCCGCCGATGCGCACATCATAGGCCCGGTCGCCCAGCGCCACATGCACGGTCTCGGTCATGTCTTCACCCCTTCCACGGCGCCCGCGCGCGCCAGTTCGGCCAGCACATGGCCCGCCGTTTCCTCGATCGACCACTGCGGCCGCACATGCACGGCCAGCGGTGCCAGCGCATAGACCGGATCGCGCGCGGCAAAAAGCGCGGCAAGCGTGGCCCTGGGCGTCGGCGTCTGCAGCAACGGCCGGGTGGTCTTGTGCCTGACGCGGGTCCAGAGCAGGTCCAGATCCGCCTTCAGCCAAAGCACGGCGGCGTGGCGCGTCAGCAGCGCGCGGTTCGCGGCCGACATCCAGGCCCCGCCCCCGGTCGACAGGATGCAGGGCGGCCCGTCCAGCAGCCGCGCGATCACGGCGCTCTCCTTCTCGCGAAAGAACGGCTCGCCGTAGCGCTCGAAGATCTCGGCGATGGACAGCTGGCTCGACGTCACGATCTCGGCGTCCGAGTCGCGCATCCCCACCCCCAGCCGCGCCGCAAGCGCCCGGCCGACGGCGGTCTTGCCCGACCCCATCATGCCCACGAGCACGACGGTGCGCCGCAGCCGTTCCCCCTGCCCTGCAGCCGATTGTGGCGTGGTTTCGCCCATGATCCTGAAAAAACTTTCCTCTGGCTGGCGCAATTCCGCCCGCCATGGCTTATAAGGATTTGAGAACGGCGGCAAACGTCGATCCGCCTGCGGACCGGCTTTCCGGCGCGGCGGCACATCTGAGGCAAGGGGGCGACGGGCCATGTGGCGCATCATCCGGTATCTTCTGATCCTGGCGGTTCTGGGTGCGCTCGGGCTGATCGCCTATTCGTATTCGGGCTACCTCGTGCCCGATCAGCAGACCGTCACGACCCCGGTTGACCTCGATGTCGACTAGGCGTGCCGCCGGCGCCCTGTGCATGGCCCTGATCGCCGCGCTGCCGGCCGCGGCGCAGGCGCCCGATCCCGCCGACCTCTCCGACCTGCCCGAGATGGCGCCGCCCGACTGGCTGTCGGACACGATCACCCGGCCTCATGCCAATGTCGCCACCTCGGCGCTGCCGCCCGAGATCACGGTGATGCCGCTCGGCGCGGTCGAGATCGAGGCGATCGGGCTGTTGCCGCCCGCGATCACCGGCCTGCCGCGCGATCTGTGGGGCGCGTCCGAGACCGAGACGCTGGCCCGCCTGCTGCGGGCGCAACCGGTGCAGGGGCTGCCTGCGGTCCAGGCCTTCACCGAGACCCTCGCCCTGGCCGAGCTTGACCCGCCCGCCGATGCCGACCCGACCCGCGCCGCGCTGTTTCTCGCGCGGCTCGACCTGCTGCTGGCGCGCGGGGCGCTCGATCCGGCGCAGGCGCTGATCGAACGCGCCTCGCCCCGCAACCCGGAGGTGTTCCGCCGCTGGTTCGACATCGCGCTTCTGAACGGCCATCCCGAACGGGCGTGTACGGCGATGGCCGCCAACCCCGACATCGCGCCGACGCTTCCGGCGCGCATCTTCTGCCTTGCACGCTCGGGCGACTGGTCGGCAGCGGCGCTGACGCTCGACACCGGCGAGGCGCTCGGCCGGATCACCGAGGCCGAGGGCGACCTGATCGCGCGCTTCCTCGACCCCGAGCTGTTCGAGGGCGAAGGGCAGCTTCCCCCCGATCCGGCGCTGACGCCGCTCACCTTCGAGATGCGCGCGGCCATCGGCGAGCGGCCCGCCACGGCAGGCCTGCCGCTGGCCTTCGCCCATGCCGACCTGAGCGACCTGGCCGGCTGGCGCGCGCAACTCGACGCGGCCGAACGGCTGATCCGGTCGGGCGCCATCGAACCGGCGCAATGGCTCGACATCTATACCTCCCGCGTGCCCTCCGCCTCGGGCGGCGTGTGGGACCGGGTCGCGGCGCTGCAACGGTTCGACGCCGCGATCCTGGCCGGCGACACCGCCACCACCACCGCCCACCTCGCCCCCGCCTGGGAGGCGATGCAGGCGGCGGGCCTCGAGATCGCCTTTGCCGAGATCTACGCGGATCTGCTGCTGCGCCTGCCGTTGACGGGCGAGGCCGGGCTGCTGGCACGGCGCATCGCGCTCCTGTCGTCGCGCTACGAGACCGTGGCGCGCGGCGCCGTGGCGCAAAGCGACGCGGAACGCTTCGCCTTCGCCATCGCCACCGGCGCCGCCGCCGCGCCGCCGCCGGGCGCCGGGATGCTCGAGACGGCCATCGCCGCCGCCTTCACCCAGGCGCCGCCCGACCACCGCTACGCCTGGTTCGTGCAGAACGACCGGCTGGGCGAGGCGCTGCTGCGCGCCGCGCTGGTGCTGTCGAACCCCGGCCGCGATCCCCAGGATCTGACCGACGCGCTGGCGCTTTACCGGGCTGTCGGGCTGGAGACGGTGGCCCGTCGCGCGGCGCTGCAACTCGTCCTGACAGGCGGCTGACGCGATGCAAGCCCCCGTCCCCGATACGCGCCGGATCGCCGCCTTTCTCGATGCGCAGGCCGCCGAACAGGGCGCCGCACGCAACACGCGGCTGGCCTATGGCCGCGACCTCGCCGATGCCGCGGGCTGGCTCGCCCAGCGCGGAGGCGCGCTCGCCTCCGCCACCCGGCCCGAGATCGAGACCTACCTCACCCATCTCGACGCCCAGGGCCTTGCCCCCGCGACCCGCGCCCGCCGCCTGTCGGCCCTCAGGCAGCTCTACCGTTTCGCCGTCGACGAGGGGTGGCGCGCCGACAATCCGGCGCTGCCGATCAAGGGGCCGGGCAAGCGCCGCGCCCTGCCGGGCACGCTGAGCATGGCCGAGGTGGACGCCTTGCTGGCGGCGGCCGAGACCCATGGCCGCGGCGCCGGCGACCGGATGCGCAACACCTGCCTGATGCAGGTGCTCTACGCCACCGGCCTGCGCGTCACCGAACTGGTGTCGCTGCCCGTCGCCGCGGTGCGCGGCAACCCGCAGCTGCTTTTGGTGCGCGGCAAGGGCGACAAGGACCGGATGGTGCCGCTCTCGCCACCGGCGCGCGCGGCCATCGCCGCCTGGCTCGCCCACCGCGACGCAGAGGCCGACCGCGCGCGGATCGAGACCGGCGCCAGACCCTCCGCATTCCTGTTTCCCTCCCGCAGCAAGGCGGGGCATCTCACCCGCATCCGCTTCTTCACCCTGATCAAGGAGTTGAGCCTCGCCGCCGGGCTCGACCCGGCGCGCGTCACGCCGCACACGCTGCGCCACGCCTTCGCCACGCACCTGCTTCAGAACGGCGCCGACCTGCGTGCCATCCAGACGCTGCTGGGGCACGCCGACATCGCCACCACCGAGATCTACACCCATATCCTCGACGAGCGGCTGAAGCGCCTGGTGCTCGAGCGTCACCCGCTCGCCGCGCGCCCGGGCTGACGCAAGGCCCGCAGCCTGCCCCCTTCTTCGTTTCCCGCGCGCGTGTCGTATCTTGCGACAGGCCGCGTCAGACCCCATAACCCCGCCATGGACCCGACACCGCTTACCGAAACCGCCTCGGCGCTCGCCGACCCGACCACCTGGATCACCGCCGCGGTGATCGTTTTCCTTCTGCTGTGCTCGGGCCTGTTCTCGGGCTCGGAAACCGCGCTGACCGCCGCCTCGCGCGGCAAGCTGCACTCGATGTCCGATCGCGGCGACAAGACCGCCAAGGGCGCGGAACGGGCGCTGGCGCTGAAGGAGGACAACGAGCGCCTGATCGGCGGCATCCTCCTGGGCAACAACCTGGTGAATATCCTCGCCACGTCGCTGGCGACGGCGCTCTTCACCACCATCGTCGGCGAAGGCGGCGTCGCCATCGCCACCCTGGTGATGACGGCGCTGGTGCTGGTCTTTTCCGAGGTGCTGCCCAAGACCTACGCGATCAACGATCCCGAACGCACCGCGGCCCGCGTCGCGCGCCCCATCGGGCTGGTCATCGCGGTGATGGCGCCGGTCGTCACCGTCGTGCGGCTCGTGGTGCGGGGCGTGCTGCGCATCTTCGGGGTCCGGATCGACGCCAGCGCCAACATGCTGTCGATCCACGAGGAGATCATGGGCGCGCTTTCCCTCGGCCATTCCGAGGGCACGGTCGAAAAGGAACAGCGCGACCGGCTGCTCGGCGCGCTCGACCTGCACGAGCGCACGGTGGAGGAGATCATGCTCCACCGCTCCGGCATCGAGATGATCGACGGCGAGGCGACGCCCGAGGAGATCCTGTCGCAGGCGCTGCAATCGCCGCACACGCGCCTGCCGGTCTACAAGGGCGAGCCGGAGAACGTCATCGGCGTGATCCATGCCAAGGATCTGCTGCGCGCCATCGACCGGCTGACCCGCGGCGAGGATGCGCCGGGCATCTCGGGCTTCAAGATCATGGATGTGGCGGTGAAGCCCTATTTCATCCCCGAGACCACCACGCTCGACGACCAGCTGCGCCAGTTCCTCAAGCGGCACACGCATTTCGCGCTGGTGGTCGACGAATACGGCGCGCTGCGCGGGCTGATCACGCTCGAGGACATCCTCGAGGAGATCGTGGGCGAGATCACCGACGAGTTCGACATCGCCGAGGCGCCGGAGCTGACGCCCGGCCCCGACGGCAACTATGTCATCGACGGCGCGATGACGATCCGCGACTTCAACCGCACCACCGATTTCACCCTGCCCGACGACGAGGCCAACACGGTCGCGGGCCTGGTCATCCACGAGGCGCAGACGATCCCCGTGGTCGGCCAGTGCTTCAGCTTCCACGGGTTCCGCTTCGAGGTGGCCGAACGCGACCGCAACCGCCTGACGAGGCTCAAGGTGCGGAAGCTCGGCTGACCGTCGCCTCCTGAAGCCGCGCCCGGTCCGCCGGGTCGCCCAGCATCTCCCGCGCGCGGCGCGCATGATCGGCGGCGGTGGCGCGCGCTTCGGCTGCCAGCGCGTCATGGCCCAGCCGGGTGAGGGAGCCGAGCGCGTCCTGGATCGCCAGATGCACCTCGATCGCCGTCGCGGCGTTGCGGCCGACGGCGGCGAAGCTCACGTCGAACAGCCGCGCCAGTGGCACGGTCGGCATCCAGACCCGGTCGCAGCGCACCGAGGCCTCCGGCTCCTCGCGGGCCACCCTGCCCAGGACGCGGGCCAGGCGGTAGACCATGTCGACGGCGGTGTTGGGATCGTTCACGCCGGGCGACAGCGCGCGGATCGCCACCTCGGCCAGGACCGAGACGGTGTGTGCCGGGTCCATCTCGAAGGTACGGGCGTCGCCCACCGGGATCGCCCGCCGGATCGCGGTGGCGGACTGGTCGTCCATCGCGCGCGCGCCGACGACACGCGCCAGCACATCGCCCTGCTGCACGAAGCTGCCGACCGTCAGAAGCACATAGATCTCCGCCTCCAGACGAGTCGCCCGCTCCTGCAGGGCAGTTTCGTAGATCTGTTCGACATGGCCCCCGCGCTCGGCCACCACCGCCACCCCGTTGGCGGGGATGTCGGCGCCGGGCGCCAGGATGCGGGCACCCTGCGCCGGCCGGCGCGCGAAGGCGGCAATCGCCTCCTCCGCCCGTTCCTCGATCCGGTTGGCGGTGTAGGTCAGGCCGCCATAGGCGTCGAGATGCGTGATCCAGCGGATGATCGTGACCACGATCCACAGCGCCACCGCGACCGTGGTGAAGAACAGCACCACCAACCCACGTTCGCCGAACAGGTCGGCGGCGCGCAGGATCATCGCGATCAGCGCATAGACATAGGCGCCCAGAAAGGTCGCCAGCACGGAATGCGTGACCCTGTCCTGGCGCAGCAGGGAATGCGCGCGCGGCGTCCATTGCCCTTCCGCCCGCGAGAATCCGGTGACCATGATCGTCAGCGAAAAGGTGACGACGGCGAGCATGGAACTGGCGATGACCGACAAGATGGCATCGACCGCCTCGGCGCCCACCAGATCCGCCGCGCCGTCCGGGATCAGCGGGCCGGCCAGCAGCGCCACGCCAAGCGCCACCACGTTCATCACCGCCACCAGGATCACGCGGACATAGATGCGCCGGGATTGCTGGCGCACCCAGCGCCAGAACGACTGGAACATCTTCAGGAGCCTCCGGTCTGCGACATCGCATGTCGTCTTTGGGCTTGTCGGGCGCAAGAGCTTCGCGCGACGGTGCGCGGGTCACGCTATCGGAGGCCAGCCATGAAAACCACCACCCGCGTCTGCATCATCGGCGGCGGCGTCGTCGGCGCCTCGGTCGCCTACCATCTCACGAAACTGGGGTGGTCGGACGTGATGCTGGTGGAACGTTCCGAGCTGACCAGCGGGTCCACCTGGCACGCGGCGGGCGGGTTCCACACGCTGAACGGCGACACCAACATGGCGGCGCTGCAGGGCTACACCATCCGGCTCTACCGCGAGCTGGAAGAGCTGACCGGCATGTCCTGCGGGCTGCACCATGTCGGCGGCGTGACCCTGGCCGACACGCCCGAGCGGCTCGACATGCTGAAGGCCGAGCGCGCCAAGCACCGCTTCATGGGACTGGAGACCGAGATCATCGGCCCGGCGGAGATCAAGGCGCTTGCGCCGATCACCAACATCGACGGCATCCTCGGCGCGCTCTACGACCCGCTCGACGGGCACCTCGACCCGTCCGGCACGACCCATGCCTATGCCAAGGCCGCGCGGATGGGCGGGGCCGAGATCGTGCTGCACACACGCGTGCTGGAAACGAACCCCCGCCCCGACGGCACCTGGGACGTGGTGACGGACACCGGCACGATCCACGCCGAGCATGTGGTGAACGCCGCCGGTCTCTGGGCGCGTGAAGTCGGCGCCATGGCGGGCGCGTATCTGCCGCTGCACCCGATGGAACACCAGTATATCGTGACCGAGGACACGCCCGAGATCTACGAGCTTGGCCGCGAGCATCCGCATGTGATGGACCCCGCGGGCGAAAGCTACCTTCGGCAGGAGGGGCGCGGGCTTTGCATCGGGTTCTACGAGCAGACCTGCAGGCCCTGGGCCGTCGACGGCACGCCGTGGGAGTTCGGGCACGAGCTGCTCCCCGACGATTTCGACAAGATCGAGGCCAGCATCGAGTTCGCCTACCGCCGGTTCCCGGTGCTGGAACGCGCGGGCGTGAAATCGGTGATCCACGGCCCCTTCACCTTCGCGCCCGACGGCAACCCGCTGGTCGGCCCGGTGCCGGGGCTGCGCAACTACTGGTCGGCCTGCGGGGTGATGGCGGGGTTTTCGCAGGGCGGCGGCGTGGGCCTGATGCTGGCGCAATGGATGGTCGAGGGCGAGACCGAGCGCGACGTGATGGCGATGGATGTCGCCCGCTTCGGCCGCTGGATCGGGCCGGGCTACACGCTGCCCAAGGTGATCGAGAATTACCAGACGCGGTTTTCGGTCAGCTATCCGAACGAGGAGAAACCGGCCGCCCGGCCCTTCCGCACCACGCCGATGTTCGACACGTTCGACGCGCTTGGCGCGGTATGGGGGCAACAATACGGGCTGGAGGTGGTGAACTATTTCGCGGAAGGAAACGAACCGCGCTACGAGACACCGTCGTTCCGCCGCTCGAACGCCTTCGACGCGACCGCGCGAGAGGTGCGCGCCGTGCGCGAGGGCGTGGGCATCAACGAGCTGCAGAACTTCGGCAAGTACCGCATCACGGGTGCCGACGCGCGCGGCTGGCTCGACCGGATCATGGCGGGGCGCATCCCCAAGCCGGGGCGGCTGTCGCTGACGCCGATGCTGTCGGAACGCGGCAGGATCATCGGCGATTTCACCGTCTCGTGCCTGTCGGAAACCGAGTTCCAGCTGACCGCAAGCTACGGCGCGCAGGATTACCACCTGCGCTGGTTCGACCGTCACCGCGCGGGCGACGTGCAGGTCGAGACCCTGTCGGACCGCCGCACCGGGTTCCAGATCGCCGGGCCGCGCGCGCGCGATCTGCTGGCCGCCGTGACGCGGTCGGACGTCAGCGCCGAGGCGTTCCGGTTCATGGACGTGCGGCGCATGAGCGTGGGCCTGTGCGACGCGATCGTGCAGCGGGTCAGCTACACCGGCGATCTGGGCTACGAGATCTACGTCGATGCCATGGGTCAGCGCGCGCTGTGGCAGGCGCTGTGGGACAAGGGGCAGGAATTCGGCATCAAGCCCTTCGGAATGCGGGCGATGATGTCGCTGCGCCTCGACCGGGCCTTCGGGTCGTGGATGCGGGAGTATTCGCCCGACTACACGCCGGCGGAAACCGGGCTAGACCGGTTCATCGCCTGGAAGAAGAACACCGATTTCATCGGGCGCGCGCCCGCCGAGGCGGCGCGCGCCGCCCCGCCCGCGCGCCGTCTCGCGACCTTCGTCGTGGAAGCGGCGGATGCCGATGTCGTGGCCTACGAGCCGATCTGGCTCGATGGCGCGGTCGTGGGCTTCTGCACCTCGGGCGGCTATTCGCACTGGACCGGGCAATCGGTGGCCATGGGGTTCGTGCCCGCCGGGCGGATCGAGGACGGGCTGGCGGTCGAGATCGAGATCCTGGGCGAGATGCGGCCCGCGCGGCTGGTGACGGCGCCGCTGTGGGACGATCCGCGGATGCGGGCATGACGGAGCCCACCATCCTCCTGCTCGCCGCTGGCCGATCCGCCCGGATGAGGGGGCGCGACAAGCTGCTTGAAGACGTGGCGGGCCAGCCCTTGCTGCGCCTGATGGCCAGCCGCGCGACCAAGGCGGCGGTGCCGGTGCGCGTGGTGCTGGGCCCCGACCAGCCCACGCGGCGCGCGGCGCTCGACGGGCTGGCGGTGGAGATCGTGGAGGCGGAGGGCGACGACGGCATGGCCGCCTCGATCCGGGCGGGCGTGGCGGGGCTGGGCGGCCCGGTGCTGCTGGTGCTGACCGACATGCCCGAGATCACGGCCAATGACCTCTACCTCATGGTGACGCTGGCCGCGCAGGCGCCGAAGGCGATCCTGCGCGCGGCGACGAAGGACGGGCAGCCCGGCCACCCGGTGCTGTTTCCCGCCGACCTGCTGCCCGATCTGGCGCAATTGACCGGCGACGAGGGCGCGCGGGCCATCCTAAAGCGCGAGGCGAAGCGCGTGCATCTGCTGCCGCTGGCCGATGACCGCGCGGCCATCGACCTCGACACGCCCGAGGACTGGGCCACCTGGCGCAAGCGCCGGGACTAGAGTTAGGCGCGCAAGCGCCGGACAAAGAAAAAGGGCGGCCCGTGTGGGCCGCCCCTTCCCTTTTCTGTGCCGTCCTGCCCCGGCCCTCCAGGGCCCGTGGGCTCAGAGCTGCAGGAGTTTCGCCTCGTGCGATTTCAGCGCGCGGCGGGCGGCGGTGTAGTCGGAAATCCCTTCCTCCGTCGCCAGCTCGGGGAACAGCGCCACGATCTCGGCGCGCTCCTGCGAACCCATGGCGCCCAGCGACTGGTCGCCCGGCTGGAAGCTCTCGGTCCAGGCCCCATCCGACAGGACGACCTCGTGGCGGTCGAACATGAAGTGGATGTAGGTCGTGCGCAGGGTTTCCAGCTTCTGGATCGAGCCGGAATTGACCAGGTGCTTGGCGGCCACCAGAACTTCGCTTTCGTTGAAGTAGAGCTGGGTGCGATCGCCCGACACCAGAACCCGGTGCTGCGGCGAGACGAGCATGTCGCGCTCGGGCAGACCGTGGCCGAGGGCGCCGGCCTTGATCAGGATCGGCTTGAGGTTCGGCGCCAGCGCCAGCTCCTCGCGGTTCAGCGTGCGCCGACCGACCCACCGGATCTCCTGGATGCCGTTGTCGCGGGTGATGACCTTGTCGCCCTCGCGCAGGCTTTCGACCGGAACCTCGCCCTTCGGCGTCGCGATCAGCGCGCCGGGGGTGAAGCAGGGGATGACGCTCTCGATCTCCTTGAAGATCAGCTCGCCGGCGATCTCGGTCTGGGCGGCATCCTTGAAGAAGATGACCTTGCCCGATTCCCCCGAGGTGCCCGTCGGATCGAAGGAGTCGTCGAAGATGACCTTCAGCGGGCCACCACCCGACAGGTCGAGGACGTCGATGTCCGTGTCGTCGGCATCTTCGCCGCCGGTGACCACGTCGCCCGCGCCTTCGGCATGGACGTCGCCGGACAGCGGATCGGTGTAGAGGCCGATCTCGAACGTGTCGTTCCCGGTTCCGCCTTCCATCTCGTCGGCACCCTGGCCGCCGATGATCAGATCGTCGCCCGCTTCACCGAAGATCAGGTCGTTGTCGATGCCGCCGTCGAGCGTGTCGTCGCCCGCGCCGCCGTAGATGGTGTCGTTGTCATCCTCGCCGTAGACCAGATCGTTGCCGGCGCCGGCTTCGATGAAGTCCTTGCCGTTGTCGGTGATCGGGTCGACGGGGTTTCCGTCGAGATCGAAGTCGATGACGTTGAAGTCGTCCGGCACGCTCGGGCCGAGGCCGCCATAGATCGTGTCGTCTCCGTCACCCGAAGATACCGTGTCCGAGCCTTCGCCCGAGGTGATCAGGTCGTTGCCGGCACCGGTGGTGATCGCATCGTCGTCATAGCCGGCGTCGATGGTGTTGTCGCCCCCCGCCGAGGTGATGACATCGTCATCGTCGCCCGTGGCGATCAGGTCGTCACCCATGCCGGTGACGACGGTATCGCGGTCGTCCGCCGGGTCGGCATCGGGAGCGACCACGAACGGAGGTCCGAAGGGGTTCGGGAATCCACGATCGGGCGTGCCGGTGACCCCGGCGTCGATGGTGTTGTCGCCGTCCAGCGCCTCGATGGAGTCGTTGCCCGACCCACCGGTGATGCTGTCGTCGCCGGTTCCGCCGAAGAGATCGTCGTCGCCCGAGCCGCCGGTGAGGGTGTCGTCGCCGGCGCCGCCGTAGATCGTGTCGTCGCCTTCGGCACCGCCGATGGAGTCGTTGCCGTCGCCGCCGTAGATCAGGTCGTCTCCGTCCTGCCCGCGCAGGATGTCGTCGCCGCCCTGGCCGTAGATCTCGTCATCGCCGTCGCCGCCGACGATCGTGTCGTCGCCGGCAGGCCCGGTGGAGGAGGCCAGCTGTTCCAGCGTCACGTTGTCGATGGAGGCGCCGAAATTGTCCTCGACCCCCTTGCCCTTGAACTCGAGCCGGTTCGACCCGTCGCCCGCGCCGCCCACGACCTCGAATTCATAGCTGTCGAACTCGCCCTGCGCGGGATCGACCGTCGCGACCAGCTCGCCGCCCCAGTAGACTTCGATCAGGTTCTCGTTCGGACCCGACGACGCGAGGGATTTCCCGTCGCCCGCGTCGAAGGTCAGCTTGTAGGCCTTGCCTGCAACGACACCATCGACGTTCTGGCCGATCTTGTTGTTGCCGGGGCTCGCCTCGAGGTCGAGCCAGTTGTGGCCATCGGTCGCGTCAAGGTTGCCACGCCCGTCGTTGTGGACGTCGATTTCCTTGCCGGTCGCATCCGTCCAGCCGGGGATGGCACCGTCGCCGGTGAAGCCGAAGCCGGTCTTGTCGAGGCCGGTGGTGTCTTCGAACGAGCCGTTCACGATCAGGTTCGGGCCGATCACCGTGCCGTCCGGCGCGTCGTCACCGTAGAGCGTGTCGTTGCCGATGCCGCCCGAGATGTCGTCGTTGCCGGTTTCGCCGTAGATCAGGTCATCGCCGTCGCCGCCAAGCAGCGTGTCGTCGCCGGGGCCTTCGGGGCCAGCCGCGACGGGCACGTCAAAGAACACGTCGGTGATGTTCACGCCGGAATTGTTGTGACCCTCCTGCCTGTGCTCGATCTCGATGCGCGCCACCGGACCGGGGATTTCCACCAGCAGCGAATACTCGGGCGCGCTGTCGGACAGATAGCCGCCTTCGGATTCCGCCGTGTCGGCACCGGGCACGCCGTCCTCGTCGCTCAGATCCAGCTTGCTGCCCGCGGTCAGCGAGATCTCGATCGGGTTGTTGTCGGCGTCGAAGGCCTTGACGCTCACCACCCCGTCGCCGTCGATGTCGTTGATGCGGAACGCGACGTTCTCCACCGACTCGGAGAATTTCAGCTCGTAGGTTTCGGAGTTTCCGTCGCCGCGCGCTTCGGACACGAGCGAGCTCTTGTCGTCGATCGTTTCGCTGCCGCTGTCGATGCCGTCGATGTTCTGGGTGGTGGTCTCGTACTGGTTCAGCACCTTGGACGACGAGTCGATCACCGTGAAGGTGACATCGACGCTGCCGGTGTTCTGGGTGAAGCCGTTGATCGGATCGCCGTTGTCGATCGGGTTCGTGCCGTTGGGATCGTCGACCTTGCTCCAGTTCAGGCTCTCGCGCACGCTCCCGGTGTTGCCGTCGGCAAGATGCAGGCTCTGGTCGCCGAAGATCACGTCGTCGCCGCCTTCGCCCTCGACAGAATCGTCGCCGCTGCCTGCGAACACGGTGTCGTCGGCCTCGCCGGCGATGATGGTGTCATCGCCCGAGCCCGCGTCGACCATATCCTCGTTGCCGCCGGTGGCGTTGTCGTTGGCGTCGATCATGTCGCCTTCGGGATCGCCGGTGTAGGCCACGTCGATCACGTCGGCGCCCGACGTGCCCTCGACGATGAAATTCGGCTCCGACATGTCGCGATAGCCCGCGTCAAGCTCGGTCAGCTTCGCGCCCTTGGACAGGTGGAAGGAAATTGTCTCGCCCGTCGCCTCGTCCGCGTCGCTGTCGGTCGAGGTGCTGCCGACGTCCTTTTCAACCAGCGACAGGTCGCCGATCTCGGTCGGGAATTTCACGCTGTACTGGCCGCTTGCAAGCTTGTCGAAGCTGTACGCGCCGTGCGCGTCGGTCGTGGTCGTGGCGACGACTTTGCCGTGATCATCGAGAAGCTTGATGGTCTGGCCGGCGATCCCGGATTCGGTCCCGCCCGCCTTGTTCTCGGTGTTGTCGCCATCGCTGTCGAAAAACACGCGCCCGGTGATCGAAGCTGTATTCCAGGTCATCAATTCTACTCCCGTGTCGACCACGCCCTGTTCGGCTGACCGAGGTTATTTCATTTCAACCAGCGGCGATGGCGCAGCTTCTGAGATGGCGGCACGCACGCGCTCGGGCTTGAACTGACGGGAGACAAACATCCACACTGGCATCGTTCCCACACACCCCAGTCCGGGTGTACGGGTTCGGTACTCACACGGTCATACTGACCGACAGACGTCGCAACTCTCCCGTGCTTCTCGCACGAGTTTTGTGCGGCCGCCCCCGTGGCCTACGCAAACATCGCCCCCCAGTTGGGCTCGGTTTTCAATAGCCGCATTGCAGCGTGTGCAGGAAGTGAAAATTTTCCGAAAGACGTCCGAATTGCGGCGAGAATCGCGCCGATCGGGGCTACCAGGCGGCCCGCCATGGCCCCAATGTCCGCAGTACGGGCACAATGCCGGCAGCAGAGCGGACGGTGGATTTTCTTGAAAACGCTCATGAAATGCCAACAAACGCGTGGTCGCCGGCGGGTGCGCCCCGACCACGCGCGCCGGTCCTTTGTCGCTGACGGAGAAACAGTGTTTGGGGCGCGAACTGGAAACAGTATGTCCCGGCCGCCTTCCTGTTGCCTCGAACCCGGGCGAACGGCGAACGGTGTAAACCTGTCCAAAAGGACATGCACCTGTCCGAAAGGACAGGGCCGGTTGCCCAGCCTGCGCGCGCCCGCCGCGAATCGTGGGGCGAATCAAACAGGGCATTCAGATCGGAAACTGGTACCCGAGGCCGGACTCGAACCGGCAAGCCTTGCGGCGGCGGATTTTGAATCCGCTGCGTCTACCATTCCGCCACTCGGGCAACGCCCGCTGCGATAGCGAAGTCGCCGTATCTCGTCCAGTCCTAATGGAGACGCGGCCGCCGTACCGGACCGGTGTCCGTGGCCTGTCGCTGCACGCTGGTGGGCCTGCGTCCGGTTTGCTAACGGTGGCCGCGAGCACAGATCCCGCGCCGTGTTCGGGATCACACGAGGAGACGGGCCGATGACGCCGCCTGCGCATGAGCCGATGACGATTTCGCAGCGGCTGAGCCGCCTGGCCGAGGAGGCGCAGGGCGAAGCCGTCACGCTCGACTGGATACTGGCGCAGCTGCACGAGCGGGCGTTCGGCCTGTTCCTGCTGGTTCTGGCGCTGCCGTGCTGCATCCCGTTCCTTTATGGCGTGCCGCAGATCGTCGCCCTGCCGCTGATGTTCGTCTCGGGGCAGATCCTGCTGGGTCGCGAGACGCCGTGGCTGCCGAAGAACCTGGGCATGCGCCGTGTATCGGGCGCCACCCTCGAGGGGCTGGCACGCCGGGCCGGGCCCTGGCTGCGCCGGATCGAAGCGGTCAGCCGCCCGCGGCTTGCCGCCCTGACACGGCGCCCGCTGGACCGGGTGGTGGGGATCGTGCTGGTTTTGTTCAGCGCCTCGATCCTCGTGCCGTTGCCGGGCACGAACACGGTTCCGGGGTTCGCCGTGGTGATCGTTTCGATGGGCCTGTTGCAGCGCGACGGCATCCTGGTGGTGCTGGGCGCAAGTCTGGGCATTGCGTGGATCGGGACGCTGCTGATCGCGGGCGCGACAGTGGCGAGCCTGATCGGGACATGGCTGGGAGCATGAGGGACATATGCAACGCAGACACCTGATGGCGCTGGCGGCGCTGGGATCATTCGGCCTGCTGGCGGGCGCCTTTGCGTTCCAGCACATCGGCGGGCTTGCCCCCTGCGCGATGTGCCTTTGGCAACGCTGGCCGCATGCCGTGGCCGTTGCCATCGGTGCGGCGGGCCTTGCCCTGCCCCATGCCGCGGTTGCCTGGGCGGGCGCGCTGTCGATGCTGACGTCCGCGGGGCTTGCGACACTGCACACCGGCGTCGAACGCGGCTGGTGGGTGCTGAACCTCGCCTGCACCGGCGGCGGCGAGGATCTGGGCGCGATGGATGTCACCGCGCTGCTCGATCCCACGCAAGGCGACGGGATCGTGCTGTGCACCGATGTGGCGTGGTCGCTGCTGGGGTTGTCGATGGCGTCTTGGAACGGCATCGCCAGCCTGGTGCTGATGGGCCTGTGGGCGGCGGCGGCGCGGGCGCGCGCGCCTCAGTGATAGGTGAACTCGCCCGTCACGTTCTGCCACTGCCCCGGCGAGATCATCTTGCGATGCACGAAGCGCACCGAATGCAGCGGCCCCTCGATGCTGCCCTGCCAGAACTCGATGAACTCGAACAGGCGCGGATGATCGGGCGCAAGATCGTAATCCTGCCAGACGAAGGTATTGAGGACATTGCGATAATCGGGCATCCGATAGACCATCTCGGCGGTGGTCAGCCCGTATCCCTTCAGCATCAGCTCGGTCTCGGTTTGCATCATGGGCACCTCTGGTGTTGCCTCTTCCACCCTGACAGCTTGCCGCAGCCGTTTTAAAAATCAACGAAAACAATCTGTTGGCAATCATGCCGGGTGGCTGCCAACCGCGGGCGGCCTGCGCCATTGCACCCCATATCCGGGGAACGTATAGTGACGGGCAACAAGATATAGACGCGGCCACAGAAACAGGCGGACCCCGTGAGCGATACCCCCGAACCCCCTGAGAACGATCACGAATCCGCGCCCGAGCGCGGGCCGTTCCACGGTCCCTCGATCGACATTGCGGCCGAGATGAAGACCTCGTTTCTCGATTACGCGATGTCGGTCATCATCTCGCGCGCCATCCCCGACCTGCGCGACGGGCTGAAGCCGGTGCACCGGCGCATTCTCTTCGCGATGTCGGAAACCGGCAACACCGCCGACAAGCCCTACCGCAAATCCGCCCGCCCCGTGGGCGACGTGATGGGCCAGTACCACCCGCATGGCGACTCGGCGATCTACGACGCGCTGGTGCGCATGGCGCAGCCCTTTTCCATGTCGCTGCCGCTGCTGGACGGGCAAGGCAACTTCGGCTCCATGGACGGCGACAACCCCGCGGCCATGCGCTACACCGAAGTGCGGATGGACAAGCCCGCCAACTACCTGCTGGCCGACATCGACAAGGACACCGTCGATTTCCAGGACAATTACGACGGCAAGCAGCAGGAACCCACGGTCCTGCCGGCGCGGTTCCCGAACATGCTGGTCAACGGCGCGGGCGGCATCGCCGTCGGCATGGCGACCAACATCCCGCCCCACAACCTGGGCGAGGTGATCGACGCCTGCCAGGCGCTGATCGTGAACCCCGATCTGACCTCGGAAGAGTTGATCGCCCATGTCCCTGCCCCCGATTTTCCCACCGGCGCGCTGATCCTCGGCCGGTCGGGCGCGCGCAAGGCGTATCTCGAGGGGCGCGGCAGCGTCATCATCCGCGCCAAGACCCATATCGAGGAGGTCCGCAAGGACCGCTATGCCATCGTCATCGACGAGATCCCCTACCAGGTGAACAAGGCGAGCATGATCGAGCGCATCGCCGACCTGGTGCGCGAGAAACGACTGGAAGGAATCTCCGGCGTCGCCGACGAAAGCGACCGGATCGGCGTTCGGGTGGTGATCGAGCTGAAGCGCGACGCCACGCCCGAGGTGGTGCTGAACCAGCTGTTCCGCTTCACCCAGATGCAGACCAGTTTCGGCTGCAACATGCTGGCGCTGAACGGCGGCAAGCCCGAGCAGCTGACCCTGCGCGGCTTTCTCACCGCCTTCCTCGACTTCCGCGAGGAGGTCGTGGCCCGGCGCACGGCGTTCGAGCTGCGCAAGGCGCGGGAACGCGCGCATATCCTGTGCGGCCTCGCCGTCGCGGTCACCAATGTCGACGAGGTCGTCGCCACCATCCGCCAATCCGCCGACGCCGCCGAGGCGCGCGAGAAGCTGATGACGCGGCGCTGGCCGGCCGCCGACATCGCGCCCTACATCAAGCTGGTCGACGACCCGACCCACACGATCAACGAGGACGGCACCTACAACCTGTCGGAAACGCAGGCCCGCGCCATCCTCGAGCTGCGCCTGCAGCGCCTGACGCAGATCGGCGTGAAGGAAGTCACCGACGAGCTGCAGGAGCTTGCGGGCAAGATCCGCGAATACCTGGCCATCCTCGCGTCGCGCGAGCGCATCCTCGCGATCATCTCCGAGGAACTGGCCGAGGTGAAGGAGCTGTTCGCCGTTCCCCGCCGCACCGAGATCACCGACTGGTCCGGCGACATGGAGGACGAGGACCTGATCGAGCGCGAGGAGATGGTCGTCACCATTACCCAGGGCGGCTACATCAAGCGCACCGCGCTGGCCGATTTCCGCGCCCAGAAACGCGGCGGCAAGGGGCTGGCGGGCGGCGCGCTCAAGGATGACGACGTGGTCACGTCGCTGTTCGTCGCCAACACCCACACGCCGCTCCTGGTCTTCACCACCAGCGGCATGGTCTACAAGCTCAAGACCTGGCGCCTGCCGCTGGGCAGCCGATCTTCGCGCGGCAAGGCGATCGTCAACATCCTGCCGATCGAGCCGGGCACCGGCATCGCCGCCGTCATGCCCGTCGACCGCGACGAGGCGCATTGGGACGAGTTGCAGATCTTTTTCGCCACCTCCGACGGCGATGTGCGCCGAAATGCGCTGTCCGATTTCACCAATGTCATGCGCAACGGCAAGATCGCGATGAAGCTGCCCGACGACGGGTCGGTCAGCCTGGTCAACGCCCGCATCTGCTCCGAAAGCGATGACGTGATGCTGGTCACCTCGGGCGGGCGCGCGATCCGCTTTCCCACCACCGATGTGCGGGTGTTCAAGGGTCGCGATTCGACCGGCGTGCGTGGCATCCGTCTCGGCGCGGGCGACCGCGTGGTGTCGATGGCGATCATCCGCCACTTCGACGCCGAGGCCCAGGAACGCGCCGCCTACCTCAAGCAGCGCCGCCTGATGGCCGGTGCCCCGGAGGAAGAGGTCGAGACCGACGAGGACGAGGACGCCGTGGCCGAGGGGCAGCTTTCCACCGACCGCTACGCCGAGATGTCGGCGGCCGAGGACCTGATCCTGACGATCACCGCCGGCGGCTCGGGCAAGCTGTCGTCGAGCCACGACTACCCGGTGCGCGGGCGCGGCGGCCAGGGCGTCATGGCGATGGACAAGGCGATGCGCGGCGGGGCGCTCGTGGCCAGTTTCCCGGTCGAGATGGACGACCAGATCATGCTCGCGACCTCCACCGGGCAGTCAATTCGAGTGCCGGTCGAGGGCATTTCCTTCCGCTCGCGCAGCGCCGGCGGGGTCAAGGTTCTGAACACCGGCAAGGGCGAAGAGGTGGTCAGCGTCGCCTGGATCGCCGACCAGGCCGAGGCGGATGAAGGTCTGTCGCCCGAGTCGGACGCGCCTGACGCCTGACGCATGCTGGGCGCTGCTGTCCCGGAGCGATCCGGGGCGGCGGCGCTGCGATTGTCATCCTGAAAGTCAGCCTTGCACAATATTCAATGGCTTTGCCCAATAGTCGCCGCAATTTGCCTGACTATTGTCGTGGAGAATTGCGTAATTCTTCGCAATTTGACCCTGAATTGGCAACAGTCATTGGACAAGGATGGTTCGTTGATGACGGTATCCCGCACGCAAGATGAGGGGCCCGGGCACCAATGAACGAGGCTTCGAGAAGGATACACATCATGCAACACGGTACAGCAGACCAGGTTGCCCTCAGCTCGGCCGCCCAGGCCATCTTGCGACTGCTCATCGCGTCCTACTTCATCGCGGTGGCCCTGCAGCTCATTCCGGGAACCAATCTCGGGATCTTGTTCTCCTCCGTCCTGCCCGCGCCCTACGACGCGGCGACCTCGGCGGGGATCGTGTTCATCCTCGCGTTCATGGTGATGGCGGGCATGGCGACGCGCGCCGCCGCCCTGATCATCGCGCTGATGACCTTCTACGCCAGCTACCTGACGATGATCTCCCTGGGGATCGAGGATCAGCTCGGGTCGTTCTGGCGCGATCTCGCCCTGATCGCGGCGCTCCTGCTCACCTACTCGGAACCTCAGGCCGGAAGCCGCCCGCGTCGGCGCCTGTTCCACCGCCATGTCGCGCCGCGACGGGTGGCGGCGCTGGTGCGCGATGCGCTGACCCCGCGCCCGATGCGCCCCGCCCCGGCGGTGAACTTCGCGGCGCTGCGCGCCACGGCCACCCCGGTGCGCCCCAACACCGAGGAGGCGACCCGCGCCTTCTTCCGCAACCGGCCGACACCGGCCAACCTCGGCCGCGGGCTGGCGCATCACGGACACGACACCATCGACAACATCTTTGCCGATGACCCTTCCTGGACGACGTAAGACCGGGTCTCTGCCCCACATCGTCCGGGGGCCGCGCGCTCCGCCCTTGCCGGGCGGAGCGCGTTTTCGTATGCCCGCCCCATGACACATCCCACTCTCCAGATCATCGGCGGCGGCATGGCCGGGTCCGAGGCCGCATGGCAGGCCGCCGAGGTCGGCATCCGCGTCACCCTGCACGAGATGCGGCCCGAGGTCGGCACCTTCGCCCATCGCACCGGGTCGCTGGCCGAAATGGTCTGCTCCAATTCCTTCCGCTCGGACGACGACGAACAGAACGCCGTGGGCCTGCTGCACTGGGAAATGCGCGCGGCCGGCTCGCTGATCATGCAGATGGCCGACGCGCACCGCCTGCCCGCCGGCGGCGCGCTCGCCGTTGACCGTGACCCCTTCGCCGAAGCCGTGACCGCGCGCCTGCGCGCCCACCCGAACATCGAGATCCGCGGCGGCGAGATCACCGCCCTGCCCGACGGTCCCGCCATCCTCGCCACCGGTCCGCTGACCTCGGGCGCGCTGGCCGCCGCCATCGCAGCCGAGACCGGCCAGGACAGCCTCGCCTTCTTCGACGCCATCGCGCCCATCGTCTACGCCGATACGATCGACATGAGCGTCGCATGGGAGCAGTCGCGCTACGACAAGGGCGAGACGCTCGAGGAACAGCGCGCCTACATCAACTGCCCGATGACCAGGGACCAGTACGAGGCCTTCATCGACGCGCTGCTGGCCGCCGACAAGACCGAGTTCCACGCGGGCGAGACGGCGGGCTACTTCGACGGCTGCCTGCCGATCGAGGTGATGGCCGAACGCGGCCGCGAGACGCTGCGGCACGGGCCGATGAAGCCGGTCGGCCTGACCAACCCGCATGACCCGACGGTGAAGCCCTGGGCCATCGTGCAGCTGCGCCGCGACAACGCGCTCGGCACGCTCTACAACATCGTCGGTTTCCAGACCAAGATGAAGTACGGCGCGCAAACCGCTGTCTTCAAGATGATCCCCGGGTTGCAGGATGCGAGTTTCGCCCGCCTCGGCGGCATCCACCGCAACACCTTCATCAACGCGCCGACGCTGCTCGACGACCAGATGCGGCTGCGCTCGCGGCCGAACATCCGCTTCGCCGGCCAGATCACCGGGGTCGAGGGCTATGTCGAATCGGCCGCCATGGGCCTGCTGGCCGGGCGCCTCGCCGCCGCCGAACTTCGCGGCGAACGCCTTGAGCCGGTGCCGCAGGTGACCGCCATGGGCGCGCTCGTCCACCACATCACCGGCGGGGCCGAGGCAAAGACCTTCCAGCCGATGAACGTGAACTTCGGCCTGTTCCCGCCGGTCGAGGGGCTGAAGGCCGGGCGGCGCGGCCGCAAGGATCGCTACAAGGCCTATACCGACCGCGCCAAGGCGGCGTGGCAGGGCTGGCTCGGGGTCAGTGCGCAGGATGCCGCCTGAGGCATTGCCTGAAGATCGCCGCGCAAGCCTCTGGTCAGACATGACATATCGAACCCGCTTCGCCCCGTCGCCCACCGGCCCGCTGCATCTTGGCCACGCCTATTCCGCGCTTCTGGCCCATGACAGCGCGCATCGCGCAGGCGGCACCTTCGTGCTGCGGATCGAGGATATCGACCGGGACCGCTCGAGGCCGGAATGGGAGGCACAGATCCTCGATGATCTCGCCTGGCTCGGCCTCACCTGGGAAAGCCCTGTCCGCCGGCAATCCGACCACCTCGCCGCCTACGCCGCCGCGCTCGACGATCTGTGGCGGCAGGGCCTGCTCTACCCCTGCACCTGCAACCGCCGCGACATCCGCGCCGCCGCCAGCGCGCCGCAGGAAGGCGCGGAGCCCGCCATCGGCCCCGACGGCCCGGTCTATCCCGGCACCTGCCGCCCCCGAACCAAGCGCCCGCCGCCCACCGCGCTGCGGCCCGAAGGCGTCGCGCTGCGCCTCGACATGGCCGCCGCCGTGGCGACCCTCCGGCCCGAGACTGGCACCCTCGGGTTCGAGGAAACCGGCGCCGGCCCCGCAGGCGAGACCGGGCAGATGCGGGTCACTACGCGGCACCTGGTCGAGCGGGTCGGCGACATCGTCTTGTCGCGCAAGGATTTTCTTGGGTCCTACCACCTGTCCGTGGTGGTCGACGACGCCGCGCAGGCCATCACAGATGTCATCCGCGGTCACGATCTCTTCGAGGCGACGCAGGTGCATGTCGTGCTCCAACACCTCCTGCAGCTGCCCAGGCCCCGCTACCACCACCACCGACTGATCCGCGACGAAGCCGGCAAGCGGCTGGCAAAGCGCGACGATGCGCGCGCCATCCGGCTCTACCGCGCCGAAGGTGCAAGCCCTGCCGGCATCCGCCGCATGGTCGGGCTCTGAGCCTTCCGTGTTTCGAAAATATCCCGGGAGGAGTCCGAAGGACGGGGGCAGAGCCCCCTATTCCGGCGCCATCAGCTCCACCTCCTGCCCGTCCCGCACGGCGGTGTAGAAACACACCCGCCGGTTGGTGTGGCAGGCCGGCCCGGTCTGGCGTACCAGCGCCAGCAGGCAGTCGCGGTCGCAGTCGAGGCGCAGCTCGACCAGCTCCTGCACATGGCCCGAGCTTTCGCCCTTGACCCAGAACGCCTGCCGCGAGCGCGACCAGTAGGTGACGCGGCCCGTCTCCAGCGTGCGGGCGACCGCCGCGGTATTCATCCAGGCCAGCATCAGCACCTCGCCCGTCGCCTCCTCCTGCGCGATGCAGGGGATCAGGCCGTTCGCGTCGTAGCGCAGCGTCGCTGGATCGAAACCGGGCATGTCATCCTCTTTGCAAATCCGCATCCCGCCGCTACCTATAGGATCACGGCATCAGAGGCGAAACCCATGTCCGGCGACAGCGACCTGATCAAGCTCTACTCGCAGCGCATCCTGGCGCTGGCGGCGGAGATCCCGCATCGCGGCCGGCTCGACGCGCCGCAGGCCAGCATCAAGAAGCGCGCGCCGCTCTGCGGCTCCACCGTGACCGTCGATCTGGACATGGCGGACGGCAAGGTCACCCGCTTCGCCCAGGATGTGAAGGCCTGCGCGCTGGGGCAGGCCTCGGCCGCGCTGATGGGGGCCGAGATCGTGGGGCGCACGCGCGCCGAGGTGGAGGCCGCCCGCGACGCGCTGCGCGCCATGCTCAAGGACGGCGGCCCCGGCCCCGGCGCGCCGTTCCGCGGCTACGAGGTGCTGGAGCCGGCGCGTGACTACCGCAACCGCCACGCCTCGATCCTGCTGTCGCTGGAGGCCACGGCCGAGGCGATGGCCGAGGCCGAACGCGCCGCCTGCGCCTGACCCCTGACGCCGGACAAGAAAAAACCGCCGCACCTCCGGGTGGAGGGCGGCGGCAGTCAGCGTATCCATCGACAGGGCCGACCCGGGAGGCATACCGGGAACAGGCAGATCGGGCGCGGGACAATGGGGCAAAGACCGCGCCCATGGCCCTGTCGGACCGCAGGCAGAAACCGAAAACTCAGATCAGGCCGGGCAGATGCAGCAGCCCGTAGGTGAAGATGGCCAGCGCCAGAACCCCGGCGGCATCGCCCAGAAGCGTGTCGCTGGAGCGGGTCAGAATATCGGCGATCCGGGTCATGTACTGTCTCCCTTGACTGGCGTGTTGATGCTTTGTTCTCATTTTCCTGGCGCTGTGTCCAGAACTTTTTGAGAACATACGCGAACAAAAGGGGTCACCCTGCCGAAATCAGCCGGATCGCCTTGTCCTGTTCCAGCAGCCACAGCAGCACGCGGGCCGATTGGCCTTGCGGCCCTACCAGGTCGGGATCGCGCACCAGCAGCGTGCGCGCGGCCGATTGCGCCAGGGCCATCAGCCCGGTCTGCGCCTCCAGATCCGCGATGCGGAACCGCGGCAGGCCCGATTGCGCGGTGCCGATCACGTCGCCCGCGCCGCGGATCGCCAGATCCTCCTCGGCGATGCGGAACCCGTCTTCGGTGTCGCGCAGCACCATCAGCCGCCGCCGCGCCGTCTCGCCCAAGGGCGGGCGGTACATCAGCAGGCAGGTGGAGGCCGCAGCCCCCCGCCCGACCCGGCCGCGCAACTGGTGCAGTTGCGCTAGGCCAAAGATCTCGGCCTGCTCGATCACCATGATCGAGGCGTTGGGCACGTCGACGCCGACCTCGATCACCGTCGTGGCCACCAGAACCCGCGTGTCGCCGCGGGAAAACGCGGCCATCGCGGCGGTCTTTTCCTCGGGCGGCAACTGCCCGTGGACCAGCCCCACCACCCCCTCGCCAAGCGCCGCGCGCAGCAGCTTGAAGCGTTCCTCGGCGGCGGTGGCGTCGAAGCTTTCGCTTTCCTCGACCAGCGGGCAGACCCAGTAGGCCTGCCGCCCTTCGGCCACAGCCTTGCGCAGATGGTCGATCACCTCGTCCATCCGACCGGCGGACACCAGCGCCGTCGTCACCGGGGTGCGGCCCGGCGGCTTTTCATCCAGCACGCTCACGTCCATGTCGCCGTATTGTGCCAGGCTCAGCGTGCGGGGGATCGGCGTTGCGGTCATCACCAGCACGTCGGCGCCCTGCCCCTTTTCGCCCAGCTTGATGCGCTGGCGCACCCCGAACCGGTGCTGTTCGTCGACGATGGACAGCCGCAGGTCGGCGAAGGCCACATCGCCCTGGAACACCGCATGGGTGCCCACGAGGATCTGGATGTCGCCGCGCGCCAGCGCCGCGAGCTTGGCCTTGCGCTCCGCGCCCTTGTCCTGGCCCGACAGCATCTCGATCACCACGCCCGCCGCCTCGGCCATCGGCCTGAGGTTGGCGTAATGCTGTCCGGCCAGGATCGTGGTCGGCGCCATCATCACGCCCTGCCCGCCCGCCTCGACCGCGACGAGCAGCGCCATCAGCGCCACCAGCGTCTTGCCCGCCCCCACATCGCCCTGCAAAAGCCGGTTCATCCGGGTGGGCGCCGCCATGTCGGCGGCGATCTCGCCCAGCGCGCGCATCTGCGCGCCGGTCGGGCGGAACGGCAGGCTTGCCAGCACCTTTTGCCGCAAACGCCCGTCGCCGTCCGTCACCCGCCCCTTGCCCCTGCGCAGCGAGGCGCGGGCCAACGCCAGCGTCAACTGGTGCGCGAACAGCTCGTCGAAGGCCAGCCGCTCCCGCGCGGGGGCGCCGCGCGCCAGATCCTCGGGGCCGGCGGGGGCATGCGCCGCGGCGACGGCCGCGTGCCAGGCGGGCCAGCGCTTCTGATCGAGCAGCGGCAGGTCGATCCATTCGCCCAGGATCGGGGCGCGCTCCAGCGCCGAGGCGACGGCGCGGCGGATGCCCTTTTGCGTCACCCCCGCGGTGAGCGGGTAGACCGGCTCGAACGGCGGGATCTCGCCCGCCTCCTCGGGCGGCACGATGTGATCGGGGTGCGCCATCTGGGCGATGCCGTCAAACAGCTCCACCTTGCCCGACACGATCCGGCGGCTGCCGGTGGGCAGGATGCGCGCCAGGTAATCGCCGCGGGCGTGAAAGAAGACGAGCTGGAAGCTGGTCTTGTCATCGCTCACCTCGATCCGGTGCGGGCCGCGCCCCGAGGGCGCACGGTGCAGGCCGACCGTCACCTCCACCGTCGCCATGCCGGGCAGGTCGACGTCGCGGATCGACGGCTTGCGGCTGCGGTCCACGCCCCCCACGGGCAATGTCAGCAGCAGATCCTTCGGCGTCTCGATCTGCAAGCCCTTGTAATGCTTGACCGTCTTGGCGCCTATACCGTCAAGCACCTCGATCCCGGCAAACAGCGGCCACAGCTCCTCGGGCCGCCCCCTGGGGGTCTTGGGCTCAGCCATCGGTGGGGGCGCCATTGATCAGGGCGAGCCAGCCATCCTCGTCGAGGGTCTCGATGCCGAGCTCCGCCGCCTTCGTGGCCTTCGACCCGGCGCCGGGGCCCGCGACCAGCAAATCGGTCTTGGCCGACACGCTGCCCGAGACCTTGGCCCCCAGCGCCTCGGCCCGCGCCTTGGCCTCGGCGCGGGTCATCTTTTCGAGCGTCCCGGTGAAGACCACCGTCTTGCCCGCGACCGGGCTGTTGTCGCCAGTGCGTGCGGGCGGGGCCTGGATGTCGAGATGCGCGATCAGCCGGTCGACCGACGCGCGTTCGGCCGCCTGCGTCAGGGCCGTGGTCACCGCGACGGCCACCGCCTCGCCGATGCCGTCGATGCCGGTAATCTCGGACCAGGCGGGGCTGGCCTCCAGCAGCGGCTTGCGGGTCTTCGCATCCGGCGCCGTGGCCGCGGGCTCTGTGGCGGCACGGTCGACAGTGTCGATGAAGGCCGCCCAGGTGCCGAAATGGCGCGCCAGGTCCCCGGCCGCCACCTCGCCCACATGGCGGATGCCGAGCGCGAAGATCACGCGGCCAAGGCCGATGCGCCGCCGCTCGTCGATCGCGTCGAAGAGGTTCGCGGCGCTTTTCTCGCCCCAGCCTTCCCGGTTCTTGAGCTGCTGCAGGCCCTGCCCGTATTTCCGTCTCAATTCAAAGATATCGGCGGGTTCCTTCACCCAACCGTCGTCATGGAACGCCTCGACCTGCTTCGCCCCCAGCCCCTCGATGTCGAAGGCGGCGCGGGAGACGAAATGTTTCAGCTTTTCAACAGCCTGTGCCGGGCAGATCAAGCCGCCGGTGCAGCGGCGCACGGCGTCGCCTTCCTCGCGCACCGCGTCCGACCCGCAGCGCGGGCAGGTCTGCGGAAAGGCATAGGGAACCGCGCCCTCTGGGCGTCTGGACAGGTCCACATCGGCGATCTTGGGGATCACGTCACCGGCGCGGTAGACCTGCACCCAGTCGCCGATCCGGATGTCGCGCCCGCCGCGGATCTCGCCGCCCTTCGCGTCGCGCCCGGCGATGTAATCCTCGTTGTGGAGCGTCGCGTTCGACACCACGACGCCGCCCACCGTCACCGGCACCAGCCGCGCCACGGGCGACAGCGCGCCGGTGCGGCCGACCTGGATGTCGATCGCCTCCAGCCGGGTCCAGGCGAGTTCCGCCGGAAACTTGTGCGCAATCGCCCAGCGCGGCGTGGTGGAGCGCAGGCCCAGACGTGCCTGCAACGCCAGATCGTCGATCTTGTAGACCACGCCGTCGATGTCGTAGCCCAGCGTCGCGCGCTGCGCCTCGATCCCGGCATGATGGTCGAGCATCTGCTCGAGGCTGTTGCAGCGACGGGTCAGCGGGTTGATCTGGAAACCCAGCGCGCCCAGCCGCGCGATGGCGTCCATCTGCGTCGGTGCAAGCGGCGCCGACAGCTGCCCCCAGGAATAGGCGAAGAATCGCAGCGGGCGCGCGCGGGTGATCTCGGGGTCGAGCTGGCGAAGCGAGCCTGCGGCGGCGTTGCGCGGGTTGGCGAAGGTCCTGATGCCCGTCGCCGCCTGCCTCTCGTTCAGGGCGGCGAAATCGGCATGGCTCATGTAGACCTCGCCGCGGACCTCGAGCACGTCGGGCGCGCCGTCGAGCCGCGTGGGGACGTCGGCGATGGTGCGGGCGTTGGCGGTGACGTTCTCGCCCATCACCCCGTCGCCCCGGGTAGCCGCGCTGACAAGCGCGCCGCCTTCGTAGCGCAGCGACAGCGACAGCCCGTCGATCTTGGGTTCGGCTGTGAAGGCAAGGGGCGCGTCGGGGGCAAGCCCGAGGTAGCGGCGGATGCCGGCGACGAAATCGGCCACATCGCCCGCGTCGAAGGCATTGGCAAGCGACAGCATCCGCTCGGCATGGGTGATCTTGGCGAAACCTTCGGACGGGGCGGCCCCGACCTGGTCGCTGGGGCTGTCCGCGCGTTTGAGATGGGGAAAGCGTGCCTCGATCGCCGCGTTCTCGCGTTTCAGCACGTCATATTCGGCATCCGAAAGCTCCGGCGCGTCGTCCTGGTGATAGGCGCGGTTCGCGGCCTCCAGCGCCGCGGCCAGATCGGCGAGCCGCGCCCGCGCCTCGGCCTCGCTCAGGCGTGCCGCCGCCTCTTCCGCGCGCTCGGTCTCGTCCCCCATGACGCTTTCCCCCCGCTCCTGCCCGGTTGTGTGAGGATCGGTTTAGGAGGCTCGGGGGCGAATATCCAGCCTGTCTCAAGCGTTCATGGCCAGGCCGATCGCATCCTGCCCGGGCATCGGATCGCGCAGGACATAGCCGCGGCCCCACACCGTCTCGATGTAGTTGTCGCCCCCGGTCGCGGTGGCCAGCTTCTTGCGCAGCTTGCAGATGAACACGTCGATGATCTTCAGCTCCGGCTCGTCCATGCCGCCGTAGAGATGGTTGAGGAACATTTCCTTGGTCAGGGTCGTGCCCTTGCGCAGGCTCAGCAGTTCGAGCATCTGGTATTCCTTGCCGGTCAGGTGCACCGTCTGCCCCTCGGCCTCCACCGTCTTGGCGTCGAGGTTCACCGCGATCCGGCCCGTGCGGATGACCGATTGCGCATGCCCCTTGGACCGGCGGATGATCGCATGGATGCGCGCCACCAGTTCCTCGCGGTGGAAGGGTTTGGTCAGGTAATCGTCGGCGCCGAAGCCGAACCCCTTCAACTTCGCCTCGGGATCGTCGAGGCCGGAGAGAATCAGGATCGGCGTGGTCACCCGCGCGCTGCGCAGCTGGCGCAGCACCTCGTGGCCGTGGATGTCGGGCAGGTTGAGGTCGAGCAAGATGATGTCATAATCATAAAGCTTGGCCAGATCTATGCCTTCCTCCCCCAGATCAGTGGCGTAGACGTTGAGATTGGCGTGTCTCATCATCATTTCGATACTGCGGGACGTGGTGGGGTCATCTTCGACAAGCAAAACGCGCATCAGGCTGCTCCTAAACTCTCGCTCTTGCATTCAACCCTCTGATCAAATGGTTAATTACACGTTACCCGTTTGAACAGGATGCGTCGGCACATGCAGCCACCCCTCAGGACCGGTAGCGCCGCAGCGCCGTGGCCTTCAGGGCGCCGATCCCGTGGCGGGCGACGGCATCGCGCCAGGCCGCCAGTTCCTCGTCCGACAGGCCCCAGATCTCCACCGCCTCCTCCGCGGTGATCAGCCCGCCATCCACCGCCTGCACCACCACCGCCTTTCGGCTGACCACCCAGCGGCGGGTTTCGGCAGCCGGCAGGTCGGCGCGCGTCAGGATGCGGCCATCGGGCAGCGTCACCGACCGCGGCCCGGGAATGCGTCGGATATACATCGCGTGCCACCTCTCCTGTGGTCTCGTCCTTGTCGCAGGTGCCCTGCATTTGCTTAATTCGGCGTAAGCGGGGCGCTTGTGGATAGGCACGTTTTTCCTATATTCGCTGAAACTCCCCACCCGACCAAAGGACAGGACCATGGCCCTCGACCGGCCCCAAACGCTGAATTCGCTCGGACTGGCCAAGCCGCCGTCCGAGACCCGCGTGGTTGTCGCCATGTCGGGGGGCGTCGATTCGTCGGTGGTGGCGGCGCAGCTGGCCGAGGAAGGCTACGACGTCGTCGGCGTCACCCTGCAGCTCTACGACCACGGCGCGGCGCTGGCGAAAAAGGGCGCCTGCTGCGCCGGGCGCGACATCCACGATGCGCGCCGTGTGGCCGAGACGATGGGCTTTCCGCATTACGTTCTCGACTACGAGAACACGTTCCGCGAGGCGGTGATCGACGAGTTCGCCGACAGCTACCTGGCCGGCGCCACGCCGGTGCCCTGCATCCGCTGCAACGAGCGCGTGAAGTTCAAGGATCTGCTGGAGACGGCGAAGGATCTCGACGCCGATTGCATGGCCACGGGCCACTACATCCAGCGCAAGATGGGGCCGCACGGTGCCGAGCTACACACCGCCGCCGACGCCGCGCGCGACCAGTCCTATTTCCTGTTCTCGACCACGCAGGCGCAGCTCGACTTCCTGCGTTTTCCGCTCGGGCATCTGGCCTCCAAGGCCGAGACGCGGGCGCTTGCGGCGAAATACGGGCTATCCGTCGCCGACAAGCCCGACAGCCAGGACATCTGCTTCGTGCCGAACGGCGACTATGCGAGCGTGATCGAGAAGCTGCGCCCCGGCGCCGCCGATCCGGGCGAGATCGTCGATCAGGACGGCACCGTGCTGGGGACGCATCGCGGCGTCATCCACTACACCATCGGCCAGCGCCGGGGGCTCGGAATCGGCGGGCTGGCCGATCCGCTCTACGTCGTGCGGCTCGACCCCGACAGCCGGCAGGTGGTGGTCGGCCCGAAGGAGCTGCTTTCGACCCGGACCGTGCCCGTGCGGGAGATCAACTGGCTGGGCGACGCGCCGTTCACCGCGCAGGACACCTGGGAGGTGGAGGTCAAGATCCGCTCCACCCGCCCGCCGCGCGCGGCGGTGATCCGGCCCGTGTCCGCCACCGAGGCCGAGGTGACGCTGGTGACGCCCGAGGACGGCGTCAGCCCCGGTCAGGCCTGCGTGTTCTACGACCCCGACGGCAGCCGCATCCTCGGCGGCGGCTGGATACACAGGGGCTGATCGCCCGAGCCACCGGCCCGAGGAGCGCCCCATCGCCCGCCAGGCCACGGCGGACGTTCGGAATTCGCCGGAAAGGTCGGCGACCATGGCAGGGTATATGGGGGAAATGGCGCGGTTGACGGGGCTCGAACCCGCGACCCCCGGCGTGACAGGCCGGTACTCTAACCAACTGAGCTACAACCGCGTGACGTTTCGTTTAGGCAATCGCAGGGGTGGCGTCAATGGCGGGTTGGGCGGTTTCTGGCGGGTGGTATGGCGGTGGTGCACGGTGCGCCTGAAGGCGCACCCTACCGAAACCCGGCCGCCATGAACAGCGCGCAGGGTGCGCCTTCGTGCGCACCGCACCGGGCCATTGACCAGCATTGGCGAAGGATGTCGGGAAAAATGGCGCGGTTGACGGGGCTCGAACCCGCGACCCCCGGCGTGACAGGCCGGTACTCTAACCAACTGAGCTACAACCGCGCGTGAGGGGCCGTCTATGGCCCCCCGCGCGCGCCGTCAAGCGCACTTTCCGCGCGCGTCGGGATTTTCTTGTCGCGACTGCGCCGCGGCAGGCAGGGCGCGGTGGCCCTGCCGGCCAGCCAGCGCCTCAAGCGGCGCGGGCGTTGACCTTTTCCATCGCGATCTCGGTCATCGTCTCGTCGCCGGAATGCGCCGCCTCCAGCATCTGGCGCAGCGTCGCCGCGTCGTCCTTCAGCTCGAGCTCCTGGGCGAAGGCCAGCACGCAGCCGTAGCCGGCGATCGCGTAATGGGCCATGCGCTGGTACTGGCTGATGATCATCGCGTCCCGCGCGGCATCGTTCCCGAACTCCTCCTCCAGCGCGTGCAGGCGCGCCTCGCGCACGAGGCCCTCCATGCCCTTGCAGTGTTCGCCTTCGGGATCGGCGTCATGGGAGCGGACGAGGGACTGCAGATTGCCGAGGCCATCCTCGATCCCGCTGACGCCGCGTTCCAGCGCCTCGCGAAGCCTGTCAGACCCGGCCGCCCCGGCCAGATCGCGCGTCGCATCCCTGGCCTGCGTGGCGGCGCTGTAGAGATCCTTGAGCTGGTCGAGATAGACGTCCTTGAGGGTATCCATCGGGGTGTCCTCCTGTCGGTGTTGAAGGCTGCGAATGTATGCCCTCTCAACGCATGGCAGGTGCCGCGGTTCCGACCGCAGGTCGGCGCGATCCAGACACGCCACCCGCCGACAGTCAGGCGGGAGCGCGGAGCGTGAGGTCGCCGCGCGTGCTGCGTTCGGAGACGAAGCGCACGTTCGGAAGGTCGTTTCCCTCAAGGCGCGCGCGCGCCTCGGCTTCGGGCAACGCTTCTGCGACCCAACGGTCCATCAAACGCGCCTCCAGCGTCGGCAGAGGCGCGTCGAGCCAGATCCTGAAATGCCAAAGGTCGGCAAGCCCCCCCCACGGCGCATCTCGGACCAGCAGGTAGTTGCCCTCCAACAGGACAAACTCGACCTCGGCCGGCAGCATCCCGGCACCTGCCACGGCCAGGTCGCGACTCCGGTCGAACACGGGATAGACGATATCGTGCTCCCGCGCCGCGATGCGCGCGACCAGGTGACGAAAGCCGGCGGCGTCGAACGTCTCGGGCGCGCCCTTGCGATGAAGCAGGCCGCGCTCCGACAAGATGGCGTTGTCGAGGTGGAAGCCATCCATCGGCACGACGGCGGCCGTCCTGCCGTCGGCACGGAGTCGCGCACAGATATGGTCGGCCAGCGTCGACTTGCCCGCGCCCGGTGGCCCGGCCAGGGCGACAAGCGTGCGCGGGCCGGGCAGCGCCAGCAGGTGCGAGGCCGCCACCTCGGCCATGGCATCAGGCGTAGACGACATCGGGTTCCTTCGCGCCAGTCATCAGGGCAACAGCGTCGGACATCGACATGTCGCCGGGTTTCATCACGGTCAGTCGCCTGCCCAGCCGGTGAATGTGGATGCGGTCGGCAAGTTCGAAGACATGCGGCATGTTGTGGCTGATCAGGATGATCGAGATCCCGCGCTCCTTCACGTCCTGGATCAGTTCGAGAACCCGGCGGCTTTCCTTCACACCCAGCGCAGCGGTGGGTTCGTCGAGGATGATGACCTTCGACCCGAAAGCTGCAGCGCGCGCCACGGCCACGCCTTGCCGTTGACCACCCGAAAGCGTCTCGACGGCCTGATTGATGTTCTGGATCGTCATCAGGCCCAGTTCGGTCAGCTTCTCGCGGGCGAACTTTTCCATCGCCGATTTGTCCAGCATGCGGAACCATGCGCCGAGAATGCCTGGCCGGCGAAGTTCGCGGCCCATGAAAATGTTGTCGGCGATGGAAAGGGCGGGGCTCAGGGCGAGTTGCTGATAGACCGTCTCGATCCCTGCAGCCCGGGCATCGTTGGGGGATGCGAAGCTGACTTTCCGCCCCTGGAGAAAGACCTCGCCGGAGTCGGGCTGAATGGCCCCCGACAGAACCTTGATGAGGCTCGACTTGCCTGCGCCGTTGTCGCCGATCACGGCGAGGATCTCGCCCGGGTAGAGGTCCAGGTCGCACTGGTCGATCGCCGTGACATGGCCGTAGCGCTTCACCACGTTGCGGGCCTCGAGGATCGGCTCCGTCATCCGCTCACCCTCCTGATCCACTGATCGACGGCGACCGCCGCGATGATGAGAATCCCGATCAGCAGGTTCGTCCACTGCGGATCGGCCCCCGCAAGGCGCAGTCCCAGCGTGAAGACGCCGACGATCAATGCCCCGAACAGCGTGCCCAGGATCGAGCCGCGGCCGCCGAACAGGGAGATGCCTCCGATCACCACCGCGGTGATGCTCTCGATGTTCGCGAGTTGCCCGGAGGTCGGCGACACCGACCCGATGCGCCCGATGAGCGTCCAGCCGGCGAAGGCGCAGATCAGCCCCGAAAGGACATAGACCGAGATCAGCGTGCCCCGCACGTTCACGCCGGACAGGGCCGCAGCCTCGGGGTCGTCGCCCACGGCATAGACGTGCCGCCCCCAGGCCGTATGGCGCAGCACATAGGCAAGCACCAGCGCGAGCACGAGCATGAAGATCACGCCGAAGGTGAAGATGGCGCCGCCGATCTCCAGCCGGTTGCCGAAGAACTGCAGGAGCGGCGCCTGTGCCTGGATGTCTTGACTTCGGATCGTCTCGTTGCGGGAATAGAGGAAATTTGCCGCCAGGACGATCTGCCACATCCCGAGCGTGACGATGAAGGGCGGCAGTCGCACGACGGCGACCAGAATGCCGCTGACCAACCCGCAAAGCGATCCGCAGGCCAGACCGCACAGCACCGCGATCTCGGGAGGCAGGCCGTAGCGGAAGGTGAACTGGCCCATGACCACCGACGAGAGGACCATGATGGCCCCCACCGACAGGTCGATCCCCGCGGTCAGGATCACCAGCGACTGCGCCAGCGCGACGATGCCCACGATCTGCACCTGCTGAAGGATCAGCGTCAGCGCGAAGGGCGACAGGAACCGCTCGCCCAGAACGAGGCCGAAGACGATGACCGCGCCGATCAGCACCGCGAGCGGCACGAGCGACGGGGTCATGTGCAACGTGTTCTGAACGCGATTTGCGAAGGATCGCGGCGCCTCGCCGAACTGCGGCGCGGCATCGCTTCGGTCGGCGGCGCTTTCGAAGTTCTCTGACATGGTCGACGTTTCCTCCCCGAACGACTGGTGTGCTCCGCCCCGAGGGTCGGGACGGAGCGCTCTTCGCCTAGGTTGACCGTACGGGAGGCATCAGCCCCAGCAAAGGTCGAGACCTTCCTCGGAGGAGATGGACTCCTCTCCATCGACCGGGGAATCCGTGACCAGTGCGACGCCGGTGTTGTAGAAGTCGAGGCCCTCCGACGGCTCGGGCAGGCTTCCATCCTCGGCGTATTGCGCGATGGCCTCCATGCCGAACCGCGCCATGTCGAGCGGATACTGCTGCGCGGTGGCGCCGATCACGCCCTCGGCCACGTTCTGCACACCGGGGCACCCGCCGTCGACCGACACGATGAGCACGTCGTCCTCCCGCCCGATGGAGCGGATCGCCTCGTAGGCACCGGCGGCGGCGGGCTCGTTGATCGTGTAGACGACGTTGATCATCGGGTCGATCGCCAGAAGGCTCTCCATGCCTTCGCGGCCGCCTTCCTCTGCCCCATCCGTGACGTCGTGCCCGACGATGCGCGGGTCTTCCTCGTCACCCCAGCGGTTGGGGTCGCCCACGTCGATCCCGAAGCCGGTCAGGAAGCCCTGGTTGCGCAAGACACCCACGGTCGGCTGGCTCTGGTTGATGTTCAGAAGGCCGATGCGCGCGGTCTCGACGTCGTCGCCAAGCTGCGCCGCGGCCCACGCGCCGATCAGGCGCCCCGCTTCGAAATTGTCGGTGGCGAAGGTTGCATCGGCCGCGCTGGCAGGCGAAAGCGGCGTGTCGAGCGCGATGACCAGCAGCCCGGCCTCCCGCGCCTGCTCGACTGCCGGGGCGATCGAGCTGGTATCGGAAGCGGTCAGAAGAATGCCGGACGCGCCGTTGGCGATGCAGGTCTCGATCGCGGCCACCTGTGTCTCGTGATCGCCGTCGAACTGGCCCGCGAATGTCATGAGCTCGATGCCCAGGTCTTCGGCCGCCTCCGTCGCGCCCTCCCGCATCTTGACGAAGAACGGGTTCGTGTCGGTCTTGGTGATCAGGCAGGCAGACACATCGTCCGACTGCGCGAAGGCGCTCCCGGGGCCTGCGAACGCGATAGCGCACCCCAGAAGCGCAAGCTTGGTGTTTCTCATCATGGTCTCCTCCACTGTCGTTCGGGCCCTCCCGGCCCGCGCCGCGCCTTGCAGCCTGACGCATCCGAACTTTACGTCGCAGGGCGAGTGAGTCAATAAATAACTTCTAGAGAGGTATTTATTCCTTTCCACCTTGCAGGGTGACCGCATCTGCGTGAAAGGTCAGGCGTGATGGACAGTTCGGACAGCCACGATCCCCAAGGCGCCCGGAACGGCGACAGCCCGCTCGGGACCAACCAGAGCGGGATGCGCGAGAGCAACGAACGCCTGGTGCTCACGCTGCTGCGGCGCAGTTCGGGATTGGCCAGCGCCGAGATCGCCCGACGCACGGGCCTGTCCGCACAGACGGTCTCGCGGCTGATCCGCGCGCTTGAAAAGGACCATCTGATCCGCCGCGGCATGCCTCGGCGCGGGCGCGTGGGCCAGCCTTCGGTGCCCATTTCGCTGAACCCGTCCGGCGCATATTTTCTTGGTCTCAAGGTAGGACGGCGCTCGGTCGAGATGGTCCTGACGGACTTCCTCGGCCGGATCGTCGACCGGGAAAAGGAAATCTACCACTTCCCCGATTTCGACCGGGTGCTCGCGTTCAGCCTGGCTGCAAGTGCCTCGATCCAGTCCCGGCTCGAGCCATCGAGCCGCCCCCGCATCGCCGGCATGGGGATCGCCATGCCGTTCCACCTCTGGAGCTGGGCCGAGCAGATCGGCGTGGCTCCGGATCGCATGGCCAACTGGAGAACCAAGGATCTTCGTGCCGAACTGGCCGCGCGCATCGACCTTCCTCTTTTTCTGCGGAACGATGCCACAGCAGCCTGCAGCGCCGAACTTGTCTTCGGCACATCGCCCAGGCCAAGGAACTTTCTTTGCTTCTTTGTCGCCTTCTTCATCGGCGGCGGGCTGGTCCTGCGGGGCTCGCTGTTCACGGGTTCCACCGGCAATGCCGCGGGTCTCGGGCCGCTCGTCGTGCCGGACAGGGACGGCCGCATGGTGCCGCTCATCGAGCTTGCGTCGCTCTCGACGCTCGAAAGGCAGCTTGCCGAACGGGGTCTCGACCCGATGCACATATGGGACCGGGCTGACGGCTGGGACCTGCCCGATGATATCCTGACTGGCTGGATCGACGGTGCCGGTCCCGCGCTTGCACACGCCGTGAAGGCCGCCCAGACGCTGCTGGACCTGGACGCGATCCTTCTGGACGGATGGTTGCCGCGACCCGTGCTGGCCGACCTGACAAGGCGCGTTGCGCAGGCTCTCGACGGGCTCGATCTTTCCGGCATTCGTCGACCCGATATCCTGAGCGGCACGATCGGCGCCGACGCGCGCACGCTCGGGGCGGCGAGCCTGCCACTCAGCGCGCGCTTCCTCAACGAATGACGCGTCCGACCCGACGCCCGACCGGATCAGAGTGGGCGGCCGGGACGTGCGCCGGTTGGAGTACCGTCGGACACGACCTTGCGGCCGACATCGAGGGCGCGCAGGTCTTTCGGGACCACCAGCCTGGCATGTACCTGCCGGAACGGTCGACGGGGTGCCGTGTCTTGCCAGCCATGTCGGACCACGTCTATGGCCGCCAACCCGGCAAAGCCCCTGCAACAGTTGAGCTTCGTTTGGCTTCAACGGCTTGCGTGGTGGGTGGTGAGGGACTCGAACCCCCGACATCTTCGGTGTAAACGAAGCGCTCTACCAACTGAGCTAACCACCCGACCCCGCGCCTGATAGCGGGAGTGTCGCGGCTGGGCAAGCCTTCCTGCCGCGCGCGCGCCACACGGTTCGCAGGACACGCGCCGGTGTCGGCTGCCGCAGGCCGAGGGAGGAATTGGTGGGTGATGAGGGATTTGAACCCCCGACATCTTCGATGTGAACGAAGCGCTCTACCACTGAGCTAATCACCCGCCGGGTGCGGGGTCTTTAGCCAGCCTCGCCCGGGTCTGCAAGAGGGGTTTCGCCGGTTCCGCCCGAAGCCGGGCGGGGGCGGCGGATCTTGATGGTCAGGATGTCGGGGCCGTCGTCGTCGGGCTTGCGCTTCTTGACCATCACCTTGCCCAGCGGCGGCAGCACCAGCTCCTCGTTGGTGTCGAGCGCGCGGCCCAGTTCCTCGAGCACCAGTTCCAGCACCACCTTGGCGTCGGCGCGCTTCAGCGATGTGCGCTCGGCCACGGCCTCGATCAGGTCGGGGCGCTTGAAGCGCGTGTCCTGCGCAGCGTCGCCTTCGGCGCCGGTGGCGGGGGCCGTTTCCTGCGGCGCGCGGGCTTCGGTGTCGACCTGGGCGGCCATCGGCGCGCGCTCGGCCTTGGGGCGCTTCCTCGGCCCGGCCGGCGTGGCCTTGCGCAGGCTGTCTTTCGGGGCAGTCTTGGGGCGTGAGGGCATGTGTACCACCTCGGTTGGGGCGCCGCGGGACCGACGCCGGTGCATGTTTTCCGGCCCGAGTGCAGCACAGGCCGGCGAAGCCTGCAACAGCCGGCCGGGGCGCCCGCCGCGAATTATGCCGGGCGCGTGACCAGCCGGATGCGGCGCCTGTCCCACCGGGGCCAGCCGATCAGCTCGGACACCGTGACGAACTGGTAGCCGCGGGCGATCAGCGTATCGAGCGTCGAGGGCATGGCGCTGACCGTGCCGCTCTGGATGTCATGGGCGAGGATCACCGCGCCGGGGTGGCTGGCGGTCACGATGCGGCTGGCCACCACGCCGGCGCCGGGGCGGCGCCAGTCCTGCGGATCGACCGACCACAGCACCGTGGGCAGGTTGCGGGCGCGAAACACCATCAGGCGCTGGCGGCCGTTCAGGTTGCCATAGGGCGGGCGCATGGTGACGGGCGGACGGCCCACGGTGTCGAAGATCACCTGCGTCGTGCGGTCCAGCTCGCTCAGGATCGCGGCATCGCCCAAGCCCGACAGGCTGGGATGCGACCAGGTGTGGTTGCCGATCTCATGGCCCGCCGCGGCCACGCGGCGCGTCAGCTCGGGCTGGCGCGGAATCCGCGATCCGATCATGTAGAAGGTCGCGCGGATCTGCCGTTCGGCGAGAATATCAAGCAGTTGCGGCGTCAGGCTCGGGTGCGGGCCATCGTCGAAGGTCATCGCCACCACCGGCCGCGCGCTCAGCACCCGGGTGATCGTGGCCTGCTCGCCGCGGGTGATCTCGCCCGGCAGCGTGATCGCCGGCGGCACCGGCGCCTGCTGCGCCGGGGCGGGCCCGGCGAGCCAGGGGGCGGCCAGCGTCGCAGAGGCGGCAAGCAGAACCTGCCGCCGCGATGGGGAATGGGTCATGTCCTGCTGTCCCTCGGGAGCTGCGTTTTCGCGAGCATTGCCAAGCGGTCGATCAGCCAACAAGAAAATCGACGCGCCCGGCTGCAGTTTGCCGCGATGCCGCGCTGTCGGCGCCACAGGCGCCGGCCGCGCGCGCCGCGCGACCGAACCGGGATCGCACAAGATGCGGGGAGCGTATCCGCAGGCGGCCCCTGATCTTGCGCCGGCGCCCGCCCGGCGGGGAAAATTCGGCCTGCCCTGCCACGCCCTGTTCATGCCAGCGCCATCACCGCGGCGCGATTGCGTGGCTGTCACCCAAATGTCCCAAGTCGCGGGCAATCCCCGGCATCGGGCGGAAAATGCTTGACGATCAACGCGATCCCTCAGGACGCTGTGCCGTCTGTGTTTACACTTGGGGAAGTGACATGAAGAAACTTGCAAGCGCGGCTGCGCTTTGCCTTGTCCTGATCGGGACTGTTGCAGAGGCTCAGACGCTTCAGCCGCAGATGTCGGCGCAGGATGTCTCGGCAGCCATGAATCCCGAGCCGGGCCATATCCTCGTCCCGATCTTGATGATGGTGTTCCTGGTGGCGACCGCCGCCGGTGGCGGGTCCGGCGCCACGGCGACGGCCAGCGACGAGAGGGTCAAGACCGACATCGTCGCGGTCGGTCAGACGTCCCACGGTCTGACGCTCTACGACTTCCGCTACGCAGGCAGGCCCGAGGTCTGGCGCGGGGTGATGGCGCAAGAGGTGGCCGAGGTGATGCCGGCGGCGGTGACCCGGCACGGCACGGGCTATCTGACGGTCGATTACGCGATGCTCGGGATCACGATGCAGCGGGTCGACTGACCCGGCGTTCCCGCCGAGGCACGAAAAAGGCGCGCCACTTTCGCGGCGCGCCCTCGTCGCAAGACAGCCCTGTGCACCTCGATGGGCCTCAGTGAGCCACAGCGCCCTCGCCGCCCCGCTCGGCGGCGCGGACGGCTGCGGCCGCCGCTTCGGCCTCCTCGTCCCAGTCGATCGCCTCGGGCTTGCGCGCGAGCGCGACCTCCAGCACTTCGGAGACATGGGAGACGGGGATGATCGTGAGCCCCTGTTTCACGTTGTCGGGGATCTCGGTCAGGTCCTTCTCGTTCTCCTGCGGGATCATCACCGTGGTGATGCCACCGCGCAGCGCCGCCAGCAGTTTCTCCTTCAGCCCGCCGATTGGCAGCACGTTGCCGCGCAGCGTCACCTCGCCGGTCATGGCGATGCCGGACCGCACCGGGATCTGCGTCAGCACAGACACGATGGAGGTCACCATCGCGATGCCGGCGCTCGGCCCGTCCTTGGGCGTCGCGCCCTCGGGAACGTGGACGTGGATATCCCAGCTGTCGAGCCGGGGCGGCTTCACCCCGATCCGCGGCGCGATGGAGCGGACGTAGCTGGCGGCGGCGTCGATGGATTCCTTCATCACGTCGCCCAGCTTGCCGGTGGTCTTCATCCGGCCCTTGCCCGGCAGGCGCAGCGCCTCGATCGACAGAAGATCACCGCCGACGCTGGTCCAGGCCAGGCCCGTCACCATGCCGATCTGGTCGTCGCGCTCCGCCAGGCCGAACTTGTGGCGGCGCACCCCCAGCATGTCCACCAGCGTCTCGGGCGTGACGACCACGCGGTCGGTCTGCTTGCGCACGATCATCGTCACCGCCTTGCGGGCCAGCTTGGCGATCTCGCGCTCCAGATTCCGCACGCCGGCCTCGCGGGTGTAGTAGCGGATGATGTCGGTCAGCGCGGCATCGGACAGCTCGAATTCCTTCGCTCGCAGCCCGTGGTTCTTCATCTGCTTCTCGACCAGATGCTGCTTGGCGATCTCGCGCTTCTCATCCTCGGTATAGCCGGCCAGCGGAATGATCTCCATCCGGTCCAGAAGCGGGCCCGGCATGTTGTAGGAGTTCGCGGTGGTCAGGAACATCACGTTCGACAGGTCGTATTCCACCTCGAGATAGTGATCCATGAACGTGTTGTTCTGTTCGGGGTCCAGCACCTCGAGCATGGCCGACGCCGGGTCGCCCCGGAAATCCTGCCCCATCTTGTCGATCTCGTCGAGCAAGATCAGCGGGTTGGTCGTCTTGGCCTTCTTCAGCGCCTGGATGATCTTGCCCGGCATCGACCCGATATAGGTCCGGCGGTGGCCGCGGATCTCGGACTCGTCGCGCACGCCACCCAGCGAGATGCGGATGAACTCGCGCCCCGTGGCCTTGGCGACCGATTTGCCCAAGGATGTCTTGCCCACGCCCGGCGGGCCGACGAGGCACAGGATCGGCCCCTTCAGCTTTGCACTGCGCTGCTGCACGGCGAGGTATTCGACGATGCGTTCCTTGACCTTCTCGAGACCGTAGTGGTCGTCGTCGAGGATCTTCTCGGCGCGGCCCAGATCCTTCTTAACGCGCGACTTCACGCCCCACGGGATCGACAGCATCCAGTCGAGGTAGTTGCGCACCACGGTGGCCTCGGCGCTCATCGGCGACATGTTCTTGAGCTTCTTCAGCTCGGCGTCGGCCTTGTCGCGCGCCTCCTTCGACAGTTTGGTGGCGGCGATGCGCTCTTCCAGCTCGGCCAGTTCGCCCGCGCCTTCCTCGCCATCGCCCAGCTCGCGCTGGATCGCCTTCATCTGTTCGTTGAGGTAGTATTCGCGCTGCGTGCGCTCCATCTGGTTCTTCACGCGGCTCTTGATCTTCTTCTCGACCTGGAGCACCGACATTTCGCCCTGCATCAGGCCGTAGACCTTCTCCAGCCGCTCGGCCACGTCGAGGGTTTCCAGAAGCTCCTGCTTCTGGCCCACCTCGATGCCCAGATGCCCCGAGACCAGATCGGCCAGCTTGGCCGGATCGGTCGCCTCGCTGATGTTGGTCATCGCGTCGTCGGGGATGTTCTTCTTGACCTTGGCGTATTTTGCGAACTCGTCGGCGACCGCGCCGATCATCGCCTGCACGGCGGCGGGGTCGCCGTCGGTCTCCTCCAGCGGCGAGACGCGCGCCTCGAAGAACGCGTCGGTCCCGGTGAAGGCCTCGATCCGCACCCGGCGACGGCCCTCGACCAGCACCTTCACGGTGCCGTCGGGAAGCTTCAGCAGCTGCAGCACATTGGCCAGCACGCCGGTGCGATAGATCCCGTCCTGGGTCGGATCGTCGATGGCCGGGTCGATCTGCGAGCTGAGCAGGATCTGCCGGTCGTCCTGCATCACCTCCTCGAGGGCGCGCACGGATTTCTCGCGGCCGACGAAGAGCGGCACGATCATGTGCGGGAAGACCACGATGTCGCGCAGCGGCAGGATCGGAAAGGTTTCTTGGGTCACTGGCTCTTGCCTTTCTTGGTATTGGCAAAGGGGCGTGGCTCTGACGTCGCAGCCGCCGTGGCCCCCTCCGGCTGAGGGTCTTAATCTGGGGCGGCGCACCCGCGTATTCAAGCGCCGCCACCGCGTGCCTTTGACCGCCACCCTGCCCCTCCCGCCCCCGCCGCGCAAGGGAGGGATAGTGGCCGGTGCCTGCGCGGCAACAAAATGCTGTGGACATGAGGCGGCCATCGCACCGGCCGCACCCGTGCCGCCGCGCCGTGCCGAAACCGGCAAGTTGATCCAGGTCATGGGTTCCCGACGCCGCCGGGCGTATGATGATCATATGCAACTATTGCGCATGAGGATCATCATGTTGTCCCTTTCTTCCCTTCGTCTCAGCGCTCTCGTCCTTGCCGGCGGCCTGTGGCTGGTCGGGGCGCCTGGCGCCGTGGCCTGCCCCTCGCCCGCGTCGCCGGGGCCGGGCTTCACCTTTGCCGGGGCCGATCTCTACAGCCCGCGGGCGTTCGGCACCGTGGCCTCCGGCTCCCGTGCGCTGTCGTCCTGCGCCATCCCCGGAACGCGCGGCTACGCCGAGGACACGGCGACCATGTCGCTGAACCTGTCGATGATGGACGGCTACGAGCTTGTGCTCGACGTGCAGTCGGACTGCGACTCGACCCTGCTGGTGAACGCCGCCGATGGCAGCTGGAGCTTCGACGACGACAGCGCCGGATCGCTGATGCCGCGCATCGTCCTCGCCGATCCCCGGCGGCTGAACGGGCGCGTCGACATCTGGATCGGCACCTATGGCGGCGGCTCCTGCCCTGCGACGATCACGCTGCAGACCCGCCGCGCGCCCGGCATGCCGGACGAGGCCGGCGATGTGCCGCTTGCAGCGGCAGGCTGCCCGACGCCGGGCCTGAGCGGACAGGTCCGGCATTTTGACGGCGTGCAGCTCTGGTCGCGTCAAAGCCTCGCCACCACGGCCTCGGGCAGCACGGCGCTGTCGGGGTGCAACCTTCCCGGCACGCGCGGCTACGCCGACGCGGCGCCCACCCACACCTTCTATCTTTCGGGCATGAGGGGCTACCGGCTCGACCTCGACGTCGAGGCCGGTTGCGACAGCACGCTTCTGGTGCGCGCCGCGGATGGCACCTGGCATTTCGACGATGACGGAAACGGCAACCTCGATCCGGCCCTGTCGCTCGACCAGACCCAGCAGACCAACGGCCGCGTCGATGTCTGGGTCGGAACCTATGGCGGCGGCACCTGCCCCGCGACGCTGAACCTCGAGACCTTCGACGTCGCCGTCATGGTGCCGCCGCCGCAGCCAACGGTCGGCTGCCCCGACCCGGCCCTGACGGGCCCGCGCGTCGCCTATACCGGGGCGCAACTGTGGTCGAGGCAAACCCTGCCGGTGCAGGCAACCGGCACGACGCAGCTGTCCGGATGCGGCATTCCGGGCACCCGCGGCTATGCCGACCCGGCCCCGAGCTATTCGTTCGATCTGTCGGGGATGGGCGGCTACCGGCTCGACCTGAGCGCCGAGGCCGCCTGCGACGCGACCATGCTGGTGCACACGCCGGACGGGCGATGGCATTTCGATGATGACGGCAACGGCAACCTCGATCCGCTGATCTCGCTCAGGCCGCCGACCGCGCTGGAGGGGCGGGTCGATGTCTGGGTCGGCACCTACGGGCCGACGCCCTGCGCCGCGACACTGCGGCTCGAGAGCTTCACCGCGGTCGACACGGCCCCGCCAGTGCAACCGGGCGCGGCCCTTGCCGGCACCTGGTCGCTGACCGCCAACGGCTTCACCGGCACGCTGACCTTCACCCCGGTCGGGCAAGGCTGGAGCGGCCAGTTGAACCTCGGCCGGCAGGAGACGCTGCAAGATGTCCGGTTCGACCCGGCCAGCAACCGGGTGGAATTCTTCCGCCCCGATGCGACCTACCCGCAGCATTACGTCGGCACGCTGGCATCGGGGCAGATGAGCGGGCAGTTCAACCAGGCGGGCGGCGGCTACGTCTATGCCTGGTCGGCCCGTCGGTAGACCGCGCACCCGCGCACGACCTGCATCGCCCGCCGCTCCGCGGCGGGCGTTACGCGTCGTCCCACGCCCATCGGTTCGCCGCCATCCGACGGCGGGCCCGGCTCGGGCATTGGCGCTACGGCCTCGCCTGGTCCCCGAGGAGGATCGGGATCATCCGTCAGGAGGATCGCACAATCTCGCCTGAAACTTGTCCTCCCCTCGTCCCGTGTATAATTCAAATTGAAAGTAACGGCCCTCTCCCCAAGGCAGACATCCCATGTACACCACCCCGATTCTCGTCAGGGGCGACCAGATCGCCTCGTTGACCGGTTCGCCGTCCAACCAGGGCAACCCCGGCGACGCGAATTTCGGCATGATCCTTCCGGGGGTGGAGGCGCTGGCGGATGCCGAGACGACCTATCGGCTGGTCTGGTTCCAGAACATGAACAGCGTCGATGAAGCCTTCAAGAACGGTCAGGGCTGGCGGCTGGAACTCTACGATGGCAGCGGCGATCCGGCCACCGACGCCGGCGGCTGGACCGTCGTTCCCGGCTACGCAAACCTGTCGCCCAAGCCCGACCTGGTCGCCGGGGCGGGCGGCGGCGACGAATACGTCGTGTTCCAGTCCGGCAATCGCTTCCTGCTCTACGACACCAACGGCGATCTGCCGACCACCGCCGAACGGCTCGTCTACCTCGGCGCCGACCAGAACGGCGACCCGGACGCGGGCAACAACAACAGCGACCTCGATTTCGCCGATGGCTACGCCGCCTATTGTTTCTGCGCCGGCACGCTCATCGCGACGCGCCGCGGCCCCGTCGCCATCGAGGCGCTGGCGGTGGGCGATCTGGTGCAGACGCTCGACAGCGGGCTGCAGCCGATCCGCTGGATCGGACGGCGCAGGGTGACGCTGGCGGAGATCGTCGCCCACCCCAACCTGCGGCCGGTTCGGGTCGCGGCGGGTGCGCTCGGTCGCGACACGCCCTGGCGCGACCTGTCGCTGTCGCCGCAACACCGGGTGCTGGTGCGCTCGCGCATCGTCGAGCGCATGACCGGCGCCCGCGAGGGTCTGGTGGCCGCAACCCATCTGTGCGGCCTGCCGGGCATCGCACAGATGCAGGGCTTCGGCCCGGTCGACTATGTGCATCTGCGGATGGATCGTCACGAGGTCGTCCAGGCCGAAGGGGCCTGGGCGGAAACCCTGCTGGTGGGCCGCGAGGCGCTGAAGGCGATGGCGCCCGAGGCCCGGCGCGAACTGCGCCTGCTGTTCCCCGACCTCGGCACCGAAAGCCTCGAGGATGCCGCGCGCCCGGTGCTGCAAGGCCGCAGCGCGCGCAGCCTGGCCGCGCGCCATCACCGCAACGGCAAGGCGCTGGTCGACTAGGCAGTCAGACCGGCTCGATATCGCCTTGCGCGCGCGCGGCGTGGAAATCGTCCTCGAACCTCTCGAAGCCACCCTCCGCGATCGCCGCGCGCATGCCCGCCATCAGCTCCTGATAATAGTGCAGGTTGTGCCAGGTCAGCAGCATCGAGGCGATGATCTCGCCCGAGCGGAAGACGTGGTGCAGGTAGGCGCGCGCATAGCTGCGGCAGGCCGGGCAGGTGCAACCCTCGTCCAGCGGGCGCGGATCGTCGGCGTGGCGCGCGTTCTTGATGTTCACCACGCCGCGCCGGGTGAAGGCCTGCCCGGTCCGGCCCGAGCGCGAGGGCAGCACGCAATCCATCATGTCGATCCCGCGCTTCACCGCACCGACGATGTCGTCGGGCTTGCCCACGCCCATGAGGTAGCGCGGCTTGTCCGCCGGCAGCATGGCGGGGGCGTGATCGAGGCAGCCGAACATCGCGTCTTGCCCCTCGCCCACCGCCAGCCCGCCGACCGCGTAGCCGTCGAAGCCGATGGCCCTCAGCGCCTCGGCGCTTTCCTCGCGGAAATCCCGCTCCAGCCCGCCCTGCTGGATGCCGAAGAGCGCGTGGCCCGGCCGGTCGCCGAAGGCCTCCTTCGACCGCTCCGCCCACCGCATCGACAGGCGCATGCTTTCGGCGATGCGGTCGCGGTCGGCCGGAAGAGCCGGGCATTCGTCGAAACACATCACGATGTCGGACCCCAGCAGCTTCTGGATCTCCATCGACCGCTCGGGGCTCAGCATGTGCCGCGAGCCGTCGATGTGGGAGCGGAAGGTCACGCCCGCCTCGGTCAGCTTGCGCAGATCGGCCAGGCTCATCACCTGGAACCCGCCGCTGTCGGTCAGGATCGGCTTGTCCCAGTTCATGAACGCGTGCAGCCCGCCCAGCGACGCGATGCGCTCCGCCGTGGGGCGCAGCATCAGGTGATAGGTGTTGCCGAGCAGGATATCGGCCCCCGTGGCCGCGACACTCTCGGGCAGCATCGCCTTGACCGTAGCCGCCGTGCCGACCGGCATGAAGGCGGGTGTGCGGATATCGCCACGCGGGGTGGAAATCACGCCGGTGCGGGCCTTTCCCTGCGTGGCTGTCACATGAAATTCGAACCGATCGCCCATGGTCATCCTTGCGTGCGCCCGCGAAACCCCGCAGGTGATGCCCGATTACCGCCGCAATGCCAAGGAGCGCAGGCCATGGTCCCGTCCCCCGTGCTCATGCCGATGAACCCGCCGCTCACGCTGGGGTGGGAGGAATGGATCGCCCTGCCCGGCCTCGGCCTTCCGGCGCTGAAGGCCAAGGTCGATACCGGGGCCAAGACCTCGGCCCTGCATGCCTTCGACATCGAGCCCTTCGGCCCCGCCGCGCGGCCCAAGCTGCGCTTTGCGGTGCATCCGGTGCCAGGGCGCGTCGACCTGACCATCGCGTGTTCGGCTGCGATCCGCGACCGGCGCGAGGTCACATCCTCGAACGGTGAGTCGGAATTGCGCTACGTCATAGAAACGATGCTGAAGCTCGGCGACATCGAGGTGCCGATCGAGGTGACGCTGAGCGACCGCACCAACATGGCCTACCGGATGCTGATCGGGCGGCAGGCGATCCAGCCGGACTGGCGGGTGAGCCCCGCCGCCAGCTTCTGCCAGCCCAGGCTGAGCTACGATGTCTACACCACCTCCGAGGTGAAGCTGGCCGCCCCGCACCGCAGCCTGCGCATCGCGGTGCTGAGCCGGGAGGACAACCATTCCACCCGCCGCCTCGTCACCGAGGGCGAGGAACGCGGCCACACGGTCGAGGTGATCGACACCACGCGCTGCTACATGGCGATCAACGCGCTCGCGCCCGAGGTGCATTACGACGGCACCCGCCTGCCCCGCTACGACGCGGTCATCCCGCGCATCGGCGCCTCGATCACCGCCTACGGCACCGCCGTGCTGCGCCAGTTCGAGACGCTGGGCACCTATTGCGTGAACGGCAGCACCGGCATTACCGCCAGCCGCGACAAGCTGCACGCCCATCAGATGCTGGCGGCCAAGGGCATCGGCATGCCGCAGACCGCCTTTGCCGCCTCGCCCAAGGACACCGACAACCTGATCGGGCTGGTCGGCTCCGGCCCGCTGGTCGTCAAGCTGCTGGAATCGACCCAGGGCAAGGGCGTGGTGCTGGCCGAGACGAAGAAGGCCGCGCAATCGGTGATCGACGCCTTCCGCGGACTGCGCGCCAACTTTCTCGTTCAGAATTTCGTCAAGGAGGCCGCGGGCGAGGATATCCGCTGCCTCGTGGTCGATGGCAGGGTGGTGGCGGCGATGAAGCGGACCGCGTCGGGCGATGATTTCCGCTCCAACCTGCACCGCGGCGGCACCGCCAAGGCGGTGAAGATCACCAAGGAAGAACGCGAGACCGCCGTGCGCGCGGCGCGCGTCTTCAACCTCGGGCTGGCGGGGGTGGACCTGTTGCGGGCCACCGACGGGCCCAAGGTGCTGGAGGTCAATTCCTCGCCGGGGCTGGAAGGGATCGAGCTGGCCACCGGCAAGAACATCGCCGCGCTGCTCTACGACGCGATCGAGCGCAAGGTGCGCCCCGCCCCGGTCCGCAAGCGGCGCGACCGGGACGGATAGGCAACGGCGGGCTCAGGCGGCGGCCGATGTCAGCGGCTCGAACCCGCCCCACATCATCCGCATGCCGTCGAAGGGCATCTCGCCCATGTCGGCCATCATGTCGGGCTCGGCCATCATCTTTTGCCACGCGGCGTCGCAGGTCGCCCGGTCGGGCCAGATCATCCAGGAAAACACCACGACCTCCCCTTCCTCCAGCTTCACCGCCTGCGGGAAGGACGTGACCTTGCCCGGCGCCACGTCGGCGCCCCAGTTCTCCTGCATCGACAGGCAGCCGAGCCGGGCGAAGATCGGCCAGGCCGCCTCGGCATGGCGCTTGTAATCCTCCTTGCGGTCGGCGGGCACCGCGGCGAGGAAGCCTTGAACATACGACATTTGGATCACTCCCAGGTTTCGAGTCGATGGGCAAAGCTTGACGATTGCTTAAGTTGATATCAACTCTTTTCTCCATGACCCCGGACATCGACTCCTTGTTGCCGATCTCCACCACCCTCGAGGTGCGCGACCGCTGCCTGTGCCTGCACGCGCAGCGCGCCGCCCGCGCCGTCGCGCGCGCCTTCGACGACGCGTTCCGCCCGCACAAGATCACCAGCGGGCAGTTCTCGATCCTGATGTCGCTGAACCGGCCCGACCCGCCGCGCATCTCGGATCTCGTGCCGCTGCTGGGGATGGACCGCACGACGCTGACCGCGGCGCTGAAACCGCTCGCGGCGCGCGGGCTGGTCGACATTGCGCAAGATCCGCAGGACCGGCGCAACCGCCGCCTCAGCCTAACGGACGCCGGCCGCTCGGTGCTCAAGGCCGCGCTGCCCGACTGGCGCCGGACGCAGGCCGCGCTCGAGGCGCGGCTGGACCGCCTCGCGCCCGATGACCTGCGCGGCGCGCTGGACGAGATCGCCGCACGCCCTGCGCCATGACGCGCCCTTTACGGGCCCCGCGCCTTTCCTTATATCTTCGGTCAGGATTACAGCGGAAGGCACAGCCAGATGACCGAGCAGCAACCGCAGCTGGAGGGAACGCCCCTCATCGAACCGTCAAGCACGGACCACCCGCTCTACGACAACATCGTCGCCGCCTGCCGGTCGGTCTACGACCCCGAGATTCCGGTCAACATCTTCGACCTGGGGCTGGTCTACACCATCGACATCAAGCCCGACAACGCGGTGCGCGTGGTGATGACCCTGACAGCACCCGGCTGCCCCGTCGCGGGCGAGATGCCCGGTTGGGTCGCCGACGCGGTCGAGCCGCTGGAAGGCGTGAAGCATGTCGACGTCGAACTGACCTGGGACCCGCCCTGGGGCATGGACATGATGTCGGACGAGGCGCGGCTCGAACTGGGCTTCATGTAGGCCGCCGCGAGATCGCCACCTGTAAAGCCCGGTTTTCCTGCCGTGCCAGACGCTTGTGGGGCACCCCGGCCCCTGACATGATCCATCCTCGGATGAGGTGAGGGAGCAGGCCCGAGGCGTGACCATCATGGGCGCGCGCGGGCCGGGGCGCGACGAGGGCCATGGTTGTATCCAGTTTTGCCGCGCTGTTCCTGGCCCATGTGATCGCAGATTACCTGTTGCAGACCGAATGGATGGTCGCCAACAAGCATCGCGCGCGTGCCATCGGGCTGCATATCGGCGCCGTCTTTCTGGCCATGCCTCTGGTCACGCTTACCTTTTCGCCGTGGTTCGTGGCGCTGGCCGGCCTGCATCTGGCCATCGACCTGACCAAGACCCATCTGCTGCGCGGCGGGCTGGGCAGCTATGTGGCCGACCAGGTGCTGCACCTCGCCTCGATCGCGCTTGTCGCGGCGCTGGCGCCCGGGATCTGGGAGGCCAGCCCGCTGGCCGCTATAGACTGGGTGCCGCGGTTCTACCTGATCCTCGCCATGCTCCTGTTCGCGGCGCGCGGCGGCCAGTACGCCGTCGCCACCCTGTTCGGTTCCGACCCCGAGGCCGACGGCCGCGGCCTGCGCATCGGCTGGATCGAACGCGCGGCGCTGAGCGTGGCGGTGGCAGCCGGGGCGCCCTGGGCCATGCTGGGGGTGCTGGCGGCCAAATCCGTCCATGTCGCGCGCGCCCTGCAGACCCGCGATGGAAGCGGCCGGGCGCGGATGATCCGCGGCAGCGCCGTCAGCCTGATCTGGGGCCTTGCCTGCGCGACACTGCTTTGGGCGGTTTTGCCAACCATCGGTTGAGCCGGGGCGCGCGCTGTCCTACATTGAGGACAGATCAAACCCGAAGGACCGTTCCCATGTTCGGCATTCCCGGCAAGCAGGCCGTGACCATCACCGAGGCCGCATCGCGGCAGATCGCCAAGCTGATGGCCCGCGACGGCAGTCAGGGGCTCAGGATCGGCGTCAAGAAGGGCGGCTGCGCGGGCATGGAATACACCATGGATTACGTCACCGAGATCGACCCGCATGACGAGATCGTCGAACAGGGCAGCGCCCGCGTGATGATCGCGCCGATGGCGCAGATGTTCCTGTTCGGCACCGAGATCGACTACGAGGTGTCGCTGCTGGAATCCGGGTTCAAGTTCCGCAATCCCAACGTGACCGATGCCTGCGGCTGCGGCGAATCGATCAAGTTCAAGGATGCCGACGAGCTTGAGGCCAGCCAGCGCGCCGCCGCACAGGGCTAGCCCATCTGGGTGGCCTCTCGGCCCCCTGCCCCGCTCCGCATAGTCTGAACCTATTCCCTCTGCCCGCGCCGCGTGTCGGCGCCCGCTTCCCTCGAAAGGACGCCCCCGATGCTCCGCAAACTTGCCGCCGGAAACTGGAAGATGCACGGGGACGGCGCGTCGCTGGTCGAGGTCGAGACGCTGATGGCGAGCTTTCCCGCGCCCACCGTCGATGTCGTCATCTGCCCGCCCGCCACCCTGATCGAGCGGATGGCTGCGCGGCTGAGGGGCGGGGCCATCGCCGTCGGCGGCCAGACCTGCCACGACGCCGCCAGCGGCGCCCATACCGGCGACATCTCGGCGGCGATGCTGGCCGAGGCCGGGGCCACGCATGTGATCCTCGGCCATTCCGAGCGCCGCGCCGATCACGACGAGTCGAGCGAGATGGTGCGCGCCCAGGCCGAGGCGGCGCTGGCCGCCGGGCTCCGCGCCATCATCTGCGTCGGCGAGACCGAGGCGGAGCGCGACGCCGACGTGACCCTCGCCGTGGTCGAGGGGCAACTGGCGGCCTCGATCCCCGATGCCGCGTCGGGCGCCACGCTCGTCGTCGCGTATGAACCGGTCTGGGCCATCGGCACCGGCCGCGTGCCCACCACCGACCAGATCGCCGAGGTGCATGGCGCGATCCGCGCGCGGCTGACCGACCGCTTCGGCGCGGCCGGCCAGGACATGCCGATCCTCTACGGCGGATCGGTGAAACCCGGCAACGCCGCCGAGATCTTCGCGGTGCCGGATGTCGACGGCGCGCTGGTTGGCGGCGCCTCGCTCAAGGCCAGCGACTTCTCGGGCATCATCGCGGCGCTTCAGTCCGCGTAACAGCCGAACGCCGCGCCCCGGGCGCGGCGTTCGGCTCTTGCCATGGCGACGCTCACTCGGCGGGCACGAACCGCCGGAGGCCCAGCCGGATGGTGCCCTGGTAGTTCGACGCATACTGCCGCACCGCGATCCGGTAGCGGCCCGGGTCCACCCGGATGATCAGCTCCGAATTCAGCGTTCCGTTGGCATCGTCGTTGTAGCCGGCCATCGCGCCCGTGCCGTCGAAGACCGACAGCACCGGGTCGCTGTCGCTCAGCTCGTCGGCGGTGATGAGCAGCAGGCCGGCGGCGGGCACCTCCACCACGAACCACTGCGCCTGATCGCCGGGCGCTTGCACATCGCGCGTCAGGCTTGTCTGCACGGCGCCAAGCTGCGTGACCGGGTAGCTGCCGTCGAGCGGCGGCGCCGCATCGCCGTAGGCATAGGCCTCGGCCTCGACGGCGGCGGCGTCGAAGCCCGCCACCCGCAGGGTGATCGGCAGCGTGGGGTCCGACAGCGCCCGCATCGCCACGCAATAGCTGCCGGCAGGCAGCGGGTCGACCATGTCGATGCGGCTGTCGAGACCGTCGTAGTCGTCGTTTTCGGCCAGCAGATTGCCCTGCCCGTCGAAGAGGTAGATGTACGGATCGGCCGAGGGGTTTTCGGCGCGGATCGTCACCGGCTGCGGGCTTGACAGATCGAAGCGGTAGTAGGCCACCGCCTCGGCGCTGTTTGTCGCCGCGACCCCGTTCGCCAGTTGCCCGTCGATCGCGCCTTGTCCCAGCCGCGTCGCGGGCGTGTCGGCCAGGCACGGCTCCACGCCCACGAACATCGGCAGATCGCCGGTGCCGGCAAAGCCGCCCGACAGGCCGGTGGTCAGCGCCGCCATCTCGGGGCGGCTGACCTGCAGGGTGGCGGTGACCGCGCTGCCGGCGTAGCCGGTCGCGGCAAGGCAGTAGTCGCCGGGCTGCAGATCAAGCTCGGCCCGGCTGGCCAGATCGCCGCCCGAATCGTCATCGGTCACCACCAGCCGGCCCTGCGCGTCGAACAGCTCCAGCACGGTGTCGCCGAACGGGTCGGCCGGCGCCGCCTCCACCCGGATGTCGCGCGGCTGGCTGAGGGTGAAGAGCGCGACACTGCGCGTTCCGGGCGCGACGCTGATCCCCGACAGCGACAGCGGCGCGGGCGCCGTGGCGATGTCGGAGCCGTCGCGGCTGCCGCCCAGCCAGGGGGCGCCGTCGCCGATCCCGCCGCAGGACACGCCTTGCGCGGCGGCCGGTGCGGCGAGGGCGAACAGGGCTGCGGCCGCAAGGGCAGAGGCGCGGGGTCGAGACGGCATGGGCAATTCCTCCGATCGTCACGGGATGCGACAGCGGCACCCCTTCGCCGCCGGACCCTAGACAATCCTCCCCGGTCAGCGCCAGAGAAATGCGGACAGGCCCCATGGAGGAAATCCGCCACACCGCGCGCCCTGCGCCGCGCCGGCACGCGGCCTCTGGCCATGACGGCCCGGGCCGCGATACGCTGGCCCGATGACACCGCCCCCGACGCCCGTCGCCCCCGGTCCTTTCGCGCCTGCGCTGCGCCCGTCGCGGCGGCGGATGGGCCTGTGGCTTGTGGCGGCGCTGGCGCTGGCGGGAGTCGGGCTGGCACTGGCCTTTCCCCGGATCGAGCGCGCCTACCAGGTCGAGATCGGCGACCGCGACCGCGCCACGCTCGATCTGGCGACACAGGTTCTGCGCGGCGCGCTGGCCCGGGCCGAGGCGCTGCCCGGCCTTCTGGCCGAGCGCCCGATCCTGGCGCAACTGCTGCGCGACCCGCAGAATTCGGGCGTTCTGCCCTTCGTCAACGAACAATTGCGCCAGTCGGCGCTGTCGCTGGGGGTGTCGGACGTCTACCTGATGGACAGGACCGGGCACACCGTGGCGGCATCCTCGTACCGGACCGACCGGTCCTTCGTCGGCCAGAATTTCGCCTACCGCCCTTATTTCACCGACGCGCTGGCGGGTGGGCTGGGGCGCTACCACGCGCTTGGCACCACCTCGCTCGAACGCGGCTACTACTTCGCCGCGCCGGTGGTCGACCGGGGCCGGATCACCGGTGTCGTCGCCGTCAAGATCACGCTCGACCCCTTCGAGGCGACCTGGGCCGACAGCGGCTCGACCATCATCGTGCAGGACATGTCGAACGTGATCTTCCTGTCGGACCGCGAGGATTGGCATTTCCGCACCCTCGGCCCGGTGCCCGAGGTCGCGCTGGAAACGATCGCGGCGACACGGCAGTACCCGATCGGCGCGCTGCGGCCGCTGCCGGTCGTGCTCGATCGTCTGGACGGGTCGCCCTACGAGATCGCGACCATCCTCGACGCCGCCGGCAGCCAGCGCATGGTGATGCAGACCGGGCTGATCGCGGCGCCGGGCTGGCGGGTGTCGATCCTGTCGCCGGCGGCGGCGGCGCGGGCCCGGGCGCTGACGACGCTGAGCATCGCGGGACTGGTGGCGCTGTTCTTCGTCGGGATCGCCGCGGCTATCTGGCAGCGCCGCATCCAGCTGGAGGATCGGCTGGCCGCGCAGCAGGGCGAACAGGCGCGGCTCGAGGCGCGGGTGCTGGACCGCACGCGCGATCTGGATCTCGCCAACAGCCAGCTGCGCCAGGAGGTGGAGGAGCGGGTGCGGGCCGAGGCGCAGCTGCGCAAGACCCAGGCCGATCTGGTGCAGGCCGGCAAGCTGGCGGCGCTGGGGCAGATGTCGGCGGCGCTGTCGCACGAGTTCAACCAGCCGCTCGCGGCGGTGAAGACCTATGCCGAGAACGCGGCGACCTTTCTGGATCGCGGCCGCGAGGGCGAGGCGCGCGAGAACATCCGCCTGATCTCGGCCATGGCCGACCGCATGGCGCGGATCTCGAAGCATCTGCGCAACTTCGCCCGCCGCCCGCAGGACAAGACCGGCCCGGTGCCGATGCGCGCCGTCATCCAGGATGCGCTCGACCTGATGCGCGTGCGGCTCGACGCGGAGGGCGCGCGCCTGATCCACGAGCCGCCCGAGGCCGAGGTCTGGGTGACGGGCGGCCGGGTCCGGCTGCAGCAGGTGATCGTGAACCTGATCGGCAACGCGCTCGACGCGATGGCGGATGCCGAGGCGCCCGAGGTCGCGTTGACCCTCATGATCGAGGGCGCGCGCTGCCTGGTGGAGGTTGCCGACCACGGCCCGGGCCTGACCGAGGCGGCGCTGGCGCAGGCCTTCGATCCGTTCTTCACCACCAAGCCGCCCGGTCAGGGCCTCGGGCTGGGGCTGTCGATCTCCTACAACATCGTGCGCGACTTCAACGGCCGGCTGCGGGCCGCGAACCGGCCCGAGGGCGGTGCGATCTTCACGGTGGAACTGGACCTGACCGATCCGCCCGCCGCGGTGGCCGCCGCATGAGCCCCGTCGGCGCCGCCAGCCCCGCCCCCGCCACGCGCGCGCCCGTGCTGTTCGTCGACGACGAGGCGGCGCTGCGCCATGCCGCGGCGCAGACGCTGATGCTTGCCGATCTCGACGCCATCCCCTGCGCCACCGCGACCGAGGCGCTGGCGCGGATCGACTGCGATTTTCCCGGCGTGCTGGTCACCGACATCCGCATGCCGGGGATGGATGGCCTGACCCTGATGGCCGAGGCGCTGAAGGCCGACGCCGAACTGCCGGTGATCCTGGTGACCGGGCATGGCGACGTGGATCTGGCGGTGGCGTCGATGAAGGGCGGGGCCTACGATTTCCTCGAAAAGCCCTATGCCCCGGCGCGGCTGGTGGCGGCGGTGGGCCGGGCGCTGGAAAAACGCCGCCTGACGCTGGAAAACCGCCGCCTGCGCGCCGGGGGCATCGCAGCCGCCGACCCGGTCGCGGCGCGGCTGCTGGGCCGGTCCGAGGCGATGACGCGGCTGCGCGCGCAGCTGCGCGCCGTGGCCGCGACCGACGCCGACCTGCTGATCGAAGGCGAGACCGGCACCGGCAAGGAGCTGGCGGCGCGCGCGCTCCATGCCGCGAGCGGCCGGTCCGACAAGCCCTTCGTTGCCGTCAACTGCGCCGCCCTGCCCGCCGAACTGGTCGAAAGCGAGCTGTTCGGCCACGAGGCGGGCGCCTTTGCCGGCGCCACGCGGGCGCGCTACGGCCGGTTCGAACATGCCCGCGGTGGCACGCTGTTTCTCGACGAGATCGACAGCCTGCCCATCGGCCCGCAGGCCAAGCTGCTGCATGTGGTCGAGCAACGCACCGTCACCCGGCTGGGCGCCCATGAGCCGATCGCGCTCGACCTGCGCATCGTCGCCGCCTCGAAGCGCGATCTGGCGGCCGCAGCGCAGGGCGGGGCGTTTCGTGCCGATCTGCTCTACCGCCTGAACATGGTCACCTTGCGCCTGCCGCCATTGGCCGAGCGGCGCGCGGATATCCCGGAGCTGTTCCTGGCGCTGCTGTCACACGCCGCCGCCCGCGTCGGGCGGCCGGTGCCCGAGGTGCCCGGCGCAGTCCTGTCGGCTCTGGCCACGCGCGACTGGCCCGGCAATGTGCGCGAGCTGCGCAATGCGGCCGAACGGATGGCGCTGGGCCTCGATACCGGCCTCTGGGATGCGTCCGTCGCCCCCGAGGGCAGTCTGGCGGACCGGATGGCCGCCCATGAGAAGGCACTGATCGCCGCCAGCCTCGCGGCCCATGGCGGCAGCCTCAAGGCGACCTACCCGGCGCTCGGGTTGTCGCGCAAGGCGCTCTACGAGAAGATGCAGAAGCACGGGCTGTCGCGCGAGCAGTTCCGCGACGACGGGGCGTGAGCTGCCGCAGCGGCAGGCCAAACCGCCCCGCAGCCGCCGGAATGTGTAGAATCGGTGACATATCCCGCGCGATATGGGTATGTTCCGACCCATCGCGCCCGGAAATCCTCCGCGGCAGCTGCAAGGCGGCCATGCAGGGCTTGCATGCCACAGCAGGCCCGACCAAACAGCAGCCTTGAGCGGTCCGGGGGGAGCCGGGCGCTTTGTCCATCCAACAGGGAGAGATGATACCATGACATTCACCCGTATCGCCGCACTCGCGGCCACGACGGCGCTGAGCGCCACCGCGGTGTTCGCACAAGACGACCGCGAAGGCTGGCCCGAAAGCTTCACCGTCGGCACCGCCTCGCAGGGCGGCACCTTCTTCGTCTACGGCTCGGGCTGGGCGAATCTCGTCGCCGACGAGCTCGGCATCTCCGGCGGCGGCGAAGTCACCGGCGGCCCGATGCAGAACATGGCGCTGGTGCACACCGGCGAAGTGCAGTTCGGCCTGACCACCATGGGCCCGGCGGCGGAATCCTATGCCGGCACCAACCCGATCGCCCCCGGCCTGGAAATGACCAACGCCTGCGCGATGTTCCCGATGTACCAGACGCCGTTCTCGGTGACGGTCCTGTCCTCGACCGGGATCGAGGACATCGCCGACATTCCCGCCGGCGCGCGCATCGGCTTCGGCCCGGCCGGCTCCAGCTCCGACACCTATTTCCCGCTGATGCTCGAAGCGCTCGGCGTGGAATTCGAGCGTCGCAACGGCGGCTGGGATGACCTTGGCGGCCAGCTTCAGGACGGGTTGCTCGACGTGATCGCCTTCGCCGCCGGCGTGCCGATCCCGACCGTGTCGCAGCTCGAGGTGCAGACCGACGTGAACATCATCGAGTTCACCGAGGAGCAGCAGGCGACGATCCTCGACCAGTTCCCGGTGTCGCCCTTCGACATCGAGGCCGACACCTACACCACCCTTACCGAGTCGGCCCGGTCGGTGGCGATGTGGAACTTCGCCATCGCCAACTGCGACCTGCCCGAAAGCTTCGTCTACGCGGTCACCGACGTGATCATGTCGGACAACGAGCGGATGGTCGGCATCCACAACGCCGCGGCGGAAACCCTGCCCGAGCATTGGGACAAGAACACCGCCCTGATGTGGCACCCCGGTGCGGCGCGCTGGTTCACCGAGAACGCCGGTGCGACCATCGACCCCGAGGACATCCACGGCGCGATGTAAGCGCCGCGGGGTCGACCGGCCCCGTCCATGACACGGGGCCGCGCCTTTGCGACAGGGCGCGGCCCCACAGCGGAGACAGGCCAGCACGCCGCCCGGGGGGACATCAGACATGACCGACCAGACCAGTCAGACCGATCAGGTCATCGCCGAGGGCGTCGACGAGGAGCCCATCGAGGGCAACCGCCGCCTGTTCGCCGGCCGCACCTATGCGATCATCGCCGCCATCGCCTTTGTCTACGCCGCCTTCCACATGGCGGCGCTGAACGGCCTGTCGATCAGCGGCGTCATCGCCATGCCCTGGACGATCCAGGCCGAATGGAACGAGCGCGCGGCGCTGGAAGGGTTCGACGAGCTGCGCGCCGCGCTTGGCCCCGCGGGCGAGGACTTCACCGGCGGCAGCATGCGCCGCCTTCTGACGCTGGCCGACGAGGTCGCCGCGACCGCCGCCAATGGCGACGAGATCCGGGCACTGGCGGCTGACATCACGGTCGCGCGCGAGGAAGCCGCGGACCTGAGCCGCGCCGCGCGCGAGATCCAGTCGACATGGGCCGCCCGCCTGCCCTTCCTGCCGACGCTGCCGATGGAGCCGTGGAACTTCCGCACGGTGCATATCGCGGGCGCGCTGGTTCTGGGCTTCCTGATCTTTGCCGCGCACGGGTTTTCCGCCAGCGGGCAGGCGGTGCGCGAAACCCGCGCGGTGACGCTGATCGCCGCGGCGCTGGCGATCCCGGCGCTGGTAGCGGGGGCGACCGTGATCGGCTTCATCCAGTTCATCAACTCCGGCGAGACCATGGTGATGGGCGGCCGCGTCTTGTGGATGTCGCAACGCATCGTGCCCGATGCCTTTGCCGAGACCTACACCTGGGTCTATGACCGCGAGGTCTGGTGGTTCGGCCTGCCGCTGCTGCTGGCCACATTCGGCGCCATCGCGACCGGCTGGTTCGAACGGCGCGATCGGGGGCAGGTCACCGCGTCCGACATCGTTCTGGGCCTCTGCGCGGTCATCGTCGCGGTCTATCTCATCACCATCTACGGCACCGCCGGGCGCAATGCCGTCGGCACCGCGCAGGTGCCGATCGGCGTCGCCTTCGCCGCCACCGCGGGGTCCGCCTTGATCCTGGAGCTGACGCGGCGGGTGGCGGGAATGGCGCTGGTCGTGATCACCGGGGTGTTCCTTCTGTACACGTTCACCGCGCACATGCTGCCCTCGATCCTGCGCGTGCAGGTGCCCTACAGCTGGCAGCGGTTCTTCGGGACCGTCTATTCCGACGTCGGCATCCTCGGCACGACCACGGCGGTGTCCTCGACCTACATCATCCTCTTCATCATCTTCGCGGCCTTCCTGCAGGCCTCGAAGGTCGGCGACTATTTCGTCAACTTCGCCTTCGCCCTGGCCGGGCGCGCGCGCGGTGGCCCGGCCAAGGTGGCGATCTTCGCGAGCGGTTTGATGGGCATGATCAACGGCACATCCGCCGGCAACGTGGTCGCCACCGGCTCCTTGACGATCCCGCTGATGAAGAAGGTGGGCTACAAGCCCAAGACCGCCGGCGCGATCGAGGCGGCGGCATCGACCGGCGGGCAGATCATGCCGCCGATCATGGGCGCCGGCGCCTTCATCATGGCCGAGGTGACCGGCATTCCCTACACCGAGATCGCCGCCGCGGCGATCATCCCCGCGATCCTCTATTTCGTGTCGGTCTATTTCATGGTCGACCTCGAAGCCGCCAAGCTCGGCATGCGCGGCATGCGCGAGGACGAGTTGCCGAAGGTCCGGCAACTGATGAAGCAGGTGTTCCTGTTCATTCCCATCGTGATCTTGATCGTCGCGCTGTTCATGGGCTATTCGGTGATCCGGGCGGGCACGCTCGCCACCGCCGCCGCCGCCGTGGTCAGCTGGCTCACGCCCTACCGCATGGGCCTGCGCTCGATCGTCAAGGCGTTCGAGCTGGCCGGCATCATGTCGATCCAGATCATCGCGGTCTGCGCCTGCGCGGGCATCATCGTGGGGGTCATCTCGCTGACGGGCGTGGGCGCGCGGTTCTCGAACCTGCTGCTGGATCTGGCCGGCGTCAGCCAGCTTCTGGCGCTGTTCTTCGCGATGTGCATCGCCATCCTGCTCGGCATGGGGATGCCCACGACCGCCGCCTATGCGGTCGCCGCCGCCGTCGTGGCGCCGGGTCTCGTGAACCTCGGCATTCCGCTGCTGACGGCGCATTTCTTCGTCTTCTACTTCGCCGTGGTCTCGGCCATCACGCCGCCCGTGGCGCTGGCCAGTTACGCCGCGGCGGGCATCTCGGGCGCAAATCCGATGGAGACCTCGGTGGCGTCGTTCAAGATCGGGCTTGCGGCCTTCATCGTGCCCTTCATGTTCTTCTACAATTCGGCGCTCCTGCTCGACGGCACCTGGCCGGAGATCATCCGCGCCGGCGGCACCGCCACCTTCGGGGTGTTCCTGCTGTCGGCGGCCGTGCAGGGCTGGTTCATGGGCGGCCGCTCGGCGTGGTTCTTGCGGGTGGCTCTCGGCATCGCGGCGCTCTTCATGATCGAGGGCGGGCTGGTGACCGACATCGTGGGCCTTGCCATCGCGGCGGCGGTCTACTTCATCCAGAAGGTCGTGCGCCCCGATCCCGACGCCACCATCGCGGTGCGCGGCGCAGACTGAGCATACGGGCGGGCGCGTCTGGCCAAGACCGCGCCCGCCTGCCATGAAGCGCCCATGGAACCGCTGCACCAATCCCCCACCGATCCGGGCTTCGTCCAGGACCCCTACCCGTTCTACGCCCGCGCCCGTGCCGCCGGGCCGCTGGTCTGGTGGGCGGACTACGCCATGCCGATGGCCACCACCCACGAGGCCGTCAACACCCTCCTGCGCGACCGCCGCTTCGGCCGCGAGCCGATCAGCCCGCCGCCCGTGCCCCCGCATCTGGAGCCCTTCTACGCCATCGAGGCGCATTCGATGCTGGAGCTGGAGCCGCCGCGCCACACCCGGCTGCGCGGCCTCGTGCTGCGCGCCTTCACCACCCGCCGCATCCAGGCGATGGCGCCCGACATCGCAGCCCTCGCCCGGCGCCTTGCCGCGGCGCTCCCCGAGGGCGAGACCGACCTTCTGGAGGCCTTCTGCCGCCCGATCCCGGTCATCGTGATCGCCCGGCTTCTGGGCGTGCCCGAGGCGATGGCGCCCGACCTGCTTCGCTGGTCCAACGCCATGGTGCAGATGTACCAGGCCCGCCGCACCCGCACCGAGGAGGATCAGGCGGCCGAGGCGGCGCGCGAATTCGGCGATTTCCTGCGCGCCCATGTGGCGGCGCGCCGCCGCGACCCGCGCGACGACCTGATCACCCGGCTGATCGCCGCCGAGGAAGCCGGCGACAGGCTTTCGACCGACGAACTGATCACCACCTGCATCCTGCTGCTCAACGCCGGCCACGAGGCGACGGTGCACAGCCTCGGCAACGGCGTGAAGCTCTGCCTCGAAACCGGCGCGCGGCCCGGTGCCGACCCCGCGCCGCTGGTCGAGGAGATCCTGCGCTTCGATCCGCCGCTGCACCTGTTCACCCGCACCGCCTACGAGGATGCCAGCCTCTTTGGCCATGCGTTCCGCCGGGGCGATCAGGTCGGGTTGCTGCTGGCCTCCGCCGGGCGCGACGGGGCGGTGTATGCGCAGGCCGCGCGCTTCGTCCCCGACCGCGGCGACGGCCCCGCCAACCTGGCCTTCGGCGCGGGCCTGCATTTCTGCGTCGGCGCGCCGCTGGCCCGGCTGGAGCTGCAGATTGCCCTGCCGATCCTGTTCGATACGCACCCGCGCCTGCGCCTGGCCGCACCGCCCCGATACGCGAATATCTACCATTTCCACGGGCTTGAGCGGCTCATGGTCGCCCGATGACGCTGGACAGCCGCCGGACCCCGGTCTAGCGTAGTCATCGGGACTGCTGGACAAAGGAAGACCGCGCCATGCGTCTGTCACGTCTTGCCGTCGTCGCGGCGCTGGCCCTGGCCGGCTGCGGGGGCGCGACGATCTACTACGCCGATGGCGTCGACATCGCCACGCGCGACGCCGATGTCGCCGCCTGCGACCGGCAGGCGCTGGCCGAGTTTCCCGTCCGCACGCAGGTCCGTTTCACCCCCCGCGTCTACGTTCCGCCGCGCCGGATCTGCAATGCCGAAGGCGAGTGCGTGGTGCGCCCGGCCCGGTTCGAGGGCGGCGAGCGCTACACCGTCGATGCCAACGAGAGCTTTCGCGAAACCGCCGCCCGCGGCTGCATGGCAAACCGCGGCTACGCCCGCATCGGCTTGCCCGCCTGCGAGACCGGGACCGCGGTACGCCTGTCCACGGTGATGCCGCCGCTGACCGGCGGCACCTGCCTCTACAGCCCCGGTCCGGGGCCGGCGCTGGTCGTCAACCCGGGCTGAGGCGGGTCACTCCTCGCCCACCTGGGCGACGCGGGCGCCGGATTTCGAGGTGGTGACCACGCCCAGCGACTTCAGCTTGCGGTGCAGCGCCGAGCGTTCCATGCCGACGAAACTGGCCGTGCGGCTGATGTTGCCGCCGAAGCGGTTGATCTGCGCCATCAGGTACTGCCGTTCGAACAGTTCCCGCGCCTCGCGCAGCGGCAGGGTGGTCAGCGTCGGCGAGAGCGACGCACCCTCGGCATCGGCCAGCGCCTCGGCCTGCCCCGGCAGGTCGCGCGCCTCGATCGGGCCGGTGCCCTCGCCCAGGATCAGCACCCGCTCGATCACGTTGCGCAGCTGGCGCACGTTGCCGGGCCAGCGCATCGTCTGCAGCATCGCCACCGCATCCTCGCCCAGCTCGCGCAGCGGCAGGCCCTGTTCGCGGTTGAACTCGGCGATGAAATGGCGGGCCAGTTCGGGGATGTCGTCGCGCCGTTCCTCGAGGCTCGGCACCTCGATCGGCACCACGTTGAGCCGGTGGTACAGCTCCTGCCGGAACCGGCCCTCCGCGATCTCGGCGCTCAGGTCGCGCGAGGTGGAGGAGATGACGCGCAGGTCGACCCGCACCTTGGCGGTGCCGCCGACGCGGGTGAAGGACTGGTCCACCAGCACGCGCAGGATCTTGGACTGGGTGCCGGGCGGCATGTCGGCCACCTCGTCGAAATAGACCACCCCGCCATGGGCCTGTTCCAGAAGGCCCTGTTCCACGCCGCGTTCCGGGCTTTCGCGGCCAAACAGCACCTCCTCCATGTGGTCGGGTTGCACGGCGGCAGAGCTGACGGTGACGAAAGGCGCCGTGGCGCGGTTGGAATGGGCGTGGATGTAGCGCGCCGCCGCCTCCTTGCCCGCGCCCGGACCGCCGGTCAGCATCACCCGCCCGTTCGATTTCGTCACCTTGTCGAGCTGACCCTTGAGCGTGCGGAAGGCAACGCCGTTGCCGATCATCTCGGCCGCCTTCACGTCCTGCCGCCGCAGCGTGGCGTTTTCCCGCCGCAGCCGCGAGGTTTCCATCGCACGGCGGATCACCACCAGCAACTGCTCGATGTTGAAGGGTTTTTCGATGAAGTCATAGGCGCCCTGCTTGATCGCGGCGACCGCGATCTCGATGTTGCCATGGCCCGAAATGATGACCACGGGAACGTCGGGGTTGTCGCGCTTCACATGGCCGAGAATGTCGATCCCGTCCATGTTCGAATCCTTGAGCCAGATGTCGAGGATCATCAGCCCGGGCTGCGCCTTGTTCAGCTCGGCCATGCAATCGTCGGAGGTGCCGGCCATCCGCGTCGTGTAGCCTTCGTCCTGCAGGATATCGCAGATCAGTTCCCGGATATCGCGCTCGTCGTCGACGACCAATATGTCGCTCATGTGTGTTCTCCGTTGGGCAATATCGGCAAGGTGATGCGCGCCATGGCCCCGCGATGGGCACCTTCGGCAAAGGGCTCCGCATCCAGCAATTCCAGCGTGCCGCCGTGTTCCTCGACGATCTTCTTCACGATGGGCAGGCCAAGGCCGGTGCCCTTGTCGCGGGTGGTGACATAGGGCTCGAACAGTTTCGCCCGGTCGGCCGGAAGGCCGATGCCATTGTCGGAAATGGTGATCGTGGCCGCCGTGCCATCGACGCTCAACACCCCGCGCAGCTGCGGGACATGCCCGGCCGGCGCGCCCTTTTCCTGGAGCGTTTCAATGGCTTCCCCCCCGTTCTTCAACAGGTTCATAAAGGCTTGCCCGATCATCGTGGCGTCCAGCTCGGCCGGGACCGGAGCGTCCGGGATGTCGAACGCAAAGCGCACGCCCGGCTGGCCCGCGCGCTGCAGCGTGATCGCCTCGCGAAACAGCTTCGCCAGATCCTCCACCCGCGTCTCGGGCTCGGGCATGCGGGCGAATTTCGAGAACTCGTCGACGATCCGGCGCAGGTCGTTGGTCTGGCGCACGATGATCTCGGTCAGCTCTTCAAGCTTTGCCTTCTCTTCGCCCTGCAGATCCTTGGCGTACCGTCGTTTTATTCGTTCGGCTGACAGCTGGATCGGAGTCAGCGGGTTCTTGATCTCATGCGCGATCCGGCGCGCCACATCGCCCCAGGCCGCCAGCCTCTGCGCCGAGACCAGCTGCGTCACGTCATCGAAGGCCACCACATAGCCTTCGAGCTGTCCACCTTCGGTGCGGCGCGTGGCCATGCGCACCAGCAGGCTTTCCTGCTTGCCGGCGCGGGTCAGCTTGATCTCCTCCTGCACCGTCTCGGCGGTGGATTTCTGCAGCCGCTCGAACAGGGCGGTGAACTCCGGCACGCAGGCCTGCAGGCTCAGGCCACTGTCGCGCTGGTCGACCAGCTGCAAAAGCCGCATGGCCGAGCGGTTCATGAACTCGACCCGCCCCGCCGCGTTCAGGCCGATGACGCCGGCGGTGACCGAGCCCAGCACCGAATCGAACAGGCGCCGCCGCGCCTCGGTCGCGGCGTTCTGCTCGATCAGCGTGTCGCGCTGGCCCTTGAGCTGCCGGGTCATCTGGTTGAACAGCCGACCCAGCATGGCGATCTCGTCCTCGCCGCTTTCCTCGGTCACCCGCACCTCCAGATCGCCCTGGCCCACGCGCTGCGCCGCCCCCGCCAGCTGCCCCACCGGGCGCGACAGGCGCTCCGCGAACCACAGGCCCAGCCAGATCGCCGCCAGCACCATGATCAGCGCGAAGCCGAGGTAGAGCAGCCCGAACTCGAACAGCACCCGGCCGCGATCGGCCTCGAGCTGGCGGTAGAGCTGCACGGTCTGCTGCGTCTCGTCCAGCAGCGCCAGGATGGAGCCGTCGACCTCGCGGCTGACGTAGAGGTAGCGATCGGGAAAGGCGTCGAGCCGCACCAGGGCGCGAAACTCGTTCTGGGTGCGATCCTCGATCAGGACCAGCTCGCCCTCGGCCGCGCTGGCCAGCTCCGCCGCGTCGGGGCGGTCGAAGTCGAACAGGTAGCTCGCTTCGCCCCGCGCCCGGATCTCGCCGCCGCCGTCGATGACGAAGGCCTCCTCCAGCCCGCGCTGGATGCGGCTTTGCCCCTGGCTGAGGAGTTGCCGCAGGTCGCCGTCCGACAGCAGCACGGTGGCGCGGCGGTTGAGGTTGAGGAAATTCGCCAGCGCCCGCGTGTCGGTCGACAGATCGTCGCGATGCTCCTGGCTGTAGGCGACGGCGGCATCGACGGAGTTTCCCAGCGCGCTCGACACACGGTCGGAAAACCAGCCCTCGAGGCCCATGTTCACGGTAATCGTCGCGAAGACCGCGACGAGGATCGTGGGCACCAGCGCCACCACGGTGAACACGCCGGTCAGCCGCAGGTGCAGCCGCGAGCCCGCCGATTGCGCCCGCCGCGACGCCACGATGCGCGCCACCTCGCGCAGCACTAGCGCGGCGACCACGAGGATGTAGATGAGGTCGGCCAGGATGATGAGCCGAAGCCCCGGCGAATCGGCCATGTCCGACAGCGGGCCGAGCACCAGGAAGGTCAGGAGCGCCAGAACCGGGCCAAGCAACACGAGGCCGAGCGTCGCCACGCTGCGCACGCTCGGGTCTTCCTTGAACCGCCAGAACCGGTCGATCAGACCAGGCGCCGACCTGTCCGCGGGATCATCCACGGGCTGCTCCCCCAACGGTGTCATGGCCTTGCTCGGGCTGTCGCCCAACGGCCACGCGACTGTTGCGAGTTTACATCAACTTTCGCCGGCGTGTCACGCGGATATCGAGATCCGTGATCTTTTTCCGCAAGGTATTGCGGTTGATGCCAAGCAGATCGGCACATTTGGCCTGGTTGCCGCCCGTCGCCTCCAGCGCGATCTCGATCAGCGGCGTCTCCACCTCGCGCAGGATGCGGGTGTAAAGCCCCGGCGGGGGCAGCACGCCGCCATGCAGGTCGAAGTAGCGCCGCAGATGCTTGGCCACCGAGGAGGACAGCTTGTCGCCCGCGCCGCCGCCCATCAGCGGCTCGATGGCGGGCTGGTTGCCCAGCACCAGTTCCACCTCGGGCTTGCTGATCTCCTCGGACTGGCCGGTGACGGTCAGCCGCTTGATGGTGTTTTCCAGCTGCCGCACGTTGCCGGGCCAGGAATAGGCGCGGATCAGGTCCATCGCCTCGCCCGAGAACCGGCGCAGCGGCAGCCCGTCACGTTCCGCGCGCGCCAGGAAATGCGTGGACAGAAGCGGGATGTCATCGACCCGCTCGCGCAGCGACGGCACGGTCAGCGTGACGCCGCCGAGGCGGTAGAACAGATCCTGCCGGAAATGCCCGGCCTCCATCCGCTCCATCAGGTCGCGCTGCGAGGTCGCCATGACCCGTGGCGCGCTGTCGCCGAAGGCGTCGAGCATCCGCACGATCCGCGCCTGCGCCTCCTCGCCCAGATCGCCCACCTCGTCGAACAGGATCGAGCCGCCCCGCGCCCGCGACACCACCGCCGATGGGCCATCCATCCCCTCCAGGTCGCCCGCCGAGGCGACGACGAAGGGCAGCGTGCGCCGGTCGGAAAAGTCGTGGATCGCCCGCGCGATGAGCGATTTGCCGGTGCCGCTCTCGCCGGTCACCAGCACTGGAAGGTCGGTGTTCATCACCCGCGCCACCAGCCGGTAGAGCGCCTGCATCGCCGCGGTGCGCCCGACCAGCGGCAGGTCCTCCTGCTGCGCCGGGATGGCCGCCTGCGTCTCGGACGGGGCGCTGCGCGGCGGCTGCACCCGGCGTTTCTGGTCCAGCGCGCGGGCGGCGCGCTTCATCAGGTCGGGCAGGTCGAAGGGTTTCGGCAGGTAGTCGTAGGCTTCCTTTTCGGTCGCCTGGATCGCCGTCATGATCGTGTTCTGCGCCGAGATGATGATCACGGGCAGTCCGGGCCGCTTTTCGGTGATCTGCGGCAAGGTCTCGAGCCCGTTCCCGTCGGGCATCATCACGTCCGAGATCACCAGGTCGCCCTTGCCCTCGTCGACCCAGCGCATCAGCGTCATCAGGCTGGAGGTCGCGTGCACCTTGCAGCCCGCGCGCGTCAGCGCCTGGGTCAGCACGGTGCGGATCGTGCGGTCGTCATCAGCGACGAGAACGGTGCCGTCCATGGGTCAGGTCTCTCCGGTAACTTGAGGGGAGTGTGTCATTGGGCCTCCTTCGGCGCGACCGGCAGCGAGATTCGGAAGACCGTGCGCCCCGGCACCGAATCGACCGCGATCCAGCCGTCGTGATCCGCGATGATCTTGCT
>Ga0008835_100107_pt1 | contig 106808 bp, 107 predicted proteins | sample HotLakConsoUCCRE_FD_62215 | JGI IMG/M metagenome (GOLD analysis project Ga0008835, IMG submission 62215) | Hypersaline microbial mat communities from Hot Lake, Washington, USA - Hot Lake Consortium UCC-RE (Hybrid Assembly) ... | reverse complement strand
CTTCCGCACGACGGACGTGACCGGGACGGTGCAGCTTCCCGACGGCACCGAGATGGTGATGCCGGGCGACAACCTGAAGTTCACGGTCGAGCTGATCGCGCCGATCGCGATGGAAGACGGGCTGCGCTTCGCCATCCGCGAAGGCGGCCGCACGGTTGGCGCCGGCGTGGTGTCGAAGATCATAGCCTGATCGCCGATGCAAGGTGCGCCTTCAGGCGCACCTTGCCCACGGGATGGTGCGCCTGAAGGCGCACCCTGCGGTATTGCTACGCCCCGACGATCAAGGGCCGCCCCATGGGCGGCCCTTTGCATGTCCGGGCGTCGCTGCCCGTGTCGGCGACCCTCAGAAGATCAGGGCCAGAATTCCGATCACCACCAGCAGCCCGATGATGAAGATGAATCCGGTGATGCCACCGATGATCTTGAGCATGGTTCAGTCCTTTCCGCGGATGGCGTCCTTCGCCTTGCCAAGCCCCTGCTGGGCCTTTCCCTTGGCCTGATCGGCCTTGCCGCTGCGTTCGGCATCCGTGTTGCCGGTCGCCTTGCCAAAGGTCTCCTTGGCGGAGCCCTTGACCTCGTTGGCCTTGCCTTTCGTGCGATCGTTGTCCATGTGACTTTCCTTTCGTGTCCCGTGTCTCAACGCGGCCGGCGCGGTGCAGTTCCCCGCAGATCCGCATCGCGCCTGGCGGGGCTGCCGCCCGATGCCGGCTTTTGCCTTGCCGCCCGGAGTGTGCTATCGACCTGCCACCGCGATGGAGGGTGCCATGGACAAGACCGCGATCTGATCCCGTTTCCCCAGAAACCTCAGACGACAGGTCACGCCATGCCCGATCCACGCCCGTTTCCCCGGCCCGACACCACGCACCCCATCCGCCTGCCCGATGGCAGCCGCCATCCCGGCAGCGTCTACCTCAACGCCATCATCGACCACCCGCGGATCGACGTCGGCGATTACTCCTACGCCTCGGCGCATCACCCGCCGGCTGACTGGGCCGCGCATCTCGCCCCCTTCACCTATCCGTTCAGCCCGGAGCGGCTGGTGATCGGCCGCTTCTGCCAGATCGGCGACGGTGCGATCTTCGTCACCGCCTCGGCCAATCACCGCCACGACGGCATTTCCACCTATCCGTTCGCGATCTTCGGCGGTCCGCCCGAGGATCGCCCGTCGATGCCCGGCCCCGGGCGCGACACGGTGCTGGGCCATGACATCTGGATCGGCACCCGCGCCGTGATCCTGCCCGGTGCCCGCATCGGGTCGGGCTGCATCATCGGGGCGGGCGCCGTGGTGGGTGGCACCGTCCCGCCCTACAGCGTGGTGGCGGGCAACCCGGCCCGCGTCGTCCGGCGGCGCTTCGACGCGGCGAGCGTCGCGCGGCTGCTGGCGCTGGCGTGGTGGGACTGGCCGATCGACGCGATCCTGGCGGCGGAGGCGGCGATCTGCGGCGGCGATATCGCGGCGCTGGAGGCGGCCACGCCTAGGCCCTGACGCGCGCGTCCGCCTCGGCGGTGACGGCGTCCATGAAACGGCCCAGTTCGGCGGCGAGGGCCTGCCCCTCCGCCTCGGTGAAGCGGGTGGGGACCGGCCGGTCCCAGCGCCGCCACAGCAGCACCAGCCGGCCGAAGGGCATCGGGAACATCAGCCTGTCCCATGTCGGCCAGGACCAGAAACGCGCGGCGGCGAAGGTGAAGACCACGACCGGCACCTGCGCCGCGCGCGCCCACTGGATCGGGGTGACCTTGGCGATCCGCGCCGGGCCGCGCGGGCCGTCGGGCGAAATCCCGATGGAGATGCCCTGCTTCAACCCGCGCAGCACCTCGCGCATCTGGGTGGCGCCCAGCACCCGCTTGGGCATCGGCACGGTGTCGTAGCCGAAACCGCGGTGCAGCCACCCCACCAGCCGCCCGGCGCGACTGGCCGAGGTCAGGCTGCGGCAGGGCGCCTGGCTCAGGTCGAACATCCACGGCGTCATCATGATCCGCTGGTGCCAGCACACGATGATGACCGCGCCATGGTCTTCGATCAGCCGCGACACCTCATGCCAGCCATCGAGCTCCCGGCGCGAGGTCGCGTTGACCGCGCGCAGCCAGAGCCGGAACAGGGCGGCGACGGCCCGGTTCACCGCAGGGCTCGAGGCGAAGCGTCGGCGCAGGCTCATCTGGTGGCGGTCTCCTTTCGCGGTCTTTTCTTGGACAAGATCCTCCGCAGGGTCAATGCGCGCTGGCGCACTGGCGCGATGCGCGGGCCCGGCCTAGGTTGACCGAAACGCGACACTGGGGACAGCGACAATGACGGACACGCGCGACACGGCGGAAATCGGGCTGATCGGCCTTGGCACCATGGGATCGAACCTCGCGCTCAACCTCGCCGAGACGGGCCACAAGATCGCGGTCTGGAACCGCACCACGGCCCGGACCGAGGCCTTCATGGCCGAGGCCGAGGATCTTGCCCTCAACATCGTGCCGACCACGCAGCTGTCGGACCTGGTCGCCGCCATCGCCCGGCCGCGGCGCATCATCCTGCTGGTGCCCGAGGGGGCGGTGCTCGACCAGCAGATCGCCGCGCTTCGGCCGCTGGTCGATGCGGGCGACGTGATCGTGGATGCCGGCAATTCCGACTGGCAGGACACGCGCCGGCGCGCGGCGTCCCTGGCAGGGGATGACATCGGCTTTCTCGGCCTCGGGGTTTCCGGCGGGGCGGATGGGGCGCGCAACGGCCCCTCGATGATGGCGGGCGGCACCGACAGGGCCTGGGCGGCGCTCGCCCCGGTGCTGGAGGTGATCGCGGCCCGGTTCGAGCACGACCCCTGCGTGGCGCATGTGGGGCCGGACGGCGCCGGGCATTACGTCAAGATGGTCCACAACGGCATCGAATACGCCGACATGCAGATGATCGCCGAGATCTACGGCCTGCTGCGCGACGGCATGGGGCAGGGCGCGTGGTCGATATCCGACAGCTTCGCGCGCTGGAACGACGGGGTGCTTGCGTCCTATCTGGTCGAGATCACCGCCGAGGTGGCACGCGCCACCGACCCCGACACCGGCGAGGCGATCCTGGACCTGATCGTGGACCGCGCGGGCCAGAGGGGAACCGGCCGCTGGACGGTGATCGACGCGCAGACCCGGGCAGCCCCCCTGCCCGCCGTCGAGGCGGCGGTAGCCGCGCGCGTGCTGTCGGGCGCGGCCCATACACGGGCCGAGGGCGCGGCGCTGTTCGGCAAATCGCCCGGCGCGCTGAGCCTGTCGGAGGCGGATCTGGAAAGCGCGCTCTTCGCCGGCAAGATCCTCGCATACTCCCAAGGCTTCGCGCTCCTCGCGACGGCCAGCGCCGAGGAGGGATGGGCGCTGTCGTTGCCGCGCATCGCCGAGATCTGGCGCGCGGGCTGCATCATCCGTTCGGTGCTGCTGGGTGACATGGCGCGCGCGTTGGTGGATGCGCCCGAGGGGCAACTGGTCTTTGCCCCGGCCTTTGCCGCGCATCTGCAGGCGCATGTGCCCGCCTTGCGAAGGGTCGTGTCGGCGGCGGTGGCAGCGGGGCTGCCGGTGCCCGCGCTGGCCTCGAGCCTCGGGTATTTCGACATGCTGCGGCAGGCACGCGGCACCGCCAACCTGATCCAGGGCCTGCGCGACCGGTTCGGCGCGCATGGCTTCGCACGGATCGACCGGCCCGGCGAAACCGGGCTGCACGGCCCCTGGGGCGCTGGTTGACCGCAGGAAAAGGCCCGGACGGGTGCCCGGGCCTTGTCTGGATCAAGGGGCGACCATCAGTTCATGGCGCTTTCGATGGCCTGGTTGATCTCGTTCTCGTCATCCGACGTGATCGCGACATAGATCGAGGCGAAGTCGCCGTCGCTCAGGCCGCTGATCTCTTCCTGGCTGTACCCTCTCTCCTCGAGATAGGCGATCACCTCCTGGGTGCTGTCAGGGGTCACGGCGGTGGTTTCCGCGCCCCCCGCCTGCGCGTCCGTGCCGTCGGCCTGCGACAGCTCGAGGCCCGACAGGACGGTCTGGACTTCGCTTTCGTCGCCCGAGGTGGCGGCCACATAGATGTTGGCGATCTCGGCCTGTGTCAGAAGGTCGATCGTCCCTTCGGGGTAGCCGTTCTCGGTCAGGACCTCCTCGACCTCGAGTTCGGTGTCCGGGGTCACCTCGACGTTCGCCATCTCGCCCGACATGCCCATTTCCGTCAGGTCCATGCCAGCGAGTGCGGTGCGCACGTCCATGGCGTCCCCCGAGGTAGCGGCGGTGTAGATCTCGGTCCGCTCCCCTTCGGTCAGGGTGTCGATGTTCTCCTCCGCGTAGCCGTAGCGTTGCAGCGCGTCGGCGATGACGGAATCGAAGTTGTCCTGCGCAAAGGCCGGCGCGGCGAGCGCGATCGCGGTGGTCAGGCTCAGAATTGTGCGTTTCATGGAATTACTCCTTTCCCTGTGCCCGTCGCAGCCCTCGTGCCGCGCGGGTCTGACGGAAAAACGGGGCTGGCGGGGTTCAGTTCCGCCCGCAGCGCGCGGCCGGCCGACCTTTGCCACCGCGGCGCCGGTCCATGTGCCGGCCACAGCCTTTCTGGCAAGGCTGCGCGCCGCGTGGGCGGCGGGCGATCGCGCATGGCTCACGTTTCGGTGACATCGTCCGGCAAAGCGAGAGGCGGGCGCGCCGAAGGTCGCATTCGGAACTGGACAAGGCCGCAGTTTCCGCCTATCCCGCGCATCGGTCTAGGGGTGTAGCTCAGTTGGTAGAGCAGCGGATTCCAAATCCGCAGGCCGCGGGTTCGAGCCCTGCCGCCCCTGCCACATCCCGAACCGCCACCGCGCCATCATCGCAGCAGCCTTGGCCCGCGTCTTACCGCGGGAGCGGAAGCAGCGCCTTGTTGTAGGGATGCCAATCCTCGATCTCGGGATAGTAGTGCGCGCGCCATGCCTTGACCCGCGGGTTCATGACGCGTTTCCAGATCGGCGGGATCATCGCCGCCATGGTCATGACCGGATACCCGTAGGGCAGTTGCGGCGCATCGGCCTCGGTGTAGGTCTGCAGCAGCGGAAACCGCCGGTCGGGCTTGTAGTGGTGGTCGGAATGGCGCTGCAGGTTGATCAGCAGCCAGTTCGACGCCTTGTGTGCCGCGTTCCACGAATGGCGCGGCAGGACATGCTCGTATTTCCCGTCGCCCAGATGTTTGCGCGTCAGCCCGTAGTGCTCGACGTAGTTGGTCAGCTCCAGTTGCCAGACGGCGATGAAGGCCTGGAACACGAACAGCGCCAGCCCCATCCATCCCCCCAGCGCCACGGCCAGCGCCACGCAGGCGCCCTGCAGCGCCCAGTAGCGCCAGAACGGGTTCGACGGATGCGTCCAGTGCTTGCCCTTGCGCGCCAGCATCGCCGCCTCGGCCCTGAAGGCGCTGAGCAGGCTTTCGCGCAGCACGCGGGGAAAGAAGCGGTGGAACCCCTCGTTGTAGCGCGCCGTCACCGGGTCGCGCGCGGTGCCGACATGGCGGTGATGGACCAGCAGGTGTTCCGAGCGGAAATGAGAATAGAGCACGGTCGCCAGCAAGAGGTCGGCCAGCCAGCGCTCGACGCGGTTTCGCTGGTGCATCAGCTCGTGCGAATAGTTGATCCCGATGGTGCCCGAGATTACGCCGACGCCGAAGAACAGGCCGAACTGTTCCCCCACCGACAGGTGACCGGCGCGCGTCGCGTACCAGATCAGGGTGAAGATCGTGACGACCTGCAGCGGGAACCAGACCAGCGTCACGAGGCGATACCACACCAGGTCCGCCTCGCTGGTCGCGGGGTCGGCGTTTTCCAGCTCCAGCCCCAATGCGGCGTCGAGCGCGGTGAACAGCCACCAGGTGCACAGCGGCATCAGGATCAGCCACCAGCCGCCCTGCGTCGCCACGAAGGCGATCAGCGGAAACAGCGCCAGCGACATCCAGAACGGCAATGCGCGGGTGATCCTGGCAACCTGTGCGGCAGGGATCATGGCCCAAGGTCTCCTTTTTTCGGCCGGACGATGCGCCCGGCCCGTGGGGCTGTCAATCCTGCGGCCAGGCCCCGTGCGACAGGTCCCAGGCCTTGCGCATCACCGTAGGCAGGCTTGCGGGCCGGAATGTGGCGCGTGGGTGAAACGTGCCGCGATGTGGTGTCGCATCTTGTCCCACGACGGCCAGCGCCACGCGCAGCCGCAGGTGGAAATGGGTGAAGGTATGCCGCACCTCCAGCCCCGGGTCGTGCCATGCCGCGTCCAGCGGCGGCGAGTCTTCGGGTGGCTCCACGCTCCAGTCGGTGCCGGGCCAGCCGAGCATTCCGCCCAAGAGCCCGCTGTCGGGCCGGGTTTCCAGCAGCACCGCACCATCGCTGCGGCGCACGATGTACGCGATGCCCAGTCGGGTGGGTTTCAGCGCCTTGGGCGCCTTGCGCGGCAGCGCGGCGGCGATACCGGCCGCGCGGGCGCGGCAAAGCGCGATCACAGGGCAGATGCCGCAGGCGGGCGCGCGGGGTGTGCAGATGGTGGCGCCAAGGTCCATCACCGCCTGCGCGTAGCAGCCGGGGCGGTCCATCGGCGTCAGCCGCGCGGCGAGCGCCCGCAGCTCCGGCTTCGCTGCGGGCAGCGGCGTCTCGACGGCGAAAATTCGGGCCAGCACCCGCTCGACGTTGCCGTCCATCACCGCTGCCGGCCGGTCGAAGGCGATCGCGGCGACGGCGGCGGCGGTGTAGGGGCCGATGCCGGGCAACTCGCGCAACCCGTCTTCGGTCTCGGGGAACCGCCCGCCGTGCTCCGCCGCCACGACGCGCGCGCATTTCAGCAGGTTGCGGGCGCGCGCGTAATAGCCAAGCCCCGCCCATTCGGCCATCACCGCCGCATCCTCGGCCGCCGCCAGCGCCGCGACCGTGGGCCAGCGCGCGGTGAAGCGGTGGAAATAGTCGCGGACGGCGGCGACGGTCGTCTGTTGCAGCATGATCTCCGACAGCCAGACGCGGTAGGGATCGGGACGCACACCTGCCGCCAGCGCCTCCGGCGGCACCCGCCAGGGCAGGGCGCGCGCGTGCCGGTCGTACCATGGCAGCAGCGCGGCGCTGACCGCCCCGTCGGAAATTTCGCCCAGGATCGCGTCACGCAAGGTTTATCTGCCCCTTCACCGGCTGTTATTGGTTAGCACCGCGTTCCGGCATAGATTGCCCGCAAGATCAGGAAAGCAACCCATGCCGCGCAAGCCCACGCCCACGTCCCCCGAACCGCCCAGGCGCCGCAAGCGCGGATTCGAGACGGCGGGCGCGCTTCTGGCCAACGCGCTGAAGGCGCCGGCGGAAAAGCGCGGCTTCGGCGAGGCGAAGCTGCTGACCCACTGGCCCGAGATCGTGGGCGAGGATCTGGCGGCCATCGCCCGGCCGGTCAAGATCACCTACGGGCGCGGCTTCGGCGGCACGCTGGTGCTGCTGACCACCGGCGCCAACGCCCCTGTGCTCGACATGCAGAAGGACAGGATCGTGGAGCGGGTGAACGCCACCTGCGGCTACCGCGCCGTCGCCCATGTCCACATCACCCAGACCGCCGCCACCGGCTTTGCCGAGGGGCAGGTGGCCTTTCGCGCCCGCAAGCCCACGCCACCCCCGCCCCCTGACCCTGTGCGGCTGGCCCGCGCGATGGACGGGATCGACGGCATCGAGGATGCGGGCCTGAAAGAGGCCCTCGCGCGCCTCGCCCGAAACGTGTTAACCCCGCGGCAAACCTAAGGAGAACACCCCACCATGGATCGCAGGACCCTGATGATGGGCGCCGGAGCCGGCGCGATGGCCGTCGGCGCCTACGCGCTGTTGCGCCCCCAAGGCGCACCCGAGCTGCCGCTGCTGCCGCAGGCCGCCAACGCGCAGCAGGCCGAAGCCCCCGCCGGCGAGGCGCCCGAAGTGCTTGAGATGGTGCTGGGCGACGACGACGCGCCGGTCGAGGTGATCGAATACGCCTCCTTCACCTGTCCGCATTGCCGGACCTTCCACCAGAACACGCTGCCGCAGATCAAGGCCAACTACATCGACACCGGCCTTGTCCGCTTCGTCTCGCGCGAGGTCTATTTCGACCGTTTCGGCCTCTGGGCCGGGATGGTCGCGCGCTGCGCCGGGCCGGATCGCTACTTCGGCATCGTCGACCTGATCTACGAGGGCCAGGCGGAATGGACGCAAGGCGCGCCCGGCGAGGTCGCCGAGAACCTGCGCCGCATCGGCCGCACGGCCGGGATCTCGAACGAGCAGCTCGAAGCGTGCCTCACCGATGCCGAAATGGCGCAGGCCCTGATCGCGAATTACGAGGCGAACATGGAGGTGCATGACATCCCCGGCACGCCGCATTTCGTGATCGACGGCGAGATGCACTCGAACATGAGCTACGACGATTTCGCCGCCATTCTCGACGAACGGGTCGCCGCCGCGCAATGACCGCGCCGCTGTCGGGCGTCCGCGTCCTGGAACTGGCGCGCATCCTGGCCGGCCCCTGGGCCGGCCAGACGCTGGCCGACCTGGGCCGATCAACGACCTGGCCGAGGTCTTCGCCGACCGCCAGGTGATGGCGCGCGGAACGCGGATCGCGCCGGACGGCGTGCCGGGCGTGCGCCCACCCTTCCGATTGTCGGATGCCCTGGTGACGCCGGAACGCCCCGCGCCGAGGCTGGGGGAGGTTGACGGGGTGATCGGGTGGGCTGGGGTGGTGCGCCTGAAGGTGCCCCCTACCCGGCGTCCGGCTCCCTGCAGGGGGCGCCTTCAGGCGCACCACCGCCACCCAGGGCGCGATCCAGCGCCGCATCGACCGGCCCCCAATCCTCCAGCCGCAGCCGCACCGGCACCGTCATCACCTGCGAACGAAGCGTGGGTGGCAGGCGCACCGCGTCCTTCTCGGTCGTCACCACCTGCGCGCCGATCATCCGCGCCTCGCGCAGCATCCGGGTCATCAGCGCGTCGCTGAGCGGCTGGTGATCGCTCAGCGCGTGGGTGGCCCGGATGTCGGCCCCCATCGCCTTGAGCGTGCGAAAGAACTTGTCCGGGTGGCCGATGCCGGCGAAGGCCAGCACCGGCAGGCCCGCGAACGGCAGGCCCATCGGCAGCGGCACCAGCGCGCCGGTCACATGCGGCACCACGATCGCGGTGCCCCAGCGCTCGGCGAACCGCGCCTGCGCCGGGTCGTCGCCGATCGACAGCAGAATGTCGGCGCGTTGCAATCCGGCCGAGACCGGCTCGCGCAGCGGCCCCGCCGGGATCACCCGCCCGTTGCCGAAGCCGATCTGCGCGTCGACCACGACGATGGACAGGTCATGGGCCAGCGCGGGGTTCTGGAACCCGTCGTCGAGCACGATCGCCTGCGCGCCCGCCGCCACCGCCGCGCGCGCCCCTGCCGCACGGTCGCGGGCGACCCATGTGGGCAGGAAGGCCGCCAGCAGCAGTGGCTCGTCGCCGGTCTGGGCGGCGCGGTGCTGGCGCTCGTCCACCAGCACCGGCCCCTCCAGCGCCCCGCCATGGCCACGGCTGACGGCATGGGCTTCGATCCCCCGGTCGCGCAGACGCTCGGCCAGCGCGATCACCGTGGGCGTCTTGCCGGTGCCGCCCGCATTCAGGTTGCCGACGCAGATCACCGGCACGCCGACCCGGTCGCGTGGACCTTGCGCCAGCCGCCGCCGGGTGGCCCCGGCGTAGAGCGCGCCGAGGGGTGCCAGCGCCGCGGACAGGGCGCCGGGGTCGCGATGCCAGAACCCCGGTGCGCGCATCAGGCCCGCGCCTCGACCGTGTCGAGCGTTTCGAGCAGGACCGCCTTGGCGCGCTCCGTCACGTCGGCCCCGGCCGACACCACTTCCCACGCCGAATGCGCCATCGCCGCGGCGCGGTCGGGCGACAGCAGGTCGTCGACCGCTTCGGCCAGCGATTGCGGGGCCGAGACCAGCCGCGCCGCCCGCGCCTCGGTCAGGCGCTGGTAGATGTCGACGAAATTGGTGACATAGGGGCCGTGCAGGATCGCCGAGCCCAATGCCGCGGGCTCGAACGGGTTGTGGCCGCCGATCGGTTCCCACGAGCCGCCGACGAAGCTGACCGGGGCGAGGCGATACCACAGCCCCAGTTCGCCCATCGTGTCGGCCAGGTAGACCGGCGCTTCGGCTTCCGGCCCCTCGCCGGCGGAGCGGCGGGTGAAGGTCCAGTCGTCGGCCTCCAGCAGGGCGGCGATCTCGTCGCCGCGCGCGGCGTGGCGCGGCACGAGGATCAGCAACAGCCGCGGGTTCGACTTCAGCGCGATGCGATGCGCCTCCAGCACCTTGTCCTCCTCGCCCGGATGGGTGGAGGCCGCGACCCAGATCGGCCGTCCGCCGATCTCGGTGCGCATGGTTTCCAGATCCTCGGCCTTCACCGGCAGCGCGGCGGCGCCTTCCTTGAGGGTGCCGGTCACCTCCATCCGCTCGGGCGGAAGGCCCAGCCGGCGCAGGTAGATCGCGGTCAGGTCGTCTTGCACCAGCGCGCGATCGAAGCGGCCGAGCAGGCTGCGCGCCATGCCGCGCAGAAAACGCCAGCGGTCATGGCTCGCCTTCGACATCCGCGCGTTGAGCAACAGCATCGGGATGCCCAAGGCATCCGTCTCGCAGATCAGCGTCGGCCACAGCTCGCTTTCCGTCCAGACCGCGACATCCGGGTGCCAATGGTCGAGGAACCGCCGCACGAAGGCGCGCGCGTCAAGCGGCAGGAACTGGTGGATGGCACGCGCGGGCAACCGGTCGGCCATCACCGCGGCGGAGGTCACGGTGCCGGTGGTGACGAGGATGGACAGATCGTCCCGATCCTCGAGCAACTGTCGGATCAGCTCCAGCAGGGCGAGCGATTCGCCGACGCTGGCGGCGTGAAACCACATCAATGGCCCCGAAGGCCGCGCGACACTCGCGATGCCCCGCCGTTCGTCGAGCCGCGCGCCGTCTTCCTTGCCCTCGGCCAGCCGCTCGCGCAGCTTGCGCTCGGCAAAGCGCTGGCCGCCGCGCGCGGACCAGGCGCGGTAGAGCCCGAGGGCGAGTGATCCGGTCATCGCGTGCGTCTCAGCCGCCCAGCTCCTTGGTGGGCGAGGTCGGGGTGCCTTCGTCCAGCAGGCGGTGCAGATGGGTGATGAAATAGCGCATGTGGGCATTGTCGACCGTGCGCTGCGCCTCGGCCTTCCAGGCGTCATAGGCGCTGGCGTAGTCGGGAAAGAGGCCGACGATGTGAATATCGTCCATGTCGCGGAACTCGGTCTTCTGCGGATCGGCAAGTTCGCCGCCGAAAACGAGGTGCAGGCGTTGGGTCATGGTCGTGTCCTTTGGCGGGGGCTGCGCGGCGCACCCTAGGGATTGGCAGGGCCGGGTCAAGCGGCCGGGGTAAGGGCAGCCTTACTCGAACCCGCGCCGGGGTGAGGCTATTCTTCGGGGGCAACGGCGGGAACCGACGATGGTTCCGGTTTCGTATCTCTGGTCGAGGATTTCCACTGCCATGGCCCTGCGCCTGAGCCTGTTCGCGCTTGCCGCGCTCTTGCTGATCTGCGTGCTGGCGTCGATCTCGGCCAGCATGGCGCCGGTTCCGCTGCGCTAGCCGCGCGCGCCCAAAATGGCGGCGTGCAGGCTCGGCGCCGCGGCGAGAACACCCGCCACCTGCGGCACGGGGCCGTTGAATCGCAGCACGCTGCCGCTGGCGTCGGTGGCCAGCCCGCCCGCCTCGGCCACGATCAGCGCGCCGGCGGCGATGTCCCATTCCCAGGTCGGGCGAAAGGTCAGCATGCCGTCGAACCGCCCCTCGCCCACCAGCGCCATCCGGTAGGCCAGCGACGGGCGATAGGCGCGGGTCACCGGCGGCACGCCGCGCGGCCAGTGATCGGGCGACAGCGTGTGTTTCGTCGCCAGCACCTCGGCATCCCGCAGGTCCTGCGCGTCGGAGGCGCGGATCGCGATGTCGTTCAGCGTCGCGCCATGGCCGCGGGCCGCGGCATAGAGCTTGCCGCGGATCGGAAGGTAGACGACGGCGGCCACCACCACCCCCTCCTCGACCACGGCAAGCGAATGCGAGAAGGCGGAACTGCCCTCGATGAAGGCCTGCGTGCCGTCGATCGGATCGACGATGAACACCCGCCCGGCGGACAGGCGGGCGGGGCTGTCGGGCGTTTCCTCGGACAGCCAGCCATAGTCGGGCCGCGCGTCGCACAGGCAGGCGCGCAGCATGTCGTCGACGGCGATGTCGGCCTCGGTCACCGGGCCGGCGCCATCGGGCTTGATCCAGACCTCGGGTTCCTCGCGGAAGAATCGTGCGGCGATCCGGCCCGCGCCGCGCGCCGCATCGACCAGCAGCGCCAGATCCTCCAGCGGGTCAGGCACCTGCAAGCGTCAGCCCCTCGACCAGCAGCGACGGCACCACGCGGCTCAGATGCGTGCGCGCGTCGTTGGCGGGCCGGATCGTGCGCAGCATGTCGCGCAGGTTGCCGGCCACGGTGCATTCGTTGACGGGATAGGTGATCTCGCCGTTCTCGACCCAGAATCCCGAGGCACCGCGCGAATAATCGCCCGTGGTCGCGTTGATCGACGACCCGATCATCGAGGTGATGAGCAACCCCGTGCCCATCTCGCGCAGCAGGGCGGCGAGGTCGAGGTCGCCTTGCGTCAGCGCCACGTTGCTGACGCTGGGCGCCGGCGGCGCGGATGTGCTGCGGCTGGCGCTGGCGGTGGAGGGCAGGCCAAGCTTGCGGCCCGTCGCCAGGTCGAGGGTCCAGCCCGTCAGGACGCCATCCTCCACGATCACGCGGCGCGCCGTCGCCAGCCCCTCGGCATCGAAGGGGCGCGAGGCCGAGGTGCGCGGGCGGTGCGGGTCTTCGACCAGCGACAGGCCCTTGGGCAGCACCTGGTCGCCCAGCAGGCCGCGCGCCCAGGAGGCGCCGCGCACGATGGCGTTGCCGTTGGTGGCCGACAGCAGGTGCCCGATCAGGCCCGAGGAAATGCGCTCGTCGTAGATCACCGGGTAGGCGCCGGTCGGCGGCTTGCGCGCGCCGGACCGCGCCACCGCACGTTCGCCGGCAAGGCGCCCGATCTCCTCCGGGCTCATGAGGTCGGCGGCGTGGTTGCGGCCGTCGCCGTAGTAGTCCCGCTCCATCCCCAGCCCTTCGCCGGTGATGGCGACGCAGCCAAGGCCGTGGTCGGACCGCTCGTAGCCGCCGGAAAAGCCGTTGCTGGCAGCAAGATGGACACGGCGGCGGGAAAAGCCGGCCTCGGCCGCCTGCACCTGGCTGATGCCGTGCACGGCCAGCGCGGCGGCCTCTGCGCGGCGCGCGGCATCCTCCAGCGCGGCAGGGTCGGGATCGGCGGCCGGGTCCGACATGTCGAGCCCGCGCCCGTCGCGCAGCGCGCTCAGCTGCGCCGGATCGGCAAGGCCGACGGTCGGATCTTCGGGCGCCAGCCGCGCCATGGTGACGGCGCGTTCGGCCATCTCTCGCAGGGTTTCCGGCCTCGTGTCGGAGGCCGAGACGCAGGCCTGCCGCCGTCCCATCAGGACCCGCAGCCCGATCTCCACCCCTTCGGAGCGTTCGGCCTGTTCCAGCTGCCCGCCCCGCACCGCGATGCTGAGCGAGGTGCCGTCGGTCGCGATGGCATCCGCCGCCTCCGCGCCCGCGCGGATCGCGGCCTCCAGCAGGGCATCGGTCAGGGGGGCGAGGAGGTCGGACATGGGCGTGTGATCCTGCTGCTGGGCGTGCCTTCGGACCTAGTGCCGCCAAGGGCGTGCCGCAAGACAAAGAAAACCCCGCCCGGGGCCGATGGGCCGCGGGCGGGGCCGGTGCGATGGGCGGCTTACTGCAGCGGCACGCCGTTGGCGGTGATGCCGCCGCCTTCGGTGAACTCGATCGTGCTTTCCAGCGTGTCGGGCGTCGCGCCGGGCCGGGCGAAGGCGCCCAGCAGCCCGCGCACCATCGCCAGTTGCTCGATCGGCACGATCCCCATGCCCTGCAACGTGTCGAGCAGCGCATTGCCGCCGGAAAGCTGCAGGTCGACAGACCCGACCGGGACGGGAACAGGGCCTGGTTCGAAGGTCGCACTGCCGTCGCCGGTGAGGGTGGCGCCGCCGACCGAGATCCGCAGCTCGTTCAAGGACATTTCGCGCAGTTCGCCGGGCGGGCCGTCCATGGTGGTGGGGTCCATCGACATCACGTCTGCCAGCACCTGAACGGTGCCCGACAGATCGGCGATGACGGTGATCGGGTCGCGCGGAAAGTTCTGCGCCGGATCGGCCAGCGCCCAGACCTCAGGGCTGGCGGTGATATCCTCGAAGGCGAGGCGCGCCGACATCGGCTGCGGCTCGGGCGCTGCGGCAAGCGGCACGCGAAGCGCGATTTCCGCGCTGGCGACCGAGTAGTCGATCGGCACCGGCAGGTCGGGGCTGGCGAAATGGGTCGCGCTTCCGGTGGTGGTGATGCGGTAGTCGATCTCGCTGTCGGAGAACACCGAACGCACCTGCCCGCCCCGGTTCGAGGCAAAGACGTTGAAGGCATCGGTGGGGTGTTCGAAGGTCAGATCGAAACTGGCGCTGTCGTAGGTGATGTCGCCCTGCAGGTCGAAATCCGACGGAACCGCGTCGGGGTTGCCCGCCAGTTCGATCAGGTTGCCAAGTTGCCCCGCGCCGGTGGCGTCGATCGCCCCCATCGAGAAGGTCAGCTTCAGCCGGCCCTCCTCGTCGGGTGGCGGCGTCACGTCGAGCGCGCCGGCGATGCCGCCGATGGTCGTGGTGCTGTCATAGGCCAGGTTCTCGGGGTTGGTGCCGTCGATCTGGTAGCTGGCCGTGACCTCCTCCATCCCGATCATCAGGTCGATGATCGGCGGCGGGCCGTCGCCGCCGCTGATCTCGCCATCCTCGATGGTGATGCGCGGGGCGCTGTAGTCGTAGATGCGCGCGCCGACCTCGCCGCTGGCGGTCATGACCAGATCCGGGGCGACGAGGTTGATGCCGATGTTCACCGGCGGCGTGTCCGGCAGATCCACGAAGCTGATGGTCACCGCGTAGACATCCGATATCTCGATCGAGACCGTGCCATCGTCATTTTCGGTCATCACGATCTCCTCGACGCGGCCGACGGTCGACACCTCGCCATCGGTGAACGCCGAGGTGAAGCCGGTCAGCGTCAGGCTGCCGTCGCCGGGGACCACCGATTCTGCCGACATGTCCTGACCCATGGCGGCGGATTGCTCCTGCCATTCGGCCCACAGTTCCTCGGCCGTCACGGCGAAGGACGGGCTGGCAAGGGTCAAGGCAACGGCGGAAAGGCTGAGGGAAAGGGCTTTGAACTTGTGCATGATGTCCATCCGGAACTGTGGGGTGCGCAATCGCGCGGAATGTTCGCGGGCCTGCCCGGCCGGGTCAAGTGCGGATACCCCGCGCCCCGGTCGCAGCTTGGGTCTGGCCGTGCCGGGCGGCGGGCGGTAGCACTGTCGCAAACCCACCCAACACCGGGAGACCCACCGATGACAGTCGACATGACCGGCAAGACCGTTGCGATCACCGGCGCGAGTCGCGGCATCGGCGCCGCCGCCGCGCGCGCCTTTGCCGCCGCCGGGGCGAATGTGGTGCTGATGGCGCGCGACCGCGAGGCCATCGCCTCGCTCGCGGGCGAGATCGGGCCTGCGGCGCTTGCCGTGCCCTGCGACGTGACCCGGTTCTGGGAGGTGGAGACGGCGCTGGCCGCGGCGGTCAAGACCTTCGGGCGGCTCGACGTGCTGGTCAACAACGCCGGCGTGATCGAGCCGATCGCGGTGATCGGCACCGCCGATCCCGATGCCTGGGGGCAGGCCATCGACGTGAACCTCAAGGGTGTCTTTCACGGCGCGCGCGCTGCGCTGCCGCTGATTCTCGACAGTGGCGGCGGCACGATCATCACGGTCAGCTCGGGCGCGGCGGTGAACGCGCTGGAAGGCTGGAGCGCCTATTGCGCCTCCAAGGCCGGGGCGAAGATGTTCACCGCCTGCCTGCACCGGGAGATGGGCGACAAGGGCATCCGCGCGCTTGGCCTGTCGCCCGGCACCGTCGCCACCGACATGCAGCGCGAGATCAGGGCCTCGGGCGTGAACGCGGTCAGCCAGCTCGACTGGTCCGACCATATCCCGCCGGAATGGCCGGCGCAGGCGCTGGTCTGGATGTGCGGGCCCGAGGCCGACCGCTGGCTGGGCGACGACGTCTCGCTGCGCGACCCGGCCGTGCGCGCCGCGGTGGGGGTCGGCGCATGATCGACTGCCAGATCGAGCCCGGCCTGTGGACCGTGACGCTGAACCGCCCCGACAAGGCCAATTCGCTGACGGCGGCGATGCTGGAACAGCTGCGCGTCATCCTCGACGAGGCGGCGGCCGATGCGCAGATCCGGGCGCTGATCCTGACCGGGGCCGGCGACAAGGTGTTTTCCGCCGGTGCCGACCTGGATGAGGCGCGCGCCGGGCTGGCCACCTCGCCGCTGTGGGAACAGGTATCGGGCGGGATCGCGGCGCTGCCGTGCCTGACCGTCGCGGCGCTGAACGGCACGCTGGCGGGCGGCGCCTTCGGCATGGCGCTGGCGTGCGACCTGCGCCTCGCGGTGCCGCAGGCACGGTTCTTCTACCCGGTCGCCAAGCTGGGCTTTCTGCCGCAACCCTCGGACCCCGGCCGCCTCGTGGCGCTGATGGGCCCGGCGCGGGCGAAGCTGGTGCTTCTGGCGGGGCAGAAGCTGAGCGCGGATGAGGCTCTTTCCTTCGGCCTGATCGACCGGATCACGCTGCCCGAGCACCTGATCGAACAGGCCCGCGGCCTGGCCGAGGATGCGCTGGCCGGCAAGCCCGAGGTGCTGCACCGGATCAAGGACATGTGCGCGGGGCGGTAGCGGCGCGGGGGGGCGAGGCTGTGGCCGAGACGGTCGATGCACTGGTGATCGGGGCGGGCCCGGCGGGGCTGATGGCCGCCGATGCGCTGGCGCGCGCGGGCCGTTCGGTGGTGGTGATCGAGGCCAAGCCTTCGGTCGGGCGCAAGTTCCTGATGGCGGGCAAATCGGGCCTGAACCTGACCAAGGACGCGCCGCTGGAGAGGTTCACCGCGGCCTATGGCGCCGCCGCGGATTGGCTGGCGCCGATGCTGGCCGACATGGGGCCGCAGGCGGTGCAGGCCTGGGCCGAGGGATTGGGCCAGCCGGTGTTCACCGGCTCGTCGGGGCGGGTGTTTCCGGTCGCGATGAAGGCCAGCCCTCTGCTGCGCGCCTGGCTCGGGCGCATCGGCGCCGAGGTGCGGACCGGCTGGCGCTGGGCCGGGTGGGACGGCGGCGCGTGGGTGTTCGACGCCGGCGAAGGACGGCGCGCGCTGGCGCCGCGCGTGGTGGTCCTGGCCCTTGGCGGCGCCAGCTGGGCGCGGCTGGGCTCGGACGGCGCCTGGGCCGATCTGTTGCGCGAAAAGGGCGTCGCGCTGGCGCCGTTCCGGCCCGCGAACATGGGCTTTTGTGTCGACTGGTCGGTGCACATGACCCGCCATCATGGCGCGCCGGTGAAGGGCGTGGCGCTGAAAAAAGCCAATGATATATGGGTGAATGGCGAGTTCGTGGTGTCGGCCCGCGGGGTCGAGGGCGGCGGCGTCTACGCGGTGTCGGCGGAGGTGCGCGACGGCGCGCCGCTGGTGGTGGATCTGCTGCCCGATCTGGCACTGGAGGAGATTGCAAGAAGGCTCGCGGCGCGGCCGGGGAAACGGACGCTGACGCAGCATCTGGACAAGGCGCTGAGGCTCGACCCGGTCAAGCGGGCGCTGCTGCGGGAGTTCGGCAGCCCGTTGCCCGAGGGCGCGGATTTGGCGAGGCGGATCAAGGGCCTGGTGATCCGGCACAGCGGGCCGCGACCGATGGACGAGGCGATCTCTACCGCCGGTGGCGTGACGCGCGACGCGGTCGATGCGGGGCTGATGCTGCGCGCGCTGCCGGGGGTTTTCGTGGCGGGCGAGATGCTGGATTGGGAGGCGCCGACCGGCGGCTACCTGATCACCGGGTGCCTCGCCACCGGGCTTTGGGCCGGGCGGCATGCGGCGCGCTGGGGCGTCTGAACCGGCGCACCGGGCGTACCCAGGCCGTACACATGCGGCGGGCGGGCCGCTGTCGCCCTAGTCGCCGGCGACAAGCGCCGCGATCAGCGCCATCGCCTCGGGGCTGTCCCAATGCGCATCGCCGCGCAGGCGCGCGATCTCCTGCCCCTCGGGGTCGAGGATCACGGTGATCGGCAGGCCGAACACGCCCATCTCGCGCGCGATCTGCTGGTCGATGTCGCGGTGCTGCGGCAGGTCGGTCACGCCGATCTCGTCAAAGAACCGGCGGATCGCCTGCGGCGGGTTGCGGCCGGTGGCCAAGGTCACGACCTCGAAATTCTCGCCGCCCATCGCGTCTTGCAGGTTCTGCAGCGACGGCATCTCCTCGCGGCAGGGCGCGCACCAGGTGGCCCAGAAATTGAGCAGCACATATTGCCCGGCATGGTCGGCCAGCGCGCCCTCGGTCTCGTCCACCCGCAGGTAGGGCAGGCTGGAGGCCGCGACCGGCGTCTCGTGGATCACCAGCCCGCGCATCTGCCCGGTCAGAAACTCCGACAGGTCTTGTGCCTGCGCGGCATTTGCGCCGACGCCTGCGGCGAGGTAGAGCACGGCAACACGCAATCCGCGGAACATCAGCAAACCTCCAAAGGGCCAGACCTCATGACCGAGAAAACCGCCAATGCCATGTGGGGCGGGCGCTTCGCCGCCGGGCCGGACGCGATCATGGAGGCGATCAACGCCTCGATCGGGTTCGACAAGCGACTGGCGAGGCAGGATATCGAAGGCTCCCGCGCCCATGCGGCGATGCTGGCGGCCACCGGCATCCTGAGTGATAGCGACGCGGACGCCATCCGGGAAGGGCTGCTCACGGTGTTGTCAGAGATCGAAGGCGGCACGTTCCAGTTCTCCGCCGCGCTCGAGGACATCCACATGAACGTCGAGGCGCGCCTGAAGGAGGTCATCGGCGACCCCGCCGGGCGGCTGCACACTGGCCGCTCTCGCAACGACCAGGTGGCGACCGATTTCCGCCTCTGGGTGCGCGACCAGTGCGACGCCGCCGTCACCGGGATCGAGGCGCTGATGCGCGCGCTCTTGGCGCAAGCCGAGCAGGGGGCGGATTGGGTGATGCCCGGCTTCACCCATCTGCAGGTGGCCCAGCCCGTCACCTGGGGCCATCACATGATGGCCTATGTGGAGATGCTGGCCCGCGACCGGTCGCGCCTCCTCGATGCCCGCGCGCGGATGAACGAAAGCCCGCTCGGCGCCGCCGCGCTCGCCGGCACCTCGTTCCCGATCGACCGGCACATGACGGCCGAGGCGCTGGGCTTCGACCGGCCGATGGCCAATTCGCTCGATGCCGTCAGCGACCGCGACTTTGCGCTGGAATTCCTGTCGGCTGCGTCGATCTGCGCGATCCACCTGTCGCGGCTGGCGGAGGAGCTGGTGATCTGGTCCTCGGCGCAGTTCCGCTTCGTGCGGCTGTCGGACCGGTTCTCCACCGGCTCCTCGATCATGCCGCAGAAGAGGAACCCCGACGCGGCGGAGCTGATCCGCGCCAAGATCGGGCGCATCTTCGGGGCGAACGTCGCGCTGACGCTGGTGATGAAGGGCCTGCCGCTGGCCTATTCCAAGGACATGCAGGAGGACAAGGAACAGGTCTTCGACGCCGCCGACAGCCTGATGCTGGCGCTGGCCGCGATGGCGGGGATGGTGCGCGACATGAGCGCCAACCGGCCCGCGCTCGAGGCGGCCGCCGGGGCGGGGTTTTCCACCGCGACCGATCTGGCCGACTGGCTGGTGCGGGTTGCGGGGCTTCCGTTTCGCGAGGCGCATCACGTTACCGGGTCGCTGGTGGCGATGGCCGAACAGGCCGGCGTCGATCTGCCGGAACTGAGCCTCGATCAGATGCGTTCTGTTCACCAGGACATCACCGAGGATATCTTTGCCGTTCTGGGCGTGCACAATTCCGTCGCCTCGCGCATCTCGTTCGGAGGCACCGCCCCCGATCAGGTCCGCGCCCAGATCGCCCGCTGGAAGGAACAGCTGCCATGACACCGATCCGTACGTTCGCCGCCCTGCTGACCCTTGCTGCCCTTGCCGCCTGCGGCGCCGACGGCGCGCCCGAGCGGCCCGAGCCGCGCCCGACGCAGCCCGTGTCGATGGGCGGCACCGTCTCTGTCGGCGTCGCCGGCAGGCTGTAGCGGTCCTGCCCGAAATCTGAGCGCAGGGGCCGGATGCATGCATCCGGCTTCTGCGCGATCCCCCGTTGAACCCGCGTCCGTTCGGCCCTAACCTCCGGGGGCTGTACGGACCTATGCCTCTCACAATCCAAGGCCAATTCCATGGAAAAGATCCCGATGACCCCTGCGGGGTACAAGCTCCTGAACGACGAGCTGAAACTGCTCAAGAGCGTCGAGCGACCGGCGATCATCCAGGCCATCTCCGAGGCGCGCGAGCACGGCGACCTGTCGGAGAACGCGGAATACCATTCCGCCAAGGAAAAGCAGTCGTTCATCGAGGGGCGCATCAAGGAGCTGGAGGGGCTGATTTCGCGATCCAACGTCATCGACCCCAGGAAACTGTCGGGCGCGATCAAGTTCGGCGCCACCGTCGTGCTGGTGGACGAGGACGATGTGGAAAAGACCTACCAGATCGTGGGCGAGGCCGAGGCGAACATCGAGAAGGGCATGCTCAACATCAATTCGCCGCTGGGCCGCGCCTTGATCGGCAAGGAAGAGGGCGATAGCGTCGAGGTCAAGACGCCGGGCGGCGACAAGGACTACGAGATCGTGACCATCTCCTACGTCTGAGCGCCGTCCCTTTCCGGAGTGCTGCCCCGCACATGCCTGACCAGCCCAAGCCCACGACCCTCGATCTGGGCCTCTACGCCCGGGAAGAGCCGTCACGGCGGATCACGGGCTTCGAGATCGGCGCGGGCATCCTGACCTGCGCCTGGCTGGTGGCGGTGATCTTTCTCAACACCGGCGAGACCGAGGGCGAGCCCGGCGGTTTCGCCGACGGCGTGCTGACGGTGCTGGCGATCCTCATGCCCATCGCGTTGATCTGGGTCGCGGCCACGGCGGCGCGCACTGCGCGGGGCCTGCGCGAGGAGGCGGCGCGGCTGCAGGCCTCCATCGACGCGATGCGCGCGGCCTATGTCGACCAGCAGCAGCGCGCCACGATGGACCTGCGCCCGGCGGTGGTGGAAAAGCTCGAACAGCTGGTCGAAAGCAGCCGCGCGGCGCAGGGCGGGCCGACGGCGGTGTTTTCGTCGCTGCGGGTGCTGGCCCCGCCCGAGGACCGCGCCGCGGTGGTCCATGCCGCGCCGAGCGCGGAGCATCCGCAGCCGGGCCTTGCCTTCGCCACGCCGGTCGAGAAGGACCCGATCTCGGTCGCGGATTTCATCAAGGCGCTGAATTTCCCCGAGAACGAGCACGACAAGGAAGGCTTTCGCACGCTGCGCCGCGCGCTGGAGGACCGGTCGACCGAGCGGCTGATCCGCGCCAGCCAGGATGTGCTGACGCTGCTGAGCCAGGACGGCATCTACATGGACGACCTGCGCCCCGACCGCGCCCGGCCCGAGATCTGGCGCCGCTTCGCGCAGGGTGAACGCGGGCGCACGGTGGCGGCGCTGGGCGGCATCCACGACCGCTCCAGCCTCGTTCTGGCGGCGGGCCGGATGAAGAAGGACCCGGTGTTCCGCGACGCGGCGCATCATTTCCTGCGGCACTTCGACCGGACCTTCATGGAGTTCGAGAAGAACGCCAGCGACGCCGAGATCGCCGACATGGCCAACACGCGCACCGCGCGCGCCTTCATGCTGGTGGGGCGCGTGGCGGGCACGTTCGACTGAGGCGCCGCGGGAAAACTCGAGGTTTCCCGCACGAAAAACAGCAGTTCTTCGGGGCTTTTCTGGGCAGGAAAACGTGGCCTCAGCCCAGTGCCGCGACCAGTGCCGCCTCGTGGTGCAATCCGGCGATCCAGCCCTCTTCCGCATCGCCCTCGCGCAGCATCCTGTCGAGGCAACCCGCCTCCAGCCTGGCGAACCCCGCGGCCAGGACGCGCACCTGGGCCGCATCGAGGATTTCGCCGGGCCGCTGGCGGCGCCGGATCTCGGCGGACAGGATCGAGGGGTAGACCTCGGCCAGCACGATCGGCGCGTCTTGCGCCTCGAACGGGCGGACGGCGAGGGCCGGGCCGTAGCACTGCCGCAGCCGGTGCAGCATCGGCAGGCCCAGCAGCGCCTGGCTGGCCACGGCGCCGTTGCCGTAGAGCTGGAAACAGGTGCTGGCACCCCTCGCCACGGTTTCCACGCGGCGGCGTTCGGCAAAGGGAAAGCTCTCGTGCGCCGGCTTGCGGAACGGCACATGGTCGGGGATCTTTCCCACCGGATGCGACCAGAACGGGCCCGGCTGGGGGAAGCGCGCATTGATCCACCCCGCCACCTCGAGCCGGTTGTTCGCGTTTCGGGCATCATCGGTGACGGCGGCTGACAGCCAGTCCCAGACCGCGAAGACATCGGCTTTGCCGGTCAGCGCCTCGGCGAACCCCCTCGGGTAGCCGAAGGGGAAGTCGAACCCCGCCAATACCCGCCGTCCCTCCGCCAGCGCCGCATCGAGGCGGGCGATCAGGAGCCGCTCCGCCGCCTCGCGGGTCCGGCAGTAGCTCACGCAGCGCAGGCCCGGCGACACCTCGGCCAGGTAGATCGCATCCTTGGTGCGGCGCCGGGGCGAGGGCGTGGACCGCGCCGACCAGTCGACCATGATGACGGTGTCCAGCTTGCTCATCGCCCGGCCAGCAGGTCTTCGGCCGCCTCCAGATCCTCGGGGCTGTTGACGTTGAAGAAGGGCGGCGGGCGCGTGTCGGGGAACACGACGGGCAGGGCACCATGGGCCTCGGTGAACGCGGTCACCTTGCGCAGGCCCGAGGCGAGCGCGGCGGCCAGCCGGTCGCGCAGGTCCACGCGCCAAAGCCCGCAGGTGCCGTGCACCCCGTCGGCGGTGGCGGCCAGCGCGATGGGCGCGTTCGCCCCGGCCAGCCGCAGCGCCAGGTCATGCGGCAGGAACGGCGTGTCGACCGGCGCGGTCAGCACCCTGTCGGCCCCTTGCGCCGCCGCCCAGTCGATGGCGGCAAGGATGCCCGACAGCGGCCCGAGGCCCGGCTCGTCCCCGTCGGCGATCACCGGCAGGCCGAGGGTGGCGTAGGGCTCCGCCGGGCCATTGGCATTGACGGCCAGCCGCGTGCATTGCGGCGCCAGCCGGTCCATCACATGCGCGATCAGGGGACGGCCCGCCAGCGGCACGAAGGGCTTGCCGCCGCCGATCCTGCGCCCTGCGCCCCCGGCCAGGATCACGCCCAACAGCCTGTCGCCCCCGCCCATCACGCCCCCTGATGCCGCGCCCCACGCAGGCTGAATTGCATCCCGCCCGAGGCTGGCCTAGGACTGCCCCGGTCGTCACCCCAAGGCTAGCCCGCACCCATGCCCACATCCAGCCCCCGCACCGCCTATCTGCGCGGTGCCCGTGCAGCCCTGCCCTTCGTCATCGTGGTGGCGCCCTTCGGCCTGCTGTTCGGCGTCGTCGGCACCGAGGCGGGGCTGAACATCGCGCAGGTCATGGGCTTCACCGTTCTGGTCATCGCCGGCGCGTCGCAGTTCACCGCGCTGCAGCTGATGTCGGACAATGCGCCGACGCTGATCGTGATCGCCTCGGCGCTGGCGGTGAACCTGCGGATGGCGATGTATTCCGCGTCGCTGGCGCCGCATCTGGGGGCGGCGCCGCTGTGGCAGCGGGCGCTGATCGCCTACATGAACGTCGACCAGACCTACGCGCTCGGCCATTCCGATTACGAGGCGCGGCCCGAGCAGAGCGTCGCGGAAAAGGTCGCCTTCTTCTTCGGCACCGCCACCCCGATCATCCCGATCTGGGTGATCGCGACCTGGGTCGGCATCGTGGTGGGCGCGGCGATCCCGCCGGCGCTGGGCCTCGATTTCGCGGTGCCGATCACCTTTCTGGCGCTGATCGCGCCGGCGCTGCGGACGCTCGCCCATGTGGCCGCCGCGCTGACCTCGGTCGTCATGGCGATCACGCTGGGCTTCCTGCCGTGGAACCTGTGGCTGCTGGCCGCGGGTCTTGCCGCGATGATCGTCGGCGCCGAGGTCGAGCGCCGGATGGAGGCGCGGCAATGAGCTATTCCGCCGCCGACCTGTGGCTGATCATCCTCGCGCTTGGGATCGGCACCTTCGCGATCCGGTTTTCCTTTCTCGGGTTTCTGGGCGACCGCGCGCTGTCGCCCTGGCTGCTGCGCCACCTGCGCTACACCGCCGTGGCCATCCTGCCCGCCATGGTGACGCCGCTGGTGCTGTGGCCCGAAGCGACGGGCGGGCAGCTCGACCCGGTGCGCATCCTGGCCGCCGTGCTGGCGCTGGGGGTGGGGCTTTGGACGCGGAACGCGATCTGGGCCATCGTCGCGGGCATGGCGGGTTTCTGGGGGCTGGGGTTCATCGTTCCATAAATTGGAACGAAACCGGCATTACCTGTATTTTTCTTTGCGGCTGCCGCTTGGCATATCCGGCGCACCTGAACCGGGATGCAAGGGATGCGCGCCATGGACCTGATCTTCGACATCACCGCGACGCTGGTCGCGCAAGTGCAGAAACCGACGCTGGCCTTCCTGATCGGAGGCATGGCGCTGGCCGCGATGGGCAGCAGGCTGGAGGTGCCGGCGCCGGTCTACAAGGTCATCGTGCTGGTCCTGCTGCTGAAGGTCGGGCTTGGGGCCGGCATCTCGGTGCGCGAGGCCGATCTGGTCGCCCTGGCCGTGCCTGCGCTGGCCGCAGCGCTGGTGGGCGTGGTCATCGTGCTTCTGGGGTTGCGCACCCTTGTGCGGGCGCGCGGCGTGGCACCGATGGACGGCATGGCGACGGCGGGCCTGTTCGGCGCGGTCTCGGCCTCGACGCTGGCGGCCGGTATGGTGATGCTGGACGCGGAAGGCATCGCCTACGAGGGGTTCATCGGCGCGCTCTATCCGTTCATGGACATCGCGGCGCTGGTGACGGCCATCGTGCTGGCGCGGATGAGCGCCGCGCGGCTTCTGGCGGCACAGCCATCGGGCGGCGGCACGGCGACCGCGACGCTGGGCGACAGCGGCACGGGCGGAGAGGGCGCGCTGGTTCGGGACATCGTGACCGACACGCTGAAAAGCCCGGCGATCTCGGCCTTGCTGCTGGGGCTGGCCATCGGCCTGCTGGGCCGGCCGGAGGAGGTCTATGCCGGGTTCTACGAACCGCTGTTCCGGGGCCTGTTGTCGATCCTGATGCTGATCATGGGGATCGAGGCGTGGCAGCGGCTGGGCGAGATGCGCAAGGTGGCGCATGTCTACGTCTTCTACGGCATCGCCGCGCCCCTGGTGCATGGCGCGCTGGGGTTCGGGGCAGGCATGATCGCCCATCACCTGACCGGGTTCTCGGGCGGCGGCGTGGTGCTGCTGGCGGTTATGGCGGCGTCAAGCTCCGACATCTCCGGCCCGCCGACCCTGCGCGGCGCCTTGCCCGAGGCGAACCCGAGCGCCTATGTCGGCACCTCGACCGGCATCGGCACGCCGGTGGCGATCTTGTCGATCCCGCTGTGGATCGCGGTGGCCGATTGGCTGGTCGGCCTCTAGAAACTGCTGCACGGACGGTCCATCCGTTCTACAATGCAGAACATGGACCGGCTCAACTATCATCACCTCCGCTACTTTCGGGAGGTCGCGCGGGAAGGTCACCTGACCCGCGCGGCCGAGCGGCTGAACCTGTCGCAATCGGCGCTGTCGACGCAGATCCGGCAGCTGGAGGAGCGGCTGGGCCACGCGCTGTTCGACCGGCGCGGGCGGCAGCTGATCCTGACCGAGGCGGGGCGGATCGCGCTGGACCATGCCGACCGGATCTTCGGCACCGGGGCGGAGCTGCTGGCCGCGTTGGGCGAGGGGGTGGGCGAGGCGCGCCCGCTGCGTGTGGGCGCGCTGTCGACCCTGTCGCGCAATTTCCAGATGCGGTTCCTGGAGCCGGTGCTGGGCGAGGTGCCGCTGGCGCTGGTTTCGGGCTCGGGCGCAACGCTGCTGCCGCGGCTGGCGGCGCTGGCGCTCGACGTCGTGCTGTCGACCGAGCCACATGACGCGGCGGCCTATCCCGACCTGACGGCGGCGCGGATCGCGGCGCAGCCGGTGGCGCTGATCGGCACGCCGGGCCGGGTGCGGGGGCGCGACGCCGGGTGGCTGTTCGCGCACCAGCCGCTGATCGTGCCCACCGAAAGCTCGATCCGCACCGGGTTCGACGCGCTCTGCGCCCGGCTGGGCATCGTGCCGCGCATCGCGGCCGAGGTCGACGACATGGCCATGGTCCGCCTGCTGGCGCGCCAGGACGTCGGCGTGGCGCTGGCCCCGCCGGTGGTCATGGCCGACGAGATCGGCGCCGGCGTGCTGATGCAGGTGCCGGGCGATCTGGGGATCGTGGAGACTTTCTATGCCATCACCGCGACGCGCAGCTTTCCGCATCCGGCGATGGCGCAGCTGATCCGCCCGGCCTAGCCGCCGTCGTTCCAGCGCGTGCGGTAGAGGTCGAAGCGCCGGTCGCGCAGGTTGCGCACCGAGCCTTGCGCCCGGGCCCACTGCACCGTGGCGAGGTTCAGGTCGGCGACGATGATCATCTCGACATTCTCCGACGCCTCCGCCGCGATGCCGTCGCGGGCGAAGGGGAAATCGCAGGGCGTCAGGATCGCCGACTGCGCGTACTGGATGTCGAGGTTCGAGACGTTGTCGAGATTGCCGACCATGCCGCTGGTCACGACGTAGCACTGGTTTTCCACCGCGCGGGCCTGGCAGCAGTAGCGCACGCGCAGGTGCCCGTGCCGCGTGTCGGTGTTGTAGGGCACGAAGAGGATACGCGCGCCCTCGTCCGCGAGGCGGCGGGCGGCTTCGGGGAATTCGGCGTCGTAGCAGATCAGCACGCCCACCGGCCCGCAGTCGGTGTCGATCACGTCGATGGAATCGCCGCCCTTGATGTTCCAGCTGGATTTCTCGTCCGGGGTCGGGTGCAGCTTCTCCTGCCGGTGCACCGATCCGTCGCGCAGGAAGACATGGGCGACGTTGTGGATGTCGCCATCCTCCATCCGGGTCGCGTGGCTGCCGCCGATGATGTTGATCGCGCGCGACAGCGCCATCTGGCGCAAACGCTCGACGAAGGTCTCGGTGTGTTCGGTCGCGCGCTGGATCGCCTGCGCGGGCGGAAGCTCCCTGGGTTCGCACGACAGCAGTTGCAGGGTGAAATGCTCGGGGAAGACGACGAAATCGGCGCCGTAGTCGGAGGCGATGTTGGTGAAGTAATCCACCGCCTCGTAGAATTCCTCGGGGGATTTCAGGGTGCGCGCGTTCAGCTGCACCGAGGCGACGCGGACCACCTCGGGATCGGCGCGGGTGATCGGCTGCGTCGCGGTTCCGGCCTCCACATAGGGGTTGCGCCAGACCATCAGCGCGGCATGCCCGCCCGAGGCCTGGTCGTCGGGCGCGTAGCCGGGCAGGGCGCGCTGCGGTTCGAACCCGCTGCGCATCTGGAAGCTCAGCACGGTGTCGCGCACCGTGCCCTCGCGCACCGCGTCGAGATAGGCGTCGGGGGAAGGGTACTGCCGCTGCACCCGGCGGTAGCCCGGCATCCGGCCACCGAAGGCGATGCCCTTCAGCTCCAGGTCGATGCACAGACGCTCGCGCGCGCCGTAGAGCCGCTTGCCGATGCGCAGGCGGCGGCGGCCCGGATCGACCATGACCTCGATGCCGTAAAGCCAGTCGCCGCGACCGTTGTGCTGCGAGCCGTAGCCACCGCCGGTGACCTCGCTCCAGCTGTGCGGCGCCATCACCCTGTCTTCGGCGATGCGCGAGGAGGCGGCATAGCCGACGATCTCGCCCTCGTAGATCGCCACGAACACGCCTTTCGGAAACGCGTTCACATGGCCGGTGATCTGGCCACGGGTATAGGGCGGCTCGTCGGTATAGACGCGGCTCGACAGCGCGACGATGCCGGGAATGTCGGCCGGCGTCGCGTGGCGGATTTCAAGCGTCGGGCGCGTGGGGTCTGGCATGGCGTCCTGTGGAATGGGGGCTGGCCAAGTGGTTCTAGGGCATCCCGGCCGCGGTTGGAACCCGCGTGGGGACTCGGCGCCGCGCAGGGCCGGTCCGGCGCCGGCTGCAGGCCTTCCGGGCTCACGAAGGTCTCCCGCGTCCGTGATCCTGTTACAGACAAATGCCTGATACCGCGTGTTTTTTCACGCTGGCGCGAGCGGGCGTGACACACATCGGCATGGGCGCACGGTGCTGTGCACATACGCACCAATATCACGTCTTTTTCCGCCTTTGGTGATTTGAATAACGGATGGGGAGGGCTGATATCGGGATCATCGAAGGCGAACACGCCGATCGAACGACATCCCCGGCATCTGCCGGATCACACAGACCCAAAGGACCCTCACTTATGAAAACCTTCATCCTCACCACCGCCATCGCCCTGTCCCTCGCCGCCCCGGCCGTCGCCAGCGACCAGCTGGCCCGCACGCTCGGCGTGGAGCCCGGCGCCTTCACCACCGCCGAGCTGGTGCAACTGAACCGCGCCTACGAGGAGAACGATCAGACCACCGTCAACTTCATCCTGTCTGGCGGCTCGAACCTCGATGCGGCGACGGCCGAGAGCCGTGGCCTCCAGCTGGCCATCGACCACGCGGTCGAACAGGGGGACTACGCCCATGCCCGCAATCTCGAAGCGCGTCAAGCGGCCCCGTCCTCCATCACGATGTCGGCGCGGGACGCAGCCGACGTGCCGGCCTTTGCCCGGGATGCCGCCGCCGCGCTGGGCGTGAACACCGCCGATTTCACGGTGGGCGAACTGGTCGCGCTGGCGCGCTTCCACCAGGAAGGCGACACCGCGCGCGTTCAGGGCATGATCAGCCGCGTCACCAACTGATGGCGGCATGACCTCCGCGAAGCGGCCGGAACGCCCCGAAGCCTGTCAGGCGTCGGGGCGTTTGCCGTTTCGGGCCGCCCGCCGGCTGCCCGGGTGTGTCGGTATCAAGGCGCTTGATCGGAATTCGCATGGTTTGGTAGCATACCGACGGGCGTCTGCTGCTGCCGGATGCCGGGACCTGCCGGAGGAACGGCCATGGACGTCCGAACTGCTGCCCGTCTTCACGCCAGGGCGGACGACCGCCGGGCTTGGATCGAACTTTCCGCCACCCTCCTGTTCTATGCCCTTGCGATGACGCTGGCGCTGGCGAGCATCGGCAGCTGGGTCGTGATGCTGCTTGCGATGGCGCTCGCCGCCGCGATGGGGCTCCGGATCTACATGATCCAGCACGATTGCCTGCACGGCTCGTTCTTCTCGACGCGCAGGGCCAACGACACGGTGGGCAAGCTGCTGTCGCCGATCGCGATGACGCCCTACGAGGCGACGCGCTACATCCACAACCTGCACCACACGCATGTCAGCGATCTCGACCGGCGCGACAGTTTCGAGATCAAGACCATGACGCTCAGGGAATGGGAGGCCGCTCCGGCCTGGCGGCACGTCGTCTATCGCCTGTACCGCAGCCCGGTGACGCTGATCGTGATCGGTCCGACGATCCTGTTCGGGGTGCTGCGGCGGATGCCGCTCTATGGGTTCAGGACCGGGCTTTTCGACCTGATCGGGCACAACCTGCTGCTGGCCGCCTATCTCGGCGCGATCTGGGGCGTTGCGGGTTGGCCGGGGCTGGCCGTCTGGGCGGGGACGATCTGGGCCGCCTGCACCTTCGGGGCGCTGATCCCCTATGTGGTGCATGATTTCGAAACCATCCACTGGGGCACGAAGCCCGAGCTGGATTTCCAGACTGCGGCGCTGAAGGGCTCGGCGGTGCTGGACTGGGGGCCGCTCTTCGATCTGGTGACGCTGAACATCGGCTACCATGACCTGCACCACCTGAACGCCAAGATCCCCGGCTACGCGCTCAGGGAAGCCCATGCCGACCTGGAGGCGCGCGGGCTGATCCAGTCCGAGAAGATCGGGTTCCTTGAGGGCTTGGGCTGCCTGCGGCTGAAGCTCTACGACGAGGAGCGCGGGCGCATGATCCCGTTCCCCAAGGCGCGGGCGCATGCCGGGGCGGTCGCGGCGGAGTGATGCCCGGCCGCGCCGTGCAGGGGATGCTGCTGGGGCTTTCCCTTGCGGTGCTGGGCGGATGCCAGCCCAACACTGCACCGGCGGCGGCGGTGGCCGCGGCGGGGCCGGACCGTCCCGCCTGGCTGCCCGAACATTATGTGATCTCGCCCCGGTCCGCGATCGCGCCGCGCCCCGACGGGGCGGAGATCGTCTTTGGCGTCGCGCCCGGCCGCTGTTCGGGCCGGCGCGACGCGGCGGGCCCGGCCGATTGCGCGACCGGCGCGCGCCGGTCCGTCCTGTCGGGCGGCAGCATCTACCGCGTCGGACATCAGTACCTGCACACGTTCGAGATCTTCGTGCCGCAGGATTTCGCCGCGCAGGCCGGTCGCGGCAGGCTCGTCATTGCCCGCTGGCAGGGCGCCGACGGCGCGCGCCTGTTCGACCTCGATCTCGATGCGGAGCGCGGCGTGACCTTTCGCGGCCAGACCTGCATTCCGCCCTCCGGGTTCGGCCAGTGGCAGCGCGTCTTCGTGCGGCTGCGCTGGGCGACGGACCCGACCGGGTTCCTCGAGCTGCGCTGCGGCGAGGGCGAGGTGCAGGCCGCGCCGCTGGTCCATGCCGCGGGCGATCTGGCCACGGCGCGCACGCCGTCGGGCCGGCCGGTGGACCGGTTCGAATTCCAGCTCGGCCTCATCCACGAGGGCTCCGGCGGTGTGCCGGGGCCGGTCGAGATCAGGATGCGCCAGATCGCGGAGCGCCGTCTCTATGTGATCTTCGGTCTGCCGGGGGGCATCTAGTCGCGCACCGAAGCCGCGGGGTAGGTGCCCAGGATCTCGAGGTAGCTGGTGAAATAGGTCAACTCCTCCAGCGCAAGCCTGACGTTGGCATCCTCGGGGTGGCCTTCGATGTCGGCGTAGAACTGCGTCGCGGTGAAGGAGCCGTCGACCATGTAGCTTTCGAGCTTGGTCATGTTCACGCCATTGGTGGCAAAGCCGCCCATCGCCTTGTAGAGCGCGGCGGGGATGTTGCGGACGCGGAACACGAAGGTGGTCATCATGTGCGGGCCGCGGCGGGTCATGTCGGGCTCGCGCGCCATGATGACGAAGCGGGTGGTGTTGCTGTCGTTGTCCTCGATGTGGCGGGCCAAGACGTCGAGGCCGTAGATCTCGCCCGCCAGTTCCGAGGCGAGCGCCGCCTTGGATCGGTCGCCCCAGTCCGCCACGTCGCGCGCGGCGCGGGCATTGTCGGGCGAGACGCGGCCCTTGATCCCGTGGTCGCGCAGGAACCGGGCGCATTGCGGCAACAGCACCAGATGCGACCACGCCTCCGTGATGTCGGAAAGCTGCGCGCCCGGCACCGCCAGCACGTTGATGTGCACCCGCACGAAGGCCTCGTCGACGATGTGCAGCCCCGAGGAGGGCAGCAGGCGGTGGATGTCGGCAACCCGGCCGTAGGTGGTGTTTTCCACCGGCAGCATGGCCTGAAGCGCCTCGCCCGACTGCACCGCCGCGATCGCCTCCTCGAAGGTGGCGCAGGGCAGCACGTCGAAGCCCGGCCGCGCGTCGTGGATGGCCTGGTGCGAATAGGCGCCGGGTTCCCCCTGGAAGGCGATGCGCTGGCTCATGTCATCCCCTCAGGATGTGGGCGTTTCGTCGCGCTCCTTAAACCTTGCCTTGGGTCGGGGAAACCCCATACATACCACCGGAAACGGCGACACCGAATGGGAAGATCATGTTCGATACGATGACCATTACCAAGGCGTTCGCATCCGTCTGCGGCGCGATGCTTGTGCTTTTGCTTGGCGGCTGGGCCGCCGAGAGCCTCTACAACATCGACCGCAACAACGAGACACCGGGGTTCGCGATCCTCATCGAGGAGGACGAGGTGTCCGACGAGCCGGAAGAGGAAGTCGTCGAGGTCGCCTTTGCCGACGTCTACGCCGAAGCCGATGCGTCGGCGGGCGAGCGTCTGTGGCGCCAGTGTTCGGCCTGTCACCAGCTGGAGCCGGGCGCGAACGGCGTCGGCCCGTACCTGCACGGCGTGGTGGACCGGCCCAAGCATGCCGCCGAGGGGTTCGACTATTCCAGCGCGCTGCTGGAACTGGAGGGCGACTGGACGCCGGAAAACCTGTCGTCGTTCATCGAGAACCCGCGCTCCTACGCGCCGGGCACCGCGATGGCCTACAACGGGATGCGCGATGTCGAGGATCGCGCGAACCTGATCGCCTATCTCGCGACGTTCGAATAAGGCGCGCGCGCGTCCGACCCCGCAGGGCCGCCCCGCACCGGGCGGCCTTTTTCTTGGGCAGGGGCGCCGCAAGCCCGGCCCGATCACATAAACTCAACTTGAACCATGGGGGGGCTGGTCTCTAACGTGGTGCGACACAGTTTATGGGGGTGACCCCGAGGACGAGACCGGAGATCCGCATGTCAGACTTCCCTGCCGTCGCCCTCACCTTCGGCGCGACCACGACCGCCCCGCCACCCCGGCGCCGCGCCGCTGCCCTGCCGCTTGCCGCCGCCGCGGCGCTGATGGTGCTGGGTGCGCTGCCGCTGCAGGCGCAGGACGACGACCTGATCGAGACCTACGCGGTGTCCACCTTCGGGGTGGACGATCTGACCTACCCGGAAGATTTCGAGCATCTGGCGTATGTGAACCCCGACGCGCCCCGCGGCGGCGAGATGTCGATGAGCTGGTCGAGCGCGGGCGGATCTTTCGATTCGCTGCATCCCTACACCAACCAGGGCAATCCGGCGGTTCTGGCCAGCATCTTCTTTGAATCGATGCTCGAAAGCACGCTGGACACGATCGGCGAAAGCTACTGCCTGCTGTGCGAATCCATCGCCTACCCCGAAGACCGGTCCTACGTCGTCTTCACCATCCGCGAAGAGGCCCGGTTTTCCGACGGATCGCCGGTGACGGCGCAGGACGCGCTGTTTTCCTACGAGATCCTGCGCGACGAGGGGTTGCCCTCGTTCCGGGCCAACCTGCCCCAGACGATCGAAAGCGCCGAGGTGCTGGATGACCGGCGCATCCGCTTCACCTTCAACCCCGACAGCCAGCTGCGTGGCCGGATCGAGGCGGCGGGCGGGCTGCCGGTGTTCAGCGAGGCGAGCCATATCGCCAGCGGCCTGCCGTTTTCCGACAGCCGGCTCACGCCGCTGGTGGGCTCGGGCCCCTATGTGGTGGGCCGCGTCGATCCGGGCCGCGCGACGGTGTTCGTGCGCAACGAGGAGTATTGGGGCGACGACCTGCCGATCAATCGGGGGCGGCACAACTTCGACAGCATCCGCATCGAGTATTATGCCGACGCCATCGCCGCCTTCGAGGGGTTCACCGCCGGCAACTACCTGTTCCGGCAGGAAAGCAGCTCCCAGAGCTGGGCCACGGGCTATGATTTCCCGCGCCTGAACGACGGGATCGTCATCCGCGAGGAGATCCCGCAGGGGTTGATCGCGCCGGGGCAATCCTTCGTGTTCAACCTGCGGCGCGAGAAATTCCAGGACCCGCGCGTGCGCGAGGCGATCGCGCTGATGTTCAACTTCGAATGGACCAACCAGACGCTGTTCTACGGGCTTTATTCGCCGATCGACAGTTTCTGGGAAAACACCCATCTGGAGGCCGAGGGGCTGCCGTCGGACGAGGAACTGGCCGTGCTGGAGCCGCTGCGGGGCGAAATTCCCGACGAGGTGTTCACCGAGCCGCCCTTCGCGACGCCGCCGTCCGATCCCGACCGCACCTTCGACCGGCAGCTGGCGCGGCGTGCCGGCGCGCTTCTGGAAGAGGCCGGATGGACGCCCGGCAGCGACGGCATGCTGCGCAACGCGGCAGGACGGACGCTGGAGGTGGAGTTCCTGAATTCCGGCCCCCTGTTCGACCGGATCATCAACCCCTATGTCGAGAATCTGCGCGCCATCGGCGTCGACGCGCGCCTGACACGGGTCGACGGGGCGCAGATGAACCAACGCCAGCGCGACACCGATTTCGACATCATCACCGATCATTTCCCCATGGGCTACGAGCCCGGCACGGGCCTGCGCCAGTATTTCGGCAGCATCGGCGCCGACGAGTCGCTGTTCAACGTCGCGGGTCTGGCCGATCCGGGCGTCGACCGGCTGCTGGAAACCGTGATCCGCGCCGAAACGCGGGAAGAGATGGAGATCGCGACCCGCGCGCTCGACCGGGTGCTGCGCGCCTACCGCATCCGCGTGCCGCAATGGTACAACGACAGCGCCTGGGTCGCCTACTACAACCACTACCGCTACCCCGAGGAACTGCCGCCCTATGGCATCGGCTTCCTTGATTTCTGGTGGGTCGACCCCGAGGCCGAACAGGCCCTGCGCGATCAGGGTGTGCTGTAACAGCATATGGGCGCCTATATCCTCAGACGTATCTTGCTGATGATCCCCACGCTTCTGGGGATCATGGTGATCAACTTCGCGCTGACGCAATTCGTGCCCGGCGGGCCGGTCGAACAGGTGATCGCGCAGCTTGAAGGCGAGGGCGACGTGTTCGCCGGCATCTCGGGCGGCGGGGGCGAGACGGTGGGCGCGGGCGATATCGAGGGCAACGGCTATCAGGGCGCGCGCGGCCTGCCGCCGCGGTTCCTCGACGAGCTTCGCATCCAGTTCAATTTCGCCCGGATCGTGTGCGAAGACGGCTTCACCGGCACGCCGAGCCTGCGCGTCGACGAATGCGAGGCCGAGGATATTCCGGGGCTGGAACGTTTCGGCCTGATGATGTGGGATTACATGCGCTTCGATTTCGGGCAGAGCTATTTCCGCTCGATCTCGGTCATCGACCTGGTGATCGAGAAGCTGCCGGTGTCGATCTCGCTGGGGCTGTGGTCGACGCTGATCGCGTATCTGGTGTCGATCCCGCTGGGCATCCGCAAGGCGACGCGCGACGGCACGAAGTTCGACACCTGGACCTCGGGCGTGATCATCGTGGCCTATGCCATTCCCGGTTTCCTGTTCGCGATCCTGCTGTTGGTGGTGTTCGCGGGCGGGCGGTATTTCCAGATCTTCCCGTTGCGCGGCCTGACCTCGGACGGGTTCGCCGACATGACCTTCTTGCAGCAGGTCGGCGATTACATCTGGCACATCACGCTGCCGGTCCTGGCCTCCACCATCTCGGCCTTCGCGACGCTGACGCTGCTGACCAAGAATTCCTTTCTCGACGAGATCAAGAAGCAATACGTCATGACCGCGCGCGCCAAGGGCCTGCGCGAGGGCCAGGTGCTGTACGGCCACGTCTTCCGCAACGCGATGCTGATCGTGATCGCGGGGTTTCCGGCGGTGTTCGTGGGCGTGTTCTTCGGCGGCTCGCTGATCATCGAGACGATCTTTTCGCTCGACGGATTGGGGCGTCTGGCGTTCGAGGCGGCGGTCAGCCGCGATTACCCGGTGATCTTCGGCACGCTGTTCGTGTTCGGGCTGATCGGGCTGTTCGTGAACATCCTGTCCGACCTCATGTATGTCTGGATCGACCCCCGGATCGACTTCGAAACGCGGGAGACGTGAGGCGATGGTGATGCCCGACCGCCCCCGCCCCGATGCGGCGCGCCCGCACACCGACGCCGAGCCGGGGCCGTCGAGGGTCGTCGTGCCGCCCGCGCGGCGCGGGTTCCTGTCGCCGCTGAACCGGCGGCGCTGGCAGAACTTCACGGCCAACCGCCGCGCCTTCTGGTCGCTGTGCATCTTCGCGCTGCTCTACGGGCTCAGCCTGTTCGCGGAACTGCTTGCCAATGACCGGCCGATCCTTGTGCAGTACCGCGGCGAATACTTCACCCCGATCTTCAACTTCTACCCCGAGACCGCGTTCGGCGGCGATTTCCGCACCGAGGCGGTCTACCGCGACATCGAGGTGCAATGCCTGATCGTCTCGGGCGGGCTGGAGGACTGCTGGGACGATCCGCAAGAGGTGGTCGACGCGGTGCAGGACACCGGCGTCTTCAACGGCGAGACGGTGGAGCGGGGATGGCTGCTGTGGCCGCTCATTCCCTACAGCTACAATACGGTGAACGATCTGGGCCGCGCCGCGCCGTCGCCGCCCGATGGCGACCACTGGCTCGGCACCGACGACACTGCCCGCGATGTGCTGGCGCGGGTGATCTACGGCTTCCGCCTGTCTGTCAGCTTCGCGCTGGTCGTGACCTTCCTGACCTCGGTCATCGGCATCGCGGCGGGGGCGGCGCAGGGGTTCTACGGCGGCTGGCTCGACCTGATCTTCCAGCGGATCATCGAGATCTGGAATTCCACCCCCAGCCTCTACATCATCATCATCATCTCGGCGATCTTCGTGATGGATTTCTGGCTTCTGGTGTTCCTGATGGTGCTGTTCGGCTGGACCGGGCTGGTGGGCGTGGTGCGGGCGGAATTCCTGCGCGCCCGCAACTTCGAATATGTCCGCGCAGCGCGCGCGCTGGGCGTGTCGGACGGCACGATCATGTTCCGCCATGTGCTGCCCAACGCCATGGTGGCGACGCTGACCTTCCTGCCCTTCATCGTGACGGGCACGATCGGGGGCTTGGCGAGCCTCGATTTCCTCGGCTTCGGCCTTCCGTCCTCGGCGCCGTCGCTGGGCGAGATGACCTTGCAGGCTAAGAACAACCTGCAGGCGCCGTGGCTGGCCTTCACCGCCTTCTTCGCCTTTGCGATCATGCTGTCGCTGCTGGTGTTCATCTTCGAGGGCGTGCGCGACGCCTTCGATCCGCGCAAGACCTTCGTCAGCACGTCCGTGGCCGAACAGCCGGTGGCGATGACCAACGTGAGCGGCCTATGACCGCCCCGATCCTGCAGATCACCGACCTGACGGTGCGCTTCGGCCCTGGCCTGGCGGCGGTGCGCGGCGTGACCTTCCATGTGGACCGGGGCGAGACCGTGGCGCTGGTGGGCGAAAGCGGATCGGGCAAGTCGGTCACCGCGCTCAGCACCGTGTCGCTGGTTCCGGGCGCGACCGAGATCACCGGATCGGTCAAGTATGTCGGGCAGGAGATGGTCGGCGCCGATGACGCGACGCTGCGCAAGATCCGCGGCAACGACATCAGCTTCATCTTCCAGGAGCCGATGACCTCGCTGAACCCGCTGCACACGCTGGAAAAGCAGATCACCGAAAGCCTGATGCTGCACCAGGGCCTGCGCGGCGACGCGGCGCGGGCACGGGTGATCGACCTGCTCCACAAGGTCGGCATCCGCGACCCGGAGGAGCGGCTGGGCGCCTATCCGCACCAGCTGTCGGGCGGGCAGCGGCAGCGGGTGATGATCGCCATGGCGCTGGCCAACGGGCCGGAGCTGCTGGTGGCCGACGAGCCGACCACGGCGCTCGACGTCACGATCCAGGCTCAGATCCTCGACCTGCTCGCGGACCTCAAGCGCGACATGGGGATGAGCCTTTTGTTCATCACCCATGACCTGACCATCGTGCGCCGCATCGCCGACAGGGTCTGCGTGATGCAGGGCGGAGAGATCGTGGAACAGGGCGCCACCGCCGACATCTTCGACGACCCGCAGCACCCCTACACGCGGCGGTTGCTGGCCGCCGAATCCGTCGGCGGGCCGGCACCCGTGCCCGAGGGGGCGCCAGAGATCGTCGCCACCCGTGACCTCAGGGTCTGGTTTCCGATCCACCGCGGGCTGATGCGGCGCACGGTGGGCCATGTGCAGGCGGTCAATGCCGCCACGCTGAGCGTGCGGTCCGGGGAAACGGTGGGGATCGTGGGCGAAAGCGGCTCGGGCAAGACCACGCTGGCGCTGGCGATCATGCGGCTGATCTCCTCCGAAGGGCCGGTGATCTTCCTCGGGCGCGACGTGCAGGGGCTGCGGTCCAGGGAATTGCGCCCGATCCGCAAGGACATGCAGATCGTGTTCCAGGACCCGTACGGCAGCCTGAGCCCGCGGATGACCGTGGAACAGATCGTCGCCGAGGGGCTGGCTGTGCAGGGCGTGCCGACCGCCGAACGGCGCACGCGGGTGGCCGAGATCCTGGCCGAGGTCGGGCTGGAACCGGCGATGATGGACCGCTACCCGCACGAATTCTCGGGCGGGCAGCGGCAGCGCATCGCCATCGCCCGCGCGATGATCCTGCGCCCGAAGCTCGTGGTGCTGGATGAGCCGACAAGCGCGCTCGACATGACGGTGCAGGTGCAGATCGTGGAACTGCTGCGCGACCTGCAGCGGCGGCACGGCATCGCCTACCTGTTCATCTCCCACGACCTCAAGGTGGTGCGGGCGCTGAGCCACAAGATCATCGTGATGAAGAACGGCGACGTGGTGGAAACCGGCGATGCCGACGCATTGTTCGAAGCTCCGCAGCACGCCTACACGCGCGCGCTCCTCAAGGCGGCATTCGGTGAGACAAGCGTGGCCTGAGGGGCGACCGTCAACGGACTGTGGCCCACCCGGTCAGTCGAACCCGGCCTCCCTCTGGTGCCGGATGGCCAGGATGATCACGGTTTCCTCGTCGATGCGGTATCTGGCGAGATAACCGCTGTCGCCGAAGTCGATCAGCCATTCCCGAAACTCTTGCGGAAGATCGTCGACCAGCCGCCCGAGGCGGGGATGCGCCCCGAGACGCGTCAACCCCTGCCTGATCGCCTCACCCGCCCGGCGCGCGGCATCGGCGTTTTTGGGCCTGAGAAATTTCCGTAGCCGCTGCAAATCCCGGATCGCAGCCGGAGCGAAAATCACTCGTGGCATTCAGGGGCAGGTGGTTCAGCGTCGGTGCCCCAGGTCGCCAGCCACTGATTGACCTCTTCCGCGGTCGCGTGCACGCCGTTTTGCTGAAACTCTTCCCACGCCTCGACGGTCCCCCGACGCAGGGCCTCGCGTCTTTCCTCGCGCTCGACATACTGCGCGATGGCCTCACGCATGATCCAGTGCGATGTGCGCTTCCGGGCCTCGGCAAGCTGCCGGACGCGCCCCTTCATCTCGTCGTCGAGCTTGATGGATGTCGCCTGTGCCATGGGGCCTCCGTAGCGAAAGGTGATACCTCTCACTACCATATGGTGGCTGACTGGCGCTTGTCCATGCGCTCAAGGATCGTTGCACGCTGGCAGCACCCTCAGATCGCCGAGGAATGTCCCTCGGCCCGCATCTCGTATTCGTCGAAGCCGCGCGCGATCATGCGCGACAGGGGCCGCCCCCGGGCCAGGATCTCGAAGCCGTCGGCGGTGGCGCGGGTCACGCCCGGAAACGCGTCCGCGACGCTGGCCTCGAGGGCCCTCAACTCGGCCTCCGGCACGTCGAAATCGCGCAGCAGCTCGGCGTTGTCGATGCGGAATTCGCACATCAGCATCTCGATCATGCGCGAACGCAGACGGTCCTGCCCCTTGAAGGCATGGCCGCGGCCGGTGGCAAGCTCGCCCGCGCGGACGTGTTTCTGATAGGCGGCGGTGGCGCTGGCGTTCTGGGCGTAGCCTTGCGGAAACCGCGAGATCGCCGAGGCGCCAAGGCCGATCAGCACCTCGCAGGTGTCGTCGGTATAGCCCTGGAAATTGCGGCGCAGGTGCCCGGTGCGCGCCGCGACGGCCATGCTGTCGTCGGGCTTGGCGAAATGGTCGATGCCGATTTCCTGGTACTGGTCCCACAGGAACAGCCGCCGCGCGGTCTCGAACAGGTGCAGACGCTGTTCCGGTGTCGGCAACGCGTCGGTGGGGATCATCGCCTGGCGCTTGGCCATCCAGGGCACATGGGCGTAGCCGTAGAGCGCGACACGGTCGGGCACGAGCGACAGCAGCATCTGCACCGAATCGGCGATGCGTTCCTGGCTCTGGTTCGGCAGCCCGAACAAGATGTCGGCGTTCAGCGAATGGATGCCGGCGCCGCGCAACGCCTCGACCGCGCTTCGGGTCACCTCGTAGCTCTGGATGCGGCCGATGATCTTCTGGATCTCCGGGTCGAAATCCTGTACCCCGATGGAAGCGCGGTTCATGCCCGCGGCCGCCAGCGCGTCGATGCGCGCGGCGTCGATCTCGTTGGGGTCGACCTCGACCGAGAATTCCAGATCGGCGCTCAGGGTCAGGTTGGCACGAATCGCATGTGTCAGGTCCGTCATCATCGCGGCGGACAGAAGCGTGGGCGTGCCGCCGCCCCAGTGCAGGCGCGCGACCTCGACCCCCTCGGGCAGCAGGCGGCCCAGCGTCGCAAGCTCCAGCTTCAGGGATTCGACATAGGCCTGCACCGGGCTTTCGGACTGGACACCCTGGGTGCGACAGGCGCAGAACCAGCAAAGCCGGCGGCAGAACGGCACATGAAGATACAGCGAGATTCGCGCGCCCGCGGGAATCGCGTGCAACCAGGTCAGGAAAACCGGTCCCGAAACGTCGTTCGAAAACTTGGTGGCGGGCGGATAGCTGGTGTACCGCGGCACTTTCGCGTCGAAGAGGCCGAGGCGGCGAAGTTGATTGACATGTTCCATTGTTTCAAGCTTAAAAGTGGGACCGGAAGTTTGACATTGATCTGGATCAAATGACCCAGAAAAGCCGCGAGGCAGAAGGGAAAATCCCTTGGCGCAACGACAGGCGGCATTCCCGCAAAGCGATTGCAACGATTGCCCGATCCGCTACCGCGCCGTCTGCGCGCATTGCGAGACCGACGAGCTGGGGCAGCTCGAGGCGATCAAGTATTACCGCAGTTATGCGGCCGGCCAGACCATCGTCTGGGCCGGTGACCGGATGGATTTCGTCGCCTCGGTCGTGCACGGCGTCGCCGCCCTGACCCAGACGATGGAGGACGGGCGCCGCCAGATGGTGGGCCTGTTGCTGCCCTCCGATTTCCTCGGGCGCCCCAACCGCGAGACCGCCACCTTCGACGTGACCGCCACGACCGATCTGCAACTGTGCTGCTTTCGGCGGCAGCCGTTCCAGGACCTGCTGTGCAGTACCCAGCATGTCAGCCAGCGCCTGCTGGAGATGACGCTGGACGAACTGGACGCGGCGCGGGAATGGATGCTGCTTCTGGGCCGCAAGACCGCGAGGGAGAAGATCGCGAGCTTCCTGTCGATCATCGTGCGCCGCGACGCGACGATCCAGCAGGTCGGCAAGAAGGGCGAACTGGCCTTCGACCTGCCGCTGACGCGCGAGGCGATGGCCGATTACCTGGGCCTGACCCTTGAAACCGTCAGCCGCCAGATGTCGAGCCTGAAGCGCGACGGCGTCATCCGGCTGGAAGGCAAGCGCCACATCGTGATCCCCGATTTCGACGCGCTGCTGCACGAGACGGGCGATGATGCCGACGGCGGGATCTATTGACTTGGTGACCGGGGGGGCGGTGCGCCTGAAGGCGCACCCTGCAGGGTCTGCATGACGAAGCGCCCCGCAATGCGGGGCGTTCGCCCGTCGGGCCGGTCAATGGGCCATGAAGACCGGCACCTTGGCATGTTCCAGCATGTTGCGCGTCGCGCCGCCCAGGATCGCCTCGCGGAAGCGCGAATGCCCGTAGGCGCCCATCACCAGCATGTCGGCATCGAGGTCGGCGACCTGCCGCGACAGCACCTCGGACACCCGCGGCAGGGTCTGGGCGATGATCGACACCTCCACGTTGACCCCGTGGCGCGCCAGCATCCGCGACAGTTCGGCGCCCGGGTCGGCGGAGTCGCTGCCGTGCCGTTGCGGCGCGATGATGCACACGTTCACCTCGCCGGCCGACTGCAACAGGGGCAGGGCGCGGCGGATCGCGGCCATCGCCTCGCTCGATTCGTTCCAGGCCACCACGACCCGTCCGGGCCGGCAGGTCAGCGGCACGCCCTCGGCCAGCACGATCACCGGCGCCTGGCCCTGGAACATCGCCGCCTCGACCAGCACGGGGGCGTCGGAATAGCGTCCTTCGCCGTAGGGCTTGGGCAAGATCACCAGGTCGGCAAACCGCGCGCGGCGCGCGACCAGACCGGCCACCGACGCCGATTGCGACACCAGCGCGTCCAGCCCCCAGGACAGGTCGCTGCGGCCCAGGATCGTCCGCGCCGCGGCCTCGATCGCGGTCGCCTCGGCCTTGGCCTGCAAGATGGTCTCGTCGTGCATCAGCGCCGTGGCGCCGGCGAAATAGTAGCCGGTCTGGGTGCGGTCGATGCCGAGGCAGAGCACATCCAGATGGGCACCGGCCTCGACCGCCAGCGGGATCGCCGCGGCCAGAACCTCCGAGACCTCCATCGGGTCCGTCAAGATGGTCAGCATGGATTTGTAGGACATCGGTATCCTCCCTCCGTTTGGCTATGGTCCAGTCCTATGCCCGCGCGTGCAAGGGCGCCTTGACCTGCATCAACAGCCGGGTGCGACACTTGACATGGATCAAGGCCCCCTGCCGTCCGTTCCGCGATGTACGGGACATATGGAACAGCTCCGGACGGCCTCCGAGTCGGAACCTGGGCATGACGAAGGGACGATCAATGCTTGACTACATGAAGCTCTTGATCCTCGGCCTTGTTGCGGTCTGTGCCGCGATCGCGGCCAACTACGCGCGCGATCTGGCCTACCTGGTCCACGCGTTGCTGATCATGAGTGCTGCGGCCATCACGTTTCTCTATGTGCTGCGCCGTACCGGTGAACCGAAGGTGGCTGTTCCGGTCAACGAATACATGGATGGCCCGGTTCGCGCCGCGGCCATCGCCACGGCCGGCTGGGGCGTGGTGGGTTTCCTGGCGGGGACGTTCATCGCCTTCCAGCTCGCCTTTCCGGTGCTGAACTTCGACTGGGCGCAGGGCTACCTGAATTTCGGGCGCCTGCGGCCGCTGCACACCTCGGCGGTGATCTTCGCCTTCGGCGGCAATGCGCTGCTGACGGCCAGCTTCTACATCGTGCAGCGGACTTCGGCGGCGCGGATGTGGGGCGGCGGGCTCGCCTGGTTCGTGTTCTGGGGCTACCAGCTGTTCATCCTGATGGCGGCCACCGGCTACCTGCTGGGATCGACCCAGGGCCAGGAATACGCCGAGCCGGAATGGCTGACCGACCTGTGGCTGACGATCGTCTGGGTCGCGTTCCTGGCGCTCTACATGGGCACCCTGATGAAGCGGAAGGAACCGCACATCTACGTCGCCAACTGGTTCCTGCTGTCCTTCATCGTCACCGTGGCGATGCTGCATGTGGTCAACAACCTGCAGATCCCGGTGTCGATCTTCGGCTCGCGGTCGGTCACAGTGATGTCGGGCGTGCAGAACGCCATGACCCAGTGGTGGTACGGCCACAACGCCGTGGGCTTCTTCCTGACCGCCGGCTTCCTCGGGATGATGTACTACTTCATCCCCAAGCAGGCCGAACGCCCGGTCTATTCCTACAAGCTCTCGATCATCCACTTCTGGGCGCTGATCTTCCTCTACATCTGGGCCGGTCCGCACCACCTGCACTACACCGCGCTACCCGACTGGGCCGGCACGCTGGGCATGGTGTTCTCGATCGTGCTGTGGATGCCCTCCTGGGGCGGCATGATCAACGGCCTGATGACCCTGTCCGGCGCCTGGGACAAGCTGAGGACCGACCCGATCCTGCGGATGATGGTGACCTCGGTCGCGTTCTACGGCATGTCGACCTTCGAAGGCCCGATGATGTCGATCCGTGCCGTCAACTCGCTGTCGCACTACACCGACTGGACCATCGGCCACGTCCATTCCGGCGCGCTGGGCTGGAACGGCATGATCACCTTCGGGATGCTCTACTACCTGTTCCCGAAACTCTGGGGCAAGCAGCGGCTCTACAGCCTCAGCGCCGTCAGCTGGCACTACTGGCTCGCGACCATCGGCATCGTTCTCTACGCCTCGGCGATGTGGGTCAGCGGGATCATGGAGGGCCTGATGTGGCGTGAGGTCGACGCGCAGGGTTTCCTCGTGAACTCCTTCGCCGACACCGTCGCCGCCAAGTTCCCGATGTACGTGGTCCGCGGCCTGGGCGGGGTGCTCTACCTCACCGGTGCGCTGATCATGGCCTGGAACCTCTACATGACTGTCCGCAAGGGAACCGTCCGCCGTGACGCCCCCGCGGCAGCCCCCGCAGAATAAGGAGGGCCAGAGACATGGCATTCGAAGGTCACGCGAAGATCGAGAAGAACGCGACCCTCCTGCTGACGCTCAGTTTCCTGGTCGTCACCGTGGGAGGGATCGTGGAGATCGCGCCGCTCTTCTACCTCGAGAACACGATCGAGGATGTGGACGGGATGCGGCCCTATTCGCCGCTGGAACTGGCCGGGCGGGAAATCTACGTCCGTGAGGGCTGCTACAACTGTCACAGCCAGATGATCCGCCCGATGCGCGACGAGGTGGAACGCTACGGCCACTACAGCCTTGCGGCCGAAAGCCAGTACGACCACCCGTTCCAGTGGGGCTCCAAGCGGACGGGGCCCGACCTTGCCCGCGTCGGTGGCCGCTATTCGGACAGCTGGCATGTGGACCACTTCACCGATCCGCAATCGGTGGTGCCGGAATCGGTGATGCCGGCCTATGCCTTCCTGGCCGACAACGTGCTGCGCCCGACCTACATCACCGACCTGATGCAGACCCATCGCATCGTCGGTGTGCCCTATACCGACGAGATGCTGGAGACGGCGGAGCTGGATTTCATCCAGCAGGCGACCGATTTCGGCGATCCCGGCGTGGTCGAGCGCTACCCCGGCGCGCAGCAGCGCGATTTCGACGGGCAGCCCGAGGTGACGGAGATGGATGCGCTGATCGCCTATATGCAGATGTTGGGCACGCTGGTCGATTTCTCGACCTTCACACCCGACGAAAGCCGCTGAGGGGGCCGCAGACATGGAAGATACCTACACCTTCCTGCAGGTTCTCGCGCGAAGCTGGGGCATGGTCTTCATGCTGCTGGTTTTCGTGGGGGTGATCGTGTTCACCCTGCGCCCCGGCAGCCGGGCCGTGCATCGCGACATCGCCAACATTCCCTTCCGCCATGACGACCGCCCCGCGGCCGCCACGGACACGCCGGACCAGACCCGCCAGACCAAGGAGGCGCGGCAATGAGCGACCAACACGACGCCCACCCCGAAGAGCAGAAGCTGCTGGACGGCGATCCCGAAACCACGGGCCACGTCTGGGACGGGATCAAGGAATTCAACAACCCGCTGCCGCGCTGGTGGCTGTGGACGCTCTACGCCACGATCGTCTGGGCCGTGATCTACACCATCCTCTACCCCGCCTGGCCGCTGGTGAACGGGGCGACGCCCGGATTGCTGGGGTTTTCGACCCGCGCCGACGTGGCCGAGGATATCGTGCGCTTCGAGGAGATGAACGCCGACATCCGCACCCGGATCACCGAGGTGGAGCTGGCGGCGATCACGCCCGACGGGAACCCCGATCTCTACAACTACGCGATCCAGGGCGGATCGGCCCTGTTCGCGACCTGGTGCTCGCAGTGCCACGGGTCGGGCGCGGCCGGCGTGCAGGCCTCGGGTTACCCGAACCTGCTCGACGACGACTGGCTCTGGGGCGGTACGATCGACGATATCCACACCACGATCAGCCACGGCATCCGCAACGAAGACGATCTGGATGCCCGGTATTCGGAGATGACCGCCTTCGACGAGATCCTGACGGACGAGGAGATCGCCTCGGTCGTGCAATATGTCCGCAACATCTCGGGGCAGGATCACGATGCGGCGCTGGCAACGGCGGGCGAGACCGTCTTCCTCGACAACTGTGCCGCCTGCCACATGGACGAGGGCACCGGGGACCGGTTCCTCGGCGCGCCGAACCTGACCGACGCGATCTGGCTCTATGGCGGGTCCGAGGAGGCGATCGAGCACACCGTGCGCTACTCCCGCTTCGGCGTGATGCCGCCCTGGTCGGCCGAAGCCTCGAGTGCCGGCCGCCTTGCGGAGGCCGACGTGCGGGCCGTCGCGATCTACGTTCACTCCCTGGGCGGCGGCGAATAGCCGCCCAGGGAAGGTGTTCCGTCGACCCCTCCCGGTCGGCGGAATGGCACCGGTCTCGGTCCTGTTCGCGCGTTTCCAACGAGACCGGTGCCGCATCATAGCTTGCCCCGCCACCTTTGAAAGGGTGCGCGGGGCAATGCCTTTGCCCGGCAAGCCCCGACCTGCGTCACAATGTGACGCTGTCAACCAAATTGCCCCGGGGCAGGATTGATCCACGTCAAAGTGTATCGAGGTCGCGCAACCTAGAAGAGACTTGCGCAGGACCACCCGTATTTCAGGAGCGACATCGCCATGAGTGCCACCGAAGAGCCGCAGAAGCTCTATGCCGCGCGTGAGCCGGTGTTTCCCAAGCGCGTGTCGGGGCGGTTTCGCAACCTCAAGTGGCTGGTGATGCTGGTGACGCTGGGCATCTACTACATCACGCCCTGGATCAGGTGGGATCGCGGCCCCGAGCTTCCCGATCAGGCGGTGCTGCTCGACCTGGCGAACCGGCGCTTCTTCTTCTTCTGGATCGAGATCTGGCCGCACGAGTTCTACTTCGTCGCGGGCCTGCTGATCATGGCCGGGCTGGGCCTGTTCCTGTTCACCTCGGCGCTGGGCCGGGTGTGGTGCGGCTATTCGTGCCCGCAGACGGTCTGGACCGACCTGTTCTTCACCGTCGAGCGCTGGATCGAGGGCGACCGCAACGCAAGGTTGCGGCTGTGGAACGCCGGGTGGAGCTTTCACAAATGGCGGCTGAGGATCACGAAATGGGCGGTCTGGCTGCTGATCGCGGTCGCGACCGGCGGCGCCTGGGTGTTCTACTTCGCCGACGCGCCGACGCTTCTGGTGAACCTGCTCACCGGGCAGGCCGCCTCGGCCGCCTACATCACCATCGCCATTCTGACCGCCACAACCTTCGTGTTCGGCGGCTTCATGCGCGAACAGATCTGCATCTACGCCTGCCCCTGGCCGCGCATCCAGGCCGCGATGATGGACGAGGACACGATCACCGTCGCCTACCGCGAGTGGCGCGGCGAGCCGCGCGGCCGCGGCAAGACCCGCGACGACCTGGGCGACTGCATCGACTGCAACGCCTGCGTCAACGTCTGCCCGGTCGGCATCGACATCCGCGACGGCCAGCAGCTCGAATGCATCACCTGCGCGCTGTGCATCGACGCCTGCGACGACATCATGGCCAAGGTCGGCAAGCCGCGCGGGCTGATCGACTACATGGCCCTGACCGACGAGACGCACGAGCGCGCGGGCCAGCCCACGATCAGCGTGTGGAAACACGTCTTCCGCCTGCGCACGATCATCTACACCGCGCTGTGGTCGACCATCGGGATCGGCCTGACCGTGCTGCTGTTCGTGCGCTCCGACATCGACATGACCGTCGCGCCGGTGCGCAACCCGCAGTTCGTGGTGCTGTCGGACGGTTCGATCCGCAACACCTATGACGTGCGCATCCGCAACATGACCCATGACGTCAGCGATTTCGCGATCACGCTGGTCTCCGACGCGCCGTTCGAGGTGGAACTGGAAGGCCAGCCGGGCAATACTGTCAGCGTCCCGCTCAACAGCACGTTCCTGCAGCGGGTCTATGTGATCGCGCCGCCCGAGAGTGCCGCCGCCAGCCGAGAGCGCACCGATTTCCGGTTCTGGGTCGAAGACCTGAGCACCAATACGCGCTCCTTCACCGACACCACCTTCTTCGGGAGAGAGACCCAATGACCTACCAGACCGACGCGGACGACACCGGCCGCAAGCTGACCGGGCGGCATGTGCTGGCGATCTTCGTCATCGGCTTCGGGATCATCTTTTCGGTGAACATCTTCATGGCCTACAGCGCGGTCTCGACCTTTCCCGGCATGGAGGTGGATTCGAGCTACGCCGACAGCCAGACCTTCGACGACCGCCGCCTCGCGCAGGATGCGCTGGGCTGGGACGCCAGCGTCGAGATCCTCGGCGACGGCACGCTGGTCCTGCATCTGGTCGGGGCCGACGGCCGCCCTGTCGCGCCGGGCAGCCTGACCGCGCTGCTGACCCGCCCCACCAACCGGCAGGAGGACCAGCTGCTGGATCTGACCCGGATCAACGGGGCCTTCGTCGCACCGGCCGACATCGGCGATGGGCAATGGCGGCTGCGGCTGACCGGCACCGCCCGCGACGGCACCGATTACCGCCACAACATCACCTTCCGCCACTTCAACTGAGGCCCGCGCGCGCCAGATGACCGCCACCTTCGACCATGTCCGCCCCTCGGCCTGCCCGGCCTGCGACGCCGCCCCGGCGGCGGAGCTGCTGGCGGAGCTGCCGAAGGATGCGCGGCTGATGCTGTCGCTGCCCGCCATCCATTGCGCGGGCTGCATCTCGGGGGTGGAGCGGGCGTTGAGCGCGGTTCCCGGCGTGCGCGACGCGCGGGTGAACCTGACGATGCGCCGCGCCGCCGTCGATGCCGGGCCCGAGGTCAGCGCCGAGGCGCTGTGCCTGGCGCTGGAGCGTGCGGGCTACGAGGCGCACGAGCTTGACCCGGGCCTTCTGGCCACCACCATCGCCGACCGTCAGGGTCGCGACCTGCTGATGCGCCTCGCCGTCGCGTTCTTCGCGATGATGAACGTGATGCTATTGTCGGTCGCCGTCTGGTCGGGGGCCGAGGGCGTGACCCGCGACATGATGCACTGGATCAGCGCCGCCATCGCCATTCCCGCCGTGATCTTTTCCGGGCGTCCCTTCTACGTCTCGGCATGGTCCGCGCTGCGCGTGCGGCGGCTGAACATGGATGTGCCGATCACGCTCGCCATCGTGCTGGCGGTCGGCACCTCGCTTTACGAGACCATCCATTCGGGCCACCACGCCTATTTCGACGCCGCCATCGCGCTGTGCACCTTCCTGCTGGCGGGCCGCTACCTCGATCACCGCACCCGCGCCTCGGCGCGCTCGGCGGCGCAGGAACTGGCCGCGCTCGAAGTGCCGCGGGCGCTGCGTGTGACCGACGCGGGCGAGGAGCTCATCTCGGTCGCGGAGCTGCGCGTGGGCGACATCGTGCGGGTGAAGCCCGGCGGGCGCATCCCTGTCGACGGAAGGGTCACGCTGGGCACCTCCGAGATCGACCGCAGCCTGATGACCGGCGAAAGCCTGCCCGCCTTTGCCGGCGTCGGCTCGATGGTCAGCGCTGGGGAGGTGAACCTGACCGGGCCGCTGACGGTCGCGGTGACGGCGGCGGGGCAGGATACCGCGCTGCACCGGATTGCCGATCTGGTCGCGGTGGCCGAGGCCGGGCGGGGCAACTACACCTCGCTCGCCGATCAGGCCGCCAAGCTCTACGCGCCCTTCGTGCACATCCTCTCGGTCGTCGCCGCGGTGGGCTGGTATCTCTATACGCAAGACCTGCGCATCGCGCTCAACATCGCCGCCGCCGTGCTCATCATCACCTGCCCCTGCGCGCTCGGCCTCGCCGTGCCCGCCGTGACCACCGCCGCCTCCGGTCGGCTGTTCCGCAAGGGCCTGCTGATCAAGGACGGCACGGCGATGGAGCGTCTGGCCGAGGCCGATACGGTCGTCTTCGACAAGACCGGAACGCTCACCAACGGCGCGCCGACGCCGATGGCGCTGGACCATCTGGCGGGCGATACCGCGCGCGTGGCGCTGGCGCTGGCGCAGGGCTCCTCGCATCCGCTGGCCGAAAGCCTCGCCAAATCGCTTGTCGCGCGGGGCCAACGCCCGGCGCATGTCACCGACCTGCGCGAAGTGCCCGGCTACGGGGTCGAGGGCATCTGGCACGGGCACCCCGTGCGCCTTGGCCGCGCCGCCTGGGTGGGGGCCGAGGCGCCCGCCGACACCGCCACCTTCCTGCAGATCGGCACCACGCCGCCCGTCGCGATCCCCTTCGCCGACACGCTTCGCGACGGCGCGGCCGAGGTGGTGGCCGCACTGCAGGCGCAGGGCAAGCGCGTCATCCTGATCTCGGGCGACACCAGTGCCGCCGTGACCCGCTTCGCCCGCACCATCGGCATCACCGAGGTCATCGCCGAGGCGCTGCCGCAGGAAAAGGCGGCGCTGGTGGCCGACCTGACCAGGGGCGGCGCCAAGGTGCTGATGGTGGGCGATGGCCTCAACGACACCGCAGCCCTCGCCGCCGCCCATGTCTCGATCTCGCCCGCCTCGGCGCTCGACGCCGCGCGCACCGCGTCCGACATGGTGCTGACGGGCCGCAGCCTTGCGCCCATCGCCGACGCGATCCGCACGGCGGTTTCCGCCCGCAAGCGCATTCGCGAGAATTTCACCATTGCCACGGTCTACAACGTGCTGGCCGTGCCGCTTGCCGTCGCGGGCCTCTGCTCGCCCCTGATCGCGGCCTTGGCGATGTCCTCCTCCTCCATTACGGTGTCCCTCAACGCTCTCAGATTGAAGTGAACGCAGAATGGATATCCTGGGCCTCCTGATCCCCGTCAGCCTGTTTCTGGGCGCAGTCGGGCTGGGCGCCTTCTGGTGGATGCTGAAGAAGGGTCAGTTCGACGACCCCGACGGCGACGCCAACCGCATCCTGAGCGACGATTACGACGACCAGCCAAAATCCTGACGAAGTGTAAATTCGCCTCTGTAACCCATTGATCTTGCTTGAGCCTGCCCCTGTCCCACGCGTGGGACATCCCGCCAGGGCGGCCTAGGCCTGCCCCTTTTCCCTTGCCCGCGCCCTGAGCAAGGTGAAGATGCCCGCCGCCACCACCAGCGCCGCGCCGATGGCGACGTTCCACTGCAGCGTCTCGCCGAACACCGTGATCCCCAGCGTCGCGGCAAAGACCAGCTGCAGGTAGGCAAAGGGCTGCACCGCGCTGGCTTCGGCCACGTCATAGACCTTGATCAGCAGCCAGTGCCCCAGCGCCCCGGTGACACACAGCAGTGCCATCCACGCCCAGTCTGGCCCGGTCATCGGCTCCCAGAACCAGATGCCCACGCTGGTCATCACCACCGCCCCGACGGTGCCGGTGTAGAAGAAACTGGTCGCCGCCGAATCCTTCCGCGCGGCGTAGCGGGTCATCAGCCCATAAAGCGCGAACATCAGCGCCGCCGCCAGCGGCACCAGCGCCTCGACCTGGAACACGCGAAACCCTGGCTGCAGGATGATCAGCACCCCCACGAACCCCACCCCGATCGCCGTCCAGCGCCGCCAGCCGACCTTTTCCCCCAGGATCGGCCCCGACAACGCCGCGATCAGCAGCGGGTAGGAGGTGAAGACCGCATGGCTTTCCACCAGACCCAGCAGCACGAAGGCCAGCACCATCACGCAGATCTCGGTCGCCAGCAGGACGCCGCGAAAGATCTGCACGCCCGGCTGGCTGGTCGCCGCCGCCGCGCGCAGGCCGCCCGCCTTGCGCGCAGCCACCGCCATCACGAAAGCGGCGAAGAACCAGTAGCGGATCATCACCACCATCAGCACGTTGTATTCGCCCGCCAGATGGCGGCTGATCCCGTCCTGCATCGCGAAGACGAAGGTCGTGGCGACCATCAGCCAGATGCCGAGCCTGGTGTTCTGGACCGTGTTCACAGGCTGCCCCGCGTCATGTGCCGCTTGCGGCCATAGCCGGGCAAGCGCGCGACGGCAAACCCCGCCTCGGCGAGCGCCGCGCGCACCGCGCCCGCCGCCGAATAGGTGGCGCAGGTGCCGCCCGGCGCGGTGTGGCGGGCCACGGCCTGCAGCAGTGACGCCTCCCACAGTTCGGGGTTCCGCGCGGGTGCGAACCCGTCGAGAAACCAGGCGTCGGCCATGCCGTCCCATGCCGGCACGGTCGTGCGCGCGTCACCCGCGATGATGCGCGCCGACAGCCGCGGCGTCTCGATCCGGCCATCGGTGTCGAGCGCGGCGGCGATGGCCCCGGCAAACGGCGCAGCCTCGGGAAAGGCGGACAATGCGGCGCGGATGTCACCGCCCGCCAGCGGAAACGCCTCGAAACTGGTGAAGGTGAGCGCACCGGGGATGCCCGCGGCCTCCCACGCCAGCGCCGCCGCGACAAGGTTGAGCCCGGTGCCGAACCCCAGTTCCGCGATGTGGAACCCGGGCCGGAACCGCGCCGGCAGGCCATTGCCCGCAAGGAACACATGCCGCGTTTCCGCCAGCCCGTTCTCCAGCGAATAGAACGGATCGTCGAAGCGGCGCGACACCGGCACGGGTCCGCCCGCGCCAATGGCCCGCCAGTCTATGGGATGTCTTGGCTGGTCCATGCCCTGCGGTTCGTCTAGTCCTGCGCCCTGGAAACCGCGCGACACTGCGGCAAGCCCGGGGGATTGGCAATGGCACAGGCAAGGGTCTTTGGCGCCGGGATTTTCGGCCTCTCCATCGGCTGGGAAATCGCCCGTCGCGGCGCCTCGGTCGAGGTGGTGGACCCGTTCGGCCCCGGCGCCGGGGCCTCGGGCGGCCTGGTCGGCGCGCTGGCGCCGCATGTGCCGGAAAGCTGGAACCCGAAGAAGCAGGTCCAGTTCGACAGCCTCGACATGGCCGCGCCGTTCTGGGGGGCAGTGGCGGCTGCGGGGGGAACCGACCCGGGCTATGCAAGGACGGGGCGGCTTCAGCCGATCACCGACGCGGCGGCGCTGGAGCTTGCCCATGCCCGCGCCGCCAGCGCGCAGACGCTGTGGCAGGGCCGCTACCTCTGGCAGGTGGTCGCGGCGCAGGCCTTTCCCGGCCTTCTCGACAGCCCGACCGGCTGGCTGATCCACGACACGCTGACCGCCCGGCTCCACCCGCAGCGCGCCTGTGCCGCGCTGGTCGCCGCGATCCGGGCCAAAGGCGGGCGGGTCGTGGCCGCGGCGAGCGCCGCGCCGATGATCGAGATCTGGGCCACAGGTGTCGCGGGGCTGCACGAGATGTCGGAGGCGTCGGGCCGCCCTGTCGGCACCGGGGTAAAGGGGCAGGCGGCGGCATTCCGCGCCGAACTGGGCGCAGCGCCGCAACTGTTCGCGGAGGCGCTGCACATCGTGCCGCACGCCGATGGCACCGTCGCCGTCGGGTCGACCTCGGAGCGGGACTACGACGACCCGGCCGGCACAGACGCGCAGCTCGACGCGTTGATCGACACCGCGCGGCGGCTGTGCCCCGCCCTGCGCGACGCCCCGGTGACCCAGCGCTGGGCCGGTGTGCGACCGCGCGCGCGGTCGCGCGCGCCGATGCTGGGGCCGCACCCGACGCGGCCAGGGGCCTTCGTCGCCAATGGCGGCTTCAAGATCGGCTTCGGCATGGCGCCCATGGTCGCCCGGCTGATGGCCGACCTGATCCTCGACGGGCACGACGCCATCCCCGACAGCTTCCGCCCCGAGGCGAGCCTCTAGCCTGCCGCGCGGCGCAACTCGTCCATCAGCTCGGTCAGCAGCTTCACCGGAAACTCGTTCACCAGCCGCCCGTCGGCGTCGAACTCCTTGTCGGGGGCGGCGATGAACACCTCGGGGCCCTGCAGGATGCGCGGGCGAAAGGCGACCATCGCGTGGCGCAGGGTCATCTGCGTCCGTTCGCCCCCGGCGCGGCCCGCCGCGGCAGACACGATTGCGACCGGCTTGTCGCGCCAGACGCCGCCCTTGGTGCGGCTGACCCAGTCGAGCGCGTTCTTCAGCACGCCCGACAGCGCCTTGTTGTATTCCGGCCCGGCGATCACCACCGCGTCGGCGGCCTTGATCTGGTCGGCCAGCAGCTGCACCTCGGGTGGCATGCCCTCCGCCTCGAGGTCGCCATCGTAGAGCGGCAGGCGCAGGTTCGCGTCGACGAACTCCGCCGGGTCGAAGATCCGCGCGGCCTCCAGCATCAGCTTGCGGTTGAACGATGCCTTGCGCAGCGATCCGCAGATCCCGAGCAGTCTCAAGCTGGACATTCCGTGTTCCCTCCGGTCAAACCCACAGGCAAGGCACCTAAAGCGGGAGAGCGACATGTCCAAGCGCCACGGGGGAAAAATCCTCGCCGATCAGCTGGCGATCAACGGGGTGCGGCGGGTGTTCTCGGTGCCGGGCGAAAGCTTTCTCGCCGCGCTCGACGGGCTTTACGACCACGACATCCAGAACATCGTCTGCCGCCAGGAAGGCGGCGCCGCGATGATGGCCGAGGCGCATGGCAAATTGTCCGGGCAGCCGGGTGTGCTGTTCGTCACCCGCGGCCCCGGCGCCACCAACGCCGCCTCGGGCCTGCATGTGGCGATGCAGGACTCGAGCCCCATGGTGGTTTTCGTCGGGCAGGTGGCGCTGCGCGACCGTGACCGCGGCGCGTTTCAGGAGGTGGATTACCGCCGCTTCTTCAGCCCGCTGGTGAAATGGGCCGCCGAGGTGGAGACGACCGCCCGCCTTCCCGAATACATCGCCCGCGCCTTCCATGTGGCGCAATCGGGTCGCCCCGGCCCCGTGGTGCTGGCCCTGCCCGAGGATGTGCTGTCGGCCGAGGCCGATGTGCCCGATCTGGGCCCGGCGCTGCTGCCGCAGGCGAGTGTCGATCCGGCAACCGCGCGGGCGCTGCTCGACCGTCTCCTCGCCCATGACCGCCCGATGATCGTGGCGGGCGGGCCGGGCTGGAGCCGCCGGACGCAACAGGATCTCGAGGCGTTGGCCGAGGCCACCGGCCTGCCCGTCGCCGTCACCTTCCGGCGGCAGGACTATGTCGACAACGGCCACCCCAACTACATCGGCGATCTCGGCGTCGGCATGAACCCCAGGCTGGGCCAGCGCCTGCGCGCCGCCGATGCGCTCCTGATCCTAGGGGCGCGCATGGGCGAGACGGCGACCAACGGCTACACGCTGATGGACCCGGCGCAACCGGGCAAGACCCTGCTCCACGTCCACCCCGACCCCGACGAGATCGGCACCGTCTACCAGCCGACCGCAAGCCTCGCTGCCTCCGCGCCCGCCGTGCTTGCCGCGCTGCGGGGCGCGAACGGGCGGATCAAGGATGCGGCATGGACGGCCGAGGCCCGTGCCGACTACGAGGCCTGGCAGGTGCCGCAGGAGACGCCGGGCGCGGTGAAGATGGAACAGGTCGTGCACCTGATCTCGGACCGCTACGAGGGGCGCGCGCTCTACACCAACGGCGCCGGGAACTATGCCGCCTTCCTGCACCGATACGCGCGGTTCCGGGGCTACAGGACGCAGGTCGCGCCCACCTCCGGCTCCATGGGCTACGGGCTGCCCGCCGCCATCGCGGCCAAGCTCGAACACCCCGACCGCCCGGTGATCTGCTTCGCCGGCGACGGCTGCCTGCAGATGACGATCCAGGAGCTGTCGACCGCCCGCCAGTTCGGCGTCGACATCACCGTCATCATCGCCAACAACGGCCGCTACGGCACGATCCGCATGCATCAGGAAAACCACTACCCCGGCCGGGTGTCGGGGACGGAGCTTTTCAACCCCGACTATGTCCAGCTGGCGCGCGCCTATGGCGGCACCGGGCATCTGGTGACGGAGATGGCCCACCTCGCCCCGGCTCTCGATGCCGCCGACAAGGGCGGGCTGCACCTGATCGAGCTGACGCTCGACCCGACGATGCTGAGCACGACGAAATCTCTCTGACCCTTTCTTCGTTTCACAAATATCGCGGGGGGTCGCTAGTATCGCGCCATTGGTCCGAGCGACGATGGCGACGGGCAGAGCCCCCAAGCGCTCAGTCCGGCGCGGCGGTCTTGCCCGTCGATCCCTCCAGCAGCTTCACCTCGCGCTGCGGGAACGGGATCGAGATGCCGTGTTCCTTGAACGCGTCCCACAGCGCCAGGTAGACATTGCCGCGGATGTTGGTCAGCCCGCCGGTCGGGTCGGTGATCCAGAACCGCAGGATGTAGTCGACGCTCGAGTCGCCGAAGCCGACGATGTGGCAGACCGGTTCGCGCTCGCTCAACACGCGTTTCACGCCCTTCGCCGCCGCGACGGCCACGCGCCGGACCATGTGGGGATCGTCCGAATAGGCGGTGCCGAACCGGATATCGAGCCGCACGAATTCGTTGGAATGCGACCAGTTCACCACCTGCCCGGTGATCAGGTCCTCGTTCGGGATCAGGTATTCCTTGCCGTCCCGCGTCACCACGCTGGCGTAGCGCGCGCCCAGCGTGTTGATCCAGCCGAAGGTGTCGCCGAGGCTGATCACGTCGCCCGGCTTGATCGACTTGTCGAGCAGGATGATCACGCCCGACACCAGGTTCGAGACCACCTTCTGCAAACCGAAGCCCAGGCCCACGCCGATGGCGCCCGACAGCACCGCAAGCCCGCTCAGGTCGATGCCGCTGGCGCGCAGCCCGATGAAGATCGCCGCCGCGTAAAGCCCGACCTGCAGGAACTTGATGATCAGCACCTGCATCGAGGGCGACATTTCCTCGTTGCGCTGGATGCGCGCCGACCCGGCGCGCGCGAGGAACCGGGCCGCCAGCACCAGCACCGTGACGACCGTCACCGCCTGCAGAAGCAGCAGCAGCGACAGGCGCAGGTCGCCGAGGTTGAAGCCGATCCCGTCGAGGATCTGGGCCGCCTCGCCGCGCAGATCGAGGATCGAGAGGGTGACGAAGATCCACGCGCCGTAGCGCACGATCGAGCGCAGCAGCTGCGACCGGATCAGCCGCGTGGACAGCGCCACGAACAGCCATGCGCTGGCAAGCTCGGCGACGATGGTCAGCAGGTAGGATCGGCTGTGCCACGTCGCCTCGCGCAGGATCAGCACCGCGAGCCAGATCAGCAGCACATAGAAGATGCCCATCAGCCGGCGATGCAGGACCACGAGGATGCGCATCTGCCAGGTGGGCCAGCCGTCGCGCGCGGCCATCCATTCGCGTATCCGGTCGCCGAAGACATGGCGGAGAAGCCAGGCCAGCGCCACAAGGGCCAGCGCGATCCCGACCTGCCAGGCGTTCCAGGGCCGCAGAAGCGTCTCGAGAAAGCCCAGGCCCTGATCCAGCAGGTCGCGGCCGATCTCGGTCAGCTCGTCGCCGGTCAGGATCGGCTCGGGTGTCGTCTCTGGCCCCTCGGGCGGGGTATCGGGCTCCATGCAGGCCTTCCGCGTCGCTCTGCCCCGATGCTATCCCATCTCGGGGGGCTCGCAAGGGGAACACTTGGAATCGTCCCGAAGCCGATGTATCTGCGCAAGGACATGATCGGGCTTTTCAACATATCGGATCGGGCGCGGCTGCCGTCGCGGTTTCACGGCGCGCGCAGGTCGCGGCTGGGCGGGCTATGATCCGCCGCCGCACCGCCTGCCCCTGACATTCCCGCGACCAAGGATACCGACCGATGACCGGCAAGACGCTCTACGACAAGATCTGGGACGCCCACCTCGTCCATGAGGCCGAGGATGGCACCAGCCTTCTCTACATCGACCGTCACCTCGTGCATGAGGTCACCAGCCCGCAGGCCTTCGAGGGGCTTCGCATGACCGGCCGCACCGTCCACGCGCCCGACAAGACCATCGCGGTGCCCGACCACAACGTGCCGACGACCGCGGGCCGCAACGACCCCGACCAGATGCCCGAGGACAGCCGCATCCAGGTGGCGGCGCTGGACACGAACGCGAAGGAATTCGGCATCCACTACTACCCGGTCAGCGACGTGCGGCAGGGCATCGTGCATATCGTCGGCCCCGAACAGGGCTGGACGCTGCCGGGCATGACGGTCGTGTGCGGCGACAGCCACACCGCGACGCATGGTGCCTTTGGCGCTTTGGCGCATGGCATCGGCACCTCCGAGGTCGAACATGTGCTGGCTACCCAGACGCTGATCCAGCGCAAGGGCAAGAACATGAAGGTGGAGATCACCGGGCAGTTGCCGCCCGGCGTGACCGCCAAGGACATCACGCTGTCGGTCATCGGCAAGACCGGCACGGCGGGGGGCACCGGCTACGTCATCGAATACTGCGGCGAGGCGATCCGCGCGCTCTCGATGGAAGGCCGGATGACGGTCTGCAACATGGCGATCGAGGGCGGCGCCCGCGCGGGCCTGATCGCGCCGGACGAAAAGACCTACGCCTATGTCATGGGCCGCCCGCACGCGCCCAAGGGCGCCCAGTGGGAGGCCGCGCTGGCCTGGTGGAAGACGCTCTATTCCGACGACGATGCGCAGTGGGACAAGGTCGTCACGATCCGGGGCGAGGATATCGCGCCGGTGGTGACCTGGGGCACCTCTCCCGAGGATGTGCTGCCGATCACCGCCTCCGTCCCCGCGCCCGAGGATTTCACCGGCGGCAAGGTCGACGCGGCGAAACGCTCGCTCGACTACATGGGCCTCAAGCCCGGCACGCGGCTGCAGGACGTGGAGATCGACACGGTGTTCATCGGGTCGTGCACCAACGGAAGGATCGAGGATCTGCGCGCCGCCGCCGCCATCCTCAAGGGCAAGAAGATCGCCGTGAAACGCGCGATGGTCGTGCCCGGCTCGGGCCTTGTCCGCGCGCAGGCCGAGGAGGAGGGGCTGGCCGACATCTTCAAGGACGCCGGTTTCGAATGGCGCCTCGCGGGCTGTTCCATGTGCCTTGCGATGAACCCCGACCAGCTCAGCCCCGGCGAACGCTGCGCCGCCACCTCGAACCGCAACTTCGAGGGGCGTCAGGGCCGCGGTGGGCGCACGCATCTGATGTCGCCTGCGATGGCGGCGGCGGCGGCCGTGACGGGACGGCTCACGGATGTGCGCGAGATGATGTGAGCGGAGCGGGTGGCCGGGCGCCTCAGCGCTCGGCCACCAGCCGCCGCATGACGGGCACCATCGCTGCACTCAGCACCCCGCACCAGACCGCCATGAAGATCGCCTGTTCCGGGAACGTCACGCCCCAGTCGATGGCAAGCCCGGTGATCCCCGGCCCGATGGCGGTCGAGACCACCATCAGCGCCGTGGCCATCGCCCGGACAGATCCCAGGTGATTGGTGCCATAGGTGCTTGGCAGCAGCGTGCCCCATGTCGTGCCGGCCATGCCCTGCGTCATCCCCATGATCGACAGCGCCACGATCCAGCCCATCGGCGTCACCGCCTCCCCGATCAGGTAGATGCCCAGCCCCATCGGCACCACGAGGATCGGCAGCAGCCGCGCCGGGCCGAACCGGTCGCAGGCCCAGCCGGTGACGAAGGATGTGCCGATGGTGACGGCGGCATAGATCGCAAATCCGGGTGCCATGGCGGTCAGGGTCCAGCCCTTGACCTCGGCGATGTGGACCTGGTGGAAGAAGATCACCGTGCCGATGAAGCCCGGCGTCAGCAGCAGCGGCACCAGCGCCCAGAACGACCAGTGGCGCAGAACCTCGGGGCGGCGCCAGTGGTGGCCACCCATGCCGGGGGTTCCCATGCCTTCCGCGGCGGCGCCCCGCGGGGCGCGATCCTGCGCCAGAAGCCAGATCAGCAGCGGCACGAAGACCAGCGCCAGGATCGCGGCGACCACGACCCAGGACGCGCGCCAGCCGATTGCGCCCAGCATCAGCACGGCGGGCAGCGGCAGCAGCATCTCGCCCAGCGGATAGCCGAGATTGGTCAGCGCCATCGCCCGGCCCCGCGTGGCCACGAACCAGCGCGCCATGGCGGTCATCTTGATGTGGCTGAACATGCCCTGGCCGCAGAACCGCAGCAGGAACACCGCGATGCCGAGGGCCCAGACCGCGGGACCCAGCGCCATCAGCAGTGCCGCCGCCGCGAAGACCGCCGCCATCACGGGCGCGAGGCGCGACAGCTTCACCGTGTCCGCCCAGCCGCCCCGCCCCAGAAGCAGGCCTGCCGAGGCCAGCGTAGCGACGGTGTAGATCAGGCCCCAGTCGCCGTCGCTCAACCCGAACTCGGCCCGGATCTCGCCGGCGAAGAGCGAGATGAACCAGGTCTGCCCGAAGGACGATCCGAAGGCGAGAAGCAGGCCCGTGGCGAGCCATCGCCGGTTTTCGGCGAGGAAACGGAGCATGGCGCACCTGTGGTGGAGGGTGAGTGACCCTTTCCCTTAGTCCCGTCTTGCGGCGATGGCCAGAGAGGCGGCGCAGCAGGCGGGCGGGCCGGCGCCACCTTGCCGCGCGGGGCCCGAGCGGCTAAAGCGTCGGGCACCCGACCGAGGAGACGCCAGATGGACAAGTTCACCAAGCTCAGCGGCATCGCCGCGCCGCTGCCCCTGATCAACGTCGACACCGACATGATCATCCCCAAGCAGTTCCTGAAGACGATCCAGCGGTCGGGTCTGGGCAAGAACCTGTTCGACGAGATGCGCTATGATGACGACGGCGCCGAGATCCCCGATTTCGTGCTGAACAAGCCGGCTTACCGCAATGCGCAGATCCTGGTCGCGGGCGAAAATTTCGGCTGCGGCTCGTCGCGCGAACATGCGCCCTGGGCGCTGCTCGATTTCGGCATCCGCTGCGTGATCGCGCCGTCCTTCGCCGACATCTTCTTCAACAACTGCTTCAAGAACGGCATCCTGCCCATCGTCCTGCCGCAGGACGAGGTCGACAAGCTCATGGACGACGCAGAGCGCGGCGCCAACGCGGTCGTCACGGTCGATCTGGAAACCCAGACCATCACCGGCCCCGACGGCGGCTCGATCGGTTTCGAGGTCGATGCCTTCCGCAAGCACTGCCTGATGAACGGGCTCGACGACATCGGCCTGACGCTGGAGAAATCCGCCGCCATCGACGCGTTCGAGGCGCAGGCCGCACAAAGCCGCCCCTGGGTCTGAGCCCGGCCGCCGCGCAGGCGCGGTGATGCAATAGGGCGACACCCGTTTCGCGATTAAGGCGGAATTGTGGCAAAGCCACGCCCAAATTCTTGCGACTTCGTCCAGCTTTAGGCACCTTTCCGCCCAAAGAATGCTTTGTCAGCGTGGATTTATGCGCAGCAGGGTGACAACGGCGGGGAACAGCCCTGTCTGGTTTGAGGTGAAGGCAGTGCTGTCAAGGCTCCTGGGTGCTTTGTTGCGGGCGGCTTTGGTCGTGGTGGTCGTGGCGACTCCGTCGTTGCTGATCCCCGGTACGACCGAGGAAGGCGCGCAGGTGGTGACGCTGGTCGCCCTGGCGCTGGGCCTGTTCATCGCCGTCGAATACGGCGCCACCTATCCCGCCCTGATCGAGTTTCGCGACGCGCCGCCGTTCAATCGCGTGCGCATCCTGACGCTTCTGGTGGTGCTCCTGTGCCTCAGCAGCGTGGCGGGGGCCGCCGATCCGACCTCGAGCCTCGTGCTGGTGCTGAACGCGCTCGGGCTCCTGATCGGGCACGCGCTCGATTTCCCCTGGAGCCCGGTCGCCGTCGTCCTCGGCCACCTTCCCGCCGATGCCCCCCCGGTGTCGGAGTTGCAGGTCAAGGCGATGAGCGGGCTGGCGATCCTGATCACGCTGGTGGCGCTGGTCATCTTCACGCTGCTGCTCAAGATGCAGCACTGGCCGAACCGCGGTCAGGCCTTCAACGTGTGGATCAACCTGCCGACCTTCGACCCCACCACCGGTGGCGACGTGGTCAACCGCCTGATGCGCGATGCCAGCGTTAACCTGATCTTAGGGCTTTGCACGACATTCATCCTTCCGGTCGTCGGCATGGTCGGGGCGCGGCATCTCGGGCTGGAACTGCTGACATCACCGCACGCGATGGTCTGGGGGATCGCGCTATGGATGTTCCTGCCGCTCAGCATGGTCATGCGCGGCCTGGCGATGGCGCGCATCGCCGAGATGATCCGCGACAGGCGCGCGCGGCTGGTGGCCTCGGTCGTGTCGGACGCGCCGCAGGCGGCCTGATCGCGGCTGTCACCGCGGCGCTGTGGGCCGGACTGGCCGCGGCGGAGCCGCTGCGCCTTGCCACCTTCCACACCGAATTGACCCGCGACGGTCCGGGCCTGTTGCTGCGCGACCTTGTGCGCGGCGGGGATGCGCAGATCGACGCGACCGTTGCGGTCATCATTGCGGCCGATGCCGACATCCTCGTGCTGCAGGGGGTGGATTACGACGCCGGCGGCGCCGCGCTGGCGGCGCTGGCCGATGCGCTGGCGCAGGCGGGGGCCGGGTATCCGCACCGGCTGGCGCTCAGGCCCAACACCGGGCGGCCCTCCGGCGTCGATCTGGATGGCGACGGGCGCAGCTGGCGCGCGCGCGACGCCCATGGCTTCGGCTGGTTCAACGGGCAGGGCGGCATGGCGCTTCTGTCGCGCCATCCCCTTGGGGAGGTGCGGGATTTCTCCGCCTTCCTCTGGGCGGACCTTCCGGGCAGCGCGGCGGCACGCGTCGTGCCCGCGGCGGCGGTGCCGATCCTGCGGCTTGCGTCGGTCGTGGCGTGGGATGTGGCGGTGGAGGCGCCGGGCGGCCCGCTTCACCTGCTGACGCTGCACGCGACCACCCCGGTCTTCGACGGGCCCGAGGATCGCAACGGCTGGCGCAATGCCGACGAGCTGCGGTTCTGGCAGATGTATCTCGACGGCTGGACGCCCGAGGGCGCGCCCTTCGCCGCCGACCGCTTCGCCGTCATCGGCACGTTGAACGTCGACCCCGACCGCGGTGAGGGCCGGCAGGACGGGCTGCGCGCGCTGCTGGATCACCCGCGCCTGCAAGACCCGGTGCCGCGCCGGCCCGGTGGCGGGGCCGAGACCGCGGACTGGCCCGAGCCTGTGCCGGGCGACCTGCGGGTGGATTACATCCTGCCCGCCGCGGCGCTGCGCGTGACCGGTTCGGGCGTGATCTGGCCCGAGGCGGGCGATGCCCTGTCGGCCACGGTTGCCGGCGCCTCGGATCACCGGCTGGTCTGGGTCGACCTCGACCTCGGGCCTTACTGACCCCGGCCTTGCTTGACGCCCCTTCCTGGCTTGGCTAGGCCCTTGGCGATCATTCCAGCCAAGGGGCCCTGCCATGACCGACCGTTCTCTCCTGATCCTTCCCGGCGACGGGATCGGCCCCGAAGTCATGGCCGAGGTGCGGAAGATCATCGACTGGTACGGCACCCGCGGCATCGGCTTCGACGTGACCGAGGATCTGGTGGGCGGCTGCGCCTATGACGCGCATGGTACGCCGCTGACCGACGCCACGATGGCCAGGGCGCAGGAGGTGGATGCCGTCCTGCTCGGCGCCGTGGGCGGGCCGAAATACGACACCCTTGATTTCAGCGTGAAGCCCGAGCGGGGCCTCCTGCGCCTGCGCAAGGAGATGGACCTCTACGCCAACCTGCGCCCGGCCCAGTGTTTCGACGCGCTGGCCGATTTCTCGTCGCTGAAGCGCGACGTGGTCGCCGGCCTCGACATCATGATCATCCGCGAGCTGACCTCCGGCGTCTATTTCGGCGAGCCGCGCGGGATCATCCGCGAGGGCAACGAGCGAGTGGGTATCAACACCCAGCGCTACACCGAGAGCGAGATCGCCCGCGTCGCGCGCTCGGCCTTCGAGATGGCGCGCAAGCGGGGCAACAAGGTCTGCTCAATGGAAAAGGCCAACGTGATGGAATCGGGCGTGCTGTGGCGCGACGTGGTGCAGGAGATCCACGACGCCGAATACCCCGACGTGGAGCTGTCGCACATGTATGCCGACGCGGGCGCGATGCAGCTGACGCGCTGGCCCAAGCAGTTCGACGTCATCGTGACCGACAACCTGTTCGGCGACCTGCTGTCGGACCTCGCCGCGATGCTGACTGGCAGCCTCGGCATGCTGCCCTCGGCCAGCCTTGGCGCACCGATGGCCAATGGCCGGCCCAAGGCGCTGTATGAACCGGTGCACGGCTCCGCCCCCGACATCGCCGGGCAGGGCAAGGCCAACCCGATCGCCTGCATCCTGAGCTTCGCCATGGCGCTGCGCTATTCCTTCGACCTGGGGAATGAGGCCGCGCGCGTGGAAAACGCGGTGAACGCCGTGCTGGCCGACGGGTTGCGCACCGCCGACCTGCTGGGTGAGGACGGCAAGACGCCGGTGTCCACGGCGGAAATGGGTGACGCGATCGTCGAGAAACTCGCCGCCAGCGTCTGAAACGCGCGCCTGCGGCTCGGCGCAGAGCCGCGGGCCCGGCGGGAGGCAAGGCCCCCGGCCTTGCACGGCGCGTCAGGGCTGGTATCGCTGACGTGACCGACCGGTGAACGAGGACGCGATGCTCGCGGAACAGGCGACCCAACTGCGTGGTGCGGCACTTGCATTGGCGGCCTATGGCGTGTTCGCCACCCATGACGTGCTGATCAAGTACCTCGGCGGAACCTATTCGCCGTTCCAGATCGTGTTCTTCAGCGTGCTGTTCGGCTTTCCGATGGTCACGCTCCTGCTGATGCGCGACGTGAAGGAGGCGAACCTGCGGCCGGTCTACCCGATCTGGACAGCGCTGCGCACCGCCGCCAGCGTGATCACCGGTGGCACGGCCTTCTACGCCTTTTCCGTGCTGCCGCTGGCGGAAGTCTACGCGATCTTGTTCGCCGCGCCGCTGCTGATCACGCTGATGGCGATCCCGATGCTGGGCGAACGCGTGGGCATCCGGCGCGGCGGCGCGGTTCTGGTGGGGCTTTGCGGCGTTCTGATCGTGCTGCAGCCCGGCGCGACCGCCCTGACCATCGGTCACCTGGCGGCGCTGGTGGCGGCGGTGTTCGGGGCCTTCGGGGCGGTGATCATGCGCAAGATCGGGCAGGAGGAACGATCGGTCGTGCTGATCCTCTACCCGATGATGGCCAACGTGCTGGTGATGGGTGCGTTGCTGCCCTTCGTCTACCAGCCGATGCCGGGGCAGGACATGCTGGCGCTGGCGGTGATCGCGGGTTTCGCGCTGGTGGGCACGGCGCTCTTGATCTTCGCCTACAGGCTGGCGCCGGCGGCCACGGTCGCGCCGATGCAGTATTCCCAGATCATCTGGGCCACGGTCTATGGCGCGCTGTTCTTCAGCGAAGGGCTGGAATGGGCGACCGCCATCGGCTCGGCGGTCATCATCGCGTCGGGCGTCTACATCGTGTTCCGCGAGGATCGCGGCGGCGGCTCGGCGACCACGCCGGTGTTGCAGACCCGGTCGCGCGTCGCGTCGCCGTCGGTGCCGCGCGTCGCGTCGTTCCTGGGGCTGTGGCAGCGGAGCCCGCAGCCCTCGCACGCCACCGAGGAGTGAGGCCGCGCAAGCCCCCTTGCCAAGCGCGCGCCCCTTGGCTATGCCGCCCAGCACGGTCGGAGCGTAGCGCAGCCTGGTAGCGCACCTGCTTCGGGAGCAGGGGGTCGGAGGTTCGAATCCTCTCGCTCCGACCAGTCCAGCAAGGATGTTCGGGCAAACGCGACCGCACGCCGAGGTTTGTCGAGGGCCGGCACGCATCGAGGCCCGGCCGGATGATTGCAAACACGACGCTCGAATCCGAGGTGCCGCATCCCGCGCGATTGCGCTAGGTTGCTGCCATGGCAGACGTCAAGACGCAGGTCCGGCTTCTCTACACCGGGTCCAGCCGGCGCGCCCGGCGGTTTCGCTACGGGCTGATCGTCTTCGACTGCGCCAGCATCGTCTATTTCATCGCGACTGCGGCGATGCCGCCGACCGATCAGTTGCTGCTGCTCAACGTCGTTTTCGGCATCGTGATCTTCCTCGACCTGGTGGCGCGGCTCTGGATCGCGGAGTCGCACTGGCGGGAAATGCGCCGGATCTACACCATCGCCGACATGATCGTCGTCGCCTCGCTGCTGCTGGCGCCCTTCGTCGCCGACAGCTTCGCCTTCCTGCGGGTGCTCAGGGCGCTGCGGCTGATCCATTCCTACCACCTGATCCGTGATCTCAGGCGCGAGATCGTGTTTTTCCGCCGCCACGAGGATGCGATCCTCGCGGCGGTCAATCTGTTCGTGTTCATCTTCGTCACCACGTCGCTGGTGTTCGTGCTCGCCTCCGACCGGAACGACGGCATCGCGGGCTATGTCGACGCGCTCTATTTCACCGTCTCGACGCTGACGACGACCGGGTTCGGCGACATCACCATGACCACGCCGGGCGGCAGGCTTCTGGCGGTGTTCATCATGGTGGTCGGTGTCGCGCTGTTCGTGCAGCTGGCGCGCGCGATCTTTCAGCCCTCGAAGGTCAAGCACACCTGCCCCGAATGCGGCCTGAACCGGCATGATCCCGACGCGATCCATTGCAAGCACTGCGGCGAGCCGCTGAAGATCGAGACCCACGGGGTGTGAGCATCCGACCGGCCGGCGCAACCGCACCTTGCCTCCGGCCGCGTCGACCTGTCAGGTGGGCGTGGCGCGCCCCGTGCCCCGCACAGACCCGAGGTTCCGACAGTGTCCTTTCGCTTCATCCATTCCAGCGACCTGCATCTCGGGCGTCGGTTCGCGAACATCGCCGAGCCGCCCGACGGCAACCTGCGCGGCCGGTTGATGGAAGCGCGGTTCGACAAGATACGCACCCTGGCCGAAGCCGCGCGGGCGCATGGCGCGGGCCATGTGATGCTGGCGGGCGACACGTTCGACAGCGCCACCCCCTCGCGGCAGGTGCTGCGCCAGGCGCTGGCGGCGATGCGCGACGCGGGCGAGGTGCAGTGGTGGCTGCTGCCCGGCAACCACGACAACCTGCGCAACGCCGAGCCGGTCTGGGACGAGATCGCGCGCGATGCCCCGGCCAATGTTCACGCCCTTCGCGGCCCCGATCCGGTCGAGGTCGCGCCAGGCGTGGCGCTGCTGCCGTGCCCGGTGCCGGTCCGCTCGACCGGGCGCGACCTGACCGAGGGGCTGCCGCGGATCGACACGCCCGAGGGCACGACCCGGATCGGGCTGGCGCATGGCGGCGTCGTCGATTTCACCGACAGCGGCGAGCAGATCCCGCCCGACCGCGACCGGACGGCCGGCCTTGCCTACCTGGCGCTGGGGGATTGGCACGGGCGGCTGCAGGTCTCGGCACGAACGCAGTATCCGGGCACGCCGGAACAGGATCGCTTCAAGCATGACACGCGGGGTCGGTGCCTGGCGGTGACGCTTGCGGGGGCCGAGGCCCTGCCCGAGGTGGCGGAGGTCGCGACCGGCACCTTCCTGTGGTCCGACATCGCGCTGACGCTGCATGAGGGCGAAGACGGCGCCGCGGCGCTTGAGGCGCGCCTGCCTGCCGTTGACCGCCGCAACACCTTGCTGCGCATCAGCGCAGGCGGCTGGGCCACGCTGGCCGGTCACGCGGGTTTGCGCGCGGCGGCCGACCGGCACGCCCCCGAGTTCGCCCTGCTCGACCTGATGACCGACGCGCTGGGCACGGTGCACAGCGTCACCGATCTGGACGCGATCGACCATGCCGGAGCGATGCGGCTTGCCGCCGAGCGGCTGATGGCCGAGGCCGGCGATGGCGCGCTTGCCGAGGCGGATCGCGACATCGCGGCGGCGGCGCTGAACCGGCTTTACGCCTACGCGACCGAGGCGGCGCGATGAAGCTGCGCGCCATCACCCTCAAGGACGTGCGCCGCTTCACCGATCCGGTGCGCATCGGCCCCATCGCCGATGGCGTGAACGTGCTGTGCGCGCCGAACGAGTTCGGCAAATCCACCGTCTTCGACGCGCTGCGCGCGCTGTTCTTCGTGCCCCACGGCTCGCGCAGCAAGGAGATCGGGCACTTGCGGCCCCACGCCGGCGGCGCACCCGAGGTGGCGATCGAAATCGAGACGCCGGAAGGCGTGTTTCAGGTCCGCAAGCGCTGGTTCGGCAAGCCCGAGGCACGGGTCACCCGCGCCGGCACGCTGGTGGCGCAGGCGGACGAGGCCGAGGCCTGGATCGCCCGGCTGCTGGGGGGCGGCGATGGCGGGCCGTCGGGCCTGTTGTGGGTGCGGCAGGGGCTGACGAGCCTTGCCGACGGCAGCACCAGGGAACAGCAGGCCGCGCTGGAGGCGCGCCGCGATCTTCTGTCCTCGGTCACCGGAGAGGTGGAGGCGATGACCGGCGGCCGCCGCATGGACGCCGCCCTTGCCCGCTGCCGTGCGGAGCTTGACGTCCATGCCACCGCGACGGGGCGGATGAAGGCGGGCGGCGCCTGGGCCGAGGCGGTGCAGGAGGTCGAGACGCTGACGGTGGCGCGCGACGATCTGGCCGGGCGCGTCGCCGCCTTGCAGACGGCGCTGGCCGACCGGGGCCGGATGCGGCGCGACCTGGCCGGGATCGAGGCGCCCGATGCGGTCGCGGAGCGCAAGGTGCGGCTGGAGGCTGCACAGGCGGCGCACGCGGCGGCGCTGGCCCATGCCGAACAGGCCGGTGCTGCCGAGGCCGCCTTGCAGGCGGCGCGCGGCGCGGCCGAACGGGCTGACGCGGATCTTGCGGCGCTGCGCGCGGCGGCGCGCGACCTGGCGCTGGCAACCCAGCGCGACCTCGAGGCGAGGACCGCCCTGACGGAGGCAGAGGCGACGCTTGCCGATGCCGAAGCGGCGCATCTCGAGGCTTCGGCCGCCCATGACGCCGCCGAGACCGCGCACCAGCGCGCCGACGACCTGCTGCGGCGGGTGCAGGCCCGCAGTGCCGCCTTGGCCGCACAGGACCGGCGCAGCGAGCTGCAGGAGCGTCTGGCGAAGGCCGGTGCCGCGCGGCAGGCGGCCGAGGCGGCGAAGGCCGAGGCCTCGGTCGGCCCCGATGACAGCGCGATGGACAAGCTGCGAGGCCTTGCAGCCGCCCTGGGCACGGCGCGCGCGCTGCGCGACAGCACCGCGACCCGCGTCAGCATGCGCTACGCGCCCGGACGGGAGGGCGGCATCCACATCGGCGAAAGCCAGCTGGCCGACGCATCGGTCGTGGCCATTCACGCCGATACCGTGCTGCGGATCACCGGCTTGGGCGATCTGACCATCCATCCGGGCGAAAGCCCCGCGGGTCTGGCCGATGTGGCAGGCGCCGACGCCGCGCTGGCAAGGGCGCTTGCAGCACTTGGGCTTGCGTCGTTGGAGGAGGCCGCAAGCGCGCAACGCAGGCGGCTGGAGGCGGGCGAGCGGCTGACCCGCGCCCGGGCCGAGCTGGCCACGCTGGCCCCGAAGGGGATCGAGGATCTGCAACGCCAGCTTGCCGCGCTGCCGGCCTCGGCCCCAGATGACATCGCCGACCTGCCGACGCCGGATGCGGCGGCGTCGGCCCTGCACGAGGCGCGCGGCAAGGCGGCCATCCTTGCCGCGACGCGCGAGGCGGTGCGCGAGCGCCGCGACGGCGCCCGCACCGCGCGGGCCGAGGCGGTGGTGCGGCAGGAGGCCGCGCTCGAGCGGGTGCAAGCCGCCCGCGCGGCGCTGGAGCGGCTGGCGACGCAAGACGAGAGCGTACTGGGCGCGCAGGCCGCGACCGCCGCTGCCGCGCGCGACGCCGCCGAGGCGGAGCATGCGCGCATCCGCGCCGCCGCCCCCGACATCGGCGCCACCGGGGCGACGCTGGCCCGGGCGCAGTCCATCGAGGAGGCCGCCCGCCGCCAGATCGACGAGCTTCGCCCCGCCATCGCGGCGCTGAGCGAAAGGATCGCCGGAAACTCCGGCGAGGCGGTCGAGGAACGGTTGCAGGAGACCGAGGAAAAGCTGGAGGCGGCGCAAGGCCGGCTTGCCCGGACCCTGCGCGAGGTGAAGGTGCTGCAGCGCCTGCAAGCCGCGCTAGAGGCGGCGCGGTCCGAGGCGCGCGACCGGTATTTCGAGCCCGTCGCCGGTGAGCTGCGGCCGCTTCTGCACCTGCTCTGGCCCGATGCGGAGCTGAACTGGGCCGACGCGACGCTGTTGCCGCAGTCCCTGATCCGCAACGGTCAGGAGGAGCCGGTCGACATCCTGTCGGGCGGCACCCAGGAACAGATCGCCTTTCTGGTGCGGCTGGCCTTTGCGCGGCTGCTGGCGAAGGGCGGCCGGCACGCGCCGGTGATCCTGGACGATGCGCTGGTCTACACCGACGACGACCGGATCGAGCGGATGTTCGACGCGCTGCACCGCCAGGCGGGCGACCTGCAGATCATCGTGCTGAGCTGCCGGCAGCGCGCCTTCCGCGATCTGGGGGGGACGGCGCTGGCCTTTGCCCCGCTGGCCGAGGGGTAGCGCTCAGCGCCGCTTGCCGTAGTAGAGCCCCACGACGTGCTCCGCCTCGGCGAAGAACAGCCAGCGCGAGACGAAGATGCCGATCAGGTGGCTGACCACGGCGAGCCCGCCCAGCAGGTGCCCGGCGCCGGGCACCAGAATCAGGCCGAGCGGCAGCGCGTAGCCCAGCGCAAGCGCGATGGCGCGCAGCTTCAGCGCATGCTTGCGCCCGATCACATGGACCATTTCGGTGAGCAGGTAGTTCGTGCCGGTATGCGGCGGCTCGAAGGCGCGCACGGTGCCCCGCCCGCCAAGGCCGGTGGCGGAGGCCAGCGTATGCCCGGCCTCGGCGAACCGTGTGTCGCCCACGCTCCAGTGCCCGACCTGGATCATGCCGGCGGCCAGCAGCAGAACCGAGGCGGGCGTGATCTGCCCGGCCAGAAGCGCGCCGCCCGCCAGCGACGTCGCGACCATGTGCAACGGCGTCAGCATATGGTTCCAGCGCGGCACGGTCCTGAGCTGGGTGTAGATCATCGCCGTCGCCACGACCGTCGCCAGCGACAACGCCGCGCCAAGCCAGCCCAGCGCCGCGACCCGCAGGCCGAAGAACACCGCCAGAAACGCGTAGAGGCCCATGACCAGCAATGCGGCGACCGCCGCCCATGCCTCCCGGCTGAGCCAGCTTGTCTGCCACTGGGTGAAGGCCTTGAGCGCGCGTTCCGGGTGGCCGAGGTGCAGGGTGGAGGACAGCAGGCCGCCCACCGACAGAGCGTAGGCGATCACGAAGAACCAGAACGCCGTCCAGGCGGTCACCACGGGCTCGCCGAGGCCGAGAAAGATCAGCAGGCCGAAGCCCAGCCCCGACAGCGTGGTGAAGATGATGACCGACGGCGAGGGGTGCATCAGAGCCGGTCCAGCGCGCGATCCAGCCAGCCGAGGAAGCCTTGCGGGCTGTCGGCCACCGGCGTCAGGAACGGGGCGAGCACGTCGGTCTGGTCCCAGGTGTCCCTGGGGCGCGGCGGCAGGTACTTGATCACCGGCTTCGTGCCCTGGTCTGGCATCAGGTCGAAGCCGCCGCGTTCGGCGACCAGCTGGCTGACGGCGCTGCCCGGATCGCCCAGATCGCCGAAATGCCGCGCGCCGGACGGGCAGGTGCGCACGCAAGCAGGCTCCCGATCCACCTCGGGCAGGTTTTCGTTGTAGATCCGGTCTACGCAGAGCGTGCATTTCTTCATCACGCCGGCGGCCGCGTCCATCTCCCGCGCGCCGTAGGGGCAGGCCCAGGCGCAGAGGCCGCAGCCGATGCAGTCGGTCTCGTTGACCAGAACGATGCCGTCCTCGGCCCGCTTGTAGCTGGCCCCGGTGGGGCAGACGGTGACGCAGGGCGCATCCTCGCAATGCAGGCAGGATTTGGGGAAATGCACCAGTTGCGCCGGCCCCGTCTCGGGCGTGACCTCGTAGGAATGCACCCGGTTGAGAAAACTGCCCGTCGGCTCCGCGCCATAGGCGTCCTGATCCGACAGGGGCGCGCCGAAATTCTCGGTGTTCCAGCCCTTGCAGGCGATCACGCAGGCGTGGCAGCCGACGCAGGTGTCGAGGTCGATCACCAGGCCGAGCTTGCGGGGCGTGGGCGCGGGCAGGCGGGTCATGCGGTCTCCTTGCGGCAGGTGTCGACGAAACCGGCGAGATCGTCGGCGAAGCGGTCGGGGTCTTCCAGAAACGGGGCGTGTCCGATGCCCTCGTAGGCGATGTGGCGCCCGCGCGGCATCAGGGCTGCGGCCCGTTCGCCTGTCAGCGGTGTGACGACGGTGTCGGCTGCCCCGTGGATCACCAGACCGGGGCAGGACATGGCGGCATAGACGGGTCGAAAATCCAGATCGGCGGCGAAGAGCGCGCGGCGCACATGCGCGGGGCAGAGCATGTTGGCGCCCACCAGCGCGCCGTAGGTCGCCCGGTCGAGCGGGCGCGCGGTGCAGGCGTCGACGAAGCGCGCGGTGGCGGCAAGCCGGCGCGGCACATCCTCGGTATAGAGGTCGCGGTCGAGGCCGGGAGAGGCGGGGCCGACCATCCAATCCTCGCGCGCGGCGCCGATGGCGAGGATGCCGCCCGCCAGCACGACGCCCGCAAGATGCGCGTCGCCCCGGGTGGCGATATGCGCCGCGATCACGCGCGATCCGTAGGACCAGCCGACCAGCGTGGGGCGTTTGAGGTTTGCGGCGGCGATGACCGCGGCCACGTCATCGCCCCAGAGCGCGGTGTCTGTGTAGGCCGCGGGGCTTTCCGGCTTGGCCGAGGCGCCATGGCCGCGCAGGTCCATCGCGACGAGGTGGAAGCGGTCCTGCAGCCGGTCCATCACCGGCTGCCAGCAGAAGACCTGCTGCGCCCATCCGTGGATCAGGAGGATCGGCGGCAGGCCAGGGTCGCCCGCCGTGACATAGGCGATGCGGGTGCCGTCGGAGCTGTCGGTGAACCGGGTGGTCATGGGGCGGGCATTGCGCGAATGAACCGGGTTTCGTCCGCTTTGCGGCCGACCGGAGCGAGGCTGTCTGCCCCCTCGCGCTCCCCCGAGGATATTTTCAAAACGAAGAAGGGCGAAGCGATCATCTGCCGAGTTTCCATGCGAGGTCTTTCGGTCCGTGGCCGACCGGCGAGGCGAGGGGCGCAAACGCCGGCTGCGCCTCGGCCGGCGCGGCGGTCTTGGCGATCCGCACCCGCAGGTCGAACCAGGCCGCCTGGCCGGTGATCGGGTCCGAGTTCGACCAGCGCAGCCCGTCGCCCTTTGGGGGCAGGAGCTCGTGGATCAGGTGGTTGAGCAAGAAGCCCTTCGTGGCCTCCGGCGCATCCTCCGACAAGGCCCAGGCGCCCTTGCGCTTGCCGATGGCGTTCCAGGTCCAGACGGTGTTCGCGTTCAGCGCCGCCATGTGGGCCACCGGCACCACGATCTCGCCGTGCGGCGAGGTCACCCGCGCCCAGTCGCCGTCGACAAACCCGTGGCCCTGCCACAGCCCGGTCGGCAGGTAGAGCGGGTTCACCCCATGCACCTGGCGCAGCCAGGCGTTCTGGCTGCCCCAGCTGTGATACATCGCCATCGGGCGCTGGGTGAGCGCATGGATCGGGTAGGTGTCGGCATCGGTGGCCGCCTCCTCGAAGGGCGGATACCAGATCGGCAGCGGGTCCATCGTGGCGCGGATCTGCGCGCGCAGGTGGTCGGGCGGCTGGCGGTCGCCATGGCCCTCGGCGGCAAGCTGGAACTTGCGCAGCGGCTCGAGGTAGAGGTTGAAGACATAGGGCTGCGGCGCGTCGTAGAGCCCCAGCTTCACCGCCCAATCCTGGTAGGCGCTGTTCCACGGCTTGTAGAACTGCGCCTCTGCCGGGATATGGTGGGTGAAGAACCCGCCGGCCTCGATGTAGCGTTCCAGCTGGTCGGGGTTCGGCGCACCCCGGCCCACCGCGTCGCCGTCGCCGCGAAAGCCCATCAGCGGGCCGACCCCGGGCTTGCGCTCGTGGCGCGTGATGTAGTCGGCGTAATCTGCATAGGCCGGGCTGCCATCCGCGGCCACGAAGCCCGGCAACCCGAGCCGCGCGCCCAGGTCGATCAGCACCGACTGGAAGCCGCGCACACCCGCATGTCCGGGGCGGTCCGGCGCCACCACCGGCCAGCGGATCGCGTCACCGGCGGCGTCGGCCTCGGAAATCGGGCGGTCGAGCAGGCTGATGCAATCGTGCCGCTCCAGATAGGTGGTGTCGGGCAGGATCAGGTCGGCATAGGCGACCATCTCCGAGGAATAGGCATCGGAATAGATGATGCGGGGGATGACGTAATCGCCCGTTTCGGGGTCCGTATCGGTCAGCATCTCCATCACGCGACCGGTGCCCATCGACGAATTCCACGCCATGTTCGCCATGTAGAGAAACAGCGTGTCGATCCTGTACGGGTCGCCGGCATGGGCGTTGGAGATCACCATGTGCATAAGCCCGTGGGCCGACATCGGGTTTTCCCAGGTGAAGGCCTTGTCGATCCGCGCCGGCGTGCCCTCCGCCGTCAGGGCGAGATCCTCCGGCCCCATGACGAAGCCGAGGTGCGGGCCGGCCAGAGGCTGGCCGGGGGCGGCGCCTGCATTGGGCCGCGGGTGCGCCTCGGGCGGCTTGGGGTAGGGCGGCTTGAAGCGGAAGCCACCCGGAGTTTCGACCGTGCCGAGCAGGATCTGCAACAGGTGCAGCGCGCGGGCGGTCTGGAAGCCGTTGGAATGGGCCGAGATGCCGCGCATCGCGTGCATGGCGACGGGGCGGCCGATCATGGTCTCGTGCCGTTCGCCGCGGAAATCGGTCCAGGGTTGCGCGATCTCGATCGCCTCGTCGAAGGCCACCCGCGCCAGTTCGGCTGCAAGTGCATGGATGCGGGCGGCGGGGATGCCGCAGCGCCCGGCCACCGCCTCGGGGGCGTGATCGTCGGAGAGGTAGCGCTCCGCGAGCAGCTGGAACACAGGCCGATGCGTGATGCCGGCGCGGCGGTAGCCATGGGCGAGGCCGGGCTTGACGCCCGCCGCGTCGAAGGCCGTGGGCAGCCCGGTCCTGCGGTCGAGCACCAGCGGCTTGCCGCGCGCGTCGCGCAGGAACAGGCCGTTCTCAGAGCTGTCGGGGTCCTCGTTCACCAGCACCGGCGCGTTGGTGAACCGGGTGAGATAGTCGAGGTCGATCTTTCCGGCCTTCAGCAGGCAATGGACGAGCGACAGGATCAGCAGCCCGTCGGTGCCGGGCGTGATGCCGATCCAGTCGTCGGCGATGGCGTTGTAGCCCGACCGGATCGGGTTGATGCCGATGACGCGCGCGCCGCGCGCCTTCATCTTGCCAAGCCCGATCTTGATCGGGTTGCTGTCATGATCCTCGGCCACGCCGAAGAGCAGCAGCAGCTTCGACCGCTCCCAGTCCGGCTGGCCGAATTCCCAGAACGCGCCGCCCATGGTGTAGATGCCGGCGGCGGCCATGTTGACGGAACAGAACCCGCCATGCGCGGCGTAGTTCGGCGTGCCGAAGGCCTGCGCCCACCAGCTGGTCAGCGATTGCGACTGGTCGCGCCCGGTGAAGAAGGCGAGCTTTTCCGGCGCCGTCTCGCGCAGCGGCGCCATCCAGGAAGCGGCGGTCTGCAGCGCCTCGTCCCAGGTGATTTCCTCGAACTGGCCCGAACCGCGCGGGCCGACCCGGCGCAGCGGCGCGCGCAGGCGCGAGGGCGCGTTGACCTGCATGATCCCGGCGCTGCCCTTGGCGCAGAGCACGCCCTTGTTCACCGGGTGGTCGCGATTGCCCTCGATATAGGCGACGCGTCCCGCCTTCAGGTGCACGTCGATGCCGCAGCGGCAGGCGCACATGTAGCAGGTGGTCTTGCGGATCTCGTCCGAGACCGTCGGCGACAGGTCCAGCTTTGGTTCAGGGTGCCCCATCCGCCCTCCCCGGCGCAGTGGTAACGGGTCAAGGTTTGGCCGCGTCCCGCGCCGGATGCAATGGCCCCCGCGGCGATCCCGGCGGATTGCAAGCGGGTGTAAACGCAAGTTGACACCTTGCGGGGCGGACCCGATAGTGCCGGTGCCTGACAGACCGGACACTTCGATGCCCAAGGACAGTCCCAGACCCGGCCTCACCGTGCCCGCCCTGACCGGCGCCGCGCGGCCCGGCCTGTGCACCGATTGCGGCGTCAGCCGGATGGGGGACGGGCGTGCCTGCGGACGCGCCTGCCAGTTCATCCAGCCCGACTACGAGACGGTGGAGGCCCGCGTGCATGGCCGCCCCGCCGATCCCGCGCTGGGGGAGGAGGCGTTCTTCGGCGTCGCGCAGACGATGATCCGCGCCCGCCTGACCCCGCCCGCGCCCGGCGCGCAATGGACCGGCATCACCACGGCGCTGGCGGCCTCGCTGCTGGAACGCGGGCTGGTCGACGCCGTCCTCGCCGTGCGGCCGCACCCCGAGGACAAGTGGCGCCCCGAGCCGGTGATCGTGACCGACCCCGCCGCGCTGGCCGAGTGTCGCGGCATGCGCATGGGCTACGCCCCCACGCTCGCCGCGCTGGAACCCGCCGCCGCCGCAGGCCACCGGCGCATCGCGGTGATCGGCATCCCCTGCCAGGTCTACGCGCTGCGCATGATCGAGGCGGAGCTGGGGTTCGCGCGGATCTACGTCATCGGCACGCCCTGTTCCGACAACACCACGACCGAGAATTTCCACCAGTTCCTCGCGTTGCTGGACGACCGCCCCGATACCATTTCCTACCTCGAGTTCCGCGCCGACTACCGGGTGGAGCTGCGCTACGACGATGGCCGCCCGACGAAGACGGTGCCGTTCCTGAAACTGCCGATCTCGAAACTGCCGGCCGATTTCTTTCCGATGACCTGCAAGACCTGCGTCGACTACACCAACCGGCTCGCCGACATCACCGTGGGCTACATGGGCGGCGACGGCGATCAATGGGTGATCGCGCGCAACGCCCGCGGCGCCGAGATGCTGGCGGCGATCGCGCCGGCGCTGGACCAGCGCCCGCTGACCGACAAGGGCAGCCGCGAGGGCGCGGTGAAGGGGTTTCTCGCCAACACCGAACGCGCGGCGGGCGGCCTGCCGCTGCGGTCGATGCCCGACTGGGCGCGGCCCATCGTGGCCTTCCTGCAACCCCGGATCGGGCCGCGCGGGCTGGAATTCGCCCGCGCCCGTGTGGAGATGAAGGCGATCGAGACGATCCTCCACCTCCGCCGCGCCCATCCCGCGCGGGTCAAGAACATGGTGCCGCCGCATGTCTGGCGCGTGGCCGCGCGCTACGGGCTGGTCCCCACTCAGGGCGAGACCCGCAACGACTGACCGCGAGACTGCAGGGCGACGCCGGGGTCGCCCTCCACCCCGTAGCCGCGGGATACGCGGCGGAGGACGCGCCGTCTTCGCTTGCGGTCATCGGCTCTCCAGCCTGTACCGCCTGCCCATCTTGCCATGTCAATGGTGAACAAACCCCTAAGGGCCCTCTTTGCTTCACAAATACCTCCGGGGGGAGTCGCCTGAAGGGCGACGGGGGGCAGCGCCCCCCTTCGCCCGCGTCAAGAGGCTCAGTGAACGACCACCAGCCCCTCGCGCACCAGCCGCCGCACCAGCACCAGCTTGCCGGCATCGTCCAGATCGCCCGGCAGGTCGCCGACGCGGAAGTCCCGGGTCGTCACCGCATGTTCCAGCGCCGACGCGGCGAAATCGGGCAGCTCGATCTCGGTGCCGTGGCAGACCAGCCGCACGGTGCCGTCCTCCTCCAGGTGGGTCAGATCGTGGATGAGATGCGGCCGCGCACCGACCTGGCTGTCGATGCTCAGACCCTTGAGCTTGGCCAGTTCGCCCATCTGCCCCTCGACCAGCGGCACGCGGCCGGTCAGGAACTCCTGCTTGAACCCGTCCATCAGCTTGCCCAGCGGCGTGGCCTTGGTCACCCGCGCCATCATCGCCTCGAACGCGCCCTGGTAGGCGGTGAAGTCATGGCCGGGGTTGGCATAGCCCGGCGGCAGCGCGCGGCGCAGGCCTGCGTCGCGATGCGCCACCACGTTCACCGCCTCCACCAGCAGATCGGCCCAGGTCCGGCACATCAGGCCGGTGGTGATGTGCAGCGACGGCTCGCCGGTCGCCACCGCGTCATGGGCCAGCCCGCGCGGCACATAGAGCATGTCGCCCGGCTGAAGCAGGAAGCGGTCGGTTTCCGCGCCGACCTGAACCTGCGCCGGGTCGAAGGCCTGCGAGGTCAGCGGCAGTTCCACCGGCGTGTCGTAGAGGCGCCATTCCTTGGTGCCGGCGATCTGCAGGACGATCACGTCGTGATCGTCGTAATGGGCTTTGAACCCCTGGCTTTCGGCCTGGGTCATGTAGATGTTGGTCTGCACGCGGCTGGAAAACACCGCCTCCAGCGCACGGCAGAACCGGGCAAGCTTCGGCAGGCGTTCGTGCAGCCCGGACAGGATCACCGTGGCACCATCGGCGAACAGCTGGTTCACGCGCACCGGGTCGATCACGCCCGTCTCGTAGGCGTAGTCGGCGGCGGTGATGTCGCCCGCCGACCGGGTCACGGTGATCTCGGGCACCGACAGGCCCATCGTGGTGACGACGCGGTCGATATCGTCGAAACTCAGAAGATCACCAAAATAGGCCGGGTCGTTGCGTGCGACGCGCAACGGCGCCTTTTCGAAATTCTCGGAAAAGAACGTGGCGGGCCGGACCGGCGCGATGGTCCAGTCGAAGCTGTAGTCCTGGGGTGTCATGGGGGCTCACGGAAATGATGAGTGATCGTACCGTGACAGTTTGAGCACGCCCAAGGGCAGTCGGCAATCCCCGCATGTGCAACGGAAAACCCTAGATTGACCCAGCGTCAAAGCTCTGCGCATGATTTTTCGGGGACACCCAGCAAGACAGCGGCGATCAGGAGAAACGTGCCATGTCCAGCCAAGACGACAATCCTGCCAAGGATGAACAGCCTGCCAAGACGCTCACCGACGGCGACATCAAGACCGAACACCAGTCAGGCCGCCGCAATTTCCTCGGCCTGATGGCCGTGGGCGGTGCCGCCGGTGCCGCAGCGGCGCTGACCGCCGGTCAGGCCGAGGCGCAGGTCACCGACAGCGACAACGGCCAGTGGACCGACCGTGGCGGCTGCGGCCGTGGCCGCGGCGGCTACTACACCGGCATCAGCGATGCCGACAACGGCTCCCGCGGGACGGATCGGGGCGGCTACGGGCGCGGTCGGCCCTACTGCTGATCCGCCGGCTGACCGGAAGGGTATGCGTGGCTGCCGTGCCGGCAGCCACGACTCCGTCGCGGCCCCCGGGCAGAGTGCGGCTCAGATCATCTTGATCACATCCTTGTCGATCGCCAGGACATAGCCCTTGCGGGCGATGTTCTTGATCAGAAGCTCGCTGACGATCTGGTTGCCCAGCGTATCGCGCAACCGCTTGATGCGGGTCGCGCCGGCCGCCTCGTCGGCGTCGGTTTCGTGCTTGCCCGACACCATCGCCTCGATCTGCGCGCCCGACAGCACCTCGTCGTCGAGCCGCGCCTCGGCCAGAACGGCCAGCGTTTCCATCGCCGCGTCGGTCAGCTTGAATTCCAGGTTGTTGATCAGGACCACCCGTTCCTCGCGGCTGAGGATCAGCGACGACACCTGGATGCCCTGCCGCTCGATCTGGCTCATCCGGCGGTTCAGCGTCACGATGGTGACGAGGAACATCAGGCAGGTCACCAGCAGCGCGGTCGAAAACACCATCAGCACGAAGATCACCGCGCGGTAGCTTTCGAGCACCTTGGAAAACGCCGTTCCGGTTTGCGCCATGACCTCGAGCACGCGGGTGGCATCGGGGTCGCGCACGTCGTTGAGGACGAACACCTCCTCCACCGCCGCGTTGAAGGCGTCTGCATCGGGCAGGTTCAGAAACAGCAGCACGGCCGAGGCCACGAGGACCGCGACCACCGCCAGAATGCCAAGCTGGACGACGCGGGTCGACGCGATCCGCGTGTCAGAAACGGAGGAAATAGTCTCCGGCATCAGCCCTCCTCGACGTGAGGCCGGACTCATCGAAGACCGACACCACCTGCAACAGTTCCCATCCGCCCTGCGCGATGCGGCTGGCGATCACGGGCGCTGCGGCCCCGACCGAGCAGGCGTTCGCCGGTACTTCGATCACACCGTAATGCAGTCTGAGAGGGTTATCCATCTTTGCGCGATAGTCGGCATAGCACGCGGCAAGGGCCGGGCTTGCGGTCAGTGCGGCAACAGCTGTGGCCGCGGCGAGGAACAGGGTGCGTGTCTGGGTCATGGTACATGCTCGATCGGTCGGGGTTGGCCCCTGTGCCGGGGCATCTGCAAGCGGTGTGCGGCAGGTTCGGGCGTCATGCAATGACACTGCGCGCACCGGGCCCGGTTATCCGATAACAGATCGCCGATATTGAGCGGCAGGGCCGGATCGGGCGCAGTGAGGTCATCGCGCCGCGAACCTGGCGCATCCCTCACGCAGATGAATGGAGTCCCTGCCATGTTTCGCACCCTTCGGTCCACCCTTCCCGCCGTGATCCTGAGCGCGGCACTTGCCCTCGGCGCGCTCGGCGCCAGCACCACCCAGGCCCGGGCCGACAGCCGCGACGCGGCGCGGGTGATCGGCGGCGTCATCGCGCTTTATGCGCTTGGGCGCGCGCTGGAAAACCGCGACAACGACCGCCGCCCGAGCCAGCACTACCACAACCCCAACCGGCCGCCTCAGTATCACGTCCCGCAGCATCGGCCGGTGCTGGTCGCGCCTGCCCAATGCTACCGCGAATTCCAGACCCGCCACGGCTATTTCCGCGGCTATGCCGGCGATTGCCTCCAGCGCAACGTCCACCACAGCCTGCCGCGGTCCTGCGCGCAGGAGTTCCGCACCAACCACGGCCCGCGCGTCTTCTACGGCAGCCACTGCATGGCGCAGAACGGCTGGGTCCATGAGGTGCGCCACCGTCACTGAACACGACGCATGATCGAGCAGGCAGCCGGTCGGGCGGTCCCAACGGGGCCGCCCGTTCTTGTGCCGGGGCAAGGGGCGTGGGATGACGGGCCATGACCCGCCCGATCCCCGATTTCACCCATGAAGCCGCGCTTGGCCTGCGGGTCGCGGGTGTGGACGAGGCCGGGCGCGGGCCGCTGGCCGGGCCGGTGGCCGCGGCGGCCGTGGTGCTGGACCCCGCCAACCTGCCCGACGGCCTGAACGATTCGAAGGTGCTGAGCGCGGCCCGCCGCGCCGCGCTGTTCGACCAGATCCATGCCCGCGCCGAGGTGTCGCTTGCCTGGGCCAGCGTCGAGGAGATCGACCGCCTGAACATCCGCGAGGCCAGCCACCTGGCGATGTGCCGCGCGGTCGAGGCGCTCAGCCCCCTTCCCGACGCCGCGCTGATCGACGGCAATGGCTTGCCCGAGGGGTTGGCGTGCCGGGGCGTGACGCTGGTGAAGGGCGATGCGCTCAGCCTGTCGGTCGCCGCGGCCTCGATCATCGCCAAGGTCGCGCGCGACCGTCTGATGGCGCGGCTGGCGGCGGACTGCCCCGGCTACGGCTGGGAGGTCAACGCAGGCTATCCTACGGCAGCGCACCGCGCCGCCCTACTACATCTGGGGATCACCCCCCACCATAGACGCTCGTTCCGCCCGGTGCACAACATCTTGCTATCCAGCGGGCCACAACACATTGATTCCAATAAATAAATTGACGCCGAATCGGTTTTCGGCGACTCTGCCCGCATTCCGCAAAGACCCGTCAGAGGCGCGGCAAAGAGGCAGAGATGACAACCAAGACGAAACCACAGGCGGCGCCCGCGCTGCCGCTCAACACGATTCTGGCCGGCGACTGCATCGAGGTGATGCGCGGGCTTCCCGCGGCGTCGGTCGACCTGATCTTTGCCGACCCGCCCTACAACCTGCAGCTCAAGGGCAGCCTGCACCGGCCCAACAACACGCTGGTCGATGCCTGCGACGACGAGTGGGACCAGTTCGCCAGCTTCGCCGTCTACGACGCCTTCACCAAGGCGTGGCTGGCCGAGGCCAAGCGGCTGCTCAAGCCCGATGGCGCGATCTGGGTGATCGGCAGCTACCACAACATCTTTCGCGTCGGCGCCGAGCTGCAGAACCAGGGCTACTGGATTCTCAACGACGTGGTCTGGCGCAAGGCCAATCCGATGCCGAATTTTCGCGGCATGCGCCTGACCAACGCGCATGAGACGATGATCTGGGCCACCAAAAGCGACGGCGCGAAATACACCTTCAACTACGAGGCGTTGAAGGCGCTGAACGAGGGCGTGCAGATGCGCTCGGACTGGGTGATCCCGATCTGCAACGGCGGCGAGCGGCTGAAGGACGAGAAGGGCGACAAGGCGCATCCGACGCAGAAGCCCGAGGCGCTGCTGCACCGCATCCTCGTGGGCACGACGCAGCCAGGCGACGTGGTGCTCGACCCGTTCTTCGGCACCGGCACGACCGGCGCGGTCGCCAAGATGCTCGGCCGCGACTTCATCGGCATCGAGCGGGACGAGGGGTATCGCAAGATCGCCGAGAAGCGTCTGGCCAATGTTCGCCGCCTCGACCGCGGCGCGCTCGAGGTGGCCACCTCGAAGCGGCAGGAGCCGCGGGTGCCCTTCGGCCAGCTCGTCGAACGCGGCATGCTGCGGCCGGGCGAGATGCTGACCAACGCGCGCGGCCAGATGGCCAAGGTGCGCGTCGACGGCACGCTGATCGCCGATGACGTGAAGGGCTCGATCCACCAGGTCGGCGCCCGGCTCGAGGGGGCGCCCTCGTGCAACGGCTGGACCTACTGGCACTTCCGCCGGGACGGTAAGACGGTGTCCATCGACGTGCTGCGCCAGCAGCTGCGGGCGGAGATGGACCGTTAACTTCGGTCGGTGCGCCTGAAGGCGGCACCCTACACCTCACCGTAGGGTGCCGCCTTCAGGCGCACCTGCCTTCCCACCATTTGCACGCGGAGCCGCTGCCCGCCGCAACCGGTCATTGATCGCCCGCCCGATCCCCCGGTCCGGTATCTCCGCCACCCGGATCACCGATGCCCCCCGCGCCGCGGCCAGCGCGTCGGCGGTGTGGAGGATGGCAAAGAGCCGCGCGGCGGCCTCGGTCAGGTCGCCGCTTGCTGACAGGTTCAGGTCACCGGGCACCGAGCCGAACCCGACCATGATCTCCCCCGACAGCGCCACCCCGCCAAGGACCAGGGCCGCGCGCGGGGCGTAGTGGCTCGCCAACTGCCCCGGCGCCTCCACCTTTGCCCCCGGTGTGGTGTCGAGCAGCAGCGGCCCGGTCAACGCCTCGATCGCCTCGCGCGGCACCCCGCCTTCCCGCAGCAGCCGCGTGGCCCCCGGCGCAGGGGCGAGGATGGTGGATTCGACGCCAACGGTACAAGGCCCGGTGTCGAGCACGGCAGCGACCTTTTCCCCCAGCCCAGCCAGCACATGCCCCGCCGTGGTGGCGCTGATCCGACCGGACGGGTTGGCCGAGGGCGCGGCGACGGGCCGCCCCACGGCCCGCAGGACCGCCTGCATCGCCGTGTGTGCGGGCACGCGGATCGCGACCGTGGGCAGTCCGGCGGTCACCAGCGGCGACAGGCCGTGGCCGGGCGCCAGCGGCAGCACCAGAGTGAGCGGGCCCGGCCAGAACGCACCGGCGAGCGCCCGCGCCTCCTCGGAGAAGACGGCGATCCGGTCGGCGGCGGCGAGGCCCGTCACATGCACGATCAGCGGGTTGAACGCGGGCCGCCCCTTGGCCGCGAAGATGGCGGCGACGGCTGCGTCGCTGGTGGCATCCGCGGCCAGCCCGTAGACCGTTTCCGTGGGCAGGGCGACCAGCCTGCCGCCTCGCAACAGGGCTGCGGCGCGGGCGTGGCCGGCCTCGGTGTCGGCTAGGATCTCGGGTGGGGCCATGGCTCTGACGTGACGTTTCGGTTGAACGGGGCGGCGGCGCGCCTAGCCTGCGGGCGACAGGGCCGAGGGGGTAGCGCGGATTGCGCCCCCGTGCAATCACAGGCCGCACCAGACCGGGAGATCCGTCCATGCCATACCGCGCCCCCGTTGCCGAGTTCGCGTTCCTGCTGGAGCATGTCGCAGGCTTCGACCGCGTCACCGCGACCGAGCGCCACGCCGAGGCGACGCCCGACACCGTGCGCGCGCTGCTGACCGAGGCTGGCCGGATCTGCGAGGAGGTGCTGGCGCCGCTGAACCGCGTCGGCGACACGCATCCGGCGCGGCTGGAGAACGGCGTGGTGCGCACGTCGCCCGGCTTCGGCGAAGCCTACCACGCGCTTGCCGGGGCCGGGATGACGGCGATCTCGGCCAACCCGGACCATGGCGGGCTGGGCCTGCCGCTGGCGGTGACGACCTGCGTGAACGACATGGCCGGCGCGGCCTGCCTTGCCTTGCAGCTGAACCCGCTGATGACCCAGGGCCAGATCGAGGCGCTGGAACATCACGCCAGCGACGAGATCAAGGCGCTGTACCTGCCCCGGCTGACGAGCGGCGCGTGGTGCAGCACGATGAACCTGACCGAGCCGCAGGCGGGATCGGACGTGGGCGCGCTGACCACGCGGGCCGAGCCGCAGGACGATGACACCTACAAGATCACCGGGCAGAAGATCTACATCACCTGGGGCGACAACGACTTCACCGAGAACGTCGTGCATCTGGTTCTGGCGCGCCTGCCCGATGCGCCCAAGGGGACGCGGGGCATCTCGCTCTTCCTGGTGCCCAAGCTCATCCCGGACGCGGAGGGCCAGCCGGGCGTGGCCAATGCGCTGAAGGTCGTCAGCCTGGAACACAAGCTGGGCCTGCACGGCTCGCCGACCTGCGTGATGCAGTACGACGGCGCGACCGGCTGGCTCATCGGTGCGGAGAATCGCGGCATGGCGGCGATGTTCACGATGATGAACAACGCCCGGCTTGGCGTGGCGGTGCATGGTGTGTCGATCGCCGATGCGGCGACGCAGGCGGCGGTGGCCTACGCCACCGACCGGCGGCAGGGCCAGCCGCTGGTGGAGGGCGGCACCGGCACGATCCTCGACCACGCCGATGTGCGCCGGATGTTGATGGAGATGAAGGCCGAGACCTTCGCCGCCCGCGCCATGGCCCTCGACCTTGCGGTGTCCATCGACCTTGGCCACACCGGCGACGCCGACCAGGCCGCCCGCGCCGCCGTGCTGACGCCGATCGCCAAGGCCTATGGCACCGAAATGGGGATCAAGGTCGCCAACATCGGCATCCAGGTGCATGGCGGCATGGGCTACATCGAGGAAACGGGCGTGGCGCAGTTCGCGCGCGACGTGCGGGTATCGGCGATCTACGAGGGCACCAACGGCATCCAGGCGATGGATCTCGTGGGGCGCAAGATGGCCGATGGCGGCGCGGCGATCCACGCGCTGATCGACGCGGTGGCGGCGGAGGCGGCACAGGACGAGGACGGCGCGAGCCTGGCCGCGATGGCGGGCACGCTGCGCGATGCGACCGCGACGATGCTGGCGATGGGGCAGAACGACCGTTTCGGCGGTGCCGTGCCCTACATGATGGGAGTCGCCCGGGTGCTGGGCGCGCTCTACCACCTGCGCGCGGCGCGGGCGGGCGACGCGGCGCGCAAGGCTCTGGCGCGGTTCTACATCGACCGGCTGCTGCCCGAGGCCCATGGCCTGTTCGCGCAGGCGGGGCAGGGGGCGGCGGGGCTCTACGACCTCTCGCCCGACGATCTGGCCGCATGATCCTGACCCCGGTGGAGGCCGCCCCGGCACCGGGCGAGGCCATCGAAGTGGCCGATGGCGTGCTTTGGCTGCGCATCCCGCTGCCGATGGTGCTTGACCATGTGAACGTCTACGCGCTGCGCGACGACGACGGTTGGACGCTGATCGACACCGGCCTCGACACCGGCAAGACCCGCGCGATCTGGCAGGCGGCGCTGGCCGGGCCGCTGGGCGGGCTGCCGGTGCGGCGGCTGATCGTGACGCATCATCATCCCGACCATGTGGGCCTTGCCGGCTGGTTCCAGGCGCAGGGCGCCGAGCTGTGGATGACCCGGACCGCCTGGCTGATGGCGCGGATGCTGACGCTGGACGAGCAGCCGCTGCCGACCGAGGAAACGCTGGCCTTCTGGCGCAGCGCCGGAATGGATGCGGCGATCTTCGAGGCGCGCAAGGCCGAACGCCCGTTCAACTTCGCCGACATCGTGCATCCGATGCCGCTGGGGTTCTCGCGGCTGGTCGAGGGTGCGACGATCCGGATCGGCGGCCGGACCTGGGACATCCGCTTCGGCCAGGGGCACGCCCCCGACCACGCGACGTTCTGGAGCCGCGACGACGATCTCGTCATCGGCGGCGACCAGTTGCTGGCCACGATTTCCCCCAATCTCGGCGTCTACGCGACGGAGCCCGGAGCCGACCCGGTGGGCGACTGGCTTGCCGCCTGCGCCGCGCTGCAGCCGCACGCCCGGCCCGACCACCTGGTGCTGCCGGGGCACAAGCTGCCGTTTACCGGCCTGCCGGACCGGCTGCGGCAGATGATCGCCAACCATCACGGCGCGCTCGACCGGCTGCGCGTGCATCTGGCGGCAGGCCCGAAATCCGCCGCCGAGTGTTTCCCGCCGTTGTTCAAGCGCCAGATCGACGTCGGCACCTACGGCCTTGCGCTGGTGGAGGCGGTGGCGCATCTGAACCACCTGCACGCCATCGGCGCGGTGCGCCGCGCGCGGCGGGCCGACGGCGCGTGGATCTACCGTCTCGGCGCGTGACACCGCCGCGCGGTCAGGGCTGACAGCCGGTGCGGAATGCGGTATGGCGCTCGCGACGCGAACACCCAGCCGAGACCGGAGGCGAAACGACATGGCCGACAACCAGCACAAGCAAGGCGACATGGACATCAGCGAGCAGGAAAAGACCTTTTCCGGCTTTATGCGCTGGGCGACGAACATCGCGATCGTGTGCATCGTGATCGTGCTCTTCCTCGCGATCTTCGCCAGATGATCGCCTTCTTGCGCGTCTGCGCCGCGCTGGTGCTTGCCGGTGCGCTCTCCGCGTGTGGCGCGGAAGAGGTCTGGGCCCCAGAAGAGGCCGTGCAGCGCGCGGCCTACACACCGGGCGGCACGCCGACCGTGACGCTGATGACGATGGTCAACAACCGCGATGGGTCGGGCGGGCATTCGGCCCTGATCATCGACGGGGCGCAGCGACTGGTCTTCGACCCGGCCGGCACCTGGCGGCACCCGATGATCCCCGAGCGCAACGACGTGCTCTACGGCATGGGCGAGCCGTTCCTGGGCTTCTACCTCGATTACCACGCGCGCGAGACCTACCACATCGTGTTGCACGAGATCGACGTGACGCCCGAGGTGGCCCGGTCGCTCTCGGCGGCGGTGCAAAGCTACGGCGCGGTGCCCAAGGCGCAGTGTTCCTTGTCGATCAGCCGCGTGCTGAGCCAGACACCCGGCTTCGAATCGATCGGCACAAGCTGGCTGCCGGTGCGCACGATGGCCCGCTTCGCCGCGCTGCCGGGTGTGCGCGAAAGCCGCGTCTACGATGACGACGCGGACGACAATCTGGAACTGCTGCAGGCCCAGGGCCGCGCGGCGCAGACCCGGGCCATTGCGGCCGAGATCGCGGCGGGCAACTGACCGCCCGACCGCGCCGACCTACCTGCACAAGACAAAACCCCCGGGCCATGGGCGCGGGGGTTTATTTCTTGCGATGGCTCACGAGCCGATCGGGACGCCTTCAGAGAAGCCCTTCGCGCTGCAATTTCTTGCGCGCCAGCTTGCGGGCGCGGCGGATGGCCTCGGCCTTCTCGCGCGCTTTTTTCTCGGAGGGTTTTTCGTAATGTTGCTTGAGCTTCATTTCACGGAAAACGCCTTCGCGCTGAAGTTTCTTCTTCAGAGCACGGAGCGCCTGATCGACATTGTTGTCGCGAACACTGACCTGCATTCTGGTGTCACCACCTTCCTAAGTTTGAGTTGCGTTTGAAAGCAGGAGGTGGCCGTATAGCAAAGGCCTCCTATCTTGTCTACCATGCGTGAAACCGCAGCTCATGGGGGGTCGACATGACCGAAACAGCTGACACACCCACCGATCCGAGGGCGCGCCTGATCGAGGCGGCCTTGATGCATGTGCCGTTCGACGGCTGGTCCGAAGCCAGCTTTCGCGCCGCCAGCGTCGACGCCGGGCTGACCGCCGACGAGGCGCGGGCGCTGTTCCCGCGCGGTGCGGTCGATCTGGCGCTGGCCTTCCACGCGCAGGGCGATGCCGCCATGACCGCCAGGCTGCGCGCGACCGACCTGACGGCGCTGCGCTACAGCGACCGGGTCGCCTTCGCAATCCGCACGCGGCTGGACGTAGTGGAGCACGACAAGGAGGCCGTGCGCCGGGGCGTGACCCTCTTCGCGCTGCCGATCTACGCCGCCGACGGGGCCAAGGCCCTGTGGCAGACTGCCGATGCGATCTGGACCGCGCTGGGCGACAGCTCCGACGATCTGAACTGGTACACCAAGCGCGTGACGCTGTCGGGGGTCTATTCCTCCACGGTGCTTTACTGGCTCGGCGACCAGTCGATGGACCACGCCGCCACCTGGGCCTTTCTCGACCGGCGGATCGACGACGTGATGCGCTTCGAGACCGCCAAGAAGAAGGTGCGGGAAAACCGGTTCCTGAAGCCGTTCCTCGCCGGCCCCGACTGGCTGGCCAGCAAGATCAGGGCGCCCAGTGCCGCCCCGTCGACATTGCCGGGCCGCTGGCGCGGGTGACGCGCGGCGCGGCGGCCCTGACCCCGTCGCCCCGCCGATACCGCAAATCTTGACGATGTGTGAATTCGCCTCTGCAACCCCTTGATTTCGTGTGGGCGGGATCTGTCCCACGCGTGGGACACCCTGCCGCTGCCGCCATCACCCCCCTTGCCCGGTCGTGCCCGACCGGTCATGCCTAGGCCCCGTACCGACAGGATGGAGGCCCCCATGCCCGACACCATGCGCGCGATCGAGATCACGGCCCCCGGCGGGCCCGAGGTTCTGCAACCCTGCACGCGCCCGGTGCCCGTGCCCGGTTCGGGCCAGATCCTGATCCGGGTCGATCATGCCGGCGTGAACCGCCCCGACGCCCTGCAGCGCGCGGGCAGCTACGCGCCGCCCCCCGGCGCCTCGGACCTGCCGGGGCTGGAGGCGGCCGGCGTGATCGCCGCCGTCGGCCCCGATGTCACCCGCTGGGTCGTGGGCGACGCGGTCTGCGCCCTCCTGCCCGGCGGCGGCTACGCCGAATACGCCCTCACCCATCAGGACCACGCCTTGCCGGTGCCCGACGGGCTGTCGATGGCGCAGGCGGCGGCGCTGTGCGAGACCTTCTTCACGGTGTGGTCCAACGTGTTCATGCGCGGCGGCCTGACGGGCGGCGAGCGGTTCCTCGTCCATGGCGGTTCCTCCGGCATCGGCACGACGGCGATCCAGCTCGCCCGCCAGTTCGGCGCGCGGGTCTTTGCCACCGCAGGCTCGCCCGAGAAATGCGCCGCCTGCGAAAGCCTCGGCGCGGAACGCGCGATCAACTACCGCGACGAGGATTTCGTCGAGATCCTGAAGGCCGAAGGCGGCGCCGACCTGATCCTCGACATGGTCGGCGGCTCCTACCTGCCCCGCAACGTGAAGGCGCTGGCCGATGACGGGCGGCTGGTGCAGATCGCCTTTCTCGAAGGTCCGAAGGTGGAGCTGAACTTCGCGCAGGTGATGATGCGCCGGCTGACGATCACCGGCTCCACCCTCCGCCCGCAGTCGGATGCCGCCAAGGCCGACATCGCCGCGCAACTGGCGCCGCATGTCTGGCCGCTCCTGTCCTCGGGCCGAATCGCGCCGGTGATGGACCAGGTCTTCGCCCTGGAGGATGCGGCCAAGGCCCACGCGCGGATGGAATCGAGCGCGCATATCGGGAAGATCGTGCTGAAGGTGTGAGGGCACGAAAAACTGCAGCTTTCCCGTTCATCGTGTCGCGCGCTACCGCTCCCCGAACATCCGCCACCCCGCGGCATAGCGCGTGACGCCCGTCACCGTGGCGGCGGCGGCGAAGGTGCAGGCCAGCACCGGGAAGGCCTCGGGGATCAGGCAGAACAGCGCGAAAATCACGATCGTCTCGAAGCCTTCGGTCAGGCCGCCAAGGTAGTAGATCCCCTTCATCGGAAAGATATGCGCCTGCAACCCGCGCTTGGCCGCCACCACCGCGAAGGCGAGGAAGGACGTGCCCGACAGCACGAAGCTGGTGATCAGCACCGCGCCCGCCACCGCATTCGCGGAAGGATCGGCCAGCACGAAGCCCAGCGGAAAGGCGGCGTAGAACACGAAGTCGAGCGCGATGTCGAGGAAGGCGCCCCGGTCGGTCGGCCCGGTGGCCCGCGCCACCGCCCCGTCGAGCCCGTCGGCCAGCCGGTTCAGCGCCAGCCCCAGCAGCGCCAGCCCGAATAGCCCGCAGGCCGCGGCCGCGGCCCCGGCCAGGCCGACCGCGCAGCCGGCGAGGGTCAGGTGGTCGGCCCGCACGCCGTGCGCCGCCAGCCACGCGCCGGGCGGGGCGAGCAGGCGGCGTTGCAGGGGCAGGAGGGCTGCGTCGATCATGGCCGAACATCCCTCCTGAAGATGATGCCGGTCAATCGCGCCGCGGTCACGGTCGCGTCACCCGGCAAGCCCGGCCACCAGCGCCGGCAGTCCGCCCAGATCGGGCAACTCGTGGAACCTTGCATGATCCTCGGGCGTCTCGGCATGTTCCAGCTCCCAGGTCAGGCCATGGGGGACGAACACGCCCCAGGCCCCGGCCTCGAGCGCCGGGCGCACGTCGGATTTCATCGAGTTGCCGACCATCATCGCGCGGTCAGGGCCGTCGCCGTGGCGGGCAAAGACGCGCTCGTAGGTGGCGCGGGACTTGTCGGACACGATCTCGACCGCGTCGAACATGTCGCCCAGGCCCGATTGCGCCAGCTTGCGCTCCTGGTCCAGCAGGTCGCCCTTGGTGATCAGAACCAGCCTATGGCTGGTCGCAAGATCGGCCACAACGTCGCCCGCATGGGGCAGCAGGTCGATCGGATGGGTCAGCATCTCCTGCCCGGCGGCAAGGATCTCGCCGATCACGGTGGCCGGCACGCGGCCGTCGGTGACCTCGATGGCGGTCTCGATCATCGACAGCATGAAGCCCTTGATGCCGAATCCGTACTGCCCGAGGTTGCGTTTCTCAGCCGCCAGAAGGCGGGCGGCCAGATGCGCGCGCTCGGCGTGATCGGCCAGAAGCTCGGCAAAGCGGTCCTGGGTGAGGCGAAAGAACGCCTCGTTCTGCCACAGCGTGTCGTCGGCATCGAAGCCGATGGTGGTGAGCGGCGCGGTCATTGCCTTTACCCCTCTTTTCTGAAAGGCCCTGTGTCTTATATACTCGGGGCATGCAAGAGACAGCCGGCAGACGCAGGCCGAGTGGAGACGCGATGCAGATCGAAGCCTGGCAGATGATGGCCGACAAGCCGAAGACCGACGGCGAATCCGACGTCATCACCAAGACCAAACCCAAGACGCAGCGCCCGCCGATGTACAAGGTGCTGCTGCTGAACGACGATTACACGCCGATGGAATTCGTCGTGCACGTTCTGGAACGGTTCTTCGGCGTGTCGCATTCGCAGGCGGTGGAAATCATGCTGACGGTTCACAAGAAGGGCGTTGCCGTGGTCGGCGTCTTCTCCTACGAGATCGCCGAAACCAAGGTGGCGCAGGTGATGGATTTCGCCCGCCGCAACCAGCACCCGCTGCAATGCACGATGGAGAAAGAGGACTGACCGGTCCTTTCCCAGCCTCATGACCCCCGACAGATGGACCCTCGCGATCGAGGCAGGTGAGTTGAGCCTGCCGGACGGCCCCGTGCTGGCCCTGCGCGCGCAGGGTGACGGGGATTACGCCGCGCTGGGGGCGGTGACCTGCGTGCAGGGATTCGCGCCCGATCACGACCGCCTTGCTGCGCGGGGCGTGAGCGTCATGCCGGACGCGCCCGAGGGGGAAACCTTTGCCGCGGCGCTGGTGCAGATCGTCAAGGCCAGGGCCGGCACGCTGGGCAGCATCGCCGAGGCGCTGCTGGCGCTGCGCCCCGGGGGCGTGCTGCTGGTCGATGGCCAGAAGGAGGAGGGAATCGAGGCGATCCTCAAGGTGCTGAAGGGCGTCTTTGCCATCGACGGGGTGCTGTCCAAGGCGCATGGCAAGCTGATCTGGCTGACCCGCCCCGCAAACCTGCCCGAGGCGGTGCTGGGCTGGATGCCCGAGCCTGTCGAGACCGAAGAGGGCTACATCACGGTGCCCGGCGGCTTTTCCGCCGACGGGCCGGATCGCGGGTCGGAGCTGCTGGTGGCGCTGGTGCCGGAGTTGAAAGGCCGCGTTGCCGATCTGGGTGCTGGGTGGGGATACATCGCGGGCGAGATCCTGTCGGAACAGGAAGGGATCGAGACGCTCGACCTGATCGAGGCCGACCATGGCATGCTCGAGGCGGCGGTGGCGAACGTGGACGATCCGCGGGCGCGGTTCCACTGGGCCGACGTGACCCGGTTCGAGCCCGAGGCGCAATACGACGCCATCGTGTCGAACCCGCCGTTCCACCACGGACGCCGCGCCGACCCGTCCCTGGGGCGGGCCTTCATCGCGGCGGCGGCCCGGATGCTCAGCCCGCGCGGGAAATTCTACATGGTGGCAAACCGCCATCTGCCGTATGAAGATGCTCTCAAGGCCGCCTTCGGAACCGGGCGGCTCTTGGGTGAGCTTGAAGGCTACAAGATCTACGAGGCGGCGAAGCCGAAACGGTAAGCGCCGGCAGCCAGGGACCAGATCCAGACATGTCACTTTCCATCCAGGGCAAGACCGCCATCGTGACCGGCGCCGCCAATGGCATCGGCTTGGCCATCGCCCGGCATTTCATCGACCGCGGCGCGAATGTCATGTTCGCGGACCGTGACAAGGCGCGGCTTGCCGACGAATGCGGCGACATCGAGGACGACAAGGGCCAGGTGCGCTACTTCGCCGGCGACCTGCGGGAGAAGCTGACGATCGAGAACCTGGTTTCGGCCACGGTCGATGCCTTCGACGGGATCGACATCCTGGTCAACGCCAGCCGGCAATTGCTGAAGACCGATCCGCTCGATCCCACCGACACCACGGTCGAGACGCTGCTGGACCAGAACATGTTCACCGCGCTGCGCCTCAGCCAGGCGGTGGCACGGCGGATGATCGCCGCCGCGGAGGACACGGGGCGCAGCGGCGATGGCGGCATCGGCGCGATCGTCAACGTCTCCTCCATCGCCGCGCGGCGCACACACCCCGACCTGATGGCCTATTCCATCGCCGCCGCCGCCCTCGACCAGGCCACCCGGTCGCTGGCGCTGGCGCTGGCGCCGCACAAGATCCGGGTCAATTCCGTCGCCTTCGGGTCGGTGATGTCGAACAGCCTGAAATCCGCGCTGTCGGAAACCGACGGTCTGCGCGAGGACATCCGGCACTGCACGCCGATGGGCCGCATCGCCTCGGCCCGCGAAGTCACCGGCGCGGTGGAATTTCTGGCCTCCGACGGTGCCGGCTTCATCACCGGCGAAGTGCTTACCATCGACGGCGGCCGCACGCTTCTGGACAGCGCGAGCATCGCGGCGCACTGAGGCGCGGAAGCGGCTGACCTCGCCGTCGGCCGAGCTTGCAGCGGTGTGCGCACAGCCGTGGCAAGGGCGGGCGTGGTACGGTCGGACTGTCCCGCATCGCACGCGCTCAGTCTTGTGGCAGTGTGTGCCCGCGCCCCGCCCGACCCGTCGCGCGTCCCTCCGCGCGGTGATCCCGCAAAGCCCGCCCAGGCAGCAAAATGGGCGCCCAAACGAAAAACCCCGGACCAGCCGGTCCGGGGTCACGCATCCCTCGGTCTATCCGCTCAGCGGCGGCGGCCGCGGCCGTCGTTTTCGTCGTCATCCTCGACGTCGTCGTCCGACTTGGCGGGCAGGTTGAACAGGCTTTCGGCGTCGTACTTGCGCTCGGGCTTGTCCTCTTCCTCGGTGTCCGTTCCGCCGAGCGAGAAGGTTTCCAGCCCCGAGATCGACGAGGGGATGCGCGCGTCGGTATCCATGCCGAGGCTCTGCTCGGTCGAGACCAGCTTCATCCGTTCGTCATCGGTCATCACGCCGCCTTCGCGGGCGCGTTTGGCATTCGCCTTCTGCACCGCGGCGTCAAGCTCGGACTGCTTGCACAGGCCAAGCGCCACCGGGTCGATCGGCTGGATGTTGGAGATGTTCCAATGCGTGCGCTCGCGGATGGTCTGGATCGTCGGCTTGGTGGTGCCCACCAGCTTGGAGATCTGGCCGTCGCTCAGTTCGGGGTGAAACTTGACCAGCCACAGGATCGAGGCGGGGCGGTCCTGACGCTTGCTGAGCGGCGTGTAGCGCGGGCCGCGGCGGGCTTCCTCGCCGACGGCGGCGGCGTTGAACTTGAGCTTCAGCACATGGCCCGGATCGGCCTCGGCCTTCGCGATCTCCTCCTCGGTCAGCTGGTTGTTCACCACCGGGTCGAAGCCCTTGACGCCGGTGGCCACGTCGCCGTCGGCGATGCCCTGAACCTCCAGTTCGTGCAGCCCGCAGAAATCGCCGATCTGCTTGAAGCTGAGCGTGGTGTTGTCCACCAGCCAGACGGCGGTGGCCTTGGCCATGATCGGTTTGTTCATCGTCATCCGTCCTTCAGATACGCTTCATCCCCTGCCGGTCCGGCCGGCGGCGGAGGGTGATCCGCCATTTCCTCGATTTCGGGGAAGTCGGGGGGTATATAGGCGCGCAAAGGGGCGGAGGGAAGAGAAAATGAAACGATGGCTGGCGGTGCTGATCTGGCTGGGCAGCGCCGCGCTGGCCGAGGGGGAGCGTGCGGGCGCGTTCGACTACTATGTGCTGTCGCTGAGCTGGACCCCGACATGGTGCGCGCTGGAGGGGGATGCGCGACAGTCGCCGCAATGCGAGCCGGGGCAGGGCCACGGCTTCACGCTGCACGGGCTCTGGCCGCAGTACGAGACCGGCTGGCCCAGTTTCTGCCCGACGCCCCAGCGCCCGGCCTCGCGCGCGGAGACGGGGGCGATGGTGGACATCATGGGCTCGTCCGGGCTGGCATGGCACCAGTGGCGCAAGCACGGGTCGTGTTCCGGCCTGTCGCCACGGGATTATTTCCGCCTGTCGCGCCTGGGCTACGAAGCGGTCACGCGACCCGATCTGTTGCGGCGCCTCGACCGCGAGGTGCGCCTGCCCGCCGCGGTGATCGAGGCGGCATTCCTGGAGGCGAACCCCGACCTGACGGGCGACATGGTGACGGTCACCTGCCGCGACGGGCGGGTGCAGGAAATCCGCATCTGCCTGACCCGCGACCTGGCGCCGCGCGCCTGCGCTGCCGATGTCGCGCGCGACTGCACCCTGCACGACGCGCTGTTCGCGCCGATGCGGTAGGCCGCGCGCCCCGTCACGCGGTGCGCGCGCGGGACGGTTCCTCGGGCTCCGGCGCCAGGTCCTTGCGCGAGATCATCGCGTAGAAGGCGGGCACGACGAACAGCGTGAACAGCGTGCCGATGGTGATGCCGCTGAAGATCACGAGGCCCATGGAAAACCGCGCCGCCGCCCCGGCGCCATCGGCGGTCATCAGCGGCACCACGCCCAGCGCCGTCGCCGCCGTGGTCATCAGGATCGGGCGCAGGCGCTGGCGCGCCGAGGCGACGATCCCCTCCGCCCGGCTGAGCCCCTTTTCGCGGCGCAGCTGGTTGGCGAATTCCACCAGCAGGATGCCGTGCTTGGTGATCAGGCCGATCAGCGTGATCAGGCCCACCTGCGTGTAGATGTTGAGCGTCGCGAGGCCGAGGTTGAGGAAGATCACCACCCCGAAGATCGACAGCGGCACCGACATCAGGATGATCAGCGGATCGCGGAAGCTTTCGAACTGCGCTGCCAGCACGAGGTAGATCACCACCAGCGCCAGCGCGAAGGCCACGACGATGGTGTTGCCCTCGGTCTGTTCCAGCCGCGACTGGCCGGAATAGTCGACGAAGAACCCGGCCGGCAGAATCGGGGCGGCGATGTCCTGAATGACGGCAAGACCGTCGCCCGACGAGACGCCCGGCAGCGGCAGCGCGGTGATGGTCGCCGAATTGAGCTGGTTGAACTGCTCGATTGTGGCGGGCGCGGCCCGCGTCTCGACGTCGATCACCGCCGACAGCGGCACCATGTCGCCGGTGGTGGCGCGGGCATGGATTTCGCCCAGCCGCTCGGGGTTGTCGCGGAATTCCTGCGGGACCTGCAAGATCACGTCATAGCTGTTGTTGTCGCGGTCGAACTGCGAGATCGGGCCGCTGCCCACCAGCAGGGCGAGCGTCGTGCCGATCTCGCGCGCGGGCAGGTTCAGCGCCGCGGCACGGTCGCGGTCGATGTTCACGACAAGCTGGGTGGTGTCGAAGTTGAGCGAATTCTGCACGACGATGAACCGGCCCGAGGCCTCCGCCTCCTGCCGGATCTGCTCGGCCACCTCGTAGACCTGCGCGGGGTCGCCGGTGGATTGCACCACGAAAGAGATCGGCAGGCCGCCGCCCGCACCGGGCAGCGAGGGCGGCGCGAAGACGAAGGCCTGCACGCCCGCGATCGGGGCGAGGCGCGCCTGCAGGTCGGCCTGGATCTCGGCCTGGCTCCGGTCGCGGTCGGCCCAGTCGTCGAAGGCCCAGAGCATGATCGCGGTGTTGCCCTGACCGCCGAAGCCGGTGATCGAGAAATTCGCCGACAGCTCGGGCAGATCTTCGGTGCGCGCGCGCATCTGGTCGATGTAGCGCTGGGTGTAGTCGGCGGTGGCGTAGCTGGGCGCGTTCACGAAGGAAAACAGCGCGCCGGAATCCTCCTCCGGGGCCAGTTCGGTCGAGGTCTTGGTGAACAGGTAGCCGGTCACGCCCATCAGCACGATCACCACCAGCGCCGTCACCGGCAGGAAGTCGAGCGAGGACGACAGCCGTCGCTCGTACCAGCCCTCGAACCGGGTGAAGCCGCTGTTGAGCCGCTTCTGGAACCGGTTCTCGCCACCCTTCTTCAACAGCCGCGCCGCCATCATCGGCGAGATCGTCAGCGCCACCACGCCCGACAGGAACACCGCCCCCGCCAGCGTCACGGCGAACTCGCGGAACAAGGCGCCTGTCAGGCCGCCGGTGAAGACCAGCGGCAGGAACACCGCGATCAGCGTCAGCATCATCGCGATGATCGCGGTCGACAGTTCGCGCATGGAGGTGAAGGCCGCCTGCATCGGGCTTTGCCCGTCGTCGATGTGGCGCTGGACGTTTTCGACCACGATGATCGCGTCGTCCACCACCAGGCCGATGGCCAGCACCATCGCCAGCAACGTCAGCAGGTTGATGGAATACCCCGCCAGGAACAGGATGAAGAGCACGCCCACCAGCGACAGCGGGATCGCGACCAGCGGCATGAGCACCGACCGGATCGAGCCGAGGAACAGCAAGATGATCAGCGCCACGATCAGCGTCGCCTCGATGATCGTGCGCAGCACCTCGTCGATCGAGGCCTCGATCTGTTCGGTGGCGTCGTAGAGCATCGTCACCGTCATGCCTTCGGGAAGGCTTTCCTGGATCGCGGGCAGTTCCGCCAGGATGTTGGCCGAGGTGTCGAGCGGGTTTGCCGTGGGCGTCGGAAAGATGCCGATGAAGGTACCGGGCTCGCCGTTGAAGTTCACGATGGTGTCGGTGCTTTCCGCCGCCAACTCGATCCGCGCGACGTCGTGCAGGCGCACCACCTCGTCGCCGCTGCCCGAGATCGGCAGCTGCCCGAAGGCCTCGGGCGTCTGCAGCGTCGAGTCCATCGTGATGGCGTAGCTCACCAGCTCGTTGCGGGTGCTGCCCGGCGCGGCGAGGAAGTTCGCGCCGTTGATCGCGTTGGAAACATCGGATGCGGTCAACCCTTGGCCCGCCAGCCGCACCGGGTCGATCCAGACCCGCATCGCGTAGCTGGCCGCGCCCAGGACCTCTGCCTCGGCCACGCCGTCGATGGTCGACATGCGCGGCACCATCACCCGCTCGATGTATTCGGTGATCTGTTCGGGCGTCATCGAGGGATTCTGCACACCGAGATACATGGTGGCGAAGGTCTGGCCGGTGCCCTTGACGATGACCGGATCATCGACATCCTGCGGCAGTTGCGACCGCACCTGCTGCACCTTCGACATCACCTCGGTCAGGGCGGTGTCGGGGTCTTCGCCCAGCCGCATCTGCACCGTCACCACCGAGGCCGAGGGGCGCGATTGCGTGGTGACGTAGTCGACGCCTTCCGCCGTGGCGACCGCCGCCGCGATGGGCGAGGTGACGAACCCCTGGATCAGGTCGGCCGAGGCGCCGGGATAGACCGTGGTCACGGTGATCACGGTCTCGTCGACCTCGGGGTATTGCCGGGTCTGGAGGCTGAACAGCCCCTGAAGCCCCAGAAGGATGATCAGCAGGCCCAGCACGGTCGAGGCGACGGGCCGCTTGATGAAGACGTCGGACAGGCTCATGGCGCGACCTCTCCGGCGGCGCGGCCGTTCTCGTCCGGTGCCTCCTCGTCCGGTGCGTCATCGGTCGTCGCGGGCTCCTCGCCGGCGGGGGCGCCGTCATCCTCCCCGTCCTCCAGGACAACCGGGGCGTTGTTCGACAGCCGGTTCTGGCCGGTCGTCACGATCCTGTCGCCCGGCGCCACCCCCTCCCGGATCTCGATCCTGTCGCCCGACCTCCGCCCGGTCTCGACGAAGACCTGCTGCACGGCCAGCGCCTCGGGGTCATCCTCGCGCGGGCGGACCACATAGACGAAATCGCCGTAGAGGCTGCTGATGACCGCCGTCTGCGGCAGCGCGATCACCCCATCCTCCTGCGGCAGGTCGAGGCGCAGGCGCACGAACTGGCCCGGCGTCAGGGCACCGTCGGCCCGCTCCACCGTCCCGCGCACCGCGACGAGGCGGCTGGACGGATCTACGCGCGGGTCGATGCCGCTGATCCGTCCTTCGAAGGATTGCTGGCCGCCATCGCTTTGCAGGTGCAGGGTCTGACCGATGAACAGGTCCGGCAGGCTCTGTTCCGACAGGCTGAAATCGACGCGCATGGTGCTCAGGTCCTGCAGCGTGGCGATGATGGTGCCGGGCTGCACATACTGGCCCAGATCGACCCGCAGGAGGCCGATGGTGCCGGCGAAGGGCGCGTTCACCTCGCGCTGCTCCACAACGGCCTCGGCGCGGGCCACCTGCGCCTGTGCGGCGCTGAAGGCCGCCTGCGTGGTGTCGAGCGTGGCGCTGGTCGTCACGCCGCGGCTTTGCAGTTCCCGCTGCCGCGCCAGGTTCGTGCGCTCCAGCTCCAGCTGGGTGCGCGCGGCCTCCAGATCGGCGCGCTGCACCACATCGTCGAGGCGGATCAGCAACTGCCCGGCGTCCACCTCGGTGTTCGGCTCGAACAGGATCTCGCGCAGGATGCCGGGCGATTCGACGGTGAGGTCGACACCCTGGTTGGCGTTGACCGTGCCGATGGCATTCAGGACCGGCTGCCAGGTCACCGGCTGCGCCTCGACCGTTTCGACCGGCAGGGGCTGCACGGGCATGTCCGCGAAGATCTGTTCGATCATCTGGTCGCGGAACAGATTGAAGCCGACCAGGCCGCCCCCGACCAGACCCAGAAGCAGAACCGCGATGACGAGACGTTTGACCATGGTGCCAGACCTGTGTTGGGCCCGGCGCGTCACATGCGCGGGATGGGCCGATATGGGATGCGCCGCACGCGTGGAGCGGGACGTAAGCACGCCGGCCGCCCTCGGAAAGGGGCGGCGGCGCAGCTTGATCTTCGCGGTGGGGCGCTATACCGTCCGGACGGTTAAGTCAACGCATGTGCCCATCCAAGCCAGCGGGAGTTTCCCCCATCGCAAGCCCCAGACCAGACCCGAGCCAGCGGGGCACGACCCGCGCCCGCATCCTTGACGCCGCGCGCACGCTGGCGCGCGACACCGGAACCGTGCACCTGTCGCTCGACGCCGTGGCGGCAGAGGCGGGTGTGTCCAAGGGCGGGCTCCTGTACCATTTCCCGTCCAAGACCCGGCTCTTGGAAGCCCTGGTCGAGGATTATGTCGCCCGTTACGATCAGGCGATCAGCATCGAGGAACGGACCGGACAGCGCGATGCCGCGATCCGCGCGTATATCGCGCAGTTCCGGGCCGAGCGCGATTGCGGCACCCCGGCGTCTTCCGGGCTGCTCGCCGCCCTGGCCGAAGATCCGCAAATGCTCGACCCGGTGCGCCGCCACGAGAGCGACTTCCTGACCCGCATCCGCGGCAATGCCTCCGACCCGCATCTGGCGACGCTGGCGTTTCTTGCCCTTCACGGCCTGCGGGCGATGGACCTGCTGAACATCAGGGTTCTCGACCGGGCCGCGCAGGACGCGGTGCTGGACGGGCTGCTGGATCGCCTGCAGGGCTAGAGGCCGCACCGGCAGCGGCCGCCTTGCGCCGGAGGCGGGGCTTGCGTATATGCCCAGAAACCGAGACCCGGAGACGATGCATGGCCAACCCGTTCCAGTTCCTCCAGCAGACCCGCAGCGAGATCGCCAAGGTGGTCTGGCCCGGCCGTCGCGAGGTGCTGACGACCACGGCGATGGTGTTCGCGCTCGCAGTGGTTTTCGCGATCTTCTTCTTCTTCGTCGATTTCGTGATCCGGCAGGGGCTGGAAATGATCCTCACCGTCTTCGGGTAAGCGCCCTCCGCCCCTTGATTTTCCGGGGGCAGGGCGGTAAGCGGCTGCTCAATCCCCCGAAATGATGGCGTGCATCGAGTCGTGATGCACGCTGTTTGTTTTTCGGGGAGCCTGCGCAAGGCATTGGCGACAAACGAAAAGCACCGTCCGATGGGCGGCCGGGCAAGGAACGGGATCACGATGGCGAAACGGTGGTATTCGGTCAGCGTCCTTTCGAATTTCGAAAAGCGCATCGCCGAACAGATCAGGACGGCCGTGGCTGAGAAAGGTCTCGAGGACGAGATCGAAGAGGTTCTGGTCCCCGAGGAGGAGGTTCTCGAGATCCGCCGCGGCAAGAAGGTCACGGTGCCGCGCCGGTTCATGCCGGGCTATGTCCTGGTGCGGATGGAGATGACCGACCGCGCCTATCACGCGATCAACTCCATCGCGCGGGTCACCGGTTTTCTCGGCCCGCAAGGCCGCCCGATGCCGATGCGCGACGAGGAGGTGAACTCGATCCTGAACCGCGTCGAGGAAGGCGAGGCCTCGCCGCGTTCGACGATCACCTTCGAGATCGGCGAGAAGGTCAAGGTCAACGAAGGCCCGTTCGAGGATTTCGACGGCATGGTCGAGGAAGTCGACGAGGACAACCAGCGCCTCAAGGTCACGGTCTCGATCTTCGGCCGCGCCACGCCGGTGGAGCTGGAATTCACTCAGGTGTCCAAGCAGGGCTGAGATTTCGATTGAGGTTCGGCCCGTTTCGCCGTATGCGGCGGGCCTTGGCGGATGGGGGCGACCCCGCCCGCCGCAATCCGTGGGAGGCGCGCGTCACGCGTGGCGCAGACCTGACCACGGCCACAAAGGCCCCGGACGCGTCCGCGGGCTGTTGGTAGAAAAGGAGAGGCCGAGATGGCCAAGAAGCTTGCTGGCAAGATGAAGCTGCAGATCAAGGCGGGGCAAGCCAACCCGTCGCCGCCCGTTGGCCCCGCCCTGGGTCAGCGCGGCATCAACATCATGGAATTCTGCAAGGCGTTCAACGCCAAGACCGCAGACCTGGAACCGGGCGCGCCGTGCCCGACCGTGATCACCTACTACTCGGACAAGTCCTTCTCGATGGAGATCAAGACGCCGCCGGCGTCGTATTTCCTCAAGAAGGCCGCCGGCCTCAAGCCGCAGGGCAAGCGCAACCGCCCGCGCGGTGGCGACAAGCCCGGTCGCGAGACCATCGCGACGATCACGCCGGCCCAGCTGCGCGAGATCGCGACCGCCAAGATGGCCGATCTCAGCGCGAACGACGTTGAAGCGGCAATGAAGATCGTCCTCGGCTCTGCGAAGTCGATGGGCATCGAGGTGAAAGGGTAAGCCATGGGGAAGATTGCAAAACGCCTGCAAGGCGCCCGCGCCGCATTCGACGGCAAGACCGACATCGCCCTTGAAGAGGCGGTGACGCTGATCAAGGCGCATGCGTCGGCCAAGTTCGACGAGACCGTCGAGATCGCGATGAACCTTGGCGTCGATCCGCGCCACGCCGACCAGATGGTCCGTGGCACGGTGAACCTGCCCAACGGCACCGGCAAGACGGTGCGCGTGGCGGTCTTCGCCCGCGGCGACAAGGCCGACGAGGCCACCGCTGCCGGGGCCGACATCGTCGGTGCCGAAGACCTGATGGAATCGATCCAGGGCGGCAAGATCGACTTCGACCGCTGCATTGCGACGCCGGACATGATGCCGATCGTGGGCCGCCTGGGCAAGATCCTCGGCCCGCGCAACCTGATGCCGAACCCCAAGATCGGAACGGTGACGATGGATGTGGCCGAGGCCGTGACCGCGGCCAAGGGCGGCCAGGTCCAGTTCAAGGTAGAGAAGGCCGGCGTCATCCACGCCGGCGTCGGCAAGATCAGCTTCGATGAGGCCAAGCTGGTCGAGAACATCCGCGCCTTCGTCGCCGCCGTCAGCCGCGCCAAGCCCGCCGGCTCCAAGGGAACGTATCTGCAGCGCATCTCGCTCAGCTCGACCATGGGCCCGGGCGTGAGCGTCAGCCTGGAAAGTGCGACCAGCACAAGCTGACCCTCAGCTTTGCCACAAGGATCAGCAAGGGCGCGCCATCACGGTGCGCCCTTTGCCGTTCATGGCCTGCACGGTGCGCGGTACGGCACGACCCCGTGCGCGAAATCTCCATCGTATTGCCGCCATTTGGACCAGCCGAGGGCGCAGTCGCCGCGCATACCGGACAGAGCGCGCGCTCCGCCGGGCCGACTCAGCCGCCATGCAGGGCGTCCCGGCTCGATGATCCGCCCCGTGGCCCGAGAAGGTTTTCAAGGTTTTCATGCCCACGACATTCAACGTCATCCATCTCGGTGTTCTGCCCGACATGGACACAACCGAAGGGAACACCACCGCCGAGCAGGCCGAGGCTCTGGTCGGGCTGACGATCGGCGGTTTCGGCGATGCGCTGGCCGGCCGCATCCAAACCCTGTCGCCCGAATGGCTGGGTTTCAACGGCGTCTACGACCAGAACCACCTGAAGCTGACGAACCTGTTTCAGCCCAACAGTTTCTCGATCGACGGGGGCGCCCCACAGGGGTTCGATGGCCTGGCCGAGTATGTCGCCACGATCACCTATCTCGACGGAACGACCGCGGAGATCACCGCGGTCGTCTTTCAGGATTTCAACGGCAACGCCTATCTCGCGCCGGAACTGGGCTTCAACGACGACCAGGCGGCGCTGGAGGCCGGGCCGCTGCTGTCCATCACCTTCGAGCGCCTCACCGAGGGTGGCGATGTCTCCAACGGGCTGGAAAGCAACCGCCAGAGTTTCGATTTCGTTCCCTGCTTCGTCGCGGGCACGCGCCTTGCGACCCCCGAGGGTTGGCGGCCGATCGAGACCCTGTCGGTCGGCGAACTGGTGATGACGCAAGATCACGGGCTGGAGCCGATCCGCTGGATCGGGCAGACGACCTGCACGGCCGAAGGGGCGCTGGCGCCCATCCGCATCCGGGCGGGCGCGCTGGGGCAGGGCCTACCGGTGCGCGACCTTCTGGTCTCGCCGCAGCACCGGATGCTGCTGCGCTCGCGGATCGCCGAGCGGATGACCGGCGCGCGCGAGGTTCTGGTGCCGGCCAAGAAGCTGCTGGATCTGCCGGGCATCGACGTGGCCGACGACCTGCAGACCGTGACCTATCTGCACATGATGTTCGACGAGCACGAGATCATCTTTGCCGAAGGCGCCCTGACCGAATCGCTGCTGCCCGGGCCGCAGGCGATGGCAGCGCTGGGCGCCGAAGCCGAGGCCGAGTTGCGGGCCCTGTTCCCCGACCTCACGGCGCGCGGTGCGGTGTCCGCCCGCCCGATCCCTCAAGGCGGGTTGCAGCGCCGTCTCGTGATGCGGCATCTGGCGAACCGCAAGCCGGTGGTGCGCGGGTAGGCGCCGCCCGCCGGCAGAAAAGGCCACGCCGGCCCTTGGCAAATCGGGCGCAAGAATCTATTGACCGCAGATGCAACGGAGCGCGCGATTCGTCACGCGCTCTTTTGCGTTTCGTCCGAGACGGTGGGTCGGGCCCGACAGGGGCCAGTAAATCCTGCCTGAGACGGGATCAGACCTATCAGCCAAGGGCTCGACCGTTCGAGCGCGAGGCGGTCGTGGTTCCGTACTGTGACGGACCAAAACCGCCGGAGCGATCCGGTACCACTGAGCCGGGGAGAAATCCCCAAACTGGAGTAAACCTGTGGATAGAGCCCAGAAAGAGAAAGTGGTCGAGGAACTCGGCCAGATCTTCGAAAGCTCTGGCGTCGTGGTGGTAGCACACTACCAGGGCCTCACGGTTGCCGAGATGCAAGACCTGCGCGCCCGCGTTCGCGGCGCAGGCGGGGCCGTGCGTGTCGCCAAGAACAAGCTCGCCAAGATCGCCCTAGAAGGCACCGATGTCTCCGGCATCGCGGACCTTCTCACGGGGATGACGGTTCTCGCCTATTCCGAAGACCCGGTCGCTGCCGCCAAGGCCGCGGACGAGTACGCCAAGGCCAATGACAAGTACGTCATTCTTGGTGGCGCGATGGGTGGAACCATTCTGACTGCCGACGGTGTGAAGGCCGTTGCAAAGATGCCGTCCCGCGAGGAGCTTATCGCCTCCATCGTCAGCTGCATCGGCGCACCTGCCAGCAACATCGCCGGGGCCATTGGCGCACCTGCTTCGAACATCGCTTCCATCCTTTCGACCATCGAAGAGAAGGCGGCGTAAGCACCCGATCGAGACCCGCCACTTGTGGCGTTGGACCCCATACCTACATACGGAATGTGAAAAATGGCTGATCTGAAAAAACTCGCAGAAGAGATCGTCGGTCTGACCCTCCTGGAAGCCCAGGAACTGAAGACCATCCTCAAGGACGAATATGGCATCGAGCCCGCCGCCGGTGGCGCGGTCATGATGGCCGGTCCCGCCGGTGAGGCAGCTGCCGCCGAAGAGGAAAAGACCGAATTCGACGTCGTCCTGAAAAACGCCGGCGCACAGAAGATCAACGTGATCAAGGAAGTGCGCGCGATCACCGGTCTTGGGCTGAAGGAAGCCAAGGACCTGGTCGAAGCCGGTGGCAAGATCAAGGAAGGCATCGCCAAGGCGGAAGCCGAAGAGATCAAGGGCAAGCTGGAAGCAGCCGGCGCCGAGGTCGAACTGGCCTGAGCCTGTTCCATATCCCCCCGGTCCATGCGGCCGGGCGGGACCTGAAAGCGGCTGGGCCCGGAGCGATTCCGGGTCCAGCCATCCGCGTCTCAGAAAGCACCTCCGCGCTACGGGGTGTTTTTTAAGGCGGTGGCAAGAGGATCGGGATTTGCCGGTGGGACGGCAAACAGATTGATCCGTCACGTCCTGTTTCATGGTGCGGCTCCGTCGAGACCCCGGCGGCGAGAGCGGCACAGCGAAACACATCGAAAGGTGCGCGAGAGCATGGCTCAGACCTACGCAGGCCACAAACGTATCCGCAAATTCTACGGCAAGATCCGCGAAGTGCTGGAGATGCCGAACCTCATCGAGGTGCAGAAATCCTCCTACGACCTGTTCCTGAAATCCGGCGACGGCGCCACTCCCACCGATGGCGACGGCATCATGGGCGTCTTCCAGTCGGTGTTCCCGATCAAGGATTTCAACGAGACCGCCGTTCTTGAGTTCGTGAAATACGAGCTCGAACAGCCGAAATTCGACGTGGAAGAGTGCCAGCAGCGCGACCTGACCTATGCCGCGCCGCTCAAGGTCACCCTGCGCCTGATCGTGTTCGATGTCGACGAGGATACCGGCGCCAAGTCGGTCAAGGACATCAAGGAACAAGACGTGTTCATGGGCGACATGCCCCTGATGACGCCGAACGGAACGTTCATCGTGAACGGCACCGAGCGCGTGATCGTGTCCCAGATGCACCGTAGCCCGGGCGTGTTCTTCGACCACGACAAGGGCAAGACCCATTCCTCGGGCCGCCTCCTGTTCGCCTGCCGCATCATTCCCTATCGCGGCTCGTGGCTCGATTTCGAGTTCGACGCCAAGGACATCGTGTTCGCGCGCATCGACCGTCGCCGCAAGCTGCCGGTCACCACGCTGCTCTACGCGCTGGGGCTGGACCAGGAAGGCATCATGGATGCCTACTACAACACCGTCTCGTTCAAGCTGGAAAAGAACCGTGGCTGGGTCACGCGCTTCTTCCCCGAACGCGTGCGCGGCACGCGCCCGACCTTCGACCTGGTCGATGCCGCCACCGGCGAGGTGATCGCCAAGGCGGGTGACAAGGTGACGCCGCGGACGGTGAAGAAGCTGATCGACGAAGGCGCGGTCAAGCATCTGCTGATGCCGTTCGACCAGATCGTCGGCCGCTACGTCGCCAAGGACATCATCAACGAGGAAACCGGCGCGATCTACGTCGAGGCCGGTGACGAGCTGACCTGGGAAATCGGCAAGGACGGCGAAGTGTCCGGCGGCACCCTGAAGGAGCTGATGGATGCCGGCATCACCGAGATCCCGGTGCTCGACATCGACAACATCACCGTCGGCCCGTACATCCGCAACACCATGGCGGTCGACAAGAACCTGAACCGCGACGGCGCCCTGATGGATATCTACCGGGTCATGCGCCCGGGCGAGCCGCCGACCGTGGAGGCGGCATCGTCGCTGTTCAACCAGCTGTTCTTCGACAGCGAGCGCTACGACCTCTCGGCCGTGGGCCGGGTCAAGATGAACATGCGCCTGGCGCTCGACGCCGAAGACACGCAGCGCACGCTGCGCAAGGAAGACATCATCGCCTGCATCAAGGCGCTGGTGGAACTGCGCGACGGCAAGGGCGACATCGACGATATCGACCACCTCGGCAACCGCCGCGTGCGGTCGGTCGGCGAGCTGATGGAGAACCAGTATCGCGTCGGCCTGCTGCGGATGGAGCGTGCGATCAAGGAACGCATGTCGTCGGTCGAGATCGACACGGTGATGCCGCAGGACCTGATCAACGCCAAGCCCGCGGCGGCTTCGGTGCGCGAATTCTTCGGCTCCTCGCAGCTGTCGCAGTTCATGGACCAGACCAACCCGCTGTCCGAAGTGACGCACAAGCGGCGCCTGTCGGCGCTCGGGCCGGGCGGCCTGACCCGCGAGCGGGCGGGCTTCGAGGTGCGCGACGTGCACCCGACCCACTACGG
>Ga0008835_100087_pt1 | contig 120296 bp, 106 predicted proteins | sample HotLakConsoUCCRE_FD_62215 | JGI IMG/M metagenome (GOLD analysis project Ga0008835, IMG submission 62215) | Hypersaline microbial mat communities from Hot Lake, Washington, USA - Hot Lake Consortium UCC-RE (Hybrid Assembly) ... | reverse complement strand
GCCCACAACGGCTGCCGTCCGCCCAAGCGCCGCCGCGTCTGAGGCAACCCGATTTACCCCGGCGGGCTGCGCGATCCCTTGCGCGGCCCGCTGACGTCATTTTGATCCTCGAGCGTGCCGAGGCTGGATCGCCAAGGCACAAGAATGGAGGCGACGCATGATCCACAAGAATTGGCAGGAACTCATCAAGCCGGGCCAGCTGGTTGTCCAGCCCGGCACCGACCCTGCGAAAAAGGCCACCGTGGTGGCGGAACCGCTGGAGCGGGGCTTCGGCCTGACGCTTGGCAACGCGCTGCGCCGGGTTCTGATGAGCTCGCTGCAGGGTGCGGCCATCACCTCGGTCCAGATCGACGGCGTGCTGCACGAGTTTTCCAGCGTCGCGGGCGTTCGCGAGGATGTCACCGACATCGTCCTGAACCTCAAGGGCGTCGCCATCCGCATGGAAACCGACGGCCCCAAGCGTCTGTCGGTGTCCGCCAAGGGCCCCAAGGTCGTGACCGCCGGCGACATCTCGGAATCGGCGGGGATCGAGATCCTCAACAAGGATCACGTCGTCTGTCACCTCGACGATGGGGCAGACCTGTACATGGAACTGACGGTCAACACCGGCAAGGGCTATGTCTCGGCCGACAAGAACCGCCCCGAGGATGCGCCCATCGGCCTGATGCCGATCGACGCGATCTATTCGCCGGTCAAGAAGGTGTCCTACGAGGTGCAACCGACCCGCGAGGGGCAGGTGCTCGACTACGACAAGCTGACGCTGAAGCTGGAAACCGATGGCTCGATCACGCCCGATGACGCGGTGGCCTACGCCGCCCGCATCCTGCAGGACCAGCTGTCGATCTTCGTGAACTTCGACGAGCCCGAGGCCGCCGGCCGCGCGGATGACGACGACGATCTCGAGTTCAACCCGCTTCTGCTCAAGAAGGTGGACGAGCTGGAGCTTTCGGTGCGCTCGGCCAACTGCCTGAAGAACGACAACATCGTCTACATCGGCGACCTGATCCAGAAGACGGAGGCGGAGATGCTCCGCACCCCGAACTTCGGGCGCAAGTCGCTGAACGAGATCAAGGAAGTGCTGTCTGGCATGGGTCTGCATCTCGGGATGGACATCGTGGACTGGCCGCCGGACAATATCGAGGATCTGGCCAAGAAGTACGAAGACAACTTTTGATCGGTGGGGTTCACCCACCCTGCATGCGCGTAGGGTGGGTGAACCCCACCATCGAACGACCCGGGCAATGACGCCCCAATAGGTGAGAGGCCTGCACGCACGGGCCTCCGGACAAAGCAAAATGTATGATGGAGATTGACCCATGCGCCACGCCCGCGGATACCGCCGCCTGAACCGGACCCACGAACATCGCAAGGCGATGTTTGCCAACATGTCCGGTTCGCTCATCGAACATGAACAGATCAAGACCACCCTGCCCAAGGCCAAGGAATTGCGCCGGGTCATCGAGAAGCTGGTGACGCTCGCCAAGCGCGGCGACCTGCACGCGCGCCGCCAGGCCGCCTCGCAGCTCAAGCAGGACATGCATGTCGCCAAGCTCTTCGACGTGCTCGGCCCGCGCTACGCCGAACGCCAGGGCGGCTATGTCCGCGTCCTGAAGGCCGGCTTCCGCTACGGCGACATGGCGCCGATGGCGATCATCGAGTTCGTCGACCGCGACGTCGATGCCAAGGGCGCAAGCGACCGCGCCCGCGTCGAAGCCGAAGAGATGGCCGAAGACTGACGCGACGCCAAGTCGCGAGACCGCAGTGAACGCCCCGGCCCGGTCGGGGCGTTTCGCGTTTCAGCGACGGGCCAGTTTCATTCTGGTTGCCGCTGTTCGCCCTTCGAGCCGCAGCTGCACGCGGATACCTGCCGAACGACGGCCTCCTGCAGGAGGGACTCCGCCGAAACCGGCCCTTGTCCGAGATATTCCAGGAGATCCTTTCGCAGTGGTGCAGACATCTGCATGAGCCGCGCAAAAAGATCGACTGCGATCTTTTCGTCCATTTGTCTCACCGTTGCAAATCCTTGAAAAGAATACGGTTGACCGGTTTTGGGACAACCTGTCTAAAAGGGTATGTCCTTTCGGGTAGGGTTTGATGTCCAAGGCGCCGGTACTAGATCTCTTGCTGCACGAACTGTCGTTGGCAGCGCCCGGAGGTTTCGCCGTCGGTCTGCACATCCGCTACGTCTCGCCGCTGATCATGGTGAATACCTATCCCGACCAGTGGCAGGAGGTTTACACCGCCAAGCTCTACGGTCTGCGCGATCCGACGCTGGCCTGGGGCCTGAGCCATACCGGCACGCGGCGCTGGTCGCAGATCGGGCTGCCCGACCCGTTCGGCATCCTGCCAGAGGCTGCGGGCTACGGGCTGGTATACGGAATGATCGCCTCGATCGGTCCGATGTCGTCGCGCACCATCACCGGGGCCTCGCGCGCGGACAGGGAATTCACCGACGAGGAAATGGAGCACATCCACAGGATCGTGCAGCGCATGCACGACCTGTCCGAACCGCCGGCCCGGCTCTCGCGGGCGCAGGCGGACGCACTGAGATGCATCGCGGATGGGGACCGCCATGCAGCTGCCGCCGCTCGTCTGGGCATATCCGAAAGCGCCTTCAAGGCGCGCCTGACTTCTGCCAGGCAAAAGCTCATGGCCCGGACCACGGCAGAAGCCGTTCAAAGGGCCAAGGAATACGGATTGATCTGAGACGGGAATGACAGCTGAGAACCAGGGGTGCCCCCCGCGGCGCGGTATTTTCGCAACCGGCCAACCTAGGGGGTATAGCCATGCAAATGACGACTCTGTCCTTCACCAACTTCCACCAGCACGGGGTGTTGTTCTCGAACATGCTGAAGGCGCGGCACCGCACCTTCATCGAGGGCATGCACTGGGAACTGCCCGCCGCCGACGGCATGGAATTCGACCAGTACGACACCGCGCAAAGCCGCTGGGTCTGCGTCCATGACGGCGACCGGGTGCTGGCCGGGGTGCGGCTGACGCCCACAACCGCGCGCTGCGGGGTCTACTCCTACATGGTGCGCGACGCGCAGCGGGGCCTGCTGGATGCGATCCCGGCCAACCTGCTCGACAACCCCGCCCCGATCGCAGACCACATCTGGGACGCCAACCGCCTGTTCGTCGCGGACGGGGTCGAGACCGAGATCCGCCATGCCGTGCAGCTGTCGCTGATGGGCCACATGGTGCGCTCGGCCCGCGAACTGGGCGCCTCGACCCTCATCGGCCTCCTGCCCATCGCCATCCCGCGGCTGGGCCGGCGCCTCGGCATCGACATGGACCCGGCCGGCCCGGTGATGAAGATCGGCGGCGTGGCGCACCGCTGCTTCTTCGTCTCCATGGCGTCGAAGATGCACTGAGCGGGCAACACAATTGGCCGGGCGGCGTGCGTCGCCCGGCCTTGCCCCATTCCGGGTGATCTGGCGCCCGGCGGCTTGCAGGCCTACCTTGGGGGCATGGACCTGTTCGACTCCGCCACGCCCGATCCCGAAGCGACCCAGAGGGGGCCCCGGCCGCTTGCCGACCGGCTGCGCCCGGCAAGGCTGGCCGATGTCATCGGGCAAGATCACCTGCTCGGGCCGGAGGGATCGTTGCGCGTCATGCTCGACGCCGGATCGCTCACCTCGCTGATCCTGTGGGGGCCGCCCGGCGTGGGCAAGACCACCATCGCGCGGCTTCTGGCGCAGGAAACCAGCCTGCATTTCGTCCAGATCAGCGCGATCTTCACCGGGGTGCCCGACCTGCGCAAGGTGTTCGAGGCGGCGCGTCACCGCCATTCGAACGGGCAGGGCACGCTGCTGTTCGTCGACGAGATCCACCGTTTCAACAAGGCGCAGCAGGATGGCTTCCTGCCGCATATGGAGGATGGCACGATCCTCCTTGTCGGCGCCACCACCGAGAACCCCAGTTTCGAGCTGAACGCCGCGCTGATGAGCCGCGCGCAGGTGCTGGTGCTGAACCGGCTCGACGATGCGGCGCTGGAAAGGCTCATCGCCCATGCCGAACTGGAGCTGCACCACCCGCTGCCATTGCGCCCGGAGGCGCGGGAGGCGCTGATCTCGATGGCCGACGGCGATGGCCGGGCGCTGTTGAACCTCGTGGAACAGGTCGCCGCCTGGACGGTCGAGGGTCAGCTTAACCGCGACCAGCTGTCCACCCGCCTGCAACGGCGCGCGGCGCAATACGACAAGTCGGGCGAGGGGCATTACAACCTGATCTCGGCGCTGCACAAATCGGTCCGCGGCTCCGACCCCGATGCCGCGCTCTACTGGCTCGCGCGGATGCTGGAGGGCGGCGAAGACCCGCGCTTTCTCGCGCGGCGCATCACCCGCATGGCGGTGGAGGATATCGGGCTGGCCGACCCCGCCGCGCAGCGCCAGTGTCTTGACGCTTGGCAGACCTACGAACGGCTGGGAAGCCCCGAGGGCGAGCTGGCGCTGGCGCAGGCGGTGCTCTACCTCGCGCTGGCGCCGAAATCGAACGCCGCCTATGTCGCCTACAAGGCGGCGCGCGCCTCGGCGAAAACCACCGGGTCCGAGCCGCCACCCAAGCACATCCTGAACGCGCCGACGAAGATGATGAAGGATCAGGGCTACGGCGCGGGCTACGCCTATGACCACGACGCCGAGGACGGGTTTTCCGGGCAGGATTACTTTCCCGATACCATGTCGCGCCCGTCCTTCTACCAGCCCGTCGAACGCGGTTACGAGCGCGACCTGAAGAAGCGCCTGGAGTGGTTCGAGGGGTTGCGGGCCAAGCGCAAGGGGTAGGGCGTTTTCGTGCAGGAAAACGTCTGGGAAAACTGCAGTTTTTCCGTGCGCAAATCTGCAGTTTTGCGTGCCCTCAGCACCTGCGCCCATTGACTCCGTGTCGCGCCCAACCCATCACCGCGGCCATGATCGCTGTCTTTCAAGTCGCCCTCGGCGGTGCCATAGGCGCCGTGCTCAGGTATCTCACCTTCCTCGGCGTGGTGCGCGTGTTCGGGCAGACGCCGATGCCCTTGGGCGTGCTGACGGTGAATGTACTGGGCTCGCTGCTGATGGGCCTGTTCTTCGCGGTGGCCAGCCAGCGCGGGTTCGTGCATCTGTCGCCCCTGGTCGCCACGGGCATCCTGGGCGGTTTCACCACCTTCTCGGCCTTCTCGCTCGAGGCGGTGACGCTCTACGAACGCGGTGCGCTCGGGCTGGCGGCGGTCTATGTGCTGGCGAACGTCCTGTTTTCCATCGCCGCCCTTTTCCTCGGTCTCACCCTTGGCAGGAGCCTCGCATGACCGGCGTTCAGACCCTCACCGTCGGGTCCGGCGAAGGCGGCCAGCGCCTTGACCGCTGGTTCCGCCGCCGGTTCCCGCAGATCCCGCAGGGCCGCATCGAAAAGATGTGCCGCAAGGGCGAGATCCGCGTCGACGGCGCCCGCGCCAAGCCTGCCACCCGGATCGAGGACGGGCAGAGCGTCCGCATCCCGCCCCTGCCCGAAAACGACGCGCCCGCCCCCCCGGTGCAGCCCCGCGTGACCGAGGCCGACGCAAAGATGATCCGCGCCGCGGTGCTCTACCGCGATGACCACCTGATCGCGATCAACAAGCCCGCGGGCCTGCCGACACAGGGCGGATCGGGGCACACCCGGCATGTGGACGGGCTGGCCGAGGCGCTGACCTTTGACGCCTTCGACAAGCCGCGCCTTGTGCACCGGCTCGACAAGGACACCTCGGGCGTGTTGCTGCTGGCGCGCACGCGTCAGGCGGCCCAGGCCCTGACCGAGACGCTCCGCAACAAATCCACCCGCAAGATCTACTGGGCCGTCACCGCCGGCGTGCCGCACCCGCGCATGGGCACGATCCGCACCGGGCTGGTGAAGGCGCCGGGTCACGGGCCTTCGGGCGAGGGCGAAAAGATGCTGATCGTCCCCGCCGAGGCCATCGACAGGACCGACGGCGCCAAGCGCGCCGTGACCGACTACGCCACGCTGTCGGCGCTCGGCACCCGCACCGCCTGGGTCGCGCTGGTGCCCGTCACCGGGCGCACCCACCAGTTGCGCGCGCATATGGCGGCGATCGGGCATCCGATCGTCGGCGACGGCAAGTACGGCGGCAGCGGGCAGGAAAACCTCGGCGACGGCTGGGGCGCGCAACTGGGCGGCGAGATCAGCCGCAAGCTGCACCTGCACGCGCGGTCGCTGAGCCTGACGCACCCGATCACCGGCGCGCGGCTGAATTTCACCGCGCCGCTGCCCGACCACATGCAGCGGACCTGGGATGCGCTGGAATGGCATGCCTCCGACGTGCCCGCCGACCCGTTCGAGGACGAGGCATGACCGACCTGCGCCTCGTCATCTTCGACGTCGACGGCACGCTGATCGACAGCCAGGCGCATATCGTGGCGGCAATGCAGGCCGCCTTTGCCGCCAATGCCCTGCCGGCGCCCGACCGGGCCGCGACGCTTGCCATCGTCGGCCTGTCGCTGCCGGTGGCGATGGCGCGGCTCGCCCCCGACCACCCCGAGGCGAACGCGCCACTGGTCGCGGCCTACAAGGATGCCTTCACCAGCCTGCGCAGCGCCCCCGACGGCACGAGCCTGTCGCCGCTCTACCCCGGCGCACGCGCGGCGCTGGAGGCGGTGGCCGCCGAGGATCACACGTTGCTGGCCATCGCCACCGGCAAGTCGCGCCGGGGGATGGAGCATGTCTTCGACCTTCACGACCTGCGCCATTTCTTCCACTCGGTGCAGGTGGCCGACGATCACCCGTCGAAACCGCACCCCGCGATGGTCGAGGCCTGCCTGCGCGAGACCGGCGTCGCCGCCAGCCGTGCGGTGATCCTTGGCGACACGACCTTCGACATCGACATGGGCGTTGCGGCCGGCATCCACACGCTTGGCGTCACCTGGGGCTACCACCCGCCCGAGGCGCTGAGCCGCGCCGGCGCCGGTGCCCTGCTGGACAGCTTCGATGCCTTGCCCGCAGCGCTCGACCGCCTGTGTGCGCCGGCATGATCGGCGGCTGGAAGGCGAAGCGGTTCTGGACCGAGGTGTCGGTGGTCCAGGTCGAGGATGGCTTCGCCGTGCAGCTCGACACGCGCCGCGTGCTGACGCCGGGCAAGCACCCGCTGATCGTGCCGACCGAAGCCATGGCCCAGGCCATCGCCGCCGAATGGGCCGCGCAGGAGGGCGAGATCCAGCCGCTGACCATGCCGGTCACCCGCTCCGCCAATTCCGCCATCGAACGGGTCCGCCCGCAGCGGGCGGAGGTCGCGGCGATGCTGGCCGCCTATGCCGAGACTGACCTGACCTGCCACCGCGCCGGAACGCCCGCCGCCCTGGCCGAGCGGCAGGCCCAGGCCTGGGACCCGCTGCTCGACTGGGCCGCCGAGGTTCACGGCGCCCGGCTGATCCCCACCATCGGTGTGCTGCCCGTCGAGCAGCCGCAGGCCGGGCTTGCCGCCCTGTCCGATCATGTGGGCGCGCTGGGCGCGTTTCACCTCACCGCGCTGCACGATCTGGTGACGCTGTCGGGCTCGCTGATCCTGGGGCTCGCCACGGCTGCCGGGCGCCTGGAGCCGGATATCGCCTGGGCCCTGTCGCGAATCGACGAGGATTGGCAGATCGAACACTGGGGCCATGACGAGGATGCCGACACGGCGGCCGAGATCAAGAAGGCGCAGTTCCTGCAGGCCGACAGGTTCTGGAGGCTGTCGGGCGCGCGATGACGGCGTGCCGCCTCAGCGGGGCGGCGGGCCTGTCCGAAACGGTGCCACCGCCGCCAAACCGGGGAAGAATCGGTCAACGGCTTGCAAAGCCGCGCTGTTTCCCTTGACCTCCGGAAGCGGTTTTGCGCATTTTACCGGTGGCAGGAGGTCACCGGTGCAGACCAGACACATGTCACGGTCCGTTGTGTGGCGAACACACACAGTCAGTCGGTCGATCCTTCAGGAAGAGGGTAACATGATGAAACCGGTCTTATTCGGGGCTTTGGCCGTCGCCAGCCTCGCGGCCGGCTTGGCAAGCGCGCAAACCACGCTCGAGCAGGTGCAGGACCGCGGCGTCGTTTCGTGCGGTGCGAACGATAGCCTCCCCGGTTTCGCCGCGCGCACGGCCAATGGCGATTGGGCAGGGTTCGATGTTGCCCTGTGCCAGGCCGTCGCGGCGGCGGTGCTGGGCGATCCCGGCGCGGTGGCGTTCGCCACCATGACCCCCGATGCCGGTCTCGCAGCCCTCGACGAGGGAGAGATCGACGTGCTCGTCCGCGTCACCTGGTCGGTGACGAACGATGCCAGCCGCAACCTCGATTTCGTCGGCATCAACTATTTCGACGGCACCGGGTTCATGGTGCGCGCCGATCTGGGCATCGCGGCGGCCACCGAACTGGAGGGCGCGACGGTCTGCGTCACCTCGGGATCGGCGACCGAGCCGCACCTGGACGATTTCTTCCGCACCAACAACATCACCTATGTCGCAGTGCCCGTGGACGACAGCCGCGAAGGCCAGGAGCAGTACATCGCGGGAAACTGCGAGGTTCTGGGTGGGGCGATTTCCCGGCTGGCCGCGACCCGCGCCACCTTCGAGACATCGAGCGAACATGTCATCTTGCCCGAGATCCTGTCGAAGGAGCCGCTTGGCGCGGCCGTGCGGCACGGCGACGACGAATGGGCCGACATCGTTCGCTGGACCCTCAACGCCCTGATCGCGGCCGAGGAATACGGCGTGACCTCGGTCAATGTCATGGACCTTGCCGAGGAGCCGACCGCCAACCGCGAGATCAACCGCCTCCTGGGAACCGAAGGGTCGCTCGGGGCCATGCTGGGGTTGCCCGATGACTGGGCCGTGCATGCCATTTCGGCGGTCGGCAATTACGGCGAGGTGTTCGAGGGCAACATCGGCGAGTCCACGCCGGTGGGCCTTGCGCGCGGGCTGAACGCGCAATGGACCAACGGCGGGCTCCTGTTCTCCCCGCCGTTCCGCTGAGCGCCCAACGCGCCCGGTTCCAGGGCGGCGAACGACGATTTTTTCGGCAGTTTCGAAACGGCGGCGGCCCGATTGCCGCCGCACCCCGGCCATGTGCTTGTTGTTTGGCGCAATCGCGGTAACCATTGCGCGTCCCCGTCGGGCGTGCGGCGTGCGCACCGATCATCGCTGGAAAGGAACATGACCATGGCTGAGGCGCAGGCAAACCGCGTGGACGTCCGCGAAGTCGACCGGTCGCAGTTGACGGTCTCCGACGAGATCGCGATCGAGATCTCCGGCATGAACAAATGGTTCGGCACCTTCCACGTTCTGCGCGACATCAACCTGACGGTGAACCGGGGCGAGCGCATCGTCATCTGCGGCCCCTCCGGCTCGGGCAAATCGACGCTGATCCGCTGCATCAACGCGCTGGAGGAACATCAGAAGGGCTCCATCACCGTCGACGGCACGCATCTGTCCAACGACCTCAAGAACATCGACCGCATCCGGTCCGAGGTCGGGATGGTGTTCCAGCACTTCAACCTGTTCCCGCATCTGACCATCCTCGAGAATTGCACGCTGGCCCCGATCTGGGTGCGCAAGATCCCCAAGCGCGAGGCCGAGGAAACGGCGATGTATTTCCTCGAGAAGGTGAAGATCCCCGAACAGGCGCTGAAGTATCCGGGCCAGTTGTCGGGTGGTCAGCAGCAGCGCGTGGCCATCGCGCGGTCGCTGTGCATGCGCCCGCGCATCATGCTGTTCGACGAACCGACCTCCGCGCTCGACCCCGAGATGATCAAGGAGGTGCTCGACACGATGATCGCGCTGGCCGAAGACGGGATGACGATGCTGGTGGTCACCCACGAGATGGGCTTTGCCCAGGCCGTGGCGAACCGGGTGATCTTCATGGATCAGGGGCAGATCGTCGAACAGAACGAGCCCGGCCAGTTCTTCCACGATCCGCAGAACGACCGGACCAAGCTGTTTCTCAGCCAGATCCTCGGCCACTGATCCGGGCGGTGGCAGGGGCCGCGCCCCGCCACCTACAGGTCGCGCGGCACCACGAAATCCACCACCCGGCCGCCCCACCAGTCGACACCCGACCAGTCGTCGCCCGCGAACCGCGCCACCAGCGTCGCGCAGGTCGGGTAGTCGATGAACCGCGGGTGCGGTGCGGGCGCATCCACGATCCGGTGCGCGAACTCCCCGATGCCGGGATTGTGCCCGATCACCATGACCGACGGCGCCGTGGCTTCGCGCAGATGCGCCAGGATCTCGCCCGCCTCGGCGTGATAGAGCCCCGGCGCCACCGTCATCGGCACGCCGCGCCCCAGTTCCGCCGCCAACAGCTCCCAGGTCTCCACCGTGCGCCGGGCGGAGGACACGAGCGCCACATCCGGCAGATGGCCCCGATCGCGCAGCCATCGGCCGACCGCCGGCGCATTTTCCTTCCCGCGTGGGTTCAAGACACGGTCATGGTCGCTGAGCGTCGGATCGTCCCAGTCGGATTTCGCGTGCCGGGTCAGGATCAGGGTCAGCGTCATGGGTGAAAGCTCCGCATGTGAAAGGCCGATTGCGCGGGCAGCCGCCCGTATCCGTCGCTGACCGGGCAGGATCGCCGCACGCGGCAGCCGTGGTCCAGGCAGTCCTTCCCTGCCGCCGTGTCGAGGAAGGCGTGGCAGGCCGTCGTGTCGTAGCCCGTGTCGGTCAGCGCGCCAACGGGGCAGGCTGTCTCACAAGGGCGCGGGCATGTCGTGCAAGGGGCAGGCGGCGGCGGTGGCAGCGCCACCCGGTCGCGCAGCGCCAGCGCGCCCCGGTAGGACAGCATCAGCCCGGCGGCGTCATGCACCAGCAGGCCGACGGGGCTGACATGGGCGCGCCCGGTCCGCCGCGCCCAGGCGATGAACGGGCGCCAGGGCGGGCCGCCGAAGGGAAACAGCGCCTTGGCCCCCAGATCGCAGGCCAGCCGCCCGATCACCCGCCGCGACCAGCGGTCCATCGGGTCCGGGCGGCCATCGGTGAACTCCGGCTCGGCGGTGACATGGGCCCAGAACCCCGGCTCGCGTGGGCCGAGCATCAGCAGCGTCGCGCATCCCTCGGGCGCGCCATCCTCGGGCGTGGGGTGAAATCCGCCGAAGACCGACAGGTGATGGGGGCCGAGGTGGGTCTCGATCTCCGCCAGCTGCCGCATCCTCGATCCTCGTGTCCTGCGCGCCGTCTGTACGCGGTGTGTACGGGGTGTGTACGCGCCGTGCCCCGCTTCAGGCCCGGATCATCGAGCCCGCGCCATGTTCGGTGAACAGCTCCAGCAGCACCGCATTGGGCACCCGCCCGTCGACGATGATACAGGCCCGCACCCCGCCCCGCACCGCCTTGAGCGCGGTTTCCGTCTTCGGGATCATCCCGCCCGAGATCACGCCGGCGCGCGTCATCTCCTCCACCTCGGCGGCGCTCAGCTCGGTCACCAGCTCGCCCGAGGCATTCTTCACGCCCGACACATTCGTGAGCAACAACAAGCGGTCGGCCTTCAACGCCGCGGCTATCGCCCCCGCCGCCGTGTCGCCGTTGACGTTGAAGGTCTCGCCGTTGCGGCCCATCCCGATCGGGGCGATGACCGGGATCATGTCATCCTCGAACAGGTTGTTGATCACCGCCGGGTCGATCTCGACCGGCTCGCCGACAAAGCCGAACTTCGGGTCCGCCGGCGCGCAGATCATCAAGGAGGCATCCTTGCCGCTCAACCCCACCGCCTTGCCGCCCTGCGCATTGATCGCCTGCACGATCCGCTGGTTCACCAGCCCCGACAGCACCATCTCCACCACTTCCACCGTGGCCGCGTCGGTGACGCGCTTGCCGTCGATGAACTCGGAGCGGATGCCGAGCTTGTCCAGCATCTCGTTGATCATCGGCCCGCCGCCATGGACCACCACGGGGTTCACGCCGACCTGACGGAGCAGCACGATGTCGCGGGCGAAGGTCTCCATCGCGTCGTCGTCGCCCATGGCGTTGCCGCCGAACTTGATCACCACGACCGCATCGTTGAAACGCTGCAGGTAGGGCAGGGCCTCGCTCAGCGTGCGGGCGGTGGCGATATTGTCGCGGGTCATGTCTCGGGGTTTCATCCTGCGCCTCGTCTGCGGTCGGACCTGAATAGGCGAGCCTCGCGCCGCTGTGAAGCGGCGGGTGCGGATATTTGTCGAAAGATGAAGCGACGGCTCAGCCGATGCCGGCGATGGCCGCGCGCAGGGTCGCGATCCCGTCGCCCTTTTCCGACGATGTCAGGATCAGCTCGGGGTAGGCGGCGGGGTGTTTCGCCAGCGCCGCACGGGTGCAGGTCAGCGCCGCGTCGAGGTCGTTGCCCTTCACCTTGTCGGCCTTGGTCACGACGACCTGGAACGGCACGGCGGATTTGTCGAGCAGCGTCATGATCTCCTGATCGACCTCCTTGGCGCCGTGGCGCGCGTCGATCAGCACGAAGGCGCGGCGCAACGTGGCGCGGCCCGACAGGTAGGCGCGCAGCAGCGCCTGCCACTTGCGCACCACATCCACCGGCGCCTCGGCATAACCGTAGCCGGGCAGATCGACGAGGTAATGGCTTTCGCCGAGCGTGAAATAGTTGATCTCCTGCGTGCGGCCCGGGGTGTTGGAGGCGCGCGCAAGCGCCTTGCGCCCGGTCAGCGCGTTGATCAGCGTGGATTTCCCGACGTTGGACCGGCCCGCGAAACAGACCTCGGGCCGGTCGGCGGGGGGCAAGCCGTCCATCGCGACGACGCCCTTGAGGAACTCCGCCCCGCCGGCGAACAGCTTGCGCCCGATCTCGGCGGTGATGTCGTCGGGCTCGGGCGCGAGGGGGAAGGGCAGGGCGGTCATGTGCGGGTCACCGTGTCGCCGACCGCGACGCGCCCGGCGCGGCGCACCATGGTGTAGACGCCGAACTGGGTGTGGCCCCAGCCATCCTCGAGCGCGGCCAGCGTGTTGGCATCGCGGCGCCCGGTATCGGGGTTGGCCTCGGTCGCGCGGCAGCGCCCGATGGGCTCGATCACCTCCAGCTCCGCCTCGCCGATGCGCAGGCGCTTGCCGACAAGGTCGAACTCCTCCCACGGGGCAAGCCCGTCGAGCCAGAGATTGCCGCGGAAGCGCCGCGGGTCGAGATCCTGGCCCAGCTTCTGCGACAGGGCGCGCAGCGACGCGAGGTTCAGCACCGCCACCGAGGCGAAGGGCGCATCGCTCATGCCGGCGGGCGGGGCCTTGACCAGCGCCGCGGGGCCGCGCCGCCCGGCGGGGTAGATCGGCCTGACCCAGGCGAAAAGCGCCGGTGCGGCCTCGGGCGTTCCGGGGGTGATCGACAGGTCGGGCCGATCGGGATGCGACAGGTGGATCACCTCGCCCTCGACCCGTGCGGTCACCGCCATCAGCGATGCCCCCTTGGCGCCGCGCAGGAAGTTGCGGCAGGGACGCCAGCCGTCGGCGGCCTCGCCGCCTTCCTCCAGCACGGCCCAGGCGCGGTCCAGCGGCAGGGGGCGGTCGATGTGCAGGCCCACATGCTCCAGCCGTTCGGCCCCGATCCCCTTGATCGGATGCCGCCAGATCTGGGCCAGGTGCCAGGTCATTTGCTCTCGGGCTTCTTCCGCCGGAAGCTGGAGCGGATGTTGCCGAACAGGTCCGGCTTGTAGCCGTGGCTGCGCATGATGATGTATTGCTGGCTGAAGGTGATCGTGTTGTTGGCGATCCAGTAGACCAGCAAGCCAGAGGCGAAGCCGCCCAGCATGAACATGAACACCCAGGGCAGCCAGGCGAAGATCGCGGCCTGCGTCGGGTCGGTGGGTTGCGGGTTCAGCTTTTGCTGCAGCCACATCGAGATGCCCAGAAGGATCGGCAGGACCCCGATGAAGATCAGCGCAAGGATGCTGGTCGGGTCGGGCGCATCCCAGGGCAGCAACCCGAACAGGTTGAAGATCGACGACGGGTCGGGCGTGGACAGGTCGTTGAGCCAGCCGAAGAAGGGCGCGTGGCGCAGTTCCAGCGTGACGAAGATCACCTTGTAGAGCGAGAAGAAGATCGGGATCTGCAGCAGGATCGGCAGGCAGCCCGAGGCCGGGTTCACCTTTTCGCGCTTGTACAGCTCCATCATCTCTTGCTGCATCTTCTGGCGGTCGTCGCCGACGCGTTCCTTGATCTTCTCCATCTGCGGCTGCAACTCGCGCATGCGGGCCATCGACGCGTAGGATTTGTAGGCCAGCGGGAACAGCGCGGCCTTGACGATGATCGTCAACGCGATGATCGCGAGACCCATGTTGCCGATCAGCACGTTGAGCGTGTGCAGCAGCCAGAACATCGGCTTGGTCAGGAAGTAGAACCAGCCCCAGTCGATCGAGTCGATGAAGCGGTCGATGCCGCCTGCGTTCTGGTATTCGCGAATGGTCTCCCATTCCTTGGCGCCGGCGAAGAGCTGGGTGGTGACCTCGGCGGTCTGGCCGGCCTCCACCGTCATCGCGGGCAGGCGCGCCTCGGTCTGGTAGATGTCGGCGGCTTCGACGTATTTCGTGACCGAGGTGAAGGGCTGATCGGCGCCGGGGATGAGCGTGGTCATCCAGTACTTGTCGGTAAATCCGATCCAGCCGTTCGCCTCGACCTCGACCACTTCGGCGGGCACGCCTTCGCGCTGCACCACGTCGAGGTCGGGCAGGCTGTCGTAGCCAAGCTCGTCAAGCTGGCCGTCGACCTTGCGGACCACGCCTTCGTGCAGGATGAAGAAGTTCTGCAGATCGTCGGGCAGGCCGTGGCGGGCCACGATGCCGTAGGGGGCAAGCCGGACCGAGGCTTCGCCGGTGTTCTCGACCGACTGGGTGACGGTGAACATGAAGTTCTCGTCGATGGCGATGGTGCGGCGGAAGATCAGGCCCTCGCCATTGTCCCAGACCAGCGTGACCGGGGTGGCGGGCGTCAGGGTCTCGCCGTCCTGCACTGTCCATTCGGTGTTGGAGCCGGGCACGTTGTCGAAGCCGAGATCGCCCCCCGGCGCCCAGCCGTAGAGCGCATAGTAGGGCTCCGGGCTACCGACCGGCGACAGGAGGCGGACGATCGGGCTGTCTTCCTCCAGGGTCTCGAAATAGCCGCGCAGCGACAGGTCGTCGATCCGTCCGCCGATGAGCGAGATCGACCCTTCGAGTTCGGGGGTGTCGATCGGCAGGCGCGCGGCTTCGGTCAGATCGACCTCGGCGGCGGTTTCGGCGTCCGGGGTCGCGGCCGTGCCATCCGTGGCGGCGGGCGGAAGGACCGCCATGTCCGGGCTTGCGGCGTCAGGGGTGCCGGTCTCGGTCTCCACCACGGGGGTTTCGTTGGGGTCGGTGACCGGCTCGGGCGGCGGGAAAACGACAAACCAGACAAGGATGACCAGAAAGCTCAGCGCCGTGGCCAGGATCAGGTTTCTGTTCTGATCGTCCATATGTGTCAGGGTCCCGCGTTTGATCTTCACGCGGGTTCAACAGATCGGGGGGCGAAAGGTCAAGGGGCGTTTTCCGCGCGGGCGCTTTGGCACCGGCTCAGCCGGCACGGCGCTCGATGGCCGGTGCCGCAAGCAGGGTCGCGCTGTGACCCGTCGCCCAGGCGGTGGTCTTGTCGAGCGGCATCGGCCGGGCCAGATGATACCCCTGCACATGGCCGCAGCCCATCTTCGCGAGCAGGGCCAGCACCGTCTGCGTTTCCACGCCCTCGGCCAGGGTCTGGACGCCGAGGTGGCCGGCCATCGACAGGATCGCTGCAACCATCGCCTGTTGCTCCGGATTGCTGTCGAGGCCGATGATGAAGGACCGGTCGATCTTGATCCGGGTGACGCCGAAGCGCCGGATCGCGGAGAGCGAAGCCTGCCCGATCCCGAAATCATCGAGGTCGAGCGTGATGCCGCGGGCCCGCAGGGCGGCGATGGTGGTCAGGACCGCGTCATCGGCGCTGCTGGCTGCCACGGTTTCGAGGATTTCCACGGTCAGCCTGGCGGGGTTGAGGCCGAACCGGTCCACCTCCTGCCGGACATGGTCGGCGAGGGCGGGGTTGCGCAACTCCCCGGCGGAGAAATTCACCGAGACCGAAGGCACATGCAGACCGTCGCGATCCCACTGGCGGAGTGCGTCGAGCGCGTGCCACAGGATCGTCTGGCCCAATGCGTCCATCCGGCCGGCATCGTCCACCGCCGGCAGGAAGGCCGAGGGGCTGAGAACGCCGCGTTCCGGGTGGTGCCACCGCGCCAGCGCCTCGAACCCGGTGAGTTCGCAGGTGAGGGTGCGGACCTGCGGCTGGAACCAGGGCCGGATCTCGCCACCCTCAAGCGCGGCCTCGACCTCGCCCACCAGATCGGCCTGCGCCTTGCGCTGACGCAGCAGGCCGGGCGCGTAGGCGCGCACGGCATTCGGCCCGTTGCGATGCGCCTCGGTCAGGGCGGCCTCGGCGGCGGCGAGCGTGGCCTCCGCGACATCGCCCGACACGCGCATCAGGCTGGCGTGACCGGCCGAGGCGGTCAGTCGCACCGCCGCGCCGCCGATGCTGATGGGTTCGCCCAGCACCGCGCGCAGGCGGGCCGTGATCGCCTCCCGCGTGCCGAGACGCAGCGACGCGGTCGGGTGCAGAACGACGCCGAAACGCGCGTCGCCCAGCCGGGCGACGAGGTCGTCCTGCCTCAACGCGGTACAGATCCGTTCGCCACAGCGCAGCGCCAGATCCTCCGCCGCCTCGCCGCCCCAACGGTCGGCCAACCTTTCCCAGTCGTCGATCTGGATCAGGATGCAGGCACTGTCGTGCCGCGGCACCTGCGCCACACGATCGAGCATCGCCAGCAGCGCCTCGCGGCCGACAAGCCCGCTGCGGTGGCGGGGCAGGGGGCCATAGCCGGTTTCCGCCATCCGCGCGCCGCCCGCCGCCGTTCCCAGCGCCCTCAGCGCCAGAAGCGCGGGCAGCGCGAACGCGGTCAGGATCACCGCATCGTCGAGGCCCAGCCAGATCGCCGCCACCGTGACCGCCGGAAACAGCGCCAGCACGTCGAGCCTGCACAGCGCGCGGCCCACCGTTTCGGCCATGCGGCCGGCAAGATTGCAGTGTCCGTCTCGCATGGCCCGTGTCCCCCTGATCCGTTCGGACAGCGCACGGGTCGCCTCAGGGGCAGCCCGTGCTTCGTCCGAACTAGGGGCCACCAAGCCCTGACAGCCGCTTAACGGGGCATGGTTCAGTCGGTCGAATTGTCCACACCCGCGGCGCGGGCGAGGCCGGCGAAATCGAACAACTCGGGGTCGAGCAGATGCGAGGGGCGGGCATTCATCAGCGCCGTGAACATCTTGCCGCGACGGCCGGGCGATCTTTCCTCCCAGTCGTCGAGCATGCGCTTGATCACCTGCCGCTGCAGCCCGTCCTGCGAGCCGCACAGGTCGCACGGAATGATCGGATACCCCATCGCCCGGGCGAAGGCCTCGCAATCGGCCTCGGCCACATGGGCGAGGGGGCGGTGCACGAAGAGATCGCCCTCGTCGTTCAGCAGCCGCGGCGGCATGGTGGCCAGCTTGCCACCGTGGAACAGGTTGAGAAAGAACGTCTCCAGGATGTCGTCGCGGTGATGGCCCAGCACCACGGCGGAACAGCCTTCTTCGCGGGCGATGCGGTAGAGGTTGCCACGGCGCAGCCGCGAGCACAGCGCGCAATAGGTCCGGCCCTGGGGCACCTTGTCCTTCACGATGGAATAGGTGTCGGCGTAGTCGATGCGGTGCGGCACGCCCATCCGCGCCAGGAACTCGGGCAGCACCGTCGCGGGAAAGCCGGGCTGGCCCTGGTCGAGATTGCACGCGAGGATGTCGACGGGCAGCAGGCCGCGCCACTGCAGTTCGGTCAGCGCCGCGAGCAGCGTGTAGCTGTCCTTGCCGCCCGAGAGACAGACAAGCCAGCGCGCGCGGGGGCCGTCGCGGGTGATCATGCCATAGCGCTCGATCGCCTCGCGGGTCTCGCGGATGATGCGCTTGCGCAGCTTGCGGAACGCCGTGGTTTTCGGCGCGCCCTGGAACAGGGGGTGGATGTCGTCGGCCACATCGCCGGTGTCTGCGGCCTCGTCGCGGTCGAGCATGGGTCTCTCCCTGTCACGCGCGCCGGGTATGCGGCCGCCAGCCGCCTCCCGTCAAGCGGGCGCTGGCGGAAACCCTGTCTAGGCAAGCCCCGCGGGCGCAGGCAATCTGGCGGGAGATTTCCAGAAAGGGCGTTTCATGGACTACATCTTTTCCGTCCGCTCGATCCGCAGTGGCCGCTTCACCAACGAACCGGGGGCCACACATTTCCTGGGCGTGCCGGACGGCGCGCTGTCGCCGCTTCCGTCCCATGCGATGCGCAAGACGCAGTGGTTCGACGCGGTGTTCCGCGCCGCGCGCCACGGCCCGCAGGATGACGCGCCCACCGGCGATGTTCTGTTCTACATCCATGGCTACAACACCGCGCAGGAAACCATGCTGGCGCGGCTGCGCCTGATCCGGGCCGGGCTCGAGGCCAAGGGGTTCGAAGGTGTCGTGGTGGGTTTCGACTGGCCGGCGGCGAATGTGGCGCTGAACTACCTCGAGGATCGGCTCGACGCGAAATTCACCGCCTACCGGCTGGTGACCGAGGGCATCGCGAGTTTCGCGCAGATGCAGCGGCCCGACTGCTTCGTGAACCTGCATATCCTGGCGCATTCCACCGGCGCCTATGTCGTGCGCGAGGCCTTCGACGATGCCGACGACCGGCCGGGTGTGGCGTCGGTCAGCTGGTCGGTCAGCCAGGTGATGCTGCTCTCGGCCGACATAAGCGAGGGCTCGCTGGCGGGGGACAGCCCGAAATCCTCGTCGCTCTACCGCCATTGCGTGCGGCTGACGAACTACCACAACCCCTATGACGACGTGCTGTCGCTGTCGAACGTGAAGCGGATCGGGGTGTCGCCGCGCGTGGGCCGTATCGGGCTGCCGCCCGATGCGCCGCGCAAGGCGGTGGATGTCGATTGCGGCCCGTATTTCGATGCCAACCGTGCCGCCTTTGCCGCGCTGCGCCATCCGGCGCATGTCTGGTATTTCCACGATCCGGTGTTTCTCGACGACGTGTTCCGCACCATCCGGGGCGATGTCGACCGGCTCGAGATCGCGACGCGGGTCAATCTGGGCGGCAGGTTGTCGTTGCGCCGCGCGGTCTGAGCGCGTGTCAGTCGGGCACGTTGTCCACGCCGGACCCGCCCCAGGGGTGGCAGCGGGCGATGCGGCGGGCGGCCAGCCAGCTGCCCTTGAGCGCACCGTGCCTTTGCAGCGCCTCCATCGCGTAGGCCGAACAGGTCGGGTGATAGCGGCAGGCATGCCCGACCCAGGGCGAAAAGACGAGGCGGTAGAACCGCACCGGCAGCGACACGACAAAGGCAAGCGGGCTCATCTGTGCAGCTTTCGCAGGGCGGCCGACAGGTCGGCCTTGAGCTGGTCGAAGGGCAGATCGGCGGTGGCACCGGCCCGCCCGACCAGGACGTAATCCCATCCGGGCTGCCCGTCCACGGGCAGGACCGCACGGGCGATCTCGCGCAGCCGGCGCTTGGCGCGATTTCGGGCGACGGCGTTGCCGACCTTCTTCGAGCAGGTGTAGCCGATGCGGATCGGGGTTGCGGCGGCTTCCTCCTCGGCCCGCCTGCGGGCCTGCAGCAAGAACCCCGGCATCGGCTGGCGCCTGGCCCGCGCCGCGCTGAGGAAATCCGCGCGCCGGTTCAGGACCGAGAGCGCCGAAACGGAAAAAGCCCCCGACGGGCCATCACCCGGCGGAGGCGCCTGAAGGGTCATCCCTCCGGCCTGTGTCAGGCGCTGAGCGATTTCCGACCGATCGCGCGACGCGCGTTCAGGATCTTGCGGCCGGCCTTGGTGGCCATGCGGGCACGGAACCCGTGACGGCGCTTGCGCACGAGGTTCGAGGGCTGAAAGGTCCGCTTCGACATCTGACTTCTCCGTCACTCTTCCGGGCCGGGTCGCATCACGCGCGCCTCGACGACCCCATGGAATCTCCGATGAAGCCCGGCAAATAGGCAAAGCCGCCGGGCCTGTCAATGAAGACCGCATTCAGGAGGCGGGTTTTTCGGTCTCGGGCGCGGCCCCCTCCAGCGCCAGGGCGAGCGCGGCGATGTCCTCGTGCGAGAACACCTGCACGCCCGCGTGGCGCAGGGCCGCCGCGACCACGCCTTCGCCGGGCTGCATCGCCCCGTCGAAGCGCCCGGCATGGATGCGCGCGACGCCGCAGGACGGGCTGCCCTCGGTCAGCAGGGCAAGACGGCAGCCGGTGTCCCGGGCCAGCCGCACGGCGATCGCGGCGCCGGTGCGAAAGCCTTCGGTGACGTCGCGGCCGGTGCGGTCGACGATCCGCGACCGGCCGGCCAGCACGCCCGCCCCGCTGCCGCCCGGCGCGATCTCGGCCGGGGCGCGCGGCACGGGAAAGCCGCCCGCCAGTTCCGGGCAAAGCGGCACCAGGCGCCCCTCGTCGTGCCATCGGACCAGAAGATCGCTGCCCGCATCCTTGGCGCGCCCGTCGTAGCGGACGGGGGCACCGAGCAGGCAGGCGCTGACCAGAATCCGTTCCATCTTGCCCATCCCTCCGTTTCGCCATGCGGATGTTTCGGTGCCGGGCCGCGTCGTTCACGAAAATCCGCGGCCCCGTCACGCGCCATCAAGCACCCGTGAACCCCCTGTCGCATCCTCGCCCCGGGGGGCATTTCCATGCTAGCAGCGCGGGACAGGAGCAGCCATGACCCAGACCGAGACCCAGACGGGCAAGAGCCCGCTCCTTCGCAAATTGCCGCTGATCGCGGTCCTGGTCGGCGCGGCGCTGGGCTGGTGGCTGCTGGGGGACCGGCTCAGCTTTCAGACCCTGGCCGACAACCGCGACGCGCTGATCGCCTTCCGGGATGCGAATTACCTTGTCGCGGTGGTGGGCTTCGTCGCGCTCTACACGCTGATCGTCGGCTTTTCCCTGCCGGGCGCGACCTTGGCCACGCTCACCGGCGGCTTCCTGTTCGCGACCTTTCCCGGCGCCCTGTTCAACATCACCGGCGCGACCCTGGGCGCGACCGCGATCTTTCTGGCGGCCCGCACCGGCATCGGCGCGCGGATGGCATCGCGGCTGGAAGGCTCGGAGGGACTGGTGAAGCGGATCAAGGCGGGCATCGACGAAAACCAGTGGTCGATGCTGTTCCTGATGCGGCTGCTGCCGGTGCTGCCGTTCTTCGTCGCCAACCTGATCCCGGCCTTCCTCGATGTGCCGCTGCGGCGGTTCGTCATCTCCACCTTCTTCGGCATCATGCCCGGCGCGGTGGTCTACACCTCGGTCGGCGCGGGCCTGTCGGAGGTCTTCGCCCGCGGTGATACCCCCGATCTGGGCATCATCTTCGAGCCGCAGATCCTGCTGCCGTTGCTGGGGTTGTCGGCGCTGGCGCTGTTGCCCGTCATCATCAAGCAGTTTCGCGGCCGGTCCGGGCTTTGACCCCGCCCGACCCCAGTGTGAAAGGCCACCCCATGACCCGCATCAAGACGGATATCTGCATCATCGGTGCCGGGTCCGGCGGGCTGTCGGTCGCGGCCGGGGCGGTGCAGATGGGCGCCGAGGTCGTGTTGATCGAGGGCCACAAGATGGGTGGCGATTGCCTCAACTACGGCTGCGTGCCGTCCAAGGCGCTGCTGGCCGCGGGGCAGAAGGCCCATGCCACGGCCCAAGGCGGCTTCGGCACCGGGGGACACGCCGCCGCGCCCGATTTCGCCGCGGCCAAGGATCATGTGCAGGCCACCATCGACACCATCGCCCCGGTCGACAGCCAAGAGAGGTTCGAGGGGCTGGGCGTGCGCGTGATCCGCGCGCAGGCGCGGTTCATCTCCGAAACCGAGGTCGAGGCCGGCGCGCATGTGATCGCCGCGCGCCGCTTCGTCATCGCCACCGGCTCGCGGCCCCTGGTGCCGCCGATCCCCGGCCTCGACGCGACACCGCACCATACCAACGAAACGATCTTCGATCTGCGCGCACGGCCCGACCACCTGATCATCATCGGCGGCGGCCCCATCGGCATGGAACTGGCGCAGGCGCATCGCAGGCTCGGCTGCCGGGTGACGGTGCTGGAGGGGCAGACGGCGCTTGGCCGCGACGATCCGGAGGCCACGGCGCTGGTGCTTGCACAGCTGCGCGGCGAGGGGATCGAGATCGTGGAAGGTGCAGAGGTTTCCGCCACGTCGGGCACCGAGGGCGCGATCCGCGTCGAGACCAAGGGTGGCAAGGTCTTCGAGGGCTCGCACCTGCTGGTCGCGGTGGGGCGGCAGGTCAATGTCGACGGGCTCGACCTCGACCGCGCCCATGTCGCCCACACACGCCGCGGCGTCACCGTCGACGGCGGGCTTCGGTCGACCAACAAGCGGGTCTATGCCGTGGGCGACGCCGCGGGTGGTCCGCAGTTCACGCATCTTGCGGGCTACCACGCCGGGGTGATCATCCGCCCGATGCTGTTCGGCCTGCCCGCCAAGGCGCGCACCGATCATATCCCGCGCACGACCTACACCGACCCCGAGCTGGCGCAGGTCGGCCTGACCGAGGCCGAGGCGCGCCAGCGGCATGGCGACAAGCTGTTCGTCGCGCGGGCCGAGTTCGCGCACAACGACCGCGCCATCGCCACCGGGCAGACCACCGGCTTTTGCAAGGTGATGGTGGTCAGGGGGCGCCCCGTGGGGGCCACCATCGTCGGCCCGCAGGCGGGCGACCTGATCCAGATCTGGGCGCTGGCCATCGCCAACCGTCTGAAGATGTCGGCCGTCGCGAACATGGTCGCGCCCTATCCGACGCTGGGAGAGATTAACAAACGTGCCGCGGGGGCCTATTTCTCTCCCAAGCTGTTCGACAGCCCTGGGATCAAGCGGGTCGTGCGCCTTGTGCAGCGCTGGCTTTGAGGATTACGGGTCATCCGCAGACGGAAGGGCGAAGACCGCGTGACAAATACCCTTTCAGGGCGATTTCTCATCCTGACCGTCATCTTCGTGATGCTGGCGGAGGTCTTCATCTTCCTGCCCTCGATCGCGCGCTTCCGCGAGGATTATCTGCTTGCGCGTCTGGAACGGGCGCAGATCGCCTCGCTCGCGCTGCTGGCCACCGACGGGATGATCTCGGAAGAGCTTGAGGACGAGTTGCTGCGCAATGCCGAGGTGCTGAACGTCGTGCTGCGGCGCGACGCCGTGCGCCAGCTGATCTTGTCGAGCGACGGCATGCCTGCCATTGCCGCGACTTTCGACCTGCGCGAGGCCTCGGCCATCGTGCTGATGCGCGATGCGTTGCGGCGACTGTCCGACCCCGAGCCGCAGGTGATCCGCGTGATCGGCGAACCGGTGCGCGAGGCGGGGCTGCTGATCGAGATCACCATGCCGACCGAGCCGCTGCGCATGGCGATGATCGACTACGGGCTGCGCATCCTGGCGCTGTCGGCCGTCATCTCGATCTTCACCGCCGTGCTGCTGTTCGTCGCCGTGCGCCGTCTGATGGTCACGCCGATCCGACGGCTGGTCGCGGCGATGATGCGCTATTCCGAAGCCCCTTCGGACGCGACGCGCATCATCACGCCGCAAGGCCGGGTCCGGGAACTGCGCAACGCCGAGGACGCGCTGCAGGCGCTGCAGACCGACCTGACCGGCGCGTTGAAGCAGCGCGAGCGGCTGGCGCAACTGGGCGAGGCGGTGGCCAAGATCAGCCACGACCTGCGCAACATGCTGTCGGTCGCGACGCTGGTGGCCGACCGTCTGGAGTTCTCGAACGACCCGACCGTGCAGCGCATCGCGCCAAGGCTGGTCAGCTCGCTCAACCGGGCGATCAACCTGACCGAGGCGACGCTGGCCTTCGGCCGTGCCGAGGAACCGGCGCCCAAGCTCGACCGGGTCGGGCTGCGCGCGCTGGCCGAGGACGTGATCGAGAACGACAGGCTGTCCACCGAAAGCGCGCCCATCGCCTATGCCTGCGACGTTCCCGCCGACATGGTCCTGCGCGCCGATCCCGAGCAGCTGCACCGCGTGCTGTCGAACCTCGTGCGCAACGCGCGGCAGGCGATCGTCAGCGCCGGGCGTCCCGCGGGGGAAATCCGGATCGCGGCCAGGGACTCGGCGGAGGGTTGGGTGATCGAGGTCAGCGACACCGGCCCGGGACTGCCCAAGAAGGCGCTGGATCACCTGTTCAAGCCGTTCCACGGCGGCGCGCGCAAGGGCGGCTCCGGCCTTGGCCTGGCGATCTGCGCCGAGCTTGTGCGCGGCCATGGCGGCCGCCTGGAGCTGGCCCGCAGCGGCGGGGATGGGACGTGCTTTCAGGTGATCCTGCCCGCCGGCATGGCGGTCTGACGGGCGGGTTTTCCCCCTTGCAAGCGCGGAGAGGCGGCGATAAACCCCGGCCTCACGCACTGGTAGCTCAGTTGGATAGAGTACTTGACTACGAATCAAGGGGTCGGGGGTTCGAATCCTCCCCAGTGCGCCAACTCCCGTTCATCGTCGCGTGTCAGCGCCGCCGCCAGCAGGCCGCGCCGATCGTCTGCCGTGACGGCCTGGCCGGATCGCCCGCGCCGGAACCGGCGGTAGCTTCCAAGGCGGGCGCAGTCTTTCCAGCCGGCGCTTCTGCCCGTCGTGCCTGCGATCGCGCTCGCCTTGCCGCTCCGCCGCGCGGGATCGGAGGGCGAAGCCCGCGAATCAGGTGCCCTCGGGTCAGGCCGACATTGCTGGGCCGGAGACTGTCAAGGGAACTTGGCACGTCGTGGGGCATCCCCGTTATCCAGGAAATATTGGGTGCCGGGCGCAGGAGCCGCCTGAAAAGTGTAAATCCTGATTGACAGATGGCGCGGTATGCGATGGTGTTCAGTGCAGGAACCGCGCTTCTTCTTGCTGGTCGCCGTCGCGGGGCGACCGTTTCGGCAGCCCACGAAAGAAGACTGACCGTGATGACCGACATGACCTCCCGCCCGACATCCCGTTGCCCGGATACCGCACCGCGCCCGACCGATCTGACCGACCTTGCGCAAAGCGCGCTGGCCAAGCTCTGCGCGGACCTGCGGCAGAAGATGCCGGCCGGGGCCGAGACGGCGCGATCCGTGCTGGGCGATCCCTGCGCCGCCGCGATGTCCTATGCGCTGTGCGACGACGACGAGGCGGCGGCCTCCGCGATTGTCGCGGATCTGTTGCGGGCCGGGCTGTCGGTCGAGGATGTGTGCCTCGATCACCTTGCCCCTGCTGCACGCCACCTCGGCGATCAATGGGAGCGCGACCGCCTGCCCTTCAGCGAAGTCACCTATGCCACCGCGCGCATCCAGTCGCTGCTGCGGCGGATGCCGGCCAGCCGGATGATCCCGTCCTGCGAGCCGGGCACCGGCGCGCTCTTTGCCGCGGTGCCCGGCGAACAGCATACGCTCGGGGTGGTGATGGCCGCCGACCTGCTACGCCGCAACGCCTGGGATATCGGCTTGCTGGTCGGGCTGACCCATGAGGAGTTGCTGGCGCGGCTTGCACGCGACGACCGGCCGGTGATCGGCCTGAGCTGCTCGGGCGATCATTCCTACCCGGCGTTGTGCCGTCTGCTCGATGCGCTGGCCGGCGTGCGTCCCGACGCCCATATCCTGCTGTCGGGCCAGATCGTGCAAGACGCGGGCAAGCTTGCCGATCTTCGGGCGCAGGTGACCGTGGTGACCGACATCGCGGAGACCGAAGCCGCGATGATCCGCATCGCGGCCATGCAGACCGCCGTGCATGCGGGCGCCGCAGGTCACCAGGGCCAGCGCCGCATCAGCACCGCCGCCTGACCGGGCGTGCGGGCTAGGTATCCAGCTCTCGCAGCGGGATGATGGGAAAGAACACCCCGCCGGACCAGACGCCGAACCAATCCTCGCCGTCCACGGCATGCGCCTCGCCCAGATCGACGAGGCGGTAGAAGCTCTTGCGGTCGATCAGCGCCTCGAGGCCGGCGCGGACATGCACATAGGGGCTGGGCTCCCCGCCGGGGTCGCGGACCACGCGGATGGGGTTTTCCGGGCCCGCCGCGACGCTGTCGCCGACATTCGTGGTGAAGCACACCACCTGGTCGGGGCCGGTGTTCCCTGCCGTCACCTCGAAATCCTGCGCCACGAATGGCGCGTCCTCGACCCGGATGCCGATCTTTTCCACCGGCGTGACAAGGAAGAAGGCGTCGCCCTCCTTCTTCAGGATGGTCGAGAACAGGCGCACCAGCGCCGCCCGTCCGATTGGCGTTCCTTCGTGGAACCACGTCCCGTCGCGCCGGATCTCCATGTCGAGATCGCCGCAGTACGGCGGGTCCCACAGATGCACCGGCGGCAAGCTGCCGGCCGCGGACGCCGTCCTGGTCGCCTGCAGCAACTGGTCGAGCGCGCCGCCGCCGTCTCCCGTCACGATCTTTTGTGTGCCGTCTCGCTTTGCCATTTGTGGTCCGCGGAATAGGTCTGTTACCACTACACTACATAATCATGATGCGGAGCATTGCCATGTCTGACCCCGAGGCCCTCGTCGCCGAGATCGAACAGCTTGGCGTGAAGCTGGCCGAGGCCAAGGCCTCCATCGCCACCCGGATCATCGGGCAGGAGGAGGTGGTGAACCTTGCGCTGTCGGCGATGCTGTCGGGCGGTCATGCGCTTTTGATGGGTCTGCCGGGGCTGGGCAAGACATTGCTGGTCGACACGCTGTCGACGGTCATGGGGCTGTCGGCCAACCGCATCCAGTTCACGCCCGACCTGATGCCGGCCGACATCCTTGGCTCCGAGGTTCTGGAAACCGCGCAGGACGGCAGCCGCAGCTTCCGCTTCATCCAGGGCCCGATCTTCTGCCAGTTGCTGATGGCCGACGAGATCAACCGCGCCAGCCCGCGCACGCAATCGGCGCTGCTGCAGGCGATGCAGGAACGCGAGGTGACCATCGCGGGCGATCACAAGCCGCTGCCGCGCCCGTTCCATGTGCTCGCCACCCAGAACCCGATCGAACAGGAAGGCACCTATCCGCTGCCCGAGGCGCAGCTTGACCGGTTCCTGGTGAAGATCGACGTGCATTACCCCGACCGCGACACCGAGCGGGGCATCCTGCTGGCGACCACCGGCACGGCCGAGGCCAAGGCGCATCCGGTCTTCACCCCCGAGGCGCTGGTCGCGGCGCAGGGCGTGGTGCGCCAGATGCCGGTGGGCGAGACGGTGGTCGACCTGATCCTCGATCTGGTGCGCGCCTGCCGCCCCGACAGCCCCGAGGCGCCCGAGATCGTGAAGCGGACCGTCTCCTGGGGGCCCGGCCCGCGCGCCGCGCAGGCCCTGATGCTGACGGCGCGTGCGCGCGCGCTGCTCGACGGCCGGCTTGCCCCCTCGCCCGAGGATGTGGCGGCGCTGGCGCGTCCGGTGCTGAGCCACCGCATGGCGTTGAGCTTCGGCGCGCGCGCCGAAGGCGCCGTGCTGGAACAGGTGATCGACGAGGTTGCCGCGCGTGTCACGCGGATCGGTCTGGCGGCTTGACCGACCCGGCGCTCCATACGCCCGATACCCTCCGGTCCCGGTCCGAGACGGTCGCCTCTGCGCTGCCGGCCCTGATGGCCGATGCGCAGCATCTGGCGGCGACCGTGCTGCTGGGCGTGCACGGGCGCAAGCGGGCGGGCACGGGCGACGAGTTCTGGCAGTACCGCCCGGCGCAGGCGGGCGACGGCTATCGGCAGATCGACTGGCGCCGCTCGGCCCGGTCCGACGGGCATTTCATCCGCCAGACCGAATGGCAGGCAGCGCAATCGGTGATGCTGGGCGTGGATGACGCCGCCTCGATGACCTTCACCGGGCACAAGAACCGCCCCTCGAAGCTGCGCCGGGCCCAGACGCTGGCGATGGCGCTGGCCATCATCTCGGTGCGGGGCGGCGAGCGTGTGGGGCTGACCCACGAGCCGGAACCGCCGCGCAGCGGCTCGGCGCAGCTGCTGCGCATGGCGCAGGCGTTGATGGACCGGCACGAGCCTGGCGACTACGGCGATCCCAGGCCGCAGATGATGCCGGTGGGCGGGCGCGCGGTATTCTTTTCCGATTTCTTCGGCGATCCTGCGGCCATCGCCTCGGTGCTGGGCCGCGCCGCCGACCGCGAGGTGCGCGGCGCGCTGGTGCAGGTGCTCGACCCCGACGAGGAGGTGTTTCCCTACGACGGGCGCACCGTGTTCGAATCCATGTCCGGCGCGATCCGGTTCGAGACGCTGAAGGCGAAAAGCCTGCGCGACGCCTACCTGACCCGGCTGGCCGCGCGTAAGGCGCATCTGCAGGACCTGTGCCGCCGCACCGGCTGGCGCTACCATCTGCATCACACCGATTACCCCGCGGAACCGGCGCTGCTGTGGCTGTACCGCGCGCTGGAAAAGGTACGCGGATGATCGGAAGCCTCGCCTTCGCCACGCCGCTCCTGCTGGTAGCGCTGATCGCGCTGCCGGTGCTGTGGTGGATCTTGCGCGCCGTGCCGCCCGCGCCGATCCGGCGGCGGTTTCCGGGCGTGGCGCTGCTGCTGGGGCTCAAGGACGACGAAAGCCAGACCGACAAGACGCCCTGGTGGCTGCTGCTGTTGCGCATGGCGGCCATCGCGGCGGCCATCATCGGCTTTGCCGGTCCGGTGCTGAACCCGCAGACCGAGCGGACCGGCGACGGGCCGCTGTTGATCCTGATGGATGGCTCCTGGGCGTCGGCGCGCGACTGGGCCGACCGGGTGGAGCGTGCTGGCCTGCTGCTCGACGAAGCCTCGCGCGCCGGGCGGCCGGTGGCGCTGGTGCACCTGTCCGATCTGCCCTCGGGCGATCTGCCGCTGCAATCTGCCAACGCCTGGGCCGCGCGGCTGCCGTCGCTGGCGCCCGCGCCCTTCGCGCCCGATCTTGCCGCCGCCGCCGACTGGGCCGAGGCCGTGGAAGGGCCGCTGGAGACCTACTGGATCGCCGACGGCCTCGACCACGACGGGCGCGACGACCTGACCGAAGCGCTGATGGACCTCGGCCCGCTGTCCGTGTTCCAAGGCGCGCGCGACATCCTGGCGCTGGCGCCGCCGCGTTACGAGGATGGCATGGTGCGCGCCACGCTGACCCGCCTGGGGCAGAGCGCCCCGCTGTCGATGGAGGTGGTTGCCCACGGCCTCGACCCCGCGGGCATCCCGCGGGATCTTGCCCGCGCCGAGGCCGTCTTCGAGGCCGGCGAGACCGAGGCGGAGGTCCAGTTCGACCTGCCCCCCGAGCTGCGCAACCGCGTGACCCGGTTCGAGGTCGCGGGCATCCGCGGCGCGGGCACCGTCACGCTGGCCGACGACGCGCTGCAGCGACGGCAGGTCGCCCTGATCGCGGGCGGGGCCAGCGACGAGCAGCAGGCGCTGCTGTCGCCGCTGCACTACCTGCGCCAGGCGCTGGACCCGACCGCCGACCTGATGGAGGGCGCGCTGTCCGACATGCTGCTGGCCAGCCCTGACGTCATCATCCTGGCCGACATCGCCACGCTGTCGCGTGACGAGGACGAGGCCCTGACCGAGTGGGTCGAGCGTGGCGGGCTGCTGGTGCGCTTTGCCGGGCCGCGGCTGGCGGCCTCGGACATCGCGCGCGACACCGCCGGGCCGCTGATGCCCGTGCGCCTGCGCGAAGGCGGGCGCAGCGTCGGTGGCGCGATGAGCTGGGGAGAGCCGAAACAGCTTCGGCCGTTCCCCGACACCTCGCCCTTCTACGGGCTGGAAGTGCCGCCCGACGTGCAGATCAGCGCGCAGGTCATGGCTCAGCCCGACCCGGAGCTTGCGGCGCGCACCATCGCGTCGCTGACCGACGGCACGCCGCTGGTCACCCGCTCCTCGCATGGGCAGGGCTCGGTCGTGCTGTTCCACGTCACCGCCAATGCCGACTGGTCGAGCCTGCCGCTGTCGGGCCTGTTCGTGCAGATGCTGGAGCGGCTGGCGGTCTCGACCCGGCCCGCGACGCCCGATGCCGAGGATCTGGAGGGCACGGTCTGGACGCCCGAAGAGGTCATGGACGGCTTCGGCACCCTGCGCGACGCCGGAACCCGCCCCGGTGTCGACGGGGCCATGCTGGCCGAGGCGCCCCTGTCGGCGGATCTGCTGCCCGGCATCTACGCCGGCGGCGACCGCCGGATCGCGCGCAACGTCATCACCGCCGACACGGTGCTTGCGCCGGCGCAATGGCCCGCCAGCGTCCCGGTGGAGGGGATGAGCGTCGTCACCCCCACCGAGCTGATGGCGGCGTTCCTGACGGCGGCGCTGGTGCTGCTGCTGCTCGATGTCATCGCGGCGCTGTGGCTGGCCGGGCGCCTGTCGGGGCTGGCGCGGGGTGCTGCGATCCTCGTGCTGGCCACGGCCATGACCACGGGCCTGCCGCACGGGGTTCGGGCGCAGGGCGACGGCACGTTGAGCGCCGAGGATGCGCGCGCGCTTCTGGCCACGTCCGAGGTGACACTGGCCTATGTGCTGACCGGCGACGCGCAGATCGACGAAACCTCGCACGCCGGGCTGCAGGGGCTGTCGAACACGCTGTGGCAACGCACGTCGGTCGAACCGGCCGAACCCATCGGGGTGGATCTGGAGCAGGACGAGCTGGCGTTCTTCCCGATGCTCTACTGGCCGGTTACCGCCAACCAGCCCCTGCCCTCGCCCGACACCTATCGCCGCCTCAACGATTACCTGCGCTCGGGCGGGATGATCGTGTTCGACACGCGCGACGCCCATGTCGGCGGTTTCGGGTCCGGCACACCCGAAGGGCGGCGCCTGCGCGCGCTGGCCGAGCCGCTCGACATTCCGCCGCTGGAGCCGATCCCGCCCGATCACATCGTGACGCGCACCTTCTACCTGTTGCAGGATTTTCCGGGCCGTCACCTGAGCCGCGATGTCTGGATCGAGGCGGCGCCACCGGATGCCGAGATGGCCGAGGGGATGCCGTTCCGCAACCTCAACGATGGCGTCACGCCGGTGCTGATCGGCGGCAACGACTGGGCGGCGGCCTGGGCGCAGGACGACACCGGGCGCCCGATGCTGCCGGTCGGCCGGGGCGCGACCGGCGAGCGCCAGCGCGAGATCGCGCTGCGCTTCGGCATCAATCTGGTGATGTATGTGCTGTCGGGCAACTACAAGTCCGACCAGGTGCATGTGCCCGACCTGCTTGATCGGCTGGGGCAGTAGCATGGCGCAGACGATCATTTTCGACCCGCTCCTGCCGATGGCCCTGATCTGGGCGCTGGGCGCAGCGAGCCTCCTGATCGTCGCGCTGGCGCTGTGGCGCGGGCTGGCGGGCTGGCCGTTCCGGCTGCTGGCCTCGGCGGCGCTGCTGGCGGCGCTGCTGAACCCGTCGCTGCAATCCGAGGACCGCGAGCCGATGACCGACATCGTGCTGGTGGTCACCGACGCCTCGGCCAGCCAGCGCATTTCCGACCGCGCCGAGCAGACGGCGCAGGCGCTGGAGGAGCTGGAGACCGAGATCGCGGCGCTGGGCATGGAGATGCGGGTGGCCACGGTCGGCGACGCGCCCGACAACGCCGGGACGCTGCTGATGACGGAAGTGAACCGGATGCTCGCCACCGAGCCGCGGGCGCGGATCGCGGGCGCCATCCTGGTGACCGACGGTCAGGTGCATGACACGCAGCTTGCGCCCGACCTGCCCGCGCCGCTGCACGCGCTGATCACCGGGCGCGACAGCGATTGGGACCGGCGGCTGGTGATCGAAACCGCGCCGGCCTTCGGCATCATCGGCGAAGAGCTGATGCTGACGCTGCGCATCGAGGATCAGGGCGCCGTGCCCGAAGGGCTGAGCGGCAGCGCCGATATCGCCATCGCCATCGACGGCGGCCCGTCGCAAAGCTACACCGTGCCGACCAACGAGACCCTGCAGCTGCCGCTGACGCTGGAGCATGCCGGGCAGAACGTCGTGCAGTTCACCGTGCCCGAAGCCGAGGGGGAGCTGACCGACCGCAACAATGCCGCCGTGGTGCAGATCAACGGCATCCGCGACCGGCTGTCGGTGCTGCTGGTGTCGGGCGAGCCGCATCCCGGCCAGCGCACCTGGCGCAACCTGCTGAAATCCGACCCGTCGGTCGATCTGGTGCATTTCACCATCCTGCGACCGCCGGATCGGCAGGATGGCGTGCCGGTGACCGAGCTGTCGCTGATCGCCTTCCCGACGCGGGAGCTGTTCATGGAGTCGGTCGATGATTTCGACCTGATCATCTTCGACCGCTACCAGCGCCGCGGCATCTTGCCGATGCTCTATTTCGACAACATCCGCCGCTATGTCGAGGATGGTGGCGCGCTGCTGGTGGCGGCGGGGCCGGATTATGCCTCGGCCGCCTCGCTCTATCGCACGCCGCTGGCCGATATCCTGCCCGGCCGCCCGACCGCGCGGGTGATCGAGGCGCCGTTCCTGCCCGAGATCTCGGATCTGGGGCAGCGTCACCCGGTGTCGGCCGGGCTGGATGACGCCGACCCCGAGGGAGAGGGCGACCAGCCGTGGGGCCGATGGATGCGCCAGATCGAGGTGACCGAGCAATCGGGCCAGACGGTGATGACCGGCAACGACGGCGCGCCGCTGTTGATGCTCGACCGGGTGGGCGAGGGGCGCGTGGCGCTGCTGGCCTCGGATCACGCCTGGCTCTGGGATCGTGGCTACGAGGGCGGCGGCCCGCAGCTCGAGATGCTGCGCCGGCTGGCGCACTGGATGATGGGCGAGCCCGATCTCGAGGAAGAGGCGCTGGTGGCCGAGGCCGATGGCCAGACCATCCGCGTCACCCGCCGGACGCTGGCCGAGGGTGTCGGCAGCCTGCGCGTGACCGCCCCCGACGGCACCGAGACGGAGGTGGTGCTGGAGGAGACCGCGCCGGGCCGCTTCACCGCCGAAATCGACGGCGCCGAGCAGGGGCTCTACCGGCTGGCCGAGGGCGAGCTGGAGACGGTGATCGCGCTCGGCCCGGCGGCGCCGCGCGAATTCGAGGAGACCATCGCCTCGGTCGACCGGCTGGCGCCGCTGGCCGATCCGCTGGGCGGGGCCGTGACCCGGCTGGAGGATGGCTTTCCCGACATCCGCCGCGTCGCCGAGGGGCGCAACGCCTCGGGGCGCGGCTGGATCGGCCTGACCGCGCGCGAGGCCTATCTGACCACCGACGTGACGGTGACACCGCTGATCGCGGCCTGGCTGTTCCTGCTGCTGGCGGCGCTGCTGACGGTGGCGGGGTGGCTGCGCGAAGGGCGGCGGTGATGGGGCGGCGGGCGCATGCCTGCCGCACCGCGAGCGGCCCGCCGTGCGGGTGGCGGTTCTGATGTCCCACGCGTGGGACATCTTGTGGCTGAGCAATATCAAGGGCTTGCAGAGGCGTCTTCACGATCTGGCAGGAGTTGCCGGTCCTGACGGCGCGGCAGTGTCAAGGTGGGACGCTGGCCGCGCGCGGTGGCGTCAGAGGAACAGCTGGCCGTTGCAGGTCTGGCAGCGGACGGTCTTGCGACCGTAGCAGCCCTCGCACGGGCCGAACACCGCCCGGCCGTTCGCATCCGCACCGCGCATCAGCTTGCCCGATCCGCCGCAGACGCGGCAGGGCGCAAGCCCGGTGCCGGCGCAGCGGTGGCACCGCCTTGGCGGGTCCGCGGGTTTCGTCTTGCGTCCGGTGTGGTGCAGGGGCATCGCGTCGAAGCCGTTTCAGGGTCGAGGACCGGACCTTGCCAGACCATCGCGGCGACTGCGTGGCGTTTTCGGGGCACCGATCGGGCAGGCCCCGGCGCGGCCTCAGCGTGACAGGGAGACGGGCGCCGAGGTCTCGTCTGACCAGCCCTCGACGCTGGTGCGGGCGCGGATCACGACCTCGGACAGCTCCTCGGGAATCGCGACGCCCGCCAGCGCGCGGGTGAAGGGCTGTTCGTCGACATGGGGGTGCAGCAGCGGACACTCGCCCAGGATCGTGCCGTCCGTGGCCTCGACCCGCCATCCGTCGGCGTAATCGTCCCAGCCGGTATCGTCATGCGCGAGAGTCACGCGAAACGTCCATCCCTCGGCACCGGGCGCGACCTCGACCGCGGTGACGCGGGCCGGGTCGGACAGGGCGGGCAGGGGCAGGGCGCAGGCGGCGGCGAGGAGGAGGTGTTTCATGGCGTGGACACTACGCTGCGCGGGCCGACAGGTGGTGTCACACCTGGGTGAACGCTCAGAACGGTTTGAACACCACGACGAACAGCACCGCGATGGCGCCAAGGACGCTGACCTCGTTGAACACGCGCAGCCAGACGTCGCTTTCGGTGAAGATCCCCTTGCGCGCGCGCAGCACCAGCCGCCCGGTCCAGCCGTAATGCGCCGCCAGCGCCGTGACGAGGGCGAGCTTGGTCCAGACCCAGAGCGGATAGCCCCAGTACCAGCCGAGCCAGAGCCCGGTGAGGATGGCGATGACGCCAAGCCCGAGCGAGAAGCGGTAGAGCCGGATCGTCAGGTCGCCGGTCGGGCCGAATTCGCCCAGTCGCGCATATTCGCGCTTCCAGAAGATGATCGCGCGCGGCACCGAGAAGATGCCGGTCATCCAGCCGAGCACGGCCAGCAGGTGCAGTACCTTGATCCAATCCATGCGGCCTGATGCGCCTTCCTTGTGCCGGTCCGCAAGGCGCGGAATGTCTCAGGCGGAAATCCGTTGCAAAATGCCGAAATTGGTTATAGTTTTTTACCAATTGGAGCGGAGGAGGAGATCGCGACATGGAAATGCCCACCCCCGATGCTGCGGTTTTATCGCGCAAAAGCAAGATCGTGGATCGCCTGATGGCGGCGCTTCCGCCGGCTGCGGTGATTCACGACGAGGCGGAGTTGCGCGCCTATGAATGCGATGCGCTGACCGCCTACCGCTGTCCGCCGCTCGCGGTCGTGCTGCCCGCCTCCACCGAGGAGGTCGCGGCGGTGCTCAGGATCTGCCACGCCGAGGGGGTGCCGGTGGTGCCGCGCGGATCGGGCACGTCGCTGGCGGGCGGCGCGCTGCCGACTGCCGACAGCGTGATCCTGGGGGTGGCGCGGCTGAACCGGGTGCTCGAGGTCGACTACGACAACCGGCTGATCCGGGTGCAGTCGGGACGCACCAACCTGAGCGTCACCGGCGCGGTCGAGACCGAGGATTTCTTCTACGCGCCCGATCCGTCCTCGCAGCTGGCCTGCGCCATCGCGGGCAACATCGCGATGAACTCGGGCGGGGCGCATTGCCTGAAATACGGGGTGACCACCAACAACCTGCTGGGCGTGACCATGGTCAGCATGGCCGGCGAGGTGATGGAGATCGGCGGCGCGCATCTGGATGCGGCAGGCTACGACCTGCTGGGCGTGATCTGCGGCTCCGAGGGGCAGCTGGGCGTGGTGACGGAAGCCACCTTGCGCATCCTGCGCAAGCCCGAGGGCGCGCGCCCGGTGCTGATGGGCTTCGACGAAAGCGAGGTCGCGGGCGCCTGCGTCAGCGACATCATCAAGGCGGGCGTGCTGCCGGTGGCGATCGAATTCATGGACCGCCCCTGCATCGAGGCGACGGAGGCCTTCGCCAAGGCAGGCTACCCGATGTGCGAGGCGCTCCTGATCGTCGAGGTGGAGGGCAGCCCCGCCGAGATCGACGAACAGCTGGGCCTGATCAAGCAGATCGCGCGCCGCCACAACCCGGTGGAGCTGCGCGAGGCCCAGACCGAGGACGAGGCCAAGCGCATCTGGCTGGGCCGCAAGTCGGCCTTCGGCGCGATGGGCAACATCAACGACTACATGTGCCTCGACGGCACGATCCCGGTGTCGGAGCTGCCCCATGTGCTGAAGCGCATCGGCGAGATGTCGAAGCAGTACGGGCTGGACGTGGCCAACGTGTTCCACGCGGGGGACGGCAACATGCACCCGCTGATCCTGTTCGACGCCAACAAGCCCGGCGACCTGGAACTGTGCGAGGCGTTCGGCGCCGATATCCTGAAGCTCTGCGTCGAGGTGGGCGGCTGCCTGACGGGTGAGCATGGCGTGGGGATCGAGAAGCGCGACCTGATGAGCGTGCAGTTCGCGCCCGAGGACCTGGAGGCGCAGATGCAGGTGAAGGACGTGTTCGACCCGGCCTGGCTGCTGAACCCGGCCAAGGTCTTTCCTCTGGCTGCGTCGCGGGCGCGGCGCGAGCGGGCTTTCGCCGCCTGACGGCGGCGACCCGCCGGGGGGCGCTGCCCCCCGGACCCCCCGGCGTATTTTCGGAAAGATGAAGGAGCGATGCGCATGCTGAGCCCGGCAACAGAGGCAGAGCTGAGCGAGGCCGTGGCGGGGGCCACCGGGCCGCTCCGGGTGACGGGGGGCGGCACGCGGCCCCTTGGGCGCCCGATCGCGGGCGAGGTGCTGTCGGTGGCGGGGCTGACGGGCGTGGTGCTCTACGATCCGGGCGCGCTGACCATCGTGGTGCGGGCCGGCACGCCGCTGGACGAGGTCGAGGCGCTGCTGGCGTCCGAGGGCCAGCGCCTGCCCTTCGAGCCGATGGATCACCGGCGGCTTCTGGGCACCGCGGGCACGCCCACCATCGGCGGCGTGGTCGCGGGCAACGTCTCGGGGCCGCGGCGCATCCAGGCGGGGGCCTGCCGCGACTGCCTGATCGGCGTGCGGTTCGTCGACGGCAGCGGCACCGTGGTCAAGAACGGCGGACGGGTGATGAAGAACGTCACCGGCTACGATCTGGTGAAGCTGATGGCCGGGTCCTGGGGCACGCTGGGCGTGCTGAGCGAAGTGGCGTTCAAGGTGCTGCCGGCCCCGGCGGCGGCGGCCTGTCTTCGGATCGAGGGGTTGAGCGACCCGCAGGCCGTGGAGGCGATGGCCACGGCGCTTGGATCGCCCTTCGAGGTGACGGGGGCGGCGCATCTGCCGGGGGAGGTGCCGCTGACGGTGCTGCGGCTGGAGGGGTTCGCGGCCAGCGTCGCCTATCGTGCCGGGCGGCTGGCGGAGGTGCTGGCGGCCTTCGGGGCGGTGCGGGTGGAGGACGACGCCGGTCAGGTGGCGGAGGATTGGCGCCGGGTCCGCGACGTGGAGGGGTTCGCCGACCGGCCCGGCGACATCTGGCGCGTCTCGGTGAAACCTTCGGACGGGCCGGCGATCGGCAAGCGCAGCGGGGGTGAGGTGATGTATGACTGGGGCGGCGGGCTGATCTGGGCGCTGGTGCCCGAAGGCACCGACCTGCGCGCGCGGCTGGGGGAGTTTGCGGGCCACGCGACGCTGATCCGCGCGTCGCAGGAGACGAGGGCGCGGATCGCGCCGTTCCAGCCCGAGGCGGCGCCGGTCGCGGCGCTGGCCGCAGGGCTGAGGGCGAAGTTTGACCCGAGGGGCATCTTGAACCCCGGATTGATGGGGTAGGCCATGCAGACGAATTTCACGCCCGAGCAGTTGCAGGACCCCGCCACCGCGCGCGCCAACGAGGTGCTGCGCACCTGTGTGCATTGCGGGTTCTGTACCGCCACCTGCCCGACCTACCAGGTTCTGGGTGACGAGCTGGACAGCCCGCGAGGCCGGATCTACCTGATCAAGGACATGCTGGAGAAGGGTCGACCGGCGGATGCCAGGACGGTGCTGCACATCGACCGCTGCCTGTCGTGCCTGGCGTGCATGACGACTTGCCCTTCGGGCGTGCACTACATGCACCTGGTCGATCATGCGCGGGAGTATATCGAGCAGACCTACAGGCGGCCGCCGTTCGAGCGGGTGCTGCGGTGGGTGCTCGCGAAGATCCTGCCCTATCCGGGGCGGTTCCGGCTGGCGCTGATCGGCGCGAAGATCGGGCGGCCCTTCGCCTTCCTGATGCCCGATGCGCGGCTGAAGGCGATGCTGGCGATGGCACCGAAGGTGATCCCGCCGGTCAGCCGCAACGACGATCCGCAGGTGTTCCGTGCCGAGGGGCCGCGCCGGATGCGGGTGGCGCTGATGACGGGCTGCGCGCAGCGCGCGCTCAACACCGACATCAACGACGCCACCATCCGGCTGCTGACGCGGCTGGGCTGCGACGTGGTGATCGCCGAGGGGCAGGGGTGTTGCGGGGCGCTGACCCATCACATGGGCAAGACCGCCGAAAGCCACGCCACGGCGGCCCGGAACATCCGCGCCTGGACGCGGGAGATCGCGGGCGAGGGGCTGGATGCCGTCGTGATCAACACCTCGGGCTGTGGCACGACGGTGAAGGATTACGGGCACATGTTCCGCAACGAGGCGCTGGCCTCCGAGGCGGCGGCGGTCAGCGCGCTTGCCATGGATGTGTCGGAGGTGCTGATGAAGCTGGATCTGCCGGAAGGCCGCACGGGTCTGAAGGTGGCCTATCACGCCGCCTGTTCGCTGCAGCATGGCCAGCAGATCAAGACCTTTCCCAAGGATCTGCTGAAACGGGCGGGCTTCAAGGTGGTGGAGCCGGTCGACAGCCACCTGTGCTGCGGGTCTGCGGGCACCTACAACCTGATGCAGCCGGAAATCTCGGGGCAGCTGAAGGCGCGCAAGGTCGAGACGCTGGAGGCTGTGCGCCCCGACGTGATCGCCGCGGGCAACATCGGCTGCATGATGCAGATCGGTTCGGGCACCGAGATTCCGATGGTGCATACCGTGGAGCTTCTCGACTGGGCGACGGGCGGGCCGCGGCCTGCGGCGCTCGATGCGCCGGGCAAGCGCGCGGTGCCGATCCTGCGCTGAGGGGCGGGTGGCGCCGGGGCGCCGCCTCGCGGTCATATTTTGGCCGGGTTCCGGCGCGAGGCTCGGGTGCCGTCACGATCTAGCAGGGATCTCATGCACCGTCTTGCCCGTGTTGCCGCCGCCCTGGCGTTGCTGCCCCTTGTTGCGCCTGCAGCGGCGCAGAGCCCGAGGGCGTTGCATACCGCCCAGGAGGCGCGCGGCTGGGAGGCGGTGGGGCGGCTCGATACCGGCGTCTCGTTCTGCACCGCGACGCTGATCGCGCCGGATCTGGTGCTGACGGCAGCGCATTGCCTGTTTTCCGCCGAGGGTCGACGCCTGCCCGACAGTGACCTGAGCTTTGCCGCCGGGCTGCGCCATGGCGAGGCGGAGGCGATCCGCCGCGTCGCCCACAGCATGCTGCCGGACGGCTATGTCCGACCGGCGGGACAGGCGGAGTTCGACGCCATCGCGCTCGACGTCGCGCTGCTGCGGCTGGACCAGCCGGTGCCCTCCGGCAGCGTCCGCCCGATCGTCGTGGGCGCAGACGCGGCGGTGGACAGGTCGGTGTCGCTTGTCTCCTACGGCGCGGAACGGGCGGAGTATCCCTCGATCGAGGAAAACTGCCGGGTCCTGGACCGCGCGGGCAGGGTGCTTGTGCTGTCGTGCCGGGTGGTGTCGGGCAGTTCGGGGGCGCCGGTGATCCTGCACGGCCCGAGCGGCCCCGAGCTTGCCGCCGTCGTGTCGGGACGCGGAGAGGTGGATGGCGCCGAGGTGAGCTTTGCCGTGGTCGCGAACGGGCTGGTGCCGGGGCTTGTGGCGGCGCAGCCGCCCGCCGGCATGCGGGTGCCGCAAGGCGGCAGCATCACCGTCCGGCGCGTGGGCGACGGCACGGCGCGCGACGGGATCGGCGCCCGGTTCCTGCGCCCCTGATCGACGCGAGGCCCGGGTCTTGACAGGTGGCCGCCCGCTTCCCAGATCAACGCCGCGGGATGGTGCCGGTCGATCGGGCCATCGCGCGTCAGACCAGGGCCGTGCCCACGCACGGGGCGGCCCGTACCCACAGTTGTCGCTCAGATGGAGGATGACCCATGCGAACCTATGACCTTTCCCCGCTCTACCGTGCCAGTGTCGGCTTCGACCGGATGGCAGACATGCTTGACCGCGTGATGTCGCAAGACGGCGCGGCGGCCACCTACCCGCCCTACAACATCGAGAAGACCGACGAGACCGCCTATCGCATTTCGGTCGCCGTCGCCGGCTTCACCGATGCGGAGTTGAGCGTCGAGCAGCGCGAGCAGGAGCTTGTCGTCGCGGCCCGCAAGGCCAAGGATGACGAGGGCCGCACCTACCTGCACCGCGGCATCGCCACCCGCGCCTTCGAGAAGCGGTTCCAGCTGGCCGACCATGTGCGCGTCACCGGCGCGCTGCACGAGAACGGGATGCTGCATATCGACCTGGTGCGCGAGGTGCCCGAGGCGCTGAAGCCCCGCCAGATCGAGATCAGCCGGTCCGGCCAGAAGGTGATCGAGGCCGAGACAGCCTGATCCCCACGACGACACGACGACGGGGGGCGGCCTTGGGGCCGCCCTTTTGTCATTCTGCGGGTCCGAGCCGCCCCAGCAGCACGGCGCCTGCCAGCGGGGCGGCGATGCACAGCCCGATCACCGCGCCGTAGCCGAAGAGATCGGCCAGAACCGCCCCGAGCGCCGGGGCCAGCGCGAAGGCGAAGAGCGACAGGCGCGCCACCGCACCGGCGCTTTCGCCGAAGCCTTCGTCGCCCATGACCTCGCGGGTGACGACCGGGCGCAGGATCGAGATGACGCCGTTGCCCACGCCTTGGGCCACGGCGAAGGCCAGCGCCAGCGCGGGCAGGGCGGCGGCGGCGCCCATCAGGCAGGCGGCTGTCGCCAGCATCGCGAAGGCGCCGATCACCACGCGCTGCGCCGCGATGCGCGCGCCCGCAAGGATCAGCAGCACGCGCCCCGCCACCTGCGCCGGGCCGATGGTCGAGGCCGCGAGGATCGCCAGCCCGTCCGGCACGTCAAGGGCGGCGAAGAGCGGCATCAGGTTCGACAGCAGGATGCCGACGCCCAGAGCGGTCAGCGCGAAGCCGCCCGCCAGCGGCCAGTAGCCGGGCCGCCGGGTGACGCGCAGGCGCGGCGTGGCGGGTGCGGTGCGGATCGGGGTGCGCGCCTTGGCCTCGCGCTCCAGCGTGCGGGCGGCATAGGTCGCCAGCGGCAGGACCAGGAGCAGGACCAGCCCCGCCAGCACCCAGACCGACGCGCGCCAGCCCGCCATCCCGATCACGGCCGCGGTCAGCGGGTAGGTCAGCGTCGAGGCGAAGCCGGCCGCCAGCGTGATCGCGGTGATCGCCGGGCGCGCCAGCGCCCCGCGGGCGCGGGTGACGATGGAAAAGCACGCATCGTAGAGGGTGAAGCCCATCATCAGGCCAATCCAGCCCCAGACGGCGTAGAACTGCCACAGCGCCGTTACCTGTGTCAGCGTCGCCAACCCGGCCAGCGCGCCGATGGTGCCGAGGGGAAAGCCCCAGGGTGCCCAGCCCCGGTCGATCGCCCGCCCGACCCAGGGGGCGGCCAGACCCTGCAACGCCAGTGCGAGGCTGAAGGCGCCGAGCGCGGCGGTGGCGGACCAGCCGAATTCCCCCTGCCAGTGCAGCACCAGCGCCGGAAAGCTGTAGAAGATCGAGGCCCAGATCACCGTCTCCGCGACCATGAAGGCCAGCACCGGGCCGTCGCGCCAGACAGGTGGGGGCGGCGTCATCGTGTCAGAACCACTGCCCCGGTTCCATCAGGCCCAGTTCCATCAGTTGCAGCGACGACCAGTGGAACGGCGTCGACTTGTGCCAGCGGAAATCGCCGATGTCGTGGCGCGAGCCGGGGTTGGTGCGCAGCGCCTTGGCGACGCGGAACGAACAGATCGCCGCCGTCAGCGAATGGTGCCACGGGCAGGCATAGGTGTTCATCTCCTCGTCGCTGAGCGTGTGATCCTCGCGCAGGCGCAGGCCCGGCCTCGCCTGGAACAGGCCGATGCGGTCGATCTTGCGCTTGGGTTTGGGAACATGTTCCTCGAACCGCCAGCGCAGGCCCCCGTAGAAGTCGAGCTGCCGTTCCCTGGGGTGGCCATTCTCGTCCGGGCGGCCTTCGGCGTAGTAGCCGGAACTGTCGAGCATCGCGGAATCGAGCGCCACCGCGTCGGGGTAGGTGCGCAGATCGGGCGCGTAGAGGTCGATGACATAGGTCAGGATCGCGCTGCGCCGTTCCTCCATCACCCAGGTGACCATCTCGCCGACGCTGCGATCCTCGCAGAACGGATAGAACAGGTACTCGCCGTTGTAGCAGTAGTGCAGCCATTCGCCGGGCATCTTGTCGATCAGCGTGTTCACCGCCTGCTGGGTCGCGCCGGGTGCGCGGCTGCGGGCGCGGATCACATGTTGCTGCGCCGTCGCCTCGGCGGGCGCGGGCGGGACCCGCAGGTCGGGCGGCGCCAGCACGAAGACATGGCGGAAGCCCAGTGAGCGGACATGGTCGAGCGTCGAGTCCACCTCGACCCGATCCTCGGCCACGACCATCGCCGCCGGCCCTTTGCCGAAGGCACCGGGCCGGGCCGCGGCGAACTGGTCGAGAGTGTCGAAATCCATCGGGGGCGGCCTTGCCGGTCTGCTCTGTCTGCCTCGGGGCGCAGTCTGGCCCGGCACGCGGGGGAATTCAATCGTGGCGATGAGTTGAAGAGCGGCCCAACGCGCTGTACATGCGGCGGATCAGGATGTCCCGAACCGGCAGGCGGATGCGCGCGATGACCGAGGCAAAAAAGCTCTACGTCAAGACCTACGGCTGCCAGATGAACGTCTACGACAGCGAGCGCATGGTCGAGGCGCTGGGCGCGCAGGGCTACGAGCAGGTCGACACGCCCGAGGCGGCGGACATGATCTTGCTCAACACCTGCCACATCCGCGAAAAGGCGGTCGAGAAGGTGTATTCCGACCTTGGCCGCCTCCGCCCGCTGCATGACGCGAAGCCCGATCTGAAGATCGGCGTCGCCGGCTGCGTGGCGCAGGCCGAGGGGGCGGAGATCCTGCGCCGCCAGCCGATGGTCGATCTGGTCGTGGGGCCGCAGACCTACCATCGCCTGCCCGCGATGATGGACGCGGTGGGCCGCGGCGAACGCGCGCTCGACACCGAGTTTCCCGAGGAAGACAAGTTCGCCCATCTGCCCAAGGGGCGCGGCCTTCATCATGGGCCGGCGGCGTTCCTGACGGTGCAGGAGGGCTGCGACAAGTTCTGTTCCTTCTGCGTCGTGCCCTACACCCGCGGCGCCGAGGTCAGCCGCCCGGTGGAGCGCCTCATGGGCGAGGCGCGCGACCTGGTGGACCGCGGTGTGCGCGAGATCACGCTGCTGGGCCAGAACGTGAACGCCTACCACGGCGCGGGCGCGGACGGGACGGAATGGGGGCTGGCGCGGCTGGTGCGCGAACTGGCCAGGATCGACGGGCTGGAGCGCATCCGCTACACCACCTCGCACCCGAACGACATGGAAGACGACCTGATCGCCGCCCATGGCGATTGCGCCAAGCTGATGCCCTATCTGCATCTGCCTGTTCAGTCTGGCTCGGATCGCATCCTCAAGGCGATGAACCGCAAGCACAGTGCCGAAAGCTACATCCGCCTTGTCGAGCGCATCCGCGCCGCGCGGCCCGATCTGGTATTGTCTGGCGATTTCATCGTCGGCTTTCCCGGCGAGACCGAGACGGATTTCGAGGCGACGCTCGATCTGGTGCGGACGGTCGGCTACGGCAGCGCCTATTCCTTCAGGTATTCGCCGCGCCCCGGCACGCCCGCCGCGGACCGTGCACAGGTCGACCCGGCCGAGGCCGACGCGCGACTGCAGCGTCTGCAGGGGCTGATCACCGAACAACAGCGTGCCACGCAACACGGCATGGTGGGCCGCACGGTGCAGGTGCTGTTCGAAAGGCCGGGCCGCATGGACGGGCAGATCACCGGAAAATCCGAATACCTGCACGCCGTCCATGTCGACGGCCCGACCACCCTGCTGGGCGGGATCGCGGCCGTCGAGATCCTTGGCAGCAACAGCAATTCGCTGGCCGGTCGGCTGCGGGCGTAAGGCGGGGGTTTCCCCCGCCTCTGCCGATCAGCTGCCGGGCGGCGAGGTGCGCAGGATGTTGCTCATCGTCGCCTGCAACACCCCCGGCCGGTTCACCGCGGCCGGGTCGCGGCAGACGCGCTCGGCGATGGCGTGGGCCTCCGGGAAGGTGTAGCCGGCTGCGACGAGGCTGTCGGTGAACACCGGGTTGGGCCGGTCCCAGATCACGTCTTCCCACGGGCCGCGGTAGCAGCTGACGGTGATGACATGGCTGGCAGAGGCGTAGCGGTAGTGGTGGTGGCCGTACATGTCGGCGCTGGCCGGACCGGCCGGGACGAGAACGGCGCCCGCAAGCGCAAGCGCGGAAATAGCCTTGAAAGCTGTCATGGTGGTGTCCTTCCCCCAAAGGATATGTGCGATGCCGACCGGGTGGCAGCCCGGCCCCATGTCGCAAGCCTAGCACGCCGATTGGGGGGGTGGGCGGCACAATTTTCAAAAAATCGACCGCCCTTGTTTCCAATCCGCCGACAATGTCCTGGCTCCGACTTCATTGGCGAACGCTGCCGGATGACGGCGGGACGCGGCAGAGGGATCTCCGGCGCAAGCTCCGTTCATATTGCCGAAACCAGCATGAAATGACCGAATCGCGCCCGCGTTGTTTCCGATCCGGCGACATGAAACGCAAAAACCCTCTTCCCTTGTGGAGCCATGCTGCTATCGTGCCGAAATCAAAGATGTTTTCGCGTGGTCCCTGCCAGGCCTCATCAAACACGAAAACACGTCGATTACACTTGGGGGATGTTGATGTGATGACCGGACTGTCACGCATGGGAATGCGCACGCTGGTCGGGGCTGCAGCGATCGCGAGCGCATTCGTGCTCGCGCCCGGCGCGGCTTCGGCGCAGGAAAACGTTAGGGTCACCGGCCGCGTCGAGCCGGGGATCTGGATCGACCCGGATGGCTGCATGCACTGGGTCGCAGACGGTGGCGTCGAAGGCTACATGGAGGGGCGGGTCAACCCGCATGACGGGATGCCCGTCTGCCTCAACCTGAACACCTGCGCGGTCACCAACACCGATGTGCTGTTTCACACCGACAGCGCGCGCCTGACCCATTCCGGCCGCGCCCATCTGGAGCAGTTCTTTCGCTCGGCCGGGGCCTTCGCCTACGCGATCTACGGCCATACCGACAGTCGTGCCTCGGACGAGTACAACATCGGCCTGAGCCAGCGCCGCGCCGCGTCCGTCGCCAGCGTCGCCCGCTCGGTCGGCGCCCGCGTCGCCCGCGAGATCGGCTATGGCGAACGCCGGCCGGTCGCGACGAACGCCACGGCCGCCGGGATGCAGCAGAATCGCCGCGTCGAAATCGTGTGCTACCGCTGAGGGGATGGGACCAATGAAGACGATAGTGAAGACTTCCGTTCTCGTCGCCATGGCGCTGGGCGTTTCGGGGTGCGTGGGCGTGACGCCCTCCACCGGCAGCGGCAACGAGGTCGTGGCCATCGACCGCGATACCGGGTTCGACGCCGGCAGCCTCAGCCAGCTCGAGGCGGGCATCTACATCGACCCCGACGGGTGCCATGTCTGGATGATCGACGACGGCCTCGAAGGTTACTGGTCGCGCCGCCGCGATCCGGTCTCGGGCCTGCCGGTCTGCACGAACGTGGCGCCGCCGAACTCCATCGTGGGCGATTTCCGCGCCGGCAGCGAATTCCGCGACTGGGTGCCGCGCCAGTAACCCCGGCGCGCAAGCCCTTGAGATGAATGAACCGGGCGGCCTGAAGGGGCCGCCCGGTTCAATTATCGCGCGAGCACAGGATGAAGAAACTTTGGTGACAGATCCCGCAACCGGTTGCGTTGTCCCTGCTCCCTCTCCAGACTTGCGGGAATAGAAACTCCAAACCGGAGCGTGATTTGGCAATCACCCCACTGGCGGCCACCATCGAAGGCACCCCGGTCGAGCTGTCGCTCGAATTTCCCGACAACCGGCTTCTGATCGAGCTCTGCGGCGAATTCGACCGCAACCTGGCGCAGATCGAGCACCTCCTGTCCGTCCACGTCCTGCGCCGTGGCAACATGCTTGCGGTTCTGGGCGATGCGCGGGTGGAAGCGGTCGAGGTGCTGAAGAAGCTCTACGCCCGGCTCGAGGCCGGGCGCGGGATCGAACCGGGCGACATCGACGCCGCCGTGCGGCTGCGCGGCTCGAACGAGGACACGGGCGTGCGGCCCGGCGACCAGATCGAGATGTTCAAGCCCGGCAGCCTCGAGATCGGCACCCGCAAGAAGACGGTCGAGCCCCGTACCGAGGCGCAGCAGGCCTATGTGCGCGCCCTTTACGGCAACGAGCTTGCCTTTGGCATCGGGCCGGCGGGCACCGGCAAGACCTATCTGGCTGTCGCGGTCGCGGTGAACCAGCTGATCAATGGCGGCGTCGACAAGATCATCCTGTCGCGCCCCGCCGTCGAGGCGGGCGAGCGTCTGGGCTTTCTGCCCGGCGACATGAAGGACAAGGTCGATCCCTACATGCAGCCGCTCTACGACGCGCTGAACGATTTCCTGCCCGGCAAGCAGCTGCAGAAGCTGATGGAGGAAAAGACCATCGAGATCGCGCCGCTGGCCTTCATGCGCGGCCGCACGCTGTCGAGCGCCTATGTGGTGCTGGACGAGGCGCAGAACGCGACCTCGATGCAGATGAAGATGTTCCTGACCCGCCTCGGGCGTGGAAGCCGGATGGTCATCACCGGCGACCGCACGCAGGTGGACCTGCCGCGCGGCGTGACCAGCGGGCTGTCGGAGGCCGAGCGCATCCTGAAGGACGTGAAGGGCATTTCCTTCAACTACTTCACCACCAAGGACGTGGTCCGGCACCCGATGGTCGCAAGAATCATCGAGGCCTACGAAAAGGAGGCACCGGTCGGCTGAGCCGCGGCGCCGGGTGTCGGGCCGTGTGTCGCGGCGGGCCGCGCCTTGACGCGGCCTGCGCCCGGGTGCATCCGCGCGGCATGGACATCGACATTCTCATCGAGGACGACGGCTGGGACGAAACGGCGCTGACGGCGCTGGCCACCCGCGCCTGCGCCGCGGCACTGAGCCATCTGGGCCTCGATCCCGACCGGTTCGCCGTGTCGATCCTGGCCTGCGACGATGCAAGGATCGCAACGCTCAACGCCGAGTTTCGCGGCAAGCCGGTGCCGACCAACGTCCTGTCCTGGCCGTCCGAGGACCGTGCCGCCGACGCACCCGGCGATATGCCGCACCTGCCGGCGATTGGCCCCGACGGCCCGCCGGTGGAGTTGGGCGACATCGCGCTGGCGCTGGGCGTCGTGACGCGCGAGGCCGCCATCGCAGGCAAAGCCTTCGACCGGCACCTGACGCATCTGACGGTGCACGGGCTGCTGCACCTGTTGGGTTTCGATCACACTACCGAGCCGGACGCCGCGTTGATGGAGTCGCTTGAGACGCGCATCCTTGCAAGTCTGGGTGTCCCTGACCCATATTGAGGGTGGGCCGGTCAAGGTCCGGTCATTTCTGGAAAGGAGCCATGAGCTCGAACCCTGATCCCTCGTCTCCTGCAGCGCTTGGCGCGCAGGAAGAGGATGACGACCCTTCGCCGACACGGCAGGGGTTTTTCTCAAGACTGTTCGGTACGGCAGACGAAGCCGAAGCCGACGTTTCCCAAGCGAATGAACATCCGGCATCGGGGGGCGCCAACGGCAGCGTGCCGCCCGTCTTCGGCATGTCGAACCTGCGCCGCATGCGGGTGGAGGACGTGTCGATCCCGCGCGCCGAGATCGAATCGGTATCGTGCGATGTCGATCTGGCCGGGCTGGTCGGTGTGTTCCGCGACAGCGGCATGACCCGCCTGCCGGTCTACGAGGGCACGCTCGACAGCCCGCTGGGGCTGGTCCACCTGAAGGACGTGGCGCTGCGCTTCGGCTTCAACGGCGTGGACGACTCGTTCTCGTTGCGCACGATGCTGCGGCCCCTGCTGTATGTGCCCCCCTCCATGCCGATCGGCGTGCTGCTGACCAAGATGCAGACCGAACGGACCCATATGGCGCTGGTGATCGACGAATACGGCGGGGTCGACGGGCTGGTGACGATCGAGGACCTGATCGAACAGGTCATCGGCGAGATCGAGGATGAGCACGACATCGAGGAGGCGCAGCCCTGGAGCCGCGAGAACGAGGGCCAGTGGCTGGCGCTGGCGCGCGCGCCGCTGGACGAGTTCGAGGCCGAGCTTGGCATCGCGCTGTCCGAGGTCGATGACGAGGAAGAGGTCGACACGCTGGGCGGCCTCGTGTTCCTGCTGTCGGGCCGGGTGCCCGCACGGGGCGAGGTGGTGCCGCATCCCTCCGGCGTCGAGTTCGAGGTGATCGACGCCGACCCGCGCCGGATCAAGCGGCTGCGCGTCAGGCTGCCGAAGGGTCTGGCCGGGTGAACGAACCGCCTGCGATCGCCCGTTGGAGCGATGGTCTGGGGTGGCGTCGGCGGCAGTGGCTCGTGGCGCTGTCCGGCGCGGTTGCGGCCTTTGGCCTCTCGCCGTTCGAGCTGTGGCCGATGGCGTGGGCGGGGTTCACGGGGATCGTGCTGCTGGTGGCGGTGGCCGCTACGGCCAAAGGCGCGGCGCTGACCGCTTGGATCGGGGCGACGGCCTATTTTGCCGTCGCGCTCCACTGGATCATGGAGCCGTTCTTCGTCGATGCCGCGCGCCATGGCTGGATGGCGCCCTTTGCGCTGGCGCTGCTGGCGGGCGGGCTGGCGCTGTTCTGGGCGCTGGCGGGCTGGGTTGCCGCGCGGCTTGTGCCTGGCGCGCGGCCCGGCCTGCGGCTGGCGGCGCTGGCGGGGCTGCTGATCCTGTCCGAGGCGGCGCGGGCCACGGTCTTCACCGGGTTTCCCTGGGCGCATCCCGGCCACATCCTGATCGGCTCGCCCCTGCTGGCGCTGGCGCCGCTGGCTGGGCCGCACGGATTGACCGTGATCGTTCTGGGCCTGTCGGCGGCGATTGCCGCAGCGCTGGTCTTGCGGCCGTTGCTGGCGCTGGGTTTGGCCGTGCTTCCGGTCGTGGCGGCGGTGATCGCGGTCGCGGTCGTGCCGGTGGAGACGGAGACCGCACCCGGTGCGCCCATCGTGCGGCTGATCCAGCCCAACGCACCGCAGCACCTGAAATGGCGCGCGGACATGGTGCCGGTGTTCTTTCAGCGCAGTCTCGACCTGACGGCGGCCGCGCCGCTGGACGGTGGCCCGGCCCCTGATCTGATCGTCTGGCCCGAGACCGCGCTGCCGGTGCTTCTGGAACGATCCGATGAGGCGCGTCTGCGCATCTCCGAAGCCGGCGGCGCGGCGCAGGTGCTGCTGGGCGGGCAGCGGTTTCAAGGGTTTGGCGCCCGCAACACGGCGGCCCTGCTGACGCCCGAGGGGATGATCGCGCAGGTTTACGACAAGCACCATCTCGTTCCCTTCGGCGAATACATGCCGGGCGGGCCGCTGGCCGAGGCGCTGGGCCTGCGCGGCCTGGCCGAGGTGCTGGGCGGTGGCTACGCGCCCGGCCCCGGCCCCGAGCTGATCGACGTCGGCGGCGCGCTGGGGCAGGCGTTTCCGATGATCTGCTACGAGGCGATCTTTCCGGGATACATCCGCCAGGTCGACCGACCCGACTGGATCGTGCATCTGACCAACGACGCGTGGTTCGGCGCCTTTTCCGGCCCGTTCCAGCATCTGGCCCTTGCGCGCCTGCGCGCCGCCGAACAGGGGCTGCCGGTGCTGCGGGCTGCCAATACCGGTGTTTCCGCCGTGATCGACGGGCGCGGCCATGTGCGCGCGTCGCTGCGGCTGAACGAGGCCGGGTTCCTCGACGCGGCCCTGCCCGTCGCCCTGCCGCCCACGATCTATGCGCGGACCGGGGACATCCCCCTCCTTGTGCTGGTTTTTCTTGCAACAGCCGCCTGCTTGCTGGCGGCGCGACACGCACGCCCATTGCGCCCTGCGTGATTACGGCGTAGGCCACGCCACGACCCCACAACGGCTTCCTGGCGTGGGGAATTCATCAATGGAGCATTCCCCACACATGGCCCGCGAAAACTATCTGTTCACCTCCGAGTCCGTCTCGGAAGGTCACCCCGACAAGGTCTGCGACCGCATCTCGGACGCCGTTCTCGATGCCTTCATCGCCGAGGAACCCGAAGCACGCGTCGCGTGCGAAACCTTCGCCACCACCGGCATGGTGGTCATCGGCGGCGAGGTGGGCCTGAGCGACAAGGAACGCCTCAAGACCTTCATGGGCAAGATCGGCGAGATCGCCCGCGACTGCATCAAGGACATCGGCTACGAGCAGGACAAGTTCCACTGGAACACCTGCCATGTGCTGAACTTCCTGCACGAGCAATCGGCCCATATCGCCCAGGGCGTCGACAATGACGGCGCCGGCGACCAGGGCATCATGTTCGGCTACGCCGTCGACGAGACGCCCGAGCTGATGCCGGCGCCGATCCAGTATTCCCACAAGATCCTGCGCCGCCTGGCCGAGGTGCGCAAATCGGGCGCAGAGCCGACGCTGGGCCCGGACGCGAAAAGCCAGCTGACGCTGCGCTACGAGGGTGGCAAGCCGGTCGAGGTGACCTCGATCGTGCTGTCCACGCAGCATCTGGACGAGGACATGACCTCGGACGACGTGCGCGCCGTGGTGGAGCCCTACATCCGCGAAGTCCTGCCCTCGGGCTGGATCACCGAGGCGACGAACTGGTGGGTGAACCCCACCGGCAAATTCGTCATCGGAGGCCCCGACGGCGACGCCGGCCTGACCGGGCGCAAGATCATCGTCGACACCTATGGCGGGGCGGCCCCGCACGGCGGCGGCGCGTTTTCCGGCAAGGACCCGACGAAGGTCGACCGTTCGGCCGCCTATGCCGCGCGCTACCTGGCCAAGAACGTCGTGGCTGCCGGTCTCGCCAGCCGCTGCACCTTGCAGGTGTCCTACGCCATCGGCGTGGCCGAGCCGCTGTCGGTCTATGTCGACACGCACGGCACCTCCGAGGTGGACGAGGTGCAGATCGAGAAGGCGATCCGCCAGGTCATGGACCTGACGCCGCGCGGCATCCGCATGCATCTGGCGCTGAACCGCCCGATCTACCAGCGCACGGCCGCCTATGGCCATTTCGGGCGCGAGCCCGAGGTCGATGGCGGCTTCAGCTGGGAAAAGACCGATCTGGTCGACGCGCTCAAGGCCGCCGTCTGATCCAGCTTTCGCGCCGGCCTCAGCGGGTCGGCGCGAATTCTGCCCAGACCGGCAGATGATCCGAGGCGCGCCGCGCCGCCCCGTGCCGGATGACCCCCGATCCGGTCACCGCCAGGTCCGTTCCGTGCACGAACCGGTCCAGCGCCGCGACCGGGTAGGCGGCGTGAAAGCTGCGACCCGGCGTGACGACGGACAGTCCTGCGCCGAACGGCTCCTGCCCGCTGTCGGGCGCCCAGTCGTTGAAATCGCCCGCGATGATCGTGCGCGGCAGGTCGGCGGCCTCCAGATGCGCGCGGATCGCCAGCATCTGCAGCCTGCGCCATCGCCGCAGCAGCGCCAGATGCGCGCCGACCAGCACCACGCGGCCCAGCCGCGCGACCTCCACCTCGACCAGCACGGCGCCCCGTGGCTCCAGCCCCGGCAGGGTCAGCCGGCGCAGGCCGTGCACGGCGACGCCGGGTTTCACCAGCACCGCGTTGCCATGCCATCCGAGGCTGACGTCGGTGCCGCCCAGGTCCACGGCGTCATAGGCGCTGTGCCGGTCGATCAGGTGGCGCGGGATGGCCGAGGGCCGCGGACCGAGCCGCCGGTCGGCCTCCTGCAGGATCACCACGTCGGCGCCGCTGTCGGCGATCACGCCCATGACCCGTTCGGGGTTGCGACGTCCGTCCAGACCCACGGCCTTGCGGATGTTGTAGCTCAGGACGCGCATCGCCGAGCCCTCACAACACCGGCGCGAACAGCCGCGCCAGCGGCGCACCCAGCCGGATCGGCAGCGGCTGGCCCGAGAGCGGGGTCGCGAGCGGCCGCGCGCGGGCGAAATCGGCGGCCAGCATCCGTTCCATGCGCGCGCCAAGCTCCGGGTCGATGAACAGGGCCATGGTCTCGAAGTTAAGCCGGAACGAGCGGTTGTCGAAATTCGTGCTGCCGATGCCCGACAGCCGGTCGTCGATCAGCAGCGCCTTCTGGTGCAGGAAACCGTCCTGGAAGCGCCAGATCTCCACCCCCGCCTCGACCAGTTCGTCGAAATAGGCGAAGGCCGCGAGCCACGGCAGGTGGTGGTCGATGGACTCGGGCACGAGGATGCGCACCTCCCGCCCCTTCATCGCGGCGAGCTTCAGGGCCGAGATCAGCGCGAGGTCGGGCACGAAATAGGGCGTGCTGATCCAGATCCGGTTTTGCGCCTGCGCGATGGCGGCAAAGAACATCGCCGCGCCGCCATCCTCGCCGTCGGTCGGGCCGGTCGCGACCATCAGCGCCTCGGTCGGGCCCGCGGCGGCGGGCGCCGTCCAGTCGATCTCGCGCTGCAGGGAAACGCCGGTCTGCCAGTGCCAATCCTCGGCGAACACCAGTTGCAGCTGCTTGACCACCGGCCCGGTGACCCGCGCGAAGGTGTCGCGCCAGGGGCCGAAGGCGCGGCTTTCGCCCAGATAGATGTCGGCCACGTTGAGGCCGCCCAGGTATCCTTCCCGGCCGTCGACGATCATCACCTTGCGATGGTTGCGGAAGTTGATCTGCAGGTGCCGCGCCAGCGGCACCCGCCGCCGCCGGGCAAGCCCCTCGATCCCCACGGCCTGCATCCGGGCGATGGCCGCGCGGCCGAACCGGGCGGAGCCCACGCCGTCGACCGAAAGCCGCACCGTGACCCCCCGTTCTGCCGCGGCGATCAGCCGGTCGATCATCCGTGTCCCGATCGTGTCGTCGGCGAAAGTGTAGAACTGGATCATGATGTCGTGCTCGGCGCGGTCGACGGCATCGAAGAGCGCGGCGAAGGTCTCGGCCCCGTCGATCAGCAGGTCGACCCGGTTGCCGGCGGTGAAGGACATGCCGGCGATCCGCTCGAACGGGCGGCGGTCGATCCCGTCCTCCGCCTCGCCGCGCATCGGCGCGAGGCCCGAGGACCGGGCGTTCTGGAACAGCAGCCGGCTTGCCCGCCGGGTGCGACTGCGCCGGCGATACCGATGCGGGCCGAAGAGCGCGTAAAGCACGATCGCCACATAGGGCGTGCTGAGCAGGAACACGACCCAGCCCACCGCACCCTGCGGGGTGCGCGCGACCTTTGCAGCGCGCCAGCTGAGCCACAGGGCGATCGCGACGGCCAGCGCCGAGACGAGGGCGATCATGACGCCGTCCATCGCCCTGGCCCTCCTAGCGCCGCGACGTGCCGCGCCCCAGCGCCTGCACCACCCGGATGTGCCCCATGAGATCGCGCAGGCTGAGCACGCCGCGCAGCTGCCCGCCCTCCACCACGATGAGCTTGCGATGCGGCCCCTGCGCCAGCCGGTTCAGGGCGTCCTCGGCGGTGGTGCGGGGGGCGACAAGGCAGGTGGCGTCGACCCCGGCCATGACCTCGTGCACGGTGGTGGCGGGCCATTCGGCCCGCGGCACGGCCCGCATCAGCTGCGCGTCGATGTAGCCGGTCACGACACCGCCCGCGACGACTGGCGCGAAGCTGACGGCGTGGGGGATCATCACTTGCTCGGCGACCTCGGCCAGTGTCATCTCGGGCGTCGCGGTCCAGGGGTCGGGCGTCATCAACTCGGCCACGCGGCGACCCTTGAGGCCGTCTTGCAGCACCTGCCGCTGATAGGCGCCGCGGCTGGCGTTGAGGACGAAAAAGCCGATCAGCACCAGCCATGCGCCGCCGATGCCGCCGCCCGACAGCGCCGACCAGAGGCCGAGCCCCATCAGCCCGAGCGCCAGCACGGTGCCCGCGCCGCTGGCCTTGCGCGTCGCCTCGAGCATGTCGCCCGACCGCTGCCAGAGCCAGGCGCGCAGCACGCGCCCGCCGTCGAGCGGAAAGGCCGGTATCAGGTTGAACACCGCCAGCACCAGGTTGATCGAGGCGAGGTAGCCCAGAAGCAGGCCGACAATGCCGGCCGGGCCCGTGACCAGCGCGGCAAGCCCGAACAGGCCAGCAAGCACGAAGCTCATGATCGGCCCGGCGATGGCGATCCAGAACTCCGACCCGGCGCTCCTGGGCTCGTCGACCAGTTCGGCCACGCCCCCGAACAGGAACAGGGTAATCCCGCCGATGCCCAGACCGTGGCGGCGTGCCACCAGCGAATGCGCCAGCTCGTGCAGGATCAGGCTGGCGAACAGGCCCAGCATCGCGGCGACCGACAGGCCGATGTAGGCGGCTTGCCCAAGCCCCGGCATCGCCTGCGGGAAATAGCCTGAGGACAGGCTCCAGACGATCAGCGCCGCGATCAGGAGCCAGCTTGCGTCGACCTTGATCTCGAAGCCGAAGAGGGTGAACAGCTTGACCGAATGCCCGAACATAAGGTGCCTTTCGTGCCGGTTTTGCGCACAGGTAAGCATTCGCCGCGCAAAAGGAAGCCGTTCCGGGGATTGAGGCCTGCGGCCCTTGCGGCTAGACCCCGGCGCCAGATCCCGAAGTCGAGATACGAACATGCCCGCCAACCGCCCCCACCGCAATTTCTACGGCCGCCGCCGGGGCAAGCACCTGCGCGACAGCCAGGAGGCGTATCTGCAAGAAGACCTCGATGCCCTCAGCCCCGGTGCGGTCGATTGGGACGCGAACCCGGATCGCGTGGCGCTGGACCTGCCCGCCCTGTTCGGCGGCCGCGAGACCTGGCTCGAGGTCGGGTTCGGCGGCGGCGAGCACATGGTGCATCAGGCCGGGCGGAATCCCGACGTGGGGATCATCGGCTGCGAGCCCTACATCAACGGCGTCGCGATGCTGCTGGGCAAGATCCGGCGGGCAGGGGTGGACAACCTGCGGGTCCACCCCGGCGACGCGCGCGACCTGTTCGACGTGCTGCCCGGCGCCTCGATCGCCAAGGCCTTTCTGCTTTACCCCGACCCCTGGCCCAAGGCGCGCCACCACCGCCGCCGCTTTGTCACGCCCGAGCATCTGGAACCGCTGGCGCGGGTGCTGAAACCGGGGGCGGAGTTCCGCGTCGCGACCGACATTCCCGACTATGTCCGCCAGACGCTGGAGGAGGTGCCGCGCCACGGCTTCACATGGCTGGCCGAGGGGCCGGAGGATTGGCGCAGGCCCTGGGGCGACTGGATCTCCACCCGCTACGAGGTGAAGGCGCTGCGCGAGGGGCGGGTGCCGCATTACCTGACGTTCCGGCGCCAAGGCTAGGCGAAGGCTTTGCTGAATCAAAACGTCTGCGAAAACTGCAGTTTCTCCAGGCGAAAAACTCGCGTTTTTCGGCCCTCGGTCAGACGTTCCGCCCGTGCAGTCGGGCGCTTTGCCAGCCTTGGGTTGCATCCCGCCCGTCCGCCCCGTTACCTGCGGGCAAGCCCTTCAGACAGGAGATTGCCATGCTGACCAACGACCAGCTCGCGAAATGGGATCGCGACCACTTCATGCACCCCTCGACCCATTTCGCCCAGCACGCCCGGGGTGAGGCGACCGGCCGGATCATCCAGACCGGCGAGGGCTGCCACATCACCGACCGTGACGGCAACCGCCTGCTCGATGCCTTTGCCGGGCTCTACTGCGTGAACATCGGCTACGGTCGGCAGGAAGTGGCAGAAGCGATCGCAGACCAGGCGCGGGAGCTGGCCTATTACCACGCCTATGTCGGCCACGGCACCGAGGCGTCGATCACGCTGTCGCACATGGTTATGGACCGCGCGCCCGATCACATGTCGAAGGTCTATTTCGGGCTCGGCGGCTCGGACGCGAACGAGACCAACATCAAGCTGGTCTGGTACTACAACAACATCCGCGGGCTGCCGCAGAAGAAGAAGATCATCTCGCGCTGGCGCGGCTATCACGGCTCGGGCCTGATGTCCGGGTCGCTGACGGGCCTGACGCTGTTCCACCAGAAGTTCGATCTGCCCTTCGACACCGTGCGCCATACCACGTCACCCTACTACTACCGCCGCGCCGATGTCTCGCAGACCGAGGAGCAGTTCAGCGCGCAATGCGCCGCCGACCTGGAGGAGTTGATCGAGGCCGAGGGCGCCGACACCATCGCCGCCTTCATCGCCGAGCCGATGCTGGGCACAGGCGGCATCGTGCCGCCGCCCAAGGGCTATTGGGAGGCGATCACCCCGATCCTGGAAAAGCACGACATCTTGCTGATCGCCGACGAGGTGGTGACCGGCTTCGGGCGCCTCGGCTCGATGTTCGGCTCGCCGCATTACGGGCTCAAGCCCGACATCATGACCATCGCCAAGGGCCTGACCTCGGCCTATGCGCCGATGTCCGGCTCGATCGTCTCGAAAAAGGTCTGGGCGGTGCTGGAGCAGGGCACGGATGAATTCGGCCCCTTCGGCCATGGCTGGACCTATTCGGCGCACCCCATCGGGGCGGCGGCGGGCGTCGCCAACCTCAATCTGGTCGACAGCCTGAACCTGGTGCAGAACGCGGGCGAGGTCGGCCCCTACCTGACCCGCACCATGGCCGAGGCGCTGGGCGAGCATGCCCATGTCGGCGAGGTGCGCGGCGAAGGCATGCTGAGCGCGGTGGAACTGGTCAAGGACCGCGACACCCGTGACGGCTTCGCCGCCGCCGACAAGGTGATGCCGCGCATCGTGGCCGCCATGGCCCGGCGCGGGGTGATCGCGCGGGCGATGCCGCAGGGCGACATCCTGGGGTATGCGCCGCCGCTGTGCCTGACCCGCGAGGAGGCCGATACCATCGTCTCCGTGACCGCCGACAGCATCGCCGAGGTCCTGGGCTGATCGACTGTCAAGGGGGGAGGTTCGCCAGTGCCTTCCCCCTTTACCGACCAGTCGGCGCGCGGCTAGTGTGGCAGAGATTTCAATGAAGCCTCAGCCGATTGCGTGCCCCCTCCGATGACATCTGCCCCGGTCTCCTGCCCGAATTGCGGCTATGGGTTCGAAGCCCTTCGGCGATCGACGCGGATGTTCGACTGCCCGTCGTGCGACACGACGCTGTTTCGCGAAGGCGACGCGCTGGCGCCCATCGGCAACCATGGCGAGATGCACGAGACGCCGATGCTGGTCGGCCTTGGCGACACCGTCGTGTTCGACGGCGGGCGCTACGGCGTGCTGGGCCATATCCGCTACGACTACGGTCGCGGCTTCTGGGACGAGATGTGGGCCGAAGACGCGCAGGGCGAGGGCATCTGGCTGTCGATCGACGAGGGGGACGTGGTGGTGCAGCGCGCGCTGGCCGACAGCGCGGTGCGTGTCGGGCTGGCCGACGAGGTGCGCCTTGGCACCCAGGTGCGGGTCGAGGGGGAAATCTACACCGTCACCGAGATGGACGAAGCGACCGCCACAGCCTTCCGCGGCGAACTGCCCGAACGGATCGACCTTGGCGAGAGGCACCGCTTCGTGAATGCCAGCGGCGAGGATGGCACGCTTCTGTCCGGCGAGGTCTGGGATGGCGGAGAGACCTGGTTTCTCGGCGAATGGCTTGATCCGTTCGAGATCAGGGTCGAAAGGCAGACCGGATGACGCGCGCGGCGGGCCTGTCCTCGGTCAACTGCACGCAATGCGGGGCCGGCCTGTCGGTGCTGGGCGGCGGGCGCGTGCTGAGCCAGGTCTGCGGCTACTGCGGCGCGGTGCTGGACGCCCAGGACAACTTCAAGATCCTGACCTCCATCGGCAAGCGCGACCATCCCGACAGCCCGGTGCGGATCGGCATGACCCTGACCCATCAGGGCGTCGAATTCACCGTGATCGGCACCATCGGCAAGGTCGAGCGCTGGAGCGGCGGCATCGCCCGCTGGGTGGAACACCAGGTGTTCTCGCCCACCCATGGCTACGCCTGGCTGACCTGGGAAGACGGGCATTTCACCTTCTCGCGCAAGGTCCGCGATTTCGACGTCGGCCGGTGGTGGCTGACCTCTGCGGAGGTGGAGGCGGCCGAAACCCCGCCCTGGCGCGTCTACCGGGGCGAGAACTACAAGTACTACGAGACCTCCACCTCCGGGATCGAGTTCCTCGAGGGAGAGTTCAACTGGGTTCCCGAGATGGGCGAGACCACGACCGCGGTGACGCTGGTGGGCCCTGCCGCGATGTTGAGCCTCGTCGATGGCAAGACCGAGAGGGAGGTCGAACTGACCACCTTGCTGCCGCGCGACGCGGTGGCGCGCGAATTGGGTGCCGACCTGCCCGCCGCGGCGGAGCCGCGCCACCCGCTGTCCCCCTACACGCCCTTGCCCGAAGAGGGCTTTGCCGCGCGCGTGCTGGGCTGGTCCGCCCTGGTGGCCCTCGTGCTGGCGCTGCTTTTCGCCGTGATATCGGGGCCGCGGGTTCTGGATCAGCAGAACGTGACGCTTGGCGTCACGCCGGTCAGTTTCCCTTTCGAAATCTCCAACGCCAGCCAGATCGCGCGGCTGCGCTACGGCACCGACGTCACCAACGACTGGGTCGTGATCGGGACGCAGATCACCGGCCCCGACGGCGCGACGCTGGTCGAGGGCGAGCGACTGGTTCAATACTACACCGGCCGCGATTCCGACGGAGCCTGGACCGAGGGTAGTCGCGCTGCGACCCTGCGCTTCAAGCCCGAAGCCACCGGGCCGCACCAGATCACCTTCGTGCGCACCGATGGCGCCGGCGGCAACCGGATCAGCGTGCAGATCGACGAGGGCAAGGTGACGTTTTTCTGGCTCCTCGTGGTCGGGGGGCTGTTCGTCGTGACCTGGATCTACCTCAAGGCGCGGCGGGCCATGCACTGGAAGCGGCGTTTTGCCGGCAGCGACTGGAGCGACGAGTGATCCCATGAGCCCTTTCCGCCTTGTCATCATCGCCGGCTGCCTGACCCTCCTGATGGGGGCCGGCTACATGTCCTGGTACGGCATCGGGCGCGCGAGCAGCGATCTTGCCGCCGCTGCGCCCTCGGTCCGCACCGGCTCCACGGGAACGGGAACGACAGGCGGCTACGGATTTTTCGGACGCGTGAAATGAGAGAAAAGGAAACGTGATGCTGGACGGGATCATTCTATCCGAAGTCGTGTCGATGCTGTTCTACACGGCCATCGGCATGGGGCTGATGTACATCTGCTGGAAGGTGGTCGACATCGTCACCCCGTTCCCGATCATCAAGGAGATCGAGGAGGATCAGAACGTCGCGCTTGCGGTGCTGATCGCGTCGATCTTCATCTCGATGGCGATCATCATCGCGGCGGTCGTGGTCTCGGGATGATCCGGCCTTGAGCGGCGCGGGGCGCTCGGACCGCGCCGATGTGACGCCCAAGGTCGCCTGGCTGCTGGCGGCAACCTTCGTCGTCGCCGTCGCGGGCCTGATCTACGAGCTGATCGCGGCCACCATCGCCTCCTATCTCCTCGGCGACAGCATCCGGCAGTTCAGCTTCGTCATCGGCGTGTTCCTGAGCGCGATGGGCATCGGCGCCTATGTCTCGCGCTTTGTGGGCGATGCCTTGTCGGGTTTCGTGCGGGCGCAGATGGCGCTGGGGGTGATCGGCGGCGCGCTGGGGCCGATCCTGTTCTTTTCCTATGCGTGGTACGGGGCGGTCGGGCTGCCGCTCTATGGTGGGTTGATCGCCATCGGCATCCTGTCGGGGATGGAGATCCCGCTCATCTCGCGCGTGATGAAGGAGATCGGGGCGGCGGAGTTCCGGTTCGAGAACGTGCTGACGGCCGATTACATCGGCGCGCTGGCGGCCTCGCTCGCCTTTCCGCTGCTGATCATCCCCAATCTGTCGCTGATGGCGGCCTCGCTGGCCTTCGGCACGCTGAACCTGCTGGTGGCGGGGTTTTCCATCTGGCTGTTCCGCGACCGGCTGCCCGCCGTCTACTGGGCACCCTGGGGCGCGTTTCTGGTGGCGAGCCTTGTCGCGCTGGCAGGCGCCGAGCGTCTGGTCGGCGTGGTCGACGCACGGCTGTTCGAGGACGAGGTGATCCTGTCGGAGACGACGCCCTACCAGGCGATCATCCTGACCCGGTTCGATGACCGCTACCGCCTGTTCCTCGACCATTCGATCCAGTTCGACAGCCTTGACGAACACCGCTACCACGAGGCGCTGGTGCACCCCGCCATGGGCCTTGCGCCGCGCCGCGCGTCCGTCCTGGTGCTGGGCGGCGGCGACGGCATGGCGGTGCGCGAGGTGCTGCGCCACGAGGGCGTCGAACGTGTGGTGCTGGTCGACCTCGACCCGCGGGTGACCGAGCTGTTTTCGCAGAACCCGGCGCTGACGGCGCTGAACGGGGATGCGCTGAACGACCCGCGGGTGGAGATCGTGAATGGCGATGCCTGGGCCTGGCTGGCCGAGGATGATGGTGTCTACGACGTCATCATCGCCGATCTGCCGGACCCGAAATCCGTCGCGCTGTCCAAGCTCTATTCGATCGAGTTCTACGCCATGATGACCGAGCGGTTGAGCGGGCAGGGCCTGTTCGTGACCCAGGCGGGATCGCCGACATTCTCCCCCGGCGCATTCTGGACGGTGGAGGCGACGCTGGCCGCCACCCGCAATCCGCTGGTGCCGGGCGACACGCTGTCCACGCTGCCCTACCATGTCTATGTGCCGAGCTTCGGCGACTGGGGCTTCGTGTTGGCCGCGCCGCTGATGCCCGAAGATGCGCGCGACCCGGTCCTTCCCGACGGGTTGCGGCACCTGACCGTTCCGGTCTGGCGCGCGGCGCAGGCCTTCGGCCCCGATCAGGGCCCGCGGGAGGTCGAGGTCAACTCGATCCAGGGGCATCCGCTGGTGGCGGAATATCAGCGCGGATGGGATTTCTGGTTCCGCTGATGTATGGGGCCGACGGCCTTGATCAGGCGACCGGCGCAACCCCGCAGGCCTCGAACGCGGCCACCTCGGGCGCAGCCCCGTCGAGCGAGACCGACAGCGTCGCCGGCCCGGCGATGAATTCCGCGCGGGTGTTGCGCGACAGGCCCGCCAGAACATTGCCGAAGCCACGGTCCGCCACGCCAAGCGCGCGGCCGTCGCCGGACAGCTCATGCCGGTCGGTGGAGATGATGATCTCCTCCCCGCCCAGAAAGGCGATGCTGAACGACGGCGCCTCGGGCCAGGCTGCGGGTCCGGTCACGGTGATGGTGTAGAGCGGCACCGCCGGATCATGGGTCAGGCGCACATCCACCCCGGCCTCGCTGTGGCTGAGGGTGCAGATCGCGCCCTCCTGCCCGGCCTGCCAGGCATGGGCGGGGCCGGTCAACAGCAGGGCGAGGGTGGCGAGGGCCAGGCGCATGGGGAAAGGATAGCGCGGGGCGGCGCAAGGGAAAGTGTTGGCTGATGGCACCCAACCTCCGGTTGACGGACCGGCTCGGAAGGCCGAGGCTGTGGACGGAGGAGACCACGGAGGACCCCATGCGTAGCACAGCTTTCGCCCTGGCGCTGATCGCCCTGCCGATACCGGCGCTGGCCGACCCGGTGGGCCTGACCCCCGAGATGATGTCGGCGACCGTGCCCACACCCTCCGGCCCGGTGGAGATCCTGCGCGAGCAGGACAACGCCCACCGGCTCGACGGCGACTGGACACTGACCTCGCGGCCCTGCCCGAATTTCTGCATCCAGCCGATGGTGCCCGCCCCCGGCGTGACGCCCGTGGGCGAGCTGGAGGTGATCGCCGCGCTGCAGGACCCCGATACCGTGGTCATCGACGGCCGCATCCGCCCGGAATTCGAGGCGGGCACGATCCCCGGCGCCGTCTCCGTGCCCTATACCGAGGCCGCCGACCGCTTGGGCGAGCTGGGCTGCGAGATAGATTTCGACGGCTGGATCTGCGAAGGCGACCTGCCGCAGGTCGTGTTGTTCTGCAACGGCCCGTGGTGCGGCCAGTCGCCCACGGCGGCGCGGCGGATGATCGAGGCGGGGTTTCCCGCCGAGAACCTCAGCTATTATCGGGGCGGGATGCAGAACTGGCAGGGTCTGGGTCTGACGGTTGTCCCCGGGGGCGCCGGCGGCTGACCTCCGGCGCGCGATACGGGTGGAACGGGCGGCCTCACTCGGGCCGCATCATCAGGACCATGGCGCCGATCGCGAAGCTGATCCCCGTGATCTCGCGAAATCCCAGTCTTTCGCCGAACACCACCGCCCCGATCAGCGCCAGCGCCACCAGCGTCAGCATGGAATAGGTGACGCCGGCCTGCCCGAGCGTGATGTGACGCATCGCACCGAACCACAGGAGCGCCGAGATGGTGTAAAGAACGATGCCGACCATCACCAGGGCCGACAGGGCCGACAGGCCGCGATCCGCCGCGAGCTTGAGGACGAAGTCGCCGGAAATGACGACCATGCTGGTCAGGGCGATGAATGCAAACCCCATCATGAACTGTGACATGTCGGTATCCCGTCCGCGCCAGCGGCCCCGAAATTTTCAAGCGAATGCACCGGAGCGTGGCACGTCGCGAACCCTCTGCAAACGCCGGTTGTCCTTACTTTCGGGTGCGGGATCGGCGTGCATCGCGCGGAGATCCTGCGAGTCCGGGGCCGCGCCTACAGCGCGCGGGTCATGAACACGCTCAGGGGGTCGGCCGTGTAGGCGCCGAACGGTGCGCAGGGCACGAACCCTTCCGAGGCATAGAGCCCGCGGGCCGGGGCGAAGATGGCGTCGGACCCGGTTTCGAGCCAGAGACGGTCGATGCCGTCGGCCCGCGCCCGGGCGATCAGGGCCACCAGCAGCGCCCGGCCCAGACCCTGCCCGCGCCGGGCGTGCAGGCAGTGCATGGATTTCAGCTCCGCCGCGCGATCTGCCATCGGCTTGAGGGCGCCCACCGCAACCGCCTGACCTGCCGCGTCGCGCCCGACGAACACCCGTGCGCCGGACGCCCGCAAATCAGCGGACGTCATCACATGGCAGCTTTCGGCCGGGGTTTGCGCGCGCATCACCGCGACATGGGCCGCCAGCAGCAGATCGGCATCGGCGTCGGGCGCGGTCAATTCGACCAGCCGCAGCTTCTGTGGATCAGGTGGAACAGGGGGCGCGCCGTCGGGAATGTTCATGTCTCGACAGTAGCTCGGGGCGAGACCTGCGGCAATCACACCCTGACGGGGCGATAGGCGCAGTCGGCCAGCGTGCTGCGGTTCAGATCGGTCAGAAACGCCGTCTCGGCGTGGGCCAGACGCGCCTTCAGCCGGCAATGCGGGGTCAGGGTGCAGGTGTTGCCGCTGGCGGCGAAGCACTCGACAAGCGCCTGGTCGGCCTCGAGAAGCGCCACGACGTCGCCCAGCCGGATGTCTTCGGGCGCCCGCGCCAGCATGGCGCCGCCGCCCCCGCCGCGGCGGGTCTTGAGCAGGCCTGCCGCGGCAAGCGCCGAGATGACCTTGGCCAGATGGTTGCGCGAGACGCCGAAGTCCGCCGCAAGCTCGGCTGCCGTGAAGGCGTGCCCGGGGTCGCCCGCCATGCGCATGAGCACGCGCAGCCCGTAGTCGGTGAAGGAGGTGAGGCGCATGGTCGCGCTCCTGATTTGGTATTTGCAATGCGTATTACCGCAGAGTAATCGGTAAATCAAATACCAATTCGATGCACGCTCACGACCCGAGAAGGAAAGGTCAGGCCATGTACGACGATGCCACCGCGCTGCCGCAGGACGCGGGCGCGCTTGTCGACCATCTTCTGAGACATCATCACGAGGTGCACCGGGCCGATCTTGCCGCGCTGCTGGCCCCGGCGCGTTGGTCAGGACCGGGCAGCGCGGGTGACGCGGCACGCGCCCCGAGCACGCTTGCCGCCCGGATGCAGGCCCGACCCTGAGCGCGGGTGCCTGGCCAGGACCTGTCCGCGCCCTCATGACATCCCGTTCGACCCGATCCCGACCTGGGACCGGGGCCGCTGCTGCAAGGACCGACCGATGACCTCCACCACCGAACAGATGCGCGCATGGACCGGCCCCGCCATCCTGACCTTCGGCTTCCGCCCTTTCTTTGCCGGTGCTGCGGTCTGGGCGGCGATCTCCATGGTACTGTGGGTGCCCATGCTGTCGGGGCAGCTGAGGATGCCCACGGCCTTCGACCCGGTGTCATGGCACGCGCATGAGTTCCTGTTTGGCTATCTGGGCGCCGTCGTCGCCGGATTTCTGCTGACCGCGGTGCCGAACTGGACGGGGCGCCTGCCCATCGTCGGGTGGCGGCTGGGCGCGCTTGCCTGCCTCTGGCTGGCAGGGCGGGTGGCGGTTGCCGTCTCGGGCGGGCTGCCGCCTGTGCTGGTGGCGGCGGTCGATCTGGCGTTTCCGGTCGTGTTCGCGCTCGCCATCCTGCGCGAGATCGTGGCGGGCCGGAACTGGCGCAACCTGATCGTGCTGGCGATGCTGGGCGTGTTCATCCTTGGCAATGCGCTGTTCCACTGGGAGGCCGCGCGGGGCCTTTACGCGGCGCAGGGCTACGGCCTGCGGCTGGGCTTGGGCGCGGGCGTCATGATGATCGCGGTGATCGGCGGGCGCGTCGTGCCGTCCTTCACCCGCAACTGGCTGGTTAAGCGGGGCAGCACGGCCCTGCCCGCGCCGCCGATGCAGAGGTTCGACAAGGCGGCGCTGGTGGGTCTTCTGGTCGCGCTTGCGCTGTGGGTCGCGATGCCGCTCGGCGCGTTGACGGGGGTGGCCCTTGCGCTGGCAGGCGTCTTGCACGCCGTGCGTCTGGCCCGCTGGGCCGGGCACAGGACCTTTGCCGAGCCACTGGTGACGGTGCTGCATGCGGGTTATGCCTTCGTGCCGCTGGGGGCCGTGGCGCTTGCGGCGGAAATCCTGTTTCCCGGGACGGTGGGGATGGCGGGTGCCCAGCATCTCTGGATGGCCGGGGCCATCGGGCTGATGACGCTCGCGGTGATGACGCGCGCCACGCTGGGCCATACCGGGCAGCCGCTGGCGGCGGGGCCGGGGACGGTCGCGATCTACCTCGCGCTGATCCTGTCGGTGCTTGCGCGGGTCGCGGCGGGGATCTGGCCCGCGTTTGCCGGGCCGTTGCACCTGGTGGCCGGGATGGGCTGGATCATGGCCTTCGCCGGCTTCGCGCTGGTCTACGGCGGACTGCTGCTGCGCCTGCCTGCGGCCAAGCGGATCTGAGGGCGCGCCGATGGGCTGGGCGGAGTTCGTGGCGGCCTACGGGATGTTCTTCCTGTCCCATTCCGTCCCGGTGCGCCCGCCGGTGCGGGGCTGGCTACAGGCGCGACTGGGGCCGAGCGGGTTCACGCTGGCCTATTCCGTGCTGTCGCTCGCCGCTCTTGCCTGGCTGATCGGCGCGGCGGGGCGCGCGCCTCATGTGGTCTTGTGGCACTGGGCGCCGTGGCAGGCGCATGTGCCGATCGCCGTCATGGGGCCGGTCTGCCTGATCCTGGCGCTGAGCCTCGCGCGGCCGAACCCGTTCTCCTTCGGGGGCGCGCGCAACCACCTGTTCGATCCGGCGCGCCCCGGCATCGTGCGCTGGTCGCGGCATCCGCTGCTTCTGGCGCTGGCGCTGTGGGCCGGCGCCCATGCGGTGCCGAACGGGGATCTGGCGCATGTGATCCTGTTTGGCACCTTTGCGGGGTTCGCGCTGGTCGGCGGTCGCCTGATCGACCGCCGCAAGCGCCGCGAGATGGGCGAAGCGTGGCAGCGCCTGCAGGCGGCCGTCGCCGCCGCGCCGCGTCTGCCGCGCCGAGCGCCGCTGGCGCGCATCCTGGCGGGGGGCGCGCTTTATGCGGCGCTGATCTGGCTGCATCCTCTGGTGTTCGGCGTCAGCCCGCTGCCCTGAGGACGGTCACGAGGCCACATCGTCGATCAGCGGATTTGGCTTGGCGAATGTCTCGAGATCCGCCTGGTGGCCGATGACGACGCGCGTGCCGATGACGGTCACCCCGTAGGGCTGCAGCCCCTTGAACGCCCGCGAGAGATTTTCCGGCGTCATGCCCAGCACCGAGGCAAGGCGCCGTTTCTCGAAATCAAGCTCGAACTCGGCCCCGCCGCCGGCATGCTTCTGGTGCCGGAGCAGGTAGTTCGCAAGCCGTTCGAGCGAGGTTCTGAGCTTGAGATCCTTCTGCGCCTTGATGACCGAGCGGTAGCACTGCGCCAGTTCCGTCACCATCGCGCGGGCGAAATTGCCGTCGGCGTCGAAGATCGCGCGCACGTCCTGGCTGGGGATCAGGGCGATCCGGCTTTTCTCCAGCGTGCGGGCCGACATGAGATAGGGCGCATCCTTGATCGTCGCGGCCAGGATGAAGGTGGAGATGGGCCTGACGGTCGCCATGCTGGTGTCGCGGCCGTTCCACGTCGAGAACAGATCGACCGACCCGGAGATGACCACATGCAGAAAATCGCTTGGCTCGCCTTCGGTGATCAGTTCGACTTGCGCAGGGAAGTTCTGCACATAGGCGCCCCGCATCAGCGAAACAAAATTCTCGTCGGCCATTCGCGAAAAGAGGTCGAGGTCGCGAATGTCTCGATAGTCCGATTCGGGCATGATGCCCCCGTTTGCGCTGGCATGACATTTTTCATCAGACCGATTGATAAAAGTCAATCCAACAGGTGTGCATTGCGACTTCTGGCTTGACATGCCTCGCGGGAGGACATGACTTATTTTGATAAGTCACTTATTTCATTCATTTTTACGCGATTTCGTGATCCAGATCAAACGATCCGGGCCACTCCGGCCGCAGGTCTGACCTCGAGCCCCCTGTCGGGGTGACAGCGCCATTCTTGCCGGAGACCCGCCATGCAGACCGTAGCCACAGCCCCGCGCGCCGATCAGACCCGCGCCCTGAGCCTGAGCACGATCGCCTTCACCGCCTGTTTCGCGGTCTGGACAATCTTTTCGATCATCGGGGTCGCGATCAAGGCCGAGCTTGGCCTGAACGACACCCAGTTCGGCCTGCTGGTCGCCACGCCGATCCTGACCGGGTCGATCACCCGATTGTTCCTGGGGGTCTGGACCGAGAAATACGGCGGGCGGCTGGTGTTCTCCGCACAGATGATCCTGACCGCGATGGCCACATGGGCGCTGACGCTGGCGGACAGCTACATCATGTATCTGATCGCCGCGCTGGGCATCGGGCTGGCGGGCGGGTCGTTCATCATCGGCGTGGCCTATGTCAGCCGCTGGTACGACGCGGGCCACCAGGGCACGGCGCTGGGCATCTTCGGCGCGGGCAATGTCGGCGCGGCGGTCACCAAGTTCGTCGCCCCCTTCGTCATGGTCGCCTATGGCTGGCATGGCGTGGCCTATGTCTGGGCCGCCGGGCTGGCCATCATCGGCGTGCTGTTCTTCGTGCTGGCCAAGGATGACCCCGAACTGGTCGAACGGCGCAGGACGGGGGCAAAGGCGCCCAGCCTGGCGCAGCAGTTCGCGCCGCTGAAGAACCTGCAGGTCTGGCGCTTCTCGCTCTACTATTTCTTCGTCTTCGGGGCCTTCGTGGCGCTGGCGCTGTGGATGCCGCACTATCTGATCGACGTCTACGGCATCGACGTGCGCTTTGCCGGCATGGCGGCGGCGTCCTTCAGCCTCTCGGCCTCGCTGTTCCGGGCCTACGGCGGCGTTCTGTCGGACAAGTTCGGCGCGCGCCGGGTCATGTATTGGACCTTCGGCTTCTCGCTCCTGTTCCTGTTCATGCTGTCCTATCCGCCGACGGATTACGTCATCCGGGGCAAGGATGGCGCCATCGCCTTTTCGACCGAGATGGCGCTGTGGCCCTTCATCGTGACGCTCTTTGCGCTGGGCTTCTTCATGAGCCTCGGGAAAGCTGCCGTCTTCAAGCATATCCCGGTCTACTACCCCGGCCATGTCGGCGCGGTGGGGGGGCTGGTCGGCATGATCGGCGGGCTCGGCGGCTTCGTGCTGCCGATCGCCTTCGGCGCGCTGCTGGACCTGACGGGCATCTACACCTCGTGCTTTGCGCTGCTGTTCGTGCTGGTCGCCATTGCGCTGGGCTGGATGCACCTGTCGATCCGCGCGATGGAGCGGCAGGCGCATGGCGACGCGCTCGACCGGCTGCCGCAACTGCCCGAGATGCAGGACATCCACCACCATGAGCACACCGCCATGCCGCGCGTGCTGGAAGACTGGCGGCCCGAGGAGGCGCGGTTCTGGGCCGAAAAGGGCAGGGCCGTCGCACGCCGCAACCTCTGGATCTCGATCCCGGCGCTGCTGCTCGCCTTTTCGGTCTGGATGGTGTGGTCGATGGTGATCGCGCGCCTGCCGGCCATCGGGTTCGACTTCGCGCCGGAACAGCTGTTCTGGTTGGCAGCGCTGCCGGCGCTCTCGGGGGCGACGCTGCGGATCTTCTATGGCTTCATGGTGCCGATCTTCGGCGGACGCCTCTGGACGACGGTATCCACCGCCTCGCTCCTGCTGCCCGCCATCGGCATCGGCTATGCCGTGCAGAACCCCGAGACGCCGTATTTCATCTTCCTCGTGCTGGCGCTGCTCTGCGGCCTGGGCGGCGCGAACTTCGCCTCCTCCATGGCCAATATCGGCTACTTCTTTCCCAAGGCCGAAAAGGGCAACGCACTGGCCCTGAACGCGGGCCTGGGCAACCTTGGCGTCAGCGTCATGCAGTTCGTCGTGCCGCTGGTCATCACCATGGGCGTCTTCGGCGCCATGGGCGGCGCGCCGCAGGAGCTGTCGGACGGTGGGCAGCTGTGGATGCAGAACGCGGGCTTTGTGTGGGTGCCCTTCATCCTAGCGGCGACCATCGCGGCCTGGCTGGGCATGAACGACATTGCCGACGCCAAGGCGAGCTTTGCCCAGCAATCTGTGATCTTCGGGCGCAGCCACAACTGGCTGATGTGCGTGCTCTACATCGGCACCTTCGGCAGCTTCATCGGCTATTCGGCGGGCTTTCCGCTGCTCAGCCGGATCGCATTCCCCGAGATCAACGCGCTGCAATACGTCTTTCTCGGGCCGCTGGTCGGCGCGCTCAGCCGCGCGGGCACGGGCTGGGTATCTGACAGGTTCGGGGGCGGGCGCGTCACCTTCTGGGTCTTCGTGGGCATGATCGCCAGCGTTCTGGCCGTGATCGTGTCGCTGCAGGCGGGCAGTTTCGCGGGCTTCTTTGCCGGCTTCATGGCGCTGTTCTTCTTCACCGGCGTCGGCAATGCGTCGACCTTCCAGATGATCCCGGTGATCATGGGCCGCGAGGTGCCGCGCCTGATGCCGCAGCTGCACGGCGCTGACCGCGCGCGCCAGATCGCGATGGAATCGGGCGGCATCGTCGCCTTCACCAGCGCCATCGGGGCCTATGGCGGGTTCTTCATCCCCAAGGCCTATGGCTCGTCCATCGCCATGACCGGCAGCCCCATCGGCGCGCTGTGGCTGTTCGCGATCTTCTATGTGATCTGCCTGATCCTCACCTGGGCCGTCTACACGCGCCCCGGCGGCCTGCTGCACGCCATCGAACACGACCGGGCGCCGCAAGGCATCGCCGCCCAGCCCGCCGAATGACCCGACCAGATTTCAGGACACTGCACGCCGCCGCCCGCACCCGGACACCCGAAAGGACAGCAAGATGAGCCATCTGCTCGACAAACTGAACTTCTTCCAGAGCAAGGAACTGGAGCAATTCTCGGACGGTTGGGGCCAGACCACCCGCGAGAGCCGCGACTGGGAGGATACCTACAGAAACCGCTGGCGGCACGACAAGATCGTGCGCTCGACCCACGGGGTGAACTGCACCGGGTCGTGTTCGTGGAAGATCTACGTCAAGTCGGGCATCGTGACCTGGGAGACCCAGCAGACCGACTATCCCCGCACCCGTGCGGGCCTGCCCAACCACGAGCCGCGCGGCTGTGCGCGGGGTGCCTCCTACAGCTGGTATCTCTATTCCGCCAACCGGGTGAAGAACCCGCTGATCCGCGGCGCCCTGATGCGGGCCTGGCGCAAGATGCGCGCGACGATGACCCCGGTCGCCGCCTGGGCCGCGATCCAGTCCGATCCGATCCTGCGCGCCAGCTATACCACGACGCGCGGCAAGGGCGGGTTCGTGCGGGCAAGCTGGGACGAGGCGACCGAGATCGTGGCCGCCGCCAACGCCTATACCGCCAAGACCTACGGGCCCGACCGGGTATTCGGCTTTTCGCCGATCCCCGCCATGTCGATGGTCAGCTATGCCGCCGGTTCGCGGTATCTGTCGCTGCTGGGCGGCACCTGCATGTCGTTCTACGACTGGTATTGCGACCTGCCGCCCGCCTCGCCGCAGACCTGGGGCGAACAGACCGACGTGCCGGAATCGGCGGACTGGTACAACGCGGGCTTCCTGATGCTCTGGGGCTCGAACGTGCCGCAGACGCGCACGCCCGACGCGCATTTCTACACCGAGGTGCGCTATCGCGGCACCAAATCCGCCGTGGTCAGCCCGGATTATTCCGAGGCCGCCAAGTTCGGCGACATCTGGCTGAACCCGCAGGCCGGCACCGACGCGGCGCTGGCGATGGCCATGGGCCATGTGATCCTGCGCGAGTTCCACCTCGACCGGCAGGCCGAGTATTTCGAGGACTACGCCCGCAAATACACCGACATGCCGATGCTGGTGCGTCTGGATGAAAAGGACGGCCAGCTTGTGCCGGGCCGGATGCTGCGCGCCGAGGATTTCGCGGGCCATCTGGGTGAGGCAAACAACCCCGACTGGAAGACCGTGGCCTATGACGAGGCCACGGGCCAGATCGTGGCGCCCAACGGCTCGATCGGGTTCCGCTGGGGCGAGGAAGGAAAGTGGAACCTCGAGAGCCGCGCCAAGGGGGCCGAGGCGCAGTTGCGCCTGAGCCAGATCCTCGAGGAGCATCACGATACGGTCGTGGGGGTCGATTTCCCCTTTTTCGGCGGTGCCGCGACCGGCGATTTCGTGAAATGCGACCACCCCGAGGTTCTGACGCGCAACATTCCCGCCCGGCAGGTCACGCTGGCGGATGGCGCGACGGTCTTGGTCGCCACGGTGTTCGACCTGTTCTGCGCCAACTATGGGCTGGACCGGGGTCTGGGTGGCGACTGGGTGTCGAGGGATTTCGACGACGACTGCCCCTACACCCCCGCCTGGGCCGAAAAGATCACCGGCGTCGACCGCGAGAAGATCATTGCCGTTGCCCGCGAATTCGCCGGCAACGCCGAAAAGACCCAAGGCAAGTCCATGGTCATCCTCGGGGCCGGTCTGAACCACTGGTACCACATGGACATGGCCTATCGCGGCATCATCAACATGCTGGTGATGTGCGGCTGCATCGGGCAGGAGGGCGGCGGCTGGTCGCATTACGTCGGGCAGGAAAAGCTGCGCCCACAGACCGGCTGGCAGCCGCTGGCCTTCGCGCTCGACTGGAACCGCCCGCCGCGGCACATGAACTCCACCAGCGCGTGGTATGCCCACACCGACCAGTGGCGCTATGAAACCTTGCGCGCGGGCGAGATCCTGTCGCCGACCGCGCCGGATGGCGATTGGGACATCAGCCTGATCGACTACAACATCCGTGCCGAACGCATGGGCTGGTTGCCCTCGGCCCCGCAGCTGAAAACCAACCCGCTGGAGGTGGCCAAGGCGGCCAAGGCGGCGGGCAAGGACATTCCCGCCTATGTGGCGGAACAGCTGAAATCCGGCGATCTGCAGATGTCTTGCGAAGACCCGGACGCGCCCGAGAACTGGCCGCGCAACCTGTTCGTCTGGCGCTCGAACCTGCTTGGGTCCAGCGGCAAGGGGCATGAATATTTCCTCAAGCACCTGCTCGGCACCGATCATGGCGTCATGGGCAAGGATCTGGGCGAGGAAGGCGGCGTGATGCCGGTGGAGGCCGTCTGGCACGACGAGGCGCCGAAGGGCAAACTCGATCTGCTGGTGACCATCGACTTCCGCATGTCGACCACCTGCGTCTATTCCGACATCGTGCTGCCGACGGCGTCCTGGTACGAAAAGGACGACCTGAACACCTCCGACATGCACCCGTTCATCCACCCGCTGCAGGCGGCGGTGGACCCGGCGTATGAGTCGAAATCCGATTGGGAGATCTTCAAGACGATCGCCCGCAAGTTCAGCGAAGTCGCGCCCGAGGTGCTGGGCGTGGAAACCGACATCGTCCAGCTTCCGCTGCTGCACGACACCCCCGGCGAGCTGGCGCAGGCCCATGTGAAGGACTGGAAGAAGGGCGAATGCGACCTGATCCCCGGCAAGACCGCACCGAATTACATCGCGGTCGAGCGGGACTACTCGAACTTGTACAAGAAGTTCACCTCGGTCGGGCCGCTGCTGGAGAAGCTCGGCAACGGCGGCAAGGGGATCAATTGGGATACCAAGGTCGAGGTCGGGCATCTGCGCGACCTGAACGGCGTGGTGCTGGACGAGGGTGTGTCGAAAGGCATGGCCAAGCTGGACACGGCGATCAACGCGGCGGAAATGATCCTGATGCTGGCACCCGAGACCAATGGCGAGGTCGCGGTGAAGGCATGGGAGGAACTGGAGAAACCCACCGGCCGCCACCACGCCCATCTGGCCGAGGGCGCGCATCACACCAAGATCCGCTTCCGCGATATCGCGGCCCAGCCCCGCAAGATCATCTCGAGCCCCACATGGTCCGGGATCGAAAGCGAAACGGTCTGCTACAACGCGGGCTACACCAACGTGCACGAGCTGATCCCGTGGCGGACGCTGACGGGCCGCCAGCAGCTGTACCAGGATCACCTGTGGATGCGCGCCTTTGGCGAGGGCTTTGTCAGCTACCGCCCGCCGGTAGACCTGAAAACCATCACCAAGGCCGTCAACAACGACGCGGCCGAGGGCAACCCGCATGTGGTGTTGAACTTCATCACGCCGCACCAGAAATGGGGCATCCATTCGACCTATACCGACAACCTGTTGATGCTGACGCTGAACCGGGGCGGACCGGTGGTCTGGATGTCCGAGATCGACGCGCAGAAGGCGGGCCTTGTCGATAACGACTGGGTCGAGGCCTACAACATCAACGGCGCGCTGACGGCGCGGGTGGTGGTGTCGCAGCGTATCAAGCAAGGCACGCTGTTCATGTATCACGCGCAGGAAAAGATCGTGAACACGCCCGGTTCGGAAAAGACCGGCCATCGCGGCGGCATCCACAACTCGGTGACCCGCACCACGCTCAAGCCCACGCACATGATCGGCGGCTATGCGCAATTGTCCTACGGTTTCAACTACTACGGCACCGTCGGCAGCAATCGCGACGAATTCGTGATCGTGCGGAAAATGAAGAAGGTCGACTGGCTGGATCAGCCCGCAGCCCGGCCCGCAACTCAAAAAGTGGAGGCAGCGGAATGAAAGTTCGTGCGCAAATCGGCAAGGTTCTGAACCTCGACAAATGCATCGGGTGCCACACCTGTTCGGTCACCTGCAAGAACGTGTGGACGACCCGCGAAGGCGTGGAATACGCGTGGTTCAACAACGTCGAGACCAAGCCCGGCACCGGCTACCCGACCGACTGGGAAAACCAGAAGCGCTGGAACGGCGGCTGGACCCGCTCGGCCAGCGGCAAGCTGCACCCGACGCAGGGGTCGAAGTGGCGCATTCTGGCCAACATCTTCGCCAACCCCTCGATGCCCGAGATCGACGATTACTACGAGCCGTTCGATTTCGATTACGACCACCTGAAATCCGCCCCCGACATGGATCATTTCCCCACCGCGCGCCCCCGGTCGAAGATCACTGGCGAGCGGATGGAAAAGATCGAGAAAGGGCCGAACTGGGAGGAGATCCTCGGCGGCGAATTCTCGAAGCGGTCGCAGGATCACAACTTCGAGAATATCCAGAAGCAGATTTATGGAGAGTATGAGAATACCTTCATGATGTACCTGCCGCGCCTGTGCGAGCATTGCCTGAACCCGACCTGTTCCGCCTCCTGCCCCTCGGGCGCGATCTACAAGCGCGAGGAGGACGGCATCGTCCTGATCGACCAGGAGAAGTGCCGCGGCTGGCGGATGTGCATCTCGGGCTGCCCGTACAAGAAGATCTACTACAACTGGGAAAGCGGTAAATCCGAGAAATGCACCTTCTGCTATCCGCGCATCGAATCCGGCCAGCCGACCGTCTGCTCGGAAACCTGCGTCGGCCGCATCCGCTATCTGGGCGTGATCCTCTATGACGCCGACAAGATCGAGGCGGCGGCCAGCAGCGAGCGGGAAACCGACCTCTACGGCGCCCAACTCGACGTGTTCCTTGACCCCAACGATCCCGAAGTGATTGCGGCGGCGCGGCGCGACGGCATCCCCGAGGACTGGATCGAATCCGCCAAGATCAGCCCGATCTGGAAGATGGCGATGGAGTGGAAGGTCGCCTTTCCGCTGCACCCTGAATACCGCACGCTGCCGATGGTCTGGTACATCCCGCCGCTGTCGCCGATCCAGAACGCGGCGCAGGCCGGCCAGATCGCGATGAGCGACCAGATGCCCGATGTGCGGTCCTTGCGCATTCCGGTGCAGTACCTCGCCAACATGCTGACGGCGGGCGACGAGGAGCCGATCGTGCATGCGCTGGAACGGATGTCGGCCATGCGGCTCTACATGCGGGCGCTCACCGTGGACGGCGTGCGCGACGAAGGCATCGCCGCCCGCGTCGGCATGTCGGGCCGGATGATCGAGGACATGTACAAGATCATGGCCATCGCCGACTACGAGGACCGCTTCGCGATCCCCACCGCCCACCGCGAGCAGAACGAGGAGGGCGCCGAGATCAAGGGCGGCTGCGGCTTCACCGACGGCAACGGCTGTTCCACCGGCGAGACGGGCAAGACCAGCCTGTTCGGCGGCAAGAAGAAGCCGTTCGCCCTGCCGCTGGAGTCGTTCTGATGATGGTCGATCGTACACTCAAGGCGCTGTCGCTGGCCCTGAGCTATCCCTCGCGGGAGCTTCAGGACACCATGCCCGAGATCGGCGCCCTCCTTGGAGCCGATCCCCGCATCGCCCCCGACACGCGGGCGGCGTTGCAAGCCCTCACCCAAAGTCTGGGTCAGGGCGACCTGTTCGACGTTCAGGAGAGCTACGTCATGCTTTTCGACCGCTCGCGCACGCTGTCGCTGAACCTGTTCGAACATGTCCACGGCGAAAGCCGGGACAGGGGCGGCGCGATGGTCAGCCTGATCGAGACCTACCGGGCCGGCGGGTTCGAGCCCGTCACTTCGGAACTGCCCGATCACCTGCCGGTGCTGCTGGAATTCCTGTCGACACGCCCGGCGCCCGAGGCGCAGGAGATCCTCGCGGACGCGGCTCATATCTTCGACACGCTGGTCACCCGCCTGGTGCGGCGGACAAGCGGGTATGACGCCGTGTTCGCGGCTCTGTCCCAGCTTGCCGGTGCGCAGGCCGATGCGGCCACGGTGGCCGACATGCTGGCCCAGCCCGACGACGACCCGACCGACCTGACGGCGCTGGATGCGGTCTGGGAGGAAACCGAGGTCACCTTCGGCCCCGACCCCACCGCGGGCTGTCCGCAGGTCCGCGACATGCTGGCCGGAATGGACGCGCCGGCCCTCACGGCGGCGACCGCCCCCACCCACCTGAACCGGAGCGCATGACATGTTCGGCACTTTCGATATCAACTTCATGCTGTTCGGGGTCATGCCCTATGTGGCGCTGACCGTCTTTCTCGTCGGCTCGATCGCGCGCTACGAGCGTGATCCCTTCACCTGGAAAAGCGCGTCGAGCCAGCTCTTGCGCCGCAAGCAGCTGATCTGGGGCTCGATCCTGTTTCATGTCGGCATCCTGACGGTGTTCTTCGGCCACCTCGTCGGGCTGTTCACCCCGGTCTGGGTTCTCGACAGCCTCGGCATTCCCTATGCCCTCAAGCAGTGGATGGCGGTCCTGATCGGCGGGCCGGCGGGTGTGGCCGCGCTGGTCGGTGCCACCATGCTGCTGCATCGGCGCCTGTTCGATCCGCGCATCCGCGTGACCTCGACGGTGCCGGACGTTCTGATCCTGGTCTTGATCTGGCTGCAGCTGGCCATCGGCCTTCTGACGATCACCCAGACGCTGCAGCACATGGACGGGGCGGAAATGGTCCGCTTCATGACCTGGTCGCAAAGCGTGGTCGGCTGGAACATCAACGCCTGGACCGAGGTGGTGAACGTCCACTGGCTCTACAAGCTGCACATCTTCCTGGGCCTGATCATCACGATCCTGTTCCCCTTCACCCGGCTCGTCCACATCTGGTCCGGGTTTGCCGCCCCCTTCCGCTACCTGCTGACGCGTCCGGGCTACCAGATCGTGCGCTCGCGCCGTCGCCGCCCGCTCGAGGACCGCCGCCGCGCCCATGATGCGCGGGCGGGCACATCCGGCCCGACAGCCCCCACACCGGCGGAGTGAGCGCAATGAACCTGGCCCTGTTTCCCGATGTCGTCGTGAACGGCGAAACGATCCCCTCGGCGGCGGTTGCTGCCGAGGCCCAGAACCACACCGGCCCCAAGGAAAAGCCCGGCATCGCCTGGCGCAAGGCGGCGCAGGCGCTGACGATCCGCGCCCTGCTGCTGCAGGAGGCGCGCGCGCGCGGGCTGACCCCCGACCCGATCGAACTGGCCCCCCGCCGGGTCGAGACGGAGGACGAAGCCCTGGTCCGCGCCCTGCTGGACGAGGCCCTGAGCATCGCGCCGGTGACGGAGGCGGCGGTGCACGCCGAATGGGCGAAGGCCCCCGACCGCTACCGCTCCGCGCCGTTGTGGGACGTGTCGCACATCCTGTGCGCCTGCGACCCGCGCGACGAGGCCGAGCGCGGGCTGGCCGAGGCGCGGGCCCTTGCCCTGCAGGCGCGGCTGGAGGGCGATGCCAAGGGTTTCGCCGCCGCCGCCCGCGAAAGCGATTGCGGCTCCAAGGCCTCCGGCGGGCATCTGGGCCAGCTGGGCCCCGGCGACACCGTGCCGGAGTTCGAGGCGGCGCTGCGTGACTTGCCCGAGGGCGGGATCAGCCCCGCGCCGGTCCTGTCGCGGCACGGCTGGCACATCATCCGGCTGAACGCGACGGCGCCGGGGCAGGTTCTGCCCTACGACACCGTGCGCCCCAAGATCGCGCAGGCGCTGGAAAAGGCGGCCTGGGCACAAGCCTCGCGCGCCTTCGTGGCGGATCTCGCCCGGGGCGCGCAAATCACCGGCGCAAGCCTCGCGCCGATCTGAGGCGCAGACAGGCTGCCCGATCTGACGGAGACGACCGATGCTGAACGATCTGCTGGCGCGCAACCGGGCGTGGTCCGACCAACGGCACGCCGAGGAGCCGGACTACTTCACCCGCCTTGCCGCGCTTCAGGCCCCCGAGTTCTTCTGGATCGGCTGTTCGGACAGCCGGGTTCCGGCGAACGTGGTCGCGGGTCTCGACCCGGGCGAGGTCTTCGTCCATCGCAATGTGGCCAACATCGTCCATTCCTCGGACATGAACCTGCTGTCGGCGCTCGAATTCGCGGTCGATGCGCTGGCCGTGCGCGAGATCATCGTCTGTGGCCACTACGGCTGCGGCGGGGTCAAGGCCGCGACCGAGGATCTGCCGCATGGTCTGGCCGATCACTGGCTGGAGCCGATCCGGCGCCTTGCCCGCAGCTACGCCGTCGACCTTGGGCGCGAGCCCTGCCTCGAGGCGCAGCGCGACCGGCTGTCCGAACTGAACGTGGTGGAGGGCGTCCGGCGCGTGTGCGAGACGCCGATCTTGCAGAAGGCATGGGCGCGCGGCGCCGACATCCGGGTTCATGGCCTGATCTACGGGCTGAAGGACGGGCGCCTGCGCGACCTCGAATGCAGCATCGGCCCGGGGCATTTCCAGACCGAGCGGTTCGAACAGGAGGCGGCACAATGACCTTGCATCACGCCATCGCGTCACCCGGCTGCGGCTGCGACCGGCAAGACTTGATCGACCCCTTGATCGGCATCGACGAGGCGCTTGCCCGGATCGCCGCCGATGTCGCCCCGGTCGGCCGGACCGTGGCGGTGGCGCTGGCGGATGCACTCGGGCGCATCCTGTCGCAGCCGGTCCGGTCCCGGGCGCTGTCGCCCGCATTCGACAACGCGGCGATGGATGGCTACGCGGTCGCGACCTCGGCCCTCACCGGGTCCGGTCCCTGGGTGCTGCGGGTGGTTGCGCGCGTGCCTGCCGGGCAGGACTGTGCCGTGTCCCTTGCGGGGGATCGGACGGCCGCGCGCATCTTCACCGGCGCGCCGATCCCGAAAGGTGCCGACGCCGTGGTGATGCAGGAGGACGTTGTGCGCGACGGCGATGTCATCCACCTGTCCCGCCGCCCGGCACCGGGCCTGAACATCCGCCGCGCCGGAAGCGACATGGCGAAGGGCGCGACCGTCGTGGACAAGGGCCGCAGGCTCGGCCCGAGGGAGATCGCGGCCTGCGCCGCAGCGGGGGCCGGCATCGTGCGGGTCCGGCCCAGGCTGCGCGTGGCGCTTCTGGTGACGGGCGACGAGCTGCGCCGCGCCGGTGGCGCGCGCGGCGCGGCGCAGATCTGGGACGTGAACACACCGATGCTGACGGCAAACCTTGTTGCGGCAGGGGTCGACATCGTCGCGTCCGCGCATGGCGCCGACACCCTTTCCGGCCTGCTGCAGCAGCTGGGCGAGATGGCGGCGCAGGCCGATCTGGTGATCACCACCGGCGGCATCTCGGTCGGCGAAGAGGATCATGTGAAGCCCGCCGTCGCGGCGCTGGCGGGCGAGACCCTGTTCAGCGGCGTGGCGATCAAGCCGGGCAAGCCCGTGTCCGTCGGGCGGATCGGGGCAGCGCACTGGCTCGGGCTGCCGGGCAACCCGGTTTCGGCCTATGTCACCTGGCAGGTCTTCGGCATGGCGCTGGTCCGAGGATTGACAGGTGAGGCGGGCAGCACCCCGACCCGTCGTCACGTCGTCACCGCTGCCGCGATCCGCCGCAAACCGGGGCGCTGCGAGCTTCGCCCGGCATCGCTGGCCGGGTTCGACGCGCGCGGTCGCGAGATCGTCAGGTTCGAAAGCGCCACGCATTCGGCCCGTGCCAGCGGCCTTCCCGTGGCGGACGGGCTGATGTTCCTGCCCGCCGATGCGGAGTATCTGCCCGCCGGCGCGCTTGTCGAGTTCCACCCTTTCCGCGACGGCTGAGGAGACCCGAGATGAACCTTGCCTATACGATGGCGCCGGGGCGTGGCGACACGGACCTGATCTTGCAGCGGCTGGCGGCCCTGCTTGCCGCGCGCGGCCTCAGATGCCTGGGAACCGTCCAGATCAACAGCGAACAGGTCGATGCAGGCCCGTGCGACATGGATGTGCGGGTGTTGCCCGAGGGCCCGGTTCTGCGCATCAGCCAGGATCTTGGCCCGCAGGCGCGCGGTTGCCGCCTCGACCCTGCGGCGCTGGAGGCGGCGGTGGCGCTGGTCGCGGCGCGGCTGTCATCGGGGGCGGATCTTCTGATCGTCAACAAGTTCGGCAAGCACGAGGCCGAGGGGCGGGGCTTTCGCTCCGTCATCGCCGAGGCGGTGGCGCGGGATATCCCTGTTCTGGTCGGCCTGAACGCGCTCAACCGCCCGGCGTTCGAGGCCTTCGCCGACGGTATGGCGGTCGCGCTTCCGCCTGTACCCGAGGCGTTGATGGCGTGGCTGGACACGGTGGCGTCGACGACAGGCGACCTCGTCTGACCCTCGGCCGGATACCTCCGTCATCCGTGGCACGCCCGAGGCCGGCGCCGGTGCCGGTCAGGTCCGGCCCGTGTCGCCCGCGCCAGGTCGCCCGACATCGGCACGGGCGCGGACGAAGATGGTTGATCGGTTTCCGTCTGCTGGCATTGTGCAGGTATCCCCGACTTCGACACGGTGCGTGGCAAGCGGCTCATGAGGATCTGACCGGACGATGTCGACCATCTCGACCCTTCGTGAACCGCAGCGCGCGGTGCGGGTGTCCGCACCGGGCCTGCTGGTGGCCGCGGTGTTTTTCGGGCTTTCGATGACGCCGTCCATGGTGCCGCGCGCGCCCGAGCTTCAGGGCGTGCTCGGGGGTGTCGTCGCCGGCATCGGCTACATGCTCTGGGTCTGGGTTGCCTGGGGGGGCGCGTGGCTGGGGGTGAAGGCACCCGTTGCCCTCGGCCGACCGGCAACGGCGGCGATGCTGCTTGCGGCCGGCGCGATCTGCATCGCCTGCCTTTGGCAAGGCGCGGCCTGGCAGACGACTGTCAACGAAAGCTGGGGCCTGCCGCCGGTCGAGGCCGGTGCGCCGCTGCGCGTGGCCCTGATCGCCGGTGCGGTCTTCGGCCTGCTGCTGGTGGTCGGCCGCGGCTTCATGCTGCTGGCGGACCGCTGGCAGCGGCGCAGCCAGCGCATCTTGCCCCCGCGCCTGGCGCGGCTGGTGGGGGTTCTCGCCGCGCTGGCGATCTTCGCCGCCGTGATCGACGGGGTGGCGCTGCGCGGGCTGCTGCGGATCGTCGACAACGGCGCGCGGCTGGCCGACGCGCTGATCCCGCCGGATGTCGACCCGCCCGGCTCGCCCATGGTCAGCGGCGGGCCGGGCTCGCCCCTCGACTGGCAGGACATGGGCCGCTGGGGCCGCAGCTTCGTTGCGTCCGGACCAACGGCCGAGGAGATCGGCCGGTTCTGGGATGCGCCGGCGGAGGAGCCGATCCGCGTCTACGTCGGCCTGAACGCCGCCGACACGCCACAGGCACGCGCGCAGATGGCCTTTGACGAGCTTGTCCGGCTTGGCGGGTTCGCCCGGTCGGTCATGGTCATCGCCATGCCCACGGGCTCGGGCTGGCTCGACCCCGGCGGCATGGATACGCTCGACTACCTGGCGCGCGGGGATGTGGCGACGGTGTCGGTGCAGTATTCCTACCTGCCCAGTCCCGTATCGGTCGTGGTCGACCCGACGCAAGGCATCGCCGAGGCGCAGGCGCTTTTCGATATCGTCTACCGGCACTGGACGACCCTGCCCGAAGACGCGCGCCCACGCCTGTACCTGCACGGGCTGAGCCTCGGGGCGTTCCTGTCGCAGGAGACGGTTCCCCTGCTCGATCTCTATGCCGATCCCATCGCCGGCGCTCTCTGGACCGGCTCGCCCTATCTGAGCGAGTTCTGGCAGATGGTGCAGACCCGGCGCCAGCCCGACAGCCCGGCGTGGCGGCCGCGGCTTGGCAACGGCTCGCTGATCCGCACCCTGAACCAGGAGGGCGGGATCGAACGGTTCGACGCGGACTGGGGCCCGATGCGGTTCGTCCTCCTGCAATACGGCAGCGACCCGATCGTGTTCTTCGACTGGTCGCTGGCCTGGTCGCGGCCCGACTGGCTGGACGGCGACCGCGCGCCCGACCTGTCCCCGCAGATGCGCTGGATTCCCGTGGTGACGCTGTTTCAGGTCGGGCTCGACATGGCGGTGGCGCTGGGCACGCTTGGCTATGGGCATGACTACGCGGCCCGGCACTACATCCCCGCCTGGGCCGCCACGCTGGACCCGCCGGGATGGTCCGAGGTGCAAAGCGCGCGTCTGGCCGACCATCTGGCGGGGCTCGTTCCGCGCTGAGACGCAGGCCGGGTGCCGCTGCCGCAGATCGCGGGCGATCGCCGTCGGGGCCGCCCTGCGCGCGCGCCGTCAGGCGTCCAGCACCTTGCGGATCTTTGCGGCCAGTTCGGCGCGCCGATAGGGTTTGCTCAGCAACTCGACCCCGGGGTCGAGGCGCCCATGGTGGACGATCGCGTTTTGCGAATAGCCGGAGGTATAGAGAACCTTCAGGTCCGGGCGGCTCTCCCGGGCGGCGTCGGCAAGCTGCCGGCCGCTCATCCCGCCGGGAAGGACGACGTCGGTGAACAGCAGGTCGATGTCCGGCCGGTCGCCGAGGGTCAGGAGCGCGGCGGCCCCCGCCGAGGCGGAGATGACGGTATAGCCCAGGTCCGACAGCTGCGCGGACAGCTGGCGCAGGATCATCTCGTCATCCTCCACCACCAGGATGGTTTCCTGCCCCCGAATCAGAACGCCTGTCTTGGGTCCGAGGCTGGGCGCCAGGGGCGGATCGAAGTGCCTGGGGAAATACATCTTGACCGTCGTTCCTTCGTTCGCCTCGGAATAGACGCGGATGTGGCCGCCCGATTGCTTGACGAAGCCGTAGACCATGCTCAGCCCCAGCCCGGTTCCCTTGCCGACGTCCTTGGTGGTGAAGAACGGCTCGAAGACCCGGTCGATCTGTTCCTTCGGGATGCCGCTTCCGGTATCGCTGAGCACGACGACGACATACTGCCCCGACAGCAATTCCGGTTCGCTGGACGCGTAGGTATCGTCGAGCGAGGCGTTGGCGGTCTCGATGGTCAGCGACCCGCCCCCGGGCATCGCGTCGCGCGAATTGTTCGCGAGGTTGAGGATGGCGGCTTCCAGCTGCCCCACGTCCACCTCTGTCCGCCACAGGCCCCCGGCGCGCACGATCTCGATGTCGATGTCTTCGCCAAGGGTGCGCCGCAACATGCCTTCGAAGCCGGAGATCACGGCGTTCACATCCGTCACGCGCGGCTGAAGTGCCTGCTTGCGGGAAAACGCCAGCAGGCGGTTGGTCAGCTCGGCTGCGCGGTCGGCGGCCCGGGCGGTCATGTCGGCGAACACGCGCGACGGGTGGCCGTCTTCGAGGCTGTCCTGCATCAGTTCCGCGTTGCCCATGATGATCGTCAACAGGTTGTTGAAGTCATGCGCCACGCCACCGGTCAGCTGGCCCACGGCTTCCAGCTTCTGCGCCTGACGATAGCGTTCCTCCAGATCCTGCTGTTCGGTCACGTCGATGATGCTGCCGATCATCCGTACCGCCTTGCCGCCCCCGTCGCGCAGGAGCAAGCCACGGTCGACGACCTGGCGCGGCCTGCCGTCCGCGTGCATGAACCGGTAGCGGCCCGCCCAGTTCGTGCCGGTGCCGTCGATCGCCGCATGGATGCTGTCAACGATCCGCTCGCGGTCGTCCGGGTGGATACGGTTGGTCCAGGAGGTCGATGCCATTTCGGTCGCGTCCGGGTCGTATCCGAACAGGGTCGTCAGCGCCTCGTTCCACCAGATCGCGTCGGTTTCGAGATCCCAGTCCCAGATCACGTCATTGGTCGCGCGGCTCAGCAGGGCGAACCGTTCGTCGCGGAGCCTGATCGCCTTCTCGGCTTGCTTGCGTTCGGTCATGTCGCGCTGGATCGAAACGAAATGCGTCAGCACGCCATCGGCGTTCGCGAGCGGCACGATGTCCATGTCCAGCCAGTAGGGTCTGCCGGTCTTGGTGTAGTTGATGATCTCGCTGTGGACGGGCTGTTCGTGCTGCAACGCCTTGCGGATGCGATCCAGCTCGGCGCGGTCGGTCATCGGACCCTGGAACATGCGCGGCGTGGCACCAAGGATCTCCTCTTGCGCAAAGCCCGTCAGCCCCTCGATCGCCTTGTTCACATAGACCACGCGCGGCCCGTCGGGCGCGTCGATGGGCGCGGTCTCGGTGATCAGCACGACATCGTTCAGGTGTGACACGGCCGCCTCCAGCAGGCGCAGCTGTTCTTCGCGCGCGTGCTGCTCGGTCACGTCGCGGACATAGACGGCCAGCCCCTCGGGCGTCGGGTGGGCATCGACCTCCAGCCACAGGCCGAAGGTCGGGGAATAGTCCCGGAAGCGCACCGCGCGCCCTTCCGTGCGGGCGCGGTGATACTGACGGTAGAAGGTGTTCCCGACCGAGTCCGGGTATTCCTCCCAGATGACCTTGCCGATCAGCTCGGCGCGGTGGCGGCCGATTATCGCTTCCGCCCTTGCGTTGATGAACAGGTATCGCCAGTCGTCGTCGAGCAGCATGAACATGTCGTTGATGCTGTTCAGCGTGTCGCGCAGGCGCCGCGCCAGTCCTTCGGTCTGGTCGCGTGCCGACACCAGTTCCGAGATGTCCTGGATGGCGCCCTGGATGGCGACGATGGAACCCTGCGCGTCGCGCACGGCTTCGCCCATGGCGCGCACCCAGATGCGGTTTCCCTTCGCCGTCCGGATCTGGATCACCTCGTCGAAGTCCGTGCCGTGCTGGGCGCAGGCCGTGAACCGGGCCTGGATGGCGGGCCGGCCCTCGGGCAGGTAGTAGTCCAGCGCTTGGTCGACGGTGGGCTGCGTGCCTGGCGGTTCCTCGTGGATCGCGGCTGTCTCGTCGGACCAGTTGACCATCCGCGCAGCGAGATCCACCCGCCAGCCGCCAAGCCGGGCCCGGTCGCCGGCCATCTTCATCAGCCCGGTGACCTGCGACAGCCGTTGCTCTGCCATGACATAGGGGGTCACGTCCTGCACAAGACCGACGATCTGTTCGCGTCCGTCGATGAGAATGCGCTCGCCCACGCCCTTGATATGGACCACCACGCCATCGCTGCGCAGGATGCGGTGCTTGAACGACCAGTGGGGCAGGCTGGACGTGAGGAAGTCATGAAACCCGGCGACCATCGCGGCGCGATCGTCGGGATGGACGAGCGCGACGTAGCCATCGAAATCCGGCGCGTCGCGATCCCGGGGGACGGCGTAAAGCTCCCGGACCCGGTCCGACCAGGTCAGGGCCTTGCTCTGCAGGTCGTAGGTCCACATCCCGAGATCGAGCAGCCGCTCTGCCGTCCTGATCCGCGCGGCCTGCTCCTGCAGGACCGTGTTGACCCGCCCAAGCTCCTGCGAGCGCAGCACGATGTCGCGCGCCAGCTCGCGGTGGGTCTTTTCCAGCGGGTCGATCAGCGCGTCCTCACCCATCCGGGCCAGTTCGGTCACGTCCTCGACCCGGTGGATGATGTAGACGAGCTGCCCCTCGGGATCGAGCACCGGCGCATTCACCTGCGACCAGAAGCGTTCCTCGAACCCGCCGCCCTCATCGTCGCGGCACCGGATCGGGTGGCGTTGGACCGCCATGATGTCGGGCGACCTGCTTTGCTCGACCCGGCGGAGGGACGCCCGCAGGTTGCGCAGGCCATCCGCCTCGGGCTCGGACGGATCATCGGGAAAGACCTCGAAGAGGCTTCGCCCCCTGATTTCGTCCATCCGGCAGTTCGTGGCCGCCAGAAACGAGTTGCTGGCCGCGACGATCTCGTAGCTGCCCGGCGTCATGACCAACAACTTGCTCGGGGCCGCCTCGAAGATCGCGCGATAAAGCCGCGCCGTCGCCTCGGCCCGTTGCGGCGCAATCTCGCGCTCCTGGCTGACGGTGGCGCCGTCGTCCAACGGGGTCTGGAGGTGGTGCAGGTCGTACCAGGTCGCGAGCACCGCATCCCGCCCCCGGAAGGTCACGCGGCGCCACCGGGTGCCGACCTCGATCCAGCCGCCATCGCCCTTGCGCATGCGCCAGTGCCCGGCGTCGGTCACCGGCGCCGTGATCGCCGCAACCGCATCGTGCAGCGCCTCCACATCCTCGGGCGGGCGCAGCTCCGCGATGGACATCTGCAGCAACTCGTCGATGCCGCGCGCCAGTTCCTGCGCCGTCGCCGCGTTGACCGCCAGGAAATGCAGCGTCGCCGGATCGAAGATCGAGACCGGTGTCGGAATGACATCGAGAACCGCAAGTGCGGCTTCGTCGATCTCGGGCCGGCGGTGTGCTGTCTCCACGTCGGTCAACTAACCCGGCCAGATCATTGAGAGATCCAGCGTCTTCGGTCGCCGCTGAGCGGGTGTGCGGTGTGGTCTGCTGAGTGCGTAGGGCGGAGTCATGACGTCCTCCAGCGGGTGCGCGCGAAACTGCGTCGTCCCGCGCATGCGGGTAAGCTATTGTATTGTCTGCAATCATGATAGCCCAATACAGAAGTATTCGCTGCGGTGCGCTGCTGCGGCACCAGTCCCCGGCCGCTGCCCCGTCGGCTTCCGGGCGCGGCGTGGCGCGGATGCCGCGGGGTTCGGCAGCAATCCGCCGCAACCGCGCATTCAGGTCAACGACGATTGCCCGGTTGCACCCCGCGGCGCACCGTAATCAAAGTCATATTGACAGAAGGGAGACAGGAGATGCCTAGACTTTGGACCAAGATGCCACCCCACTTCGGGTTGCTGGCTATTGCCGCCCTCGCCGCGGCGCCCGCCATGGCGCAGCAGGCCGCCGATGCCGTGACCACCGAGGGGGCGGCGGCCGGCGTCATCGAGGGGTTGAGTGCCGAGGCGCAGGCGTCGGTCGAGGCCAAGGCAGCGGGCGAACCCGTGACCGCCGAAACCTGGATGGTGGCGGCCGCCAACCCGCTGGCGGTCGAGGCCGGGGCCGAGATATTGCGCAACGGCGGCTCAGCGGCCGACGCGATGGTGGCCGTGCAGACCGTTCTGGGCCTGGTCGAGCCGCAATCCTCGGGATTGGGCGGCGGGGCCTTCCTTGTCTGGTACGACGCCGAAAGCGGTGAGGTCACCACGCTCGACGGGCGCGAGACGGCGCCGCTTGCGGCCACGCCGCAGTATTTCCTCGACGACAATGGTGAGCCCCTGGCATTCTGGGACGCCGTGGTCGGGGGCCGTTCGGTCGGCACGCCGGGCACGCCCGCCCTGCTGCAGGCGGCGCATGAGCGCTGGGGCACGCAGGATTGGGCTGGCCTTTTCGACCGCGCCATCACGCTGGCCGAGGACGGGTTCACCGTCTCGCCTCGGTTGGCAACGCTGGTCGCGGACGAGCCCGAGGACCGGTTGCCGCGGTTCGAGGCGACGGCCGCCTATTTCTATCCCGACGGTGCCCCGATCGAGGCCGGGTCGACGCTGACCAACCAGGATTACGCCGACGTGTTGCGCGCCATGGCGCAGCGTGGCAGCGACGCCTTCTACGACGGCCCGATCGCCGAGGATATCGTGGAGGTGGTGCAGGACAACGGCGGCCTCCTGTCGATGCAGGACTTCGCGACCTATGAGGTGGTGGAGCGGCCACCGGTCTGCGTGCCCTACCGCGACACCGAGGTCTGCGGGATGGGGCCGCCGTCATCGGGCGCGCTGACCGTGGGCCAGATCCTCGGCATGCTCGACGACTTCGACCTGGCGGGCATGGGCCCCGACAGCACCGAGGCCTGGACGCTGATCGGCGACGCCTCGCGCCTCGCCTTCGCCGACCGCGGCCGCTACATGGCCGACAGCGACTTCGTGCCGGTCCCGACCGAGGGGCTGGTGGATGAGAGCTATCTGGCCTCCCGCGCCGGGATGCTTGACCCGTCGCGGTCGCTGGCGGAGGTCGAACCGGGCGAACCGGAGTGGGATCACGCGATGCTCTGGGGCGACGATGCGTCTCTGGAACTGCCGTCCACCTCGCACATCTCCATCGTCGACGCGGAGGGCAACGCGCTGTCGATGACCACGACGATCGAGAACGGGTTTGGCTCGCGCCTGTTCGTCCGGGGCTTTCTGCTCAACAACGAGCTGACCGATTTCTCCTTTGCGACGCACGCCAACGGCTGGCCCATCGCCAATCGGGTCGAGCCGGGCAAGCGGCCGCGCTCCTCCATGTCGCCCACCATCGTGATGCGGGACGGCGCGCCGCTGCTGGTCATCGGCTCGCCCGGCGGCAGCCGGATCATCGGCTATGTCGTCAACGGCATCGTCAACTCCGTCGACTGGGGCATGGACCCGCAACAGGCGGTATCGGCGCCGCATTTCGTGAACCGCTTCGGCACCTTCGATATCGAGGCCGAGACGCAGGCCGCGGAGCTTGACGGCGCGTTGCAGGAGGCGGGGTTCGAGACGAACGTCACCGCCCTGACCAGCGGCCTGCATGTGATCGCGCTTGAGGACGGGATGCTTCTGGGCGGCGCCGATCCGCGGCGCGAGGGCATCGCCATCGGCGAGTGACACAGGGGCGGCGGTGCCCCCGGACAGCGCGGGGCCGCCGCCGATGCCGGCGTCGAGCGATCGGGCATGAGCGATCTGCCCGCCGGTCGGTCAAAGCGGGGGCGGCGGCACCATCTCGGGCCGAACGGTCCGGCGGCAGAGAAACACCTCCGGCTCGGGCCGCGCCTCGATGGCGAAGCCGGCACTGCGCAGCATCGCCGCCGCGGCGGGGCCATTGGGGATGAACCAGTTGGTCGGATCGCCGGTGTAGCGGTGTTCGATGAAATGCAGCCGGGGAAAATCGGGCCGGTCGAACAGCGCCGTCTCGGCGAACGGATAATCCGCCGCAACCGGCCCCTCGTCGACCGCACCACGCTGCAACGACTGGAACAGCAGAAGGTCGTCCGCGACATGTTCGTGGATCATGTCGAGCGCCAGCAGCGGGTGGCGCAGGTGGTAGAACACGCCCATGAACAGTACGAGGTCGAAGCGTTCCCTGAGCGTGCCGATGTCGTAGACCGACATCTGCCGCAACTCGATGTCGGCGTCCGCTTGCGCCACGGCGAACTCCGCCTGGCGCAGGTAGTGCGGATCGCTGTCGATGCCGAGCACCCGCCCGGCGCCCCGCCGCTTCATCTCCAGCGCGTAGAACCCGGCGTTGCAGCCGATGTCGAGCACGCTGCGCCCCTGCAGATTGTCGGGCAGGACGTGTTCGATGCCCTGCCACTTCAGCCGGGGATAGTCGCCGAGGAAATGGTCGGGCGCGGTGTCCACGCCGTCGATGGTGAGGTTGTGAAACCACGGGCCGAGCGTTTCGATCTCGCGGCGGATGCGGTCCTGCGCCGTCATTACTCAGCCGCTCCGGGGTGATGCACGCAGGCCTTCGCCCGGTCGGCCGGGCGCGCGACCCGCGGTCGCGGCGGCGGCACGTCAAGCTGCATCCGGAAATGCGCGATCGTGGCCGCAAGCCCCTGCCGCAACGGCACGTCGGGGCGCCAACCCAGCAGCGTCTTCGCCGCCGTGATGTCCGGCCGACGGCGCCGCGGGTCGTCCTGCGGCAAGGGCTTGAAGACGAGGCTCGACGCGGAGCCGGTCATTTCCAGAACCTGCTCGGCCAGGTCCAGGATCTCGTATTCGTCCGGGTTGCCCAGATTGACCGGCTGGCCGGGATTCGGGCTTACCTCCATCAGGGCCAGCAACCCCGCCACGAGATCCGAGACGAAGCAGAACGACCGGGTCTGCCGCCCGGTGCCGTGGATGGTCAGATCCGCACCCGACAGCGCCTGCACGATCAGGTTCGACACGATGCGCCCGTCGTCGCGCTGCATCCGCGGTCCGTAGGTGTTGAAGATGCGCGCCACCCGCGCGTCCACCCGGCCCTGCCGCTGCATGTCGAAGCTGAGCGTCTCGGCCGCGCGCTTGCCCTCGTCGTAGCAGGCGCGCGGGCCGGTGCAGCTGACGTTGCCGAGATAGGTCTCGCGCTGCGGATGTTCCTCGGGGTCGCCGTAGACCTCGCTGGTCGAGGCCTGCAGGAACCGCGCGCCGTGCCGTTCGGCCAGCGCCAGCATCTGGCCGGTGCCGCGTACGCAGGTCATCATCGTGTGGATCGGATCGGCCTGGTAGCGCTCGGGCGAGGCGGCGCAGGCGAGGTTGTAGATGCGGTCGAGCGGGCCGTCATGGGCGTAGTCGTCGCAGACATCCGCCGTCACCAGCGCAAAGCGCGGATGGTTCATCAGCGGCGCGATGTTGGCGCGCGAACCGGTGAGGAAACTGTCGAGGCAGGTGACGACGTGACCCGCCGCCAGAAGCGCGTCGCACAGATGCGAGCCGACGAATCCGGCGCCGCCGGTGACGAGGATGTTCAGGCTGCGCCGGGGGGGCATGTGCATCATCGCATCAATCCTTCCAGGGAGTTTTCTTGTTCTTGAGACTGTCCACCGGCGCCTGCCTGCAGCGCCCGCACCAGGTGGCGGGCACGGGCGGCGCCGGTGTGATCGTGCGCGACGATCCTGCGTGCCTGCGCGCCGAGGCTGCGGGCGTCCGCCTCGGGACGGTGCAGGGCAGCCATGACATCGGCCCTGTCGCGGGCGATCACGATCGCCCTGCCCTCGGGGAACAGGTCGGTCAGGCCGGGCCAGGGGTCGCTGATCACCGGGGTCGCGCAGGCCGCCGCCTCGAACAGGCGCACCGAGGGCGACCAGCCCGCCGCGATCATGTCGTCGCGCGTCACGTTCAGGGTGAAGCGCTGGCAGCTGTAGAAGGCGGCGTGGTCCTCCGGCGGCAGATGCTCGATGCGCTCGACGTTGGCGGGCCAGTCGATGTCGTCGGGATACTGCGGCCCGGCAACGACGAAGCGCATCTCGGGCAGGACGCGGGCAGGCTGGATCAGCAGCTCCGCCAGCCGCACCTGCCGGTCGGGGCTGTAGGTGCCGAGGTAGCCCAGATCCCAGGTCTTCGCCGCGCCGGTGGGGCGGTAGCGCTGCGGATCGACGGAACAATAGAGCGCCTCGGCCCGCCGGGCGCCCCAGTCGCGCTGCAGCCGGTCGAGCACGCGGCCGCCGCTGAAAGACAGGTAGATGTCGAAAAGCGGGATCTGCCGGCGGGAGAGGTACGCCTCCTCGCCCTGTTCCAGCCGGGCCAGCGTGACCGGCGTGTCGATGTCGTAGAAGCAGAGCTGCCGCAGACCCATCGCCGCCAGCCGGTCGATCAGGTCGATCCCGTCGGGAACGTAGGAGCCGACGATCACCGCGTCGGCCTTGTGCAGCCGGTCTGCGTGGCGGGCCAGGACAGCGCCGAGATCGGTGTAGAGGTCAAGCTCGCAGAACCCCGGTTCCGGCAGGTCGCGCCGGTCGGCGTACCAGGGCACGTCGCGTTCCAGAAACAGCACCCGGTGACCCTGTTCGGCAAGGCCGCGGATCAGCGCGCGATAGGTCGTGGCATGCCCGTTGCCCCAGGACGAGGTCAGCGACAGGCCGAAGATGACGATATCCATGGGCTGGCTCATTCCGCCGCGACCCCCTTGGCTTGCGCGGCGGAGGTGAAGCATGTGTGCGCCTCCCGCGCGCGGTGGGCATAGGTGTGGTCGGCCAGCACGCGCGCGCGCGCGGCCGCGCCGATCTCGCGCGATCTCTCCACCGTCAGCCCGGCGAGGATCTCTGTCACGTCCGCCCCGACGCGCGCGACGAGGATTTCGGTGTCGGGCGCGAGGAAGGCGTCGACCCCCTCCCAATGGTCGGTGATCAGGCAGGCCCCGGCGCCCGCCGCCTCGAACACGCGGGTCGCGGGGGAGAACCCGGTCGCGGCCATGCTGTCGCGGCTGATGTTCAGGACCGCCAGAGGCGAGCAGTTGAAGGCGTTGTGGTCACCGGTGCCGACATGGCCGAGGTGGGTGACATTGCCGGGCAGCGCCCGGTGTTCCCATCCCGATCCGCCCAGGAGAAAGGCGTGATCCCGCAATCCGGCGGCGGGGGTCAGGAAGAACGCGTCCACCCGCGCCTCGCGGTCGGGCAGGCGGTTGCCGAGGAAGGAGAGGGTGGCGGCGAACCTCTCCTGCGGCGACACCGGGAAATGCGTGTCGGGGTCGAGCGCGTTGTAGATCGGCACGCAGGCCTGCGCGCCGAGGCCCTGATAGGCCGCGACCACCGCGTCGCCGCCGCCATAGGTCAGCACCATGTCGAGCGCAGGGAGAAGTCGCCGCAAGACATGATCGGGTGCGCCGTGCAGCTCGGCCAGTGTCGCGGGCGCATCGACGTCCCAGAACACCCGCAGCGCCTGCGGCGCTGCATGGGCCATGACCCGGTCGAGCAGCAGGTCGTCGGCGTAGCCCACGCCCGAGGCCTTCACCACCACATCCGCCGTCGCGGCGCGGGCCGCCGCGCCCTCCACGCCCTCGGGCGTCGCCGGGTAGACCACGACCCGCGCCCAGTCCGGCGGCGCGATGTCGCGATGCGCCTGCCGGTCGAAGGCGTCGGGCTCGAAAAAGGTGATCTCGTAGCCGAGGCCCGACAGCGCCTTCAGGATGCCCCGGTAGTAGGTGGCGGCGCCGTTCCAGTACGACGACAGCAGGCTCGAGCCGTAGAAGGCGATCTTCATTCCGCGGCCTCCCGTGCCGGTGCGGCGCGTCCGGGCGCCAGTGCTTCGAGGATGGAAAACAGCTCATCGACGCGGTGGCGGCAGGTGTGGCGGCCGCGGATCGTCGCCAGACCCTCGGCCCGCAGGCTCGCCGCAAGCTCCGGGTCGGACAGCACGGCGTGCAGGCGGCGCTGCATCGCCGTTCCGTCGCGCGCGATCAGGTGATCGGTGCCGGGGCGAAACAGCCCTTCCGCGTCGTCCCAGGGCGCGCAGATCAGCGGGATGCCGCAGGCCATCGCCTCGAACGGACGGATCGTCGGGATGCCCGGCAAGGCTTTCATGTAAGGCCGGCGTGGAACATGCACGGTGACGCGGTGGCGGGCGAAGGCACGCGGCACCTGGGCGTTGGCGATCCAGCCGCCATGGGAGAGACCGGCCCGGGCCAGCCGCGCCTTGGCCGTGTGGGGGTAGCGCACGCCGCGCACGGAGGCGGCAAGGCCCAGGGCCTCGGCCGGGCCGATCAGGAACTCCTCCAGCTCGGCGGTGCGCTCGTCGTCGCCCCAGTTGCCGATCCAGATCAGGTCGCCCTGCTTCGGCTCCTCCAGCGGGCGGAACAGCCGGTCATCGGCCGCCTCGTGCCAGGTGAACACCTGCCGCCCCCAGCCCCGGTCGAGATACCGCTGCCGCAGCGTCTCCCCGAAGGCGAGGATGCCGTCGTAATCGCTCAGATCGAGCGCGGCCATCTCGGCATCCGAGGTGACCGCGCGGTGATGGGTGTCGTGGAACAGCAGGGTGAAGTCGGTCTCGCGCCGCAGCCGCCCGACATGGGCAATCAGCGCCGGAACGGTCCATTCGTGAACGACGACCACATCGGCCCCGTCCAGCGCCGCCGCGTGGTCGAACGCCGGGCCGTACGTTTCCGTGCGAAGCTCGGGAAAGGTTGCGTGAAACGCCGCCTCGGCCTCCGGCCCCTGGTCGGTGCGCAGGTTCTCGCGGCTCCAGCCGCCCGCGGGCTCCAGCGCCAGCGCGTCATGGCCGCGCGCGATCAACTCGCGCATCACGCCGCGCAGGAAATGCGCGTTGCCGTGGTTCCAGTCGGAGACGAGCGAATGGGTGTAGAAGACGAAGCGCATCAGGCAGGCTCCCTTTCGTGCAGGGCGCCGGCAAACAGCGCCGCCATCGCCTGCGCCTGCGCGTCGAGGCTGAAGCGCGCCGCGCGCTGCCGCGCGGCCTCGGCCAGTCGCGCGCGCAAGCGCAGATCACGGGCGAGGTCGTTGATCCGCGCAGCGAAGGCGGCGGCATCGCGGGGCGGCGCGAACAGCGCCGCGTCCTCCCATATCTCGCGGTACGTCGGGATGTCGGACAGCACCAGCGCCGCGCCGCCCGCCGCAGCCTCCAGCGCGGCAAGACCGAAGGGCTCGTAGCGCGAGGGCGAGACGAAGATGCCCGCCAGCCCGGCGGCGCGGCGGACCTCGGCATGGGGCCGGTCGCCGCGGGGACGGGTGTGGGCGAAGTGCACCGGCGCCACCCCCTCGCGTTCGGTGGGGCCAAAGGCCAGCACCGGCCAATCCACCTTCGCCGCCACGGCATCGAGCGTTGCGGCATCCTTGCCTTCGTCCCACCAGCGGGCGGCGGCGTAGACGAAGGGTTGCCTGCGGGTGCCGGCCTCGACCGCGCCGATGGCGTTCGGCACGACGGCAGGCGCGCGGCAGCCGGGATAGCATGCGACAGTCAGGTCGGCATGCGCCCGGCTGGGCGCGACGGCATGATCCGCCCGCGCCAGGCCGTCGGCATTCGCTTCGAGATGCCAGCGCCAATCGTGCGGCACGTCGCAGCCCCTGACGGCGCGGAACCAGGTGACGACGCAGGAATGGCTGACCGCGATCACCCGCGCGTCCGTCGCCAGCCCCGCCGCCTGCGACGGTGCGTTGACCTGCACCGCGTCCGCGCCGGTTTCGGCGGCCAGCGCGGCCAGTGCCGGCGCGACGCCTGACAGCTCCGCCCGGTCGCGCACCATCCAGTCGAGCGGCAGGCCGGTCCAGCGCACCTCGGCCAGCTCCCGCGCCGCGGCAAGTTGCGCTTCGGCGGGGGCGGGGCCGAAGCCTGCCAGCACCGACTCGATGCCATGCCGACGCAACCCGCGCACGAGGTCGAGCGCATAGGTCCAGACGCCGCCCGCCGCGTCGCAGGTCATCACCAGCTTGCGCCCCGGTTCCATGGTCACGTCCCGCATGTGCGCTCCAGCTCCGGCAAGGGCAGCGGCTGCTGGTCCTGGATGTCGCTGAACCGGCGGAACGCGTCGAGGTAGTGGCGATGCGCGCGTTCCCACGCCTGATCGTCTGGCGCGCCCCACAACGCGCGGTAGCTGGGTGAGCTGGGATAGGGGTAGAGCGGCACCGGATCGTTCGCCCAGACGCCGTTGTCGATCAGATGGCCGCGCCAGTGATCGACCAGCGCCGGGTCATCCTCGACGACGCCGATCAGGTTGGCCTGCACGAAGGGCACATGGCGCCGCGCCTCGATCAGAAGCTCGGCCAGCTCCGGCGTATCGAGCCGGCAGCGCTTGGCCAGTTGTTCGCGCCCCTCCACGGTCAGGCTTTCCAGCCCAGCCTCGATCGAGACGCATCCGGCGCGGCCCAGAAGCTCCAGCATCGCGGGTTTCCACAGGTCGATCCGCGTCTGCACGCCGAAGACCACGTCGCGGTCCACCAGCGCATCCAGCAGCGCCTTTTGCGGCAGGAAGATCTCGTCGATGAAGTAGAGATAGGCCACGCCCTGCGCGATCAGCGCGTCGATCTCCGCCAGCAGCGGTTCCAGGTCGCGTCGGCGGTAGGCGTTGCGGAAGTCGATCTTGGCGCAGAAGCTGCATTCGTAGGGGCAGCCGCGCGAGGCCTCGACCTCGGCGCCCGGCCCGTGGCGGCCGGCGTCGGCGTCGAAGCGGTGGTGGTGGTGGGTGTGGCGCCCGGCCCAGTCGACGGGCCAGGTGAGCGTCGGATGATCGGTGAAGCGGCTGATCGCCTGCGGGCCGCAGAGGGCCGCCTCACCCTGCGAGAGCCGCGCGGTGCCCGGCACCTCCGACCAGTCGGCGGACCCGGCCAGCCGCGCCACGACCTCCTCGCATTCGCCGCGCACCACGATGTCGACGCCCAGCTTGCGCAGCGTCGGCGCGGGCGTCGCCGACCCGTGCGGCCCCACCGCCACCGTGCGCCCGCCCCTCCCGGCGAGATGATCGAGGAACTCGGCCGGCACCCGCAGTTCGGGCGGCGCGCAGCGCCAGAACAGGTAGGTCGGCGCGGTCGTCACCACCGTCATCTCGGGTGCGAAATCGGCCACCCGACGCGCCAGCGCCGCATTGTCGAGCCCCTGCAATTGCCCGTCGAGCATCAGGACCTCGTGGCCCGCGCGTTCGAGAAAGGCGCGGCAATAGCCAAGCTCCAGCGGCAGATGCGGCGCGCGGCAGCCGAAATAGATGCTGCCGTCATAGGTCCAGTGCGGATTGACGAGCGCGACTTTCATGCAGGGACCTTTCGTCTGGCCGGGGGTTTCGGGGCTTGGGGAACGCGGTGCCGGGCAAGCCAGTCCCGCAGGCCGGCGATACCGTCACGCCAGCCGATGCGGGGCCGCCAGCCGGTCGCCGCGCTCAGGGCGCGGGTGTCGGCGACGAAATAGCGCTGGTCGCCGGGCCGCGTGCGATCATGGGTGACGTCGGGCGCACGACCCTGCAACCGCCCGATCTCTGCCAGCAGGGTGTTCAGGCTGACGGCGTTGCCCGGCCCGCCGCCCAGGTTGAACGCGCGCCCGCGAAGGGCGCCGATGCCCTCGAATGCCGCGCGGTAGGCGGCCACCGCGTCCTTGACGTGCAAGATGTCGCGCACCTGATCGCCGTCGCCGAAGAGGGTGATGCCCTCGTCCCGCAACGCGCGCAGAATGAAATGCGCGACCCACCCCTGATCCTCGGTGCCGAACTGGTGCGGGCCGTAGATGCAGCTCATCCGCAGGACGGTCGTGCGCATGTCGTAGGATCGGGCGTAGTCGAGCACATACTGATCCGCGACCCCCTTGGAGCAGCCGTAGGGCGTGTGGAAGTCGAGCGGCCGGTTCTCGGCGATGCCATGCGCCCGCAACGCCGGATCGGCGGGCAGGTAGCCCTCCGCCGCATGATCCAGCGCCACGTCGTCGAGCGCGCCGTAGACCTTGTTGGTCGACGCGAAGATCACCGGAATCTGCCGGCCCGTGGCGCGCACCGCCTCGAGCAGGTTCACCGTGCCACGGGCGTTGACCTCGAAATCATCCGAGGGGTGCACCAGGCTTGTCGTCACCGCCGTCTGCGCGGCGAGATGGAACAGGGCGCGCGCGTCCTCCAGCCCGGCAAGGGTGCAGCGCGGCTGCCGGATGTCGGCAACATGGATCGCGGCGCGCGCGCCGTAGCAGTCGCGCAGCCATTCGAGGTTCTGGTCCACCCCCGGTCGGCACAGGTTGTCGACCAGCACCACCTCGTCGCCGTCGGCCAGGAAACTGTCGGCCAGATTGGTGCCGATGAACCCGCAGCCGCCGGTGATGACCACCGGCCGCGCGCCTGCCCGGCGCAGCGTCGGCGCGGCCAGATCGGCGACGCGGCGAACCCGGTCGACGCCGCCATCGGCCAGCAGGCGGGCCAGAAGCTTGGGCCGGTCGGCGGCATCGACGACGCCCATGTGGTAATGGCGCGGATCGAACCAGTGGCCTTCCTGCACCGCGATCTCGCTGGCGAGGTCGCGCCACCCGTAACAGTAGAGCCGATCCGCCGGGGCGGCGCGGGCCTCGAGGAACTGGCGCACCTGCTCCATCTCCTCATGCGCCCAGGTGGAAAAGCCGGCTTCGGTGATCCACAACTCGGCGGCGGGGTTGTAGCGGTCGAGAATTTCGCGCGCCGAGGTGAGCTGCACCTCCCAGCCCTGCCAGGCGCCCGCCTCGCTGTCCCAGGTGCCCGGAAAGCCGTGGACGCCGACGGCATCGACCCGTCCGAGAATCCCGCGTTGGCCCATCAGGTCGAGCCAGACCGGGTCGAACGGGCTGGGCCCGCCCAGCACCACCCGAAAGCCGCGTTCGCGCACCCAATGCGCGGCGTCGCCGATCATCTCGGAATACAGCTCGTGGGTCGGATCGACCCGCCAATCCCAGTCGAGCAGGTTGTTGGGCTCGTTCCACAGCTCGACCGCCTCGAAATGCGCGCCATGAAGCGTCAGGATCATGTCGATGAAATCGGCGAAATCGCGCAGGCGTTCGGGGGGGCCGGAGCTGCGGCCGGTGCGCGACAGCGACGGCGGCGTGTAGTGGAAGCAGGGCATCACATCGAACGCGGCGCCGAGCTTCGGCATCAGCCAGTCGTACCAGTCCGCCGCGCCATCGGTGTGGTATTCGGCCCAGGAGAACTGCGTGCGCAGACGGCGCACGCCTGCGGCGCGCATCATCGCGATGGCCGTTTGTGCATGCGCCCGGTCACCCATGCGGAACCATTCGACGAACCCCAGCGGCTCGTGGGTGCGCGGCGCGCCGATCATCGCACCAGCCCCCGCGCTTCCAGTTCGCGCCGCATCTCGGCGCCGCGGTCGACCGCGGTTTCCGCCGCGATCCAGGCGGCAAGATCGTCCATCGAGTCCTCCAGCCGCTTCTCGGGGCGGAAGCCCAGCAGGTCGCGCGCCTTGGACAGGTCCGCGAAGCAGTGACGGATGTCGCCCGATCGCGCCTTGTTCAGGATCTCGGGGTCAAGCTCGGGCCGGTTCAGCGCCTCGGCCAGCATCCGGGCGACCGCGGCGATCGAATAGGACTGCCCGCTGCCGATGTTGATCACATGGCCGGCGGCGGGGGCTTGTTCCATCGCCAGCCGGAAGGCGCGCGCGATATCCTCGACATGGACGAAGTCGCGCATCTGGCTCCCGTCCTCGAACACGGTGGCGGGGCTGCCGTTGATCAGCCGCGAGCCGAAATTGGCCAGAACGCCGGTGTAGGGGTTCGACAGCGCCTGCCCGGGGCCGAAGACGTTGAACAGCCGCAACGCCACCGTCTCGGTCGGATAAGTCGCGCCGAAGATCAGCACCGCGCGCTCCTGCGCGAATTTCGTCAGCGCGTAGATCGAGGCCAGGTCGACCGGCTTTTCCTCGTCGGTCGGGATGGGCGTCAGGGGCCAGCCCTGCGCATCCTCCGGGTCCCAGCGTCCGGCCTCCAGATCGGCGGCGCTGCGGCGGGCGTGGCGCATGATCTCGCCGTCGTCGCTGCGGTAGAGGCCCTCGCCATAGACGCTCATCGACGAGGCGAGCACGAGGCGCGGCACCGGCTCGGCGATCAGCGCCTCCAGCAGCACGGCGGTGCCCAGATCGTTCGCCGCTGTGTAGCGGGCGATTTCGTACATCGACTGCCCCACGCCGACCTCGGCCGCGAGGTGGAAGACGCCGTCGACGCCCCGCACCGCGCGCGCCACCGCCTCGGCGTCGCGCATGTCGCCTTCGATGAACTCGACATCGGGCGTGGCGGGGCGGCTGTCGCCATGGACCTGCGGCACGAGGCTGTCCAGCACCCGGATCTCGGCGCCGGACGCCAGAAGCTCCCGCGTCAGCGCGCGGCCGATGAACCCGCAACCCCCTGTGATCAGATACTTCGTCATGGCTCCTCGCGCTGCTGGTTCGATCGCCGCTACAACCGAAGCGGCCGGCGTTTGTTCCCGATGATGCTGAGGTCGCGCAGGTGCCGTCCGTCCAAGGGCCTGGTCGGTGGCGGGATCGTGCCGATGCCGCCTCGACGGGTGAACGATCGGCCGGCCCTGGTGTTGGAGGGCTGAGGCGCACCTGCGCCGACCACCCGGAGGACACCATGACCACATCGACGACGACGACCGATCACGACACGATCCGCGCCTGGGCCGAAGCCCGCGACGGACACCCCGCCCGGGTCGAGGGCACCGGCGAAGGCGGCATCCTGCGAATGGATTTCGGCGAGCCTGAAGAGCGGTTGACGCGCATCGGCTGGGACGAGTTCTTCCGCATCTTCGAGGAGAACGCGCTCGCGTTCCTCTACCAGGAGACGACCGCGGACGGATCGACGAGCCGCTTCAACAAGCTGGTGGACCGCGAAGGATCGTGAGCCGCGGTCCGGGCTCGGGCTTCGCGACGCCGCCCGGTCGCCCTCACGCGCTCGTGCCCGGACCGGAGGCTTCCGTGTCGTCAGCCTCGGGCCCGGCATCGCCGCCCGTCGACTGCTGCGCAAGATCGTCGAGAATCGCCTGGTATTCCCGGGCGACCGCCAGCCCCAGATCCAGCCCCGGCGCTTCCACGGCGCCGGGGTCTTCCTGCCCGTCGCGGAGGGTGGCGCGCTCGTGAAGCATCGACAAGATGCGCTCGCCCTGCGGCGTTCCGGCGAGGTCGCGCAGAATGATCACCAGGATGCGCCGATGCGCCAGCAAGCGCCCCTCGAACGTCGGATCGTCCATCCGGTCCCTCCACGACATTCGGCGCGGCGACAAAAGGGGCCGCGCGGCATTGGTCATACCTTGGCGCTTTCGCCCGTGCCCTTGAGCGCGATGTATCGCTTGGTCACCGCGCCGATATTGTTCGCCACCCACTCCGCCATGCGGCGTTCCTCGTCGAGGCTCTGCTCCAGCAACCTGACCGCGTCGGCTTCGCCCGAGGCCTGGGCGGCCGTGATCAGGGACATGTAGGCGCCGATCTCGTAATTCTCGAAGGCGAGGTTCGCGAAGGAACTCTTCAGCACCTCGTCGCCGGCCGTGACATGCCCGAGTGCTGCCATGCCCCCGACGGTGGACAGCAGCTTGTCCTTCATCGCGGAGCTGCTTTCGTTCATCGACTCGAGGATGTCGTCGAGGCGCGAGAGCTGTGTTTCCGTCTCCGAGATGTGCGACTGGAGCCGCTGCGAGAGGTCGGGATAATGCTGCAGGCGGTTGACCTGCGGCTGCATGATCGACAACGCCTGCTTCTCCATCGCATGGGCGTTTCTCAATCCGACGACAAAGACGTCTCGGGCCTGGTCGATATCCATCATCTTGCTCCCTGTTCCGGGGTTGAGGCGCAAGAACCGGCGCCCCGACATATTGTTCCCTGTCCGCAGTGGTCCCGGTCCTGCGATCCGGGCGGCGCCCGGCGGTGACGCGCCGCCAGCGCCCGCGCGCGGTCTTTCGGCGGAACATTCGCGCCGACCGGCTGTTCTGCAGCGCTCCGGACGCACCGCATCAGCCAGAAGGAGAAAGGCGATGTTCTACACCGACTACAAGCTCCAGTACCCGGTACGGGTGGAAACCCCCGACCCGGCCTTCGCCCGCGCGCTGCAACAAGCGATCGGCGGCGTCGAGGGCGAGATCCGGGTCGCGATGCAGTACATGTTCCAGGCCTGGGGCATGCGCGGCCCGAGCAAATACCGCGACATGCTTCTCAACACCGCCGCCGAGGAGCTAGGGCATATCGAGATGCTGGCCACGGCTGTGGCGCTGAACCTCGAAGGCGCGCCGATCGAGCTGCAGGAGGAGGGCGCGCGCGATGCCGCCGTCGGCTCGGTCATGGGTGGCCGGAACTTCCGGCAGTTCCTGTCGGCCGGTCTGGCCGCGATGCCGGTCGATGCCGATGGCGTCCCCTTTGACATGAGCCACATCTACGCCTCGGGCAATATAGCGGGCGACATGTATGCCAACATCACCGCCGAGGGCACCGGCCGCACGCTGGCGACGCGGCTCTACCACATGACCGGCGATCCCGGCATGCGCGACATGCTGGCCTACCTCATCGCGCGCGACACCATGCACCAGAACCAGTGGAAGGCGGTGATCGAGGAGCTGGAGGAGGAGCGCCCGCAGATGCCGGTGCCGAACTCCTTCCCGCAGGAGGAGGAGAACCAGGATTTCAGCTACGTCTACCTCGGCTTCACCGCGGACGGGGCGGAACCGCCGCGCGGGCGCTGGAGCGAAGGCCCCTCCGTCGACGGCCAGGGAGGCGAATTCAGCATCAGGCCGATGGAGCCGATGGGCGAGGTGCCGGCGCTCGGGCCGGCGCGGCCCGGAACCTATGGCCAGATCGCGCAACTGCCCGACGGGGAGGATCGGCAATGACCGCCCTGTCGCGCCGCGCCTTCGTCGCCGGGGCGGGGACGGTCGCCGCCGCTGCCCCGACCCGCGGCGCCGCGGCGTCGGCGCGGCCTGGCAACGAGGTGCCGCTGCTGCGGAGCTATGTCGCCGGTGCGACGCGTCAGGTCGTGCAGAGCGCCTTGTCCGAGCTTGAACCGGGCAGGCCCCTGCGTCTCGTGCGCGAGCCGGGCAATGACTACGATGCCCGTGCCGTCGCGGTCTGGACCGACGCCGGCACCAGGCTGGGGTATCTGCCCCGCGTCGACAACAAGGCGCCTGCCAGTCTCATGGATGCCGGGCTGCGCCCGCGCGCCCGTGTGGCCCGCGTCCGGGCGGATCGCCCGCGCCCTCACATAGAGGTCGAGATCCGACTGCCGCTGGCGTGAGGGTGGTCCTGCAATCGCGGCATCGCGGCAGACCTGCCGCGGTGCCGATCCGCCGCCTCAGGTCTCTGCATCGGCAAGCGCCACCCGGATCGGCAGGCTGCCCGCCTCGCTGGCGTGCGGCCAGAGGCAGCTTTCGCGGGGAATGACGGCGTCGAGGTCCGCGGCGCAATCGCCAAAGCCCGCCGCGACATGCAGCGCGCGCCCCTCGTGGCGGCGGGTGAAGGCGACGATGCGCCCGCCGCAGGGGATCGGGTCGTAGCTGCCGCTCAGGAACAGCGCCGGGATCTCGCGGCGCAGGTGCAGGATCGCGCGGGTGAGTTCGAACTTCCGCCGATCGAGGGGCGAGGGCGCGGCGGCCGGATCGGAAAGCACGGCCGCGCGCAGGTCGAAATCGACCGCCTGCCGGTTGTCGGGGTCGGTCAGCGCGTAAAAGGACAGCTCGCATCCTTGGTAGATGTCCGGAATGCCCGGAACCGTCAGCTTGAGGCCGGTCTGGATCAGGGTCAGCTGTTCCGCGGCCGCGATGATGTCGGCAACTTCGGGCGCGTGGCGGGGAAAGTGCCGCGCCAGCCGGCGCACATAGGCCTGCGCCGCGGTCTCGAGATCGTGGTCCGGCGCGGTCCAGAAGCTTTCGCTTTTCGCCTCGCGCAGGGCCTTCACGACGTGCTCGGCCAGCCGTTCGCCCATGTTCCCGTCGCCCGGCTGCAGCGCGAGAAACGTCTGGGCGAGGTACCACACGAGGTTCGGGTTCAGCTGCTCGGGTGCGAAGCCGCGGCAGATGCGGAACCAGGCTTCGAAAGCCTCTGGTTCGCGGGTGATCGCGGCGATCCGCATCCGCGCATCTTCCGACCGCTTGGTGTCATGCGACGAGGTCAGCGTCAGCCCGTGCGGCATCCGCGCGGCGCGCCGCGCCATCGCGCGGTGAAACCCGTCCACGCCCAGCGGGTCGTCGTCGGGTTCGCCGCCGACCTCGTTGGCCGACAAAAGCCGCACCTCGCGGTAGAAGGCGGTATCCTCCGCGCTCTTGGCGACGGCGGCGCCGGTGATCTGCTGCAGGCGCAGGCGGAACCGCGCGGTGCGCGCGCCGGGGCGGGTCAGGAGGGTTTCGAGCAGCGGCAGCGCGCCGGGATGTTTCAATGTTTCGGCTGCACGACGGGCGGTGTCGCGGACAAGGCGGGCATCGGCGTCGGAAACCGTGTCGGCGGTCATGTAGGTGCGATAGCGGGGAAAGGCCGCGATGAAGGCCAGCAGCGCCTCGCGCAGGGTTTCCGGCCCGAACTCCACGCCGCTTGGGTCTTCGGCCGCCAGTTCCGCGAACATGTCGTGCAGCGTCCACAGCTCCGCCGCGAGTTCCTGGGTCATCACCTGATGTCGCGCGTGGCGGATCACCTCCTCCACTGCGTCGGTGCGGCCCGTCACCCGCCGGTAGGTTCCGGCGATCCGGTCGAGCCCGGCACCTTCGGTCAGCAGTCGCGACAGCGCGCGGGCGGCGACATAGCCCGTGGTGCCCGCAACCGGCCAGTCGCGCGGCAGCGTCTCGGACCCGGACAGGATCTTTTCCACCCAGACCGGGGTCTCGGGCACCCGCGCCTTCAGCCGCTCCAGATAGGCGGCCGGATCGGCCAGCCCGTCGATATGGTCGATGCGGATGCCCTGCACGATGCCCCTGTCGACCAGATCGAACAGCAGGGCGTGCACGTCCTCGAACACCGCCTCGTCCTCGACCCTGACGCCGATCAGGCCGGTGACGCTGAAGAACCGGCGATGGCTCAGCGCGTCGGTTTCCGTGCGCCAATGCACCAGCCGCCAGGGCTGTTCGCCGTGCAGCGCGCGCAGCGCAGCCGCGTCGCCGTCGCGGGCTTGCTCGAGCGATGGGGTATCGGCCAGCGGCACGCGCAGCCCACCCGCGATCAGGACCGGGCCATCGGGGTCATCGCCGATGCTCAGGTCGGGGACGATGTCCTCGAACGGGGCGGTGAGCCATGGCAGGCGGATGCGTTCGGCATCGAGGTCGACGTCGAAGTGGCGGGCGTAGCGGCTTTGCGCGCCGGTCCGCAGAACGTCGCGCAGCCAGGGTGTCTCGACCGAAAACGCCATGTGGTTGGGCACGATGTCGAGGATCAGGCCCAGCCCCTCGGCCTTCAGGGCCGCCGACAGCCGCTCCAGCCCCGCGGCGCCACCGATCGCGGGGTCGATCCGGGTCGGGTCGGTGACATCGTAACCGTGCGTGGAGCCCTCTTGCGCGGTGAACAGCGGCGAGGCGTAGAGGTGGCTGATCCCGAGGCCCGACAGGTAAGGGGCGAGTGCCGCCGCGCGATCGAAATCCATGCCTTGACGGAATTGCAGGCGGTAGCAGCTTGTGGGCAGGGTCATCGGCATCTCATCGGCTCACCGTGCCGGGCCCAGACTGAGCACGGCCTCGGCCTTTGCATCCGGTCCGCAGGCGTGGTGGATCACCTCGCCGCCGCCGAGTGGCGGCAGCGTCTCCGCACCGAACCGGGCGCGCAGCGACAGCGTGGCGTCGCCCAGGGTCCAGTCGACGGCCAGCTGCCCGTCGGCGGCCGCGATCACCCGACCCGCATGTCCCGCCGCGTGGAACAGCAGCGGCACGATGCGCTCGCGCCTGATCCGCAGGAGACGTTTCAGCCGGGCGGCATGGGCCCTGCCCTCGGGGCTGTCGCGGCGGCGGGGATCGAGCTTGGCGGCGAGGAAGGTGTCCTCGGCCACCGGGTCCGGCACCGCGGCATCGGCGAAGGCCGCGAACTCCGCGAACTCCGCCTGCCGCCCCTCGCGCACCGCGCGGTCCAGGTCGCCGCCGAAGTGGGCGAAGAAGGGGAAGGGGCGGGTTTCGCCGTAATCCTCGCCCATGAAGAACAGCGGGATATGCGGCGACAGGGTCAGGATCGCGGTCAGCGCCTCCAGCGTATCGGCGTCTGTCAGGCCGATCAGCCGCTCGCCCAGGGCGCGGTTGCCGGCCTGGTCGTGGTTCTGGAGGAAATCGACGAAGGCGGTGGGTCGCAGATGCGCCGACGGCTCTCCGCGTCCCTCAGCGCCCTGGTAGGCGAACCCCTCGGCAAGCGCGCGGCCGAGATGCCCGATGGGATCGTCCGCGAAGGCCTTGTAGTAGCCGTCGCTCTCGCCGGTTGCCAGCACATGCGCGGCGTTGTGGAAATCGTCGTTCCATTCGCCGGAATAGAGCACGACCGCCCCGGCGCGGCCGCGTTCATGCAGATGGGTGACGTTGCGGTTGTCCTCGGTCGTCAGGTGGATGGCCCCGCCCGGCTGGCGTTGGCGCACCTCGCGGGCAAGCTCGACCAGCAGGTCGGGCTCGGAGGGATCGACGATCTGGTCGATGGCATCGAGCCGCAGCCCGTCGAAGCCGAACTCCTCCAGCCAGTAGATCGCGTTTTCGATGAAGAGGCGGCGCACGGCCGGGCGGGTGTAGTCGATCCCTGCGCCCCAGGGCGTGTGCCGCGCAGTGTCGAAGAAATCCGACGCGTAGAGCGGCAGGAAATTCCCCTCGGGTCCGAAGTGGTTGTACACCACGTCGAGCAGGATCGACATCCCGTTGTCATGGGCCGCATCGACAAGCGCCGCCAGATCGGCCGGCGTGCCATAGGCCTCGTGGGGTGCATAGGGCAGAACGCCGTCATAGCCCCAGCCGCGATCGCCGCCGAACTGGGCGATGGGCATCAGCTCGATCGCGGTGAACCCGGTTTCCGCCAGGCGCGGCAAGTCCGCGATCGCGGCACGAAACGTACCTTCCTCGGTGAAGGTGCCGACGTGCAGTTCGCAGATCACCGTCTCTTCCCACGGGCGACCGGCCCAGCGGCGCGGGATGCGCGGATGGATCAGGCACGAGGGACCATGCACGCCGCCCATCTGACGCCGCGAGGCCGGATCGGGCACCACCTGACCGCCCGGAAGGACAAAGGCATACTGCGTGCCCTCGTGCGCCTCGGCCCGGGTGATGAACCAGCCGTCGTCTTCGGGTTGCATCGCGATGTCATGCCCCGAAAGCCGCAGGAAGACCGTGTCGCAATCGGGTGCCCAGAGCCGGAAGCGCCACATGTTGCCGCCTTCGGGCCGGGGCCCCCAGGCGTATTCAATCGGCATCGCGCGCCTCCAGCAGGAACAGGGACCGGTTCGGAACCTCAACCTGCCCATCCGGCAAATGTTCCCGCCCTGCCGGGGCGGCGATGCCCTTCGCCGTATCGACCAGAACCCGCCATGTGCCCTGGACTTCGGGCAGGTCGAATACCAGGTCGACGTCCGACGCGTTCATCGCCAGCATCATCAGCGTGCCGGATTCGGAGAGCAGGAGGCCCGTGGCGCGGGTCAGGCCGTTTTCCCAGTCTTCCGAGGTCATTTCCCCGCCATCGGGCCTGAGCCAGCGGGCCGAGCGGTTGCGGCGCGGGTCGGGGCCCGAGTGCAGGTAGCGATCGGCGACGAACAGGTTCCGCTGGCGCCGGATGGAGATCAGGCCGCGCACGAAATCCTCGAAATCCCGGTCCTGCTCTGGCGGGTCCCAATCCTGCCAGTTCATCTCGCCCGGCTGGCAATAGGCGTTGTTGTTGCCGCCCTGCGACCGGCCGCGCTCGTCGCCCATCAGGATCATCGGCGTGCCCTGGCTCAGCAGCAGCGTCGCCATCAGGTTGCGGCGCTGGCGGTCGCGCAGGGCGATCACGCCGGGGTCGTCGGTCGGCCCTTCGACGCCGCAATTCCAGCTGAGATTGTGGGAATGCCCGTCGGCGCCGCCTTCCTGGTTCGCCTCGTTGTGCTTGTCGTTGTAGGACACCAGATCGCGGAGCGTGAAGCCGTCGTGCGCGGTGACGAAATTGACGCTAGCCCAGGGCCTGCGCCCGTCATGGGCGAAGGTCTCGGCAGATCCGAGGATGCCGGTGGAGGCCTGCCTCAACGCGCCCTCGTCGCCGCGCCAGTAGCTGCGCAGCGTGTCGCGGTAGCGGTCGTTCCATTCGGCCCATCCGGGCGGGAAGTTGCCCAGCTGGTAGCCGTTGGGCCCGGTGTCCCAGGGTTCGGCGATCAGCTTGACCTTGGCCAGCACCGGGTCCTGGCGCACCGCCTCGAGCAGGACGGCATGTTCGGAATACTGATCGCGGTCGCGCGCCAGCGTCGTGGCGAGGTCGAACCGGAAGCCGTCGACATGGCATTCCTCGACCCAGTAGCGCAGCGAATCCATCACCATCTGCAGCGCCCGCGAATTGCGCAGGTCCAGCGAATTGCCGCAGCCGGTGGTGTCGTAGTAGTAGCGCGGATCGTCGCTCAGCGTGTAGTAGCTGGCGTTGTCGATGCCGCGAAAGCTGAGTGTCGGGCCAAGTTCGGAGCCCTCGGCGGTGTGGTTGTAGACCACATCGAGGATCACTTCGATCCCGGCCTCGTGCAGGCGCCGGACCATCAGCTTGAACTCGTTCGGTCCGCCCCCGGTCCTGAGGTAGCGCTGCGCCGGCGCGAAGAAGCCCAGCGTCGCGTAGCCCCACCAGTTGACGAGACCCTTCTCGGTCAGGTGGCCTTCATCGTAGAAGGCCTGCACGGGCAGCAGTTCGATCGAGGTCACGCCCAGCGATACGAGATGGTCGATGACCCGCGGATCGGCGAGGCCCTCGAAGGTGCCGCGCAGCCGGTCGTCCATTCCCGCGTGGCCCATCGTCATCCCGCCGACATGGGCCTCGTAGATCAGCATGCGCGACCACGGAACGTCCGGCCGCACGTCGCCGCCCCAGGTATGGGCGGGGTCGACGACCACGCATTTCGGCACGACGAAGGCGCTGTCGCGGCGGTCGAAGCTCAGATCCGCCTGCTGATGCCCAATCTTGTAGCCGAAGATCGCATCGTGCCAGCGCAGGGTGCCGTGGTGCTGCAGCGCGTAGGGGTCGAGCAGCAGCTTGTTGGGGTTGAAGCGGTGCCCCGCCTCGGGCGCGTAGGGGCCATGCACCCGGTAGCCGTAGAGCTGCCCGGGCCGCACGTCGGGCAGGTAGCCATGCCAGACCTGGTGGGTAAATTCCGGCAGTTCGATCCGCTCCAGTTCCCGCCGGCCAAGCTTGTCGAACAGGCACAGTTCCACCTTTTCGGCATGGGCCGAGAACAGGGCGAAATTGGTGCCCGAGCCGTCCCATGTCGCCCCGAGAGAAACGTCGGACCCGGCCAGAATGCGCCTGTCCGAATGGATGGAGGGTGATTTCATGCAAGGTCACTCCGGGGTGAGAAAGATCGTGCCGAGCGGTGGCAAATTCAGCGAGAGCGATGCCGGCTGTCCGTGCATCGGCTCCTCGCTGGCCGAGACGCCGGAATGATTGCCTGCGCCCGACCCGCCATAGACGGCGGCATCCGTGTTCAGCCGTTCGACCCAGGCCCCGCCCTGCGGCACGCCGATGCGGTAGCCGTCGCGCGGGACAGGGGCCATGTTGGACACGATGACGACCGGGCGCGCGCCGTCCTCGCCACGGCGGACGAAGGAAAAGACGTTATTGTCCGCATCCCCGCCTTCGATCCAGGCGAAGCCTTCCGGCGAACAATCGCGCTGGTGCAGGCCCGGCTCGGCCCGGTAGAGCCGGTTCAGATCGCGCACCAGCCTGCGCAGACCGTCGTGCAGCGGATCGTCGAGCAGGTGCCAGTCGAGCGAGATGTCATGGTTCCATTCCCGCTCCTGTCCGAACTCGCCGCCCATGAACAGCAGCTTCTTGCCCGGATGGCCCCACATGAAGCCGTAATACGCCCGCAGGTTGGCGAATTTCTGCCAGCGGTCGCCGGGCATCTTGCCCAGCATCGAGCCCTTGCCATGCACCACCTCGTCATGGCTGAGCGGCAGCACGAAATTCTCGGTGAAGGCATAGACGAGGCCAAAGGTCATCTGGTGGTGGTGGTATCTCCGGTGGATCGGATCTTGCGCCATGTAGGCCAGCGTGTCGTGCATCCAGCCCATGTTCCACTTGAAGTCGAAGCCCAGCCCGTCCTGATCCACCGGCCGGGAGACGCCGGGCCAGGCGGTGCTTTCCTCGGCGATGGTCAGCGTTCCCGGCACGCGGTCCTCGACCGAGGCGTTGACCCCGCGCAGGAAGTCGATCGCGTCCAGGTTTTCGCGCCCGCCGTAGCGGTTGGGAATCCATTCCCCGTCCTGCCGCGAATAGTCGAGGTAGAGCATCGAGGCGACGGCATCGACGCGCAGTGCGTCCACATGCAGCTCCTTCAGCCAGAAAAGCGCCGAGGCGCGCAGGAAATTCGCCACCTCGCGGCGGCCGAAATTGTAGATCAGCGTGTTCCAGTCCTGGTGGAAACCCTGCCTCGGGTCGGCATGCTCGTAAAGCGCCGTGCCGTCGAACTGGCCCAGCCCGTGCGCGTCCGACGGAAAATGCGCCGGCACCCAGTCGACGATGACGCCGATGCCGGCCCCGTGCAGCTTGTCCACCATCGCCGCGAAATCCTCGGGCGTGCCGAAGCGCGACGTCGGGGCGAACAGCCCCACCGGCTGGTAGCCCCACGACCCCGAGAACGGGTGCTCGCTGAGCGGCATGAATTCCACATGGGTGAAGCCCATGTCGGTGACATACTCCACCAGCAGGTCGCCGAGCGTGGCGTAGTCGAGGATCTCGCCCGACCCGCCGCGCCGCCAGTTGCCCGGATGGACCTCGTAGATCGACACCGGCTCGGCCCGCTGGTCGGCCATGCGGGCCTGCTGCCAGGCGTCATCCGCCCAGGCATGGCGCGGCATCCCGTGCACGATGGAGGCGGTCTCGGGCGGGACTTCGGCGCGAAAGCCCACCGGATCGGCCTTGAGCGGCTGGAGATGGCCGTAGGCGCCGACGATCTCGTATTTGTAGATCTCGCCCGGACCGATGCCGGGCAGGAAAAGCTCCCACACGCCGGTTGCCCCGCGCCGCCGCATCGGGTGGCGCCGGCCGTCCCAGGCGTTGAAATGGCCCACCACCGACACGCGCCGCGCGTTCGGCGCCCAGACGGCGAAGGCCGTTCCCTCGACGCCCTCATGGGTCATCGGATGCGCGCCCAGGCGCCGATACAGCTCCTCGTGGCGGCCCTCGCCCAGCAGGTATTCGTCCATCTCGCCCATCACCGGGCCGAAGGCATAGGGGTCGGTCACGTCCCAGTCATGCCCCGTGGCGTTGCGCATCCGCAGCCGGTAGGGCAGGCGTGTCTTGCGGCGCTTCAACGTGCCGTGAAAGAAACCCTCGGGGTCGATCCGGTCGAGCGTGGCGACGGGCTTTCCCTTCATGTCGCACACCGTCACCTCGGTCGCATCGGGCGCGAAGACGTTGATGCAGACAGGCCCGCCCTCGGGCTGATGCATGCCCAGAATGCGGAACGGGTCGCCATGCTGGCCGCGCAGGATCGCTTCGATCTCGACCGGCGAAGGGGCGGTTTGGGGGGAACTCATCGCGGCACGTCTTCCGTCAGGGCGAGCAGGCCGCGGAGCGGGATGTCGATCCAGTCCGGGCGCATCGCGGTTTCGTATCCGACCTCGTAGGCGGCTTTCTGGATCACGAAGACGTCGAGCAGCGCCCGCTCGAACCCTTCATCCTCCGAATGCACGGGCGCGCCGTGCATCGTCTTCCGGTAGGTGTCGAGAAAGGCTCCTTCGGTCGCCGCGCGCCAGCGGTCGATGCCGGCAAGGGTCCGTTCGGGGTCGGCGCCGAGGTCGAGCCGCCGGCGAACCGTTGTCCACAGCGCGTAGTCGAAGCTGCGCATCATGCCCGCCACGTCGCGCAGCGGCGAGGTCCTGGCGCTGCGCTCGGGCAGGCTTCGCGTCGGCTCACCCTCGAAATCGATGATCATGATGTCGTTTTGCGCCACCAGCACCTGCCCCAGATGATAGTCGCCGTGGATGCGGCTGAGCCCGCCCGAGGGGGTCAGCGCCGCAGCGCGGTCGAGCTGCGTCTCCAGCGCCGCGCGCCGCGCGAGCAGCGCCTCGGCCAGCGGCCTGCCGCCATCGCCAAGGCTGTCGAGCCGCGCTTCCAGCCGGTCGAGCGCCCCGTCCAGTTCCTGCCGGACCTCGCCCACGATGTCTTGCAGGCGCTCGGTCGTCAGGGCCTCGGTCGCGAAGGCGCCGGTGCCGCCCGACAGCGCGCGGTGCAGCTCCGCCGTGCGGCGGCCCAGCACCGCGCCAAGGTCGAGCGGGCCGCCCATCGTCAGCAATTCGGCCTCTGCGCCATCGCCGATCTCGAGCCGTTCAAGGCCGCGATCGAGCGCCTCGGTCGCGTAGCTCCAGGCGTCGCCCTGGTTGCGCACGAACTCGGATGCGGCGGCGAGCGTGGTCACGGCGCCGTCCGGGGCGATCCAGTCGATGGTGCCCAGCAGCCGCGGCGACGCGTCGAAATCGGTCTCTTCCGTCAGGAAACGTGCGACCTCGATATCGGGCTGCACGCCGCTGCGCAGGCGGCGGTAGAGCTTGAGGATCAGCTTGTCGGAAAAGGCGATGGACGCATTCGATTGCTCCGCCGACAGGAGCCGCGGCTCGCCCGGGTCCGCGGCGACCGCGTCCAGCATGTCGGAGCGGGTGAAGACCACGCGGCCCTCGCTCCCGGCGTCCATCTCCTGGCCTGCGATCATGGCGCGCAGCAGCGCCTTGGCCATGTCTTCGTCCACCGCCCCGTCAAGCAGCGCGCCGACGCGATTGGCCTGGCGCAGCTTGGCGAGCGTCGCGGGCAGGCGCGGGCCCATGGTCAGGTGATCCTCGCCCCAGGCCGCCGACAGCGGCAGGAAGTAACGCTGTTCCACGCCATCCACACTCACGTCGACCACGGAAAGCAGGTGCTGCCCGTCGATCTCGGCCAGTTGCCGCAGCCGGGCGCTGTCGATCTTGCCGTGCTTGGCGGCGAACCAGCGTTGCAGGGGCAGGTAGTCGCGCAGCGTCTGGCGCTCGAACTCCGCCGCGCTGCGATCTCCCATCGCGCCCGACACGGTGCCGCGCCGGGTGGTCAGCGTCAGGAAATCCGGCAGCATCTGCGCATGCGGCGTGTGCCACGATGGTGCCTGCTGCGCATCGGCGAGCAAGAACCAGTAGAAGCCATAGGCCGGCAGCGTCAGCAGGTAGGGAAGCTCGCCCACAGGCGGAAAAGGCGATTGGCCGGTCAACTCGATCGGCACGCGGCCCGCGAAGGCGGACAGGTCGATTTCGGCCGCCTGCGCCTGCCGCGACAGGTTCGCGACGCACAGGACGGTTTCGTCGCCGTCGCTTCGCAGATAGGCGAAGATCTTGCGGTTGGTGGGATAGAGCAGGTCCACCTCGCCGCGCCCGAAGAGCGGGTGGCGCTGGCGCACCGCCACCATCCGCTTCATCCAGTTGAACAGCGACGAGGGCGAGCGTTGCTGTGCCTCCACGTTCACCGCCTCGAAGCCGTGGACCGGGTCCTGGATCGTCGGCAGGTACAACTGCTGCGGGTTGGCACGGCTGAAGCCGGCGTTGCGGTCGGCCGACCATTGCATCGGCGTGCGCACCCCGTCGCGGTCGCCGAGATAGTAGTTGTCGCCCATGCCGATCTCGTCGCCGTAATACATCACCGGCGTTCCGGGCATCGACAGCAGGAGCGAATTCAGCAGCTCGATCTTGCGCCGGTCGTTCTGCAGCAGCGGCGCAAGGCGGCGGCGGATGCCCATGTTGATCCGCGCGCGCTTGTCGCTGGCATAGGTCTCCCACAGGTAATCGCGCTCACGGTCCGTCACCATCTCGAGCGTCAGCTCGTCATGGTTGCGCAGGAAGATCGCCCATTGGCAGTTTTCCGGGATCTCGGGCGTCTGGCGGATGATGTCGGTGATCGGGTAGCGGTCTTCCTGCGCGACGGCCATGTACATGCGCGGCATCAGGGGAAAGTGGAATCCCATGTGGCATTCGTCGCCCTCGCCGAAATAGGGGCGGGTATCCTCGGGCCACTGGTTCGCCTCGGCCAGCAGCATCCGGTCGTCGTAATGCCGGTCGAGATCGGCGCGGATCGCCTTCAGCACGTCATGGGTTTCGGGCAGGTTCTCGTTGTTGGTGCCGTCCCGCTCCACCAGGTAGGGGATCGCGTCGAGCCGCAGCCCGTCCACCCCCATGTCGAGCCAGAAGTGCATCACGTCGAGCACCTCGCGCAGCACTTCGGGGTTGTCGAAGTTCAGGTCCGGCTGGTGGTCGAAGAACCGGTGCCAGTAGAATTGTTCGGCCACCGGGTCCCAGGACCAATTGCTGTCGTGGGTGTCGTTGAAGATCACCCGCGTCTTGTCCATCCAGCGCGAGGCATCGTCGGACCAGACGTAGAAATCCCGCTCAGGGCTGCCGCGCGGCGCATTGCGCGCGCGCTGGAACCACTCGTGCTGGTCGCTGGTGTGGTTGATCACCAGTTCGGTGATGACCCTCAGACCCCGGTGATGCGCCTCGTCCACGAAACCCTGGAAATCCTCCAGCGTGCCGTAAGCCGGGTTGATCGCCTTGTATTCCGCGATGTCGTAGCCATCGTCGCGCTGCGGCGAGGGGTAGAAGGGCAAGAGCCACACCGCCGTCGCACCAAGCTCGGCCACATGGTCGAGCCGCTGCATCAGCCCGGCGAAATCGCCGATCCCGTCGCCGTCGGAATCCTGGAACGCCTTGACGTGGATCTGGTAGATCACCGCGTCCTTGTACCAGTCGGCCACCCTTTCCCGGGGCGCGGCAGCCAGCAGGTCCTTGTCGACGATGCTCATTGCGCACCTCCGGGGGGAAAGAGTTTCCAGATGGCGTAGGGCCGGTCCTGCGGGTCGAGCGTCAGGCGGTGGTTCTTGCCGTGCCAGGTGAAGCGGTTTCCGTGGATGGCGTCCTCGACCTCGATCGAGGCCTCGTCGGGCAGGCCCAGCTCCCACAGCGGCAGCTCGAAGGCGAAGTCGGCCCCGGCATGCGGGTCGATCAGCACATGGAACAGCAGGTAGTTGCGCTGCGCCGCGTCGAAACGGCCGTAGAACAGCACCCGGTCGTCATGCGCGGGAAAGAAGCGGAGGTTGAGGAAATCCTTCATCGCCGGATTGTCGCGGCGGATGCGGTTGATCAGCCGCACGTCATCCTTGATGTGGCCCGGCGCGTCGAGATCGCGATCCTTGATCTCGTATTTCTCGGAATGCAGGTATTCGTCCTTGGGCGGCAGCCAGTCGGCCTCGCAGAACTCGAACCCCTGGTACATGCCCCAGTTGCCCGACAGCGAGGCGGCCAGGATCACCCGCGTGCGGAACCCGGGGCGGCCCGAGGTGTGGTTGAAATACGGGTTGATGTCGGGGGTGTTGGTAAAGAAATTCGGCCGCATGTAATGGCGGCAGTCCTGCGTCGTCAGCTCGGTCAGGTACGCGGTCAGCTCGGCCTTGGTGTTGCGCCAGGTGTAGTAGGTGTAGCTCTGATTGAAGCCGATCTTGGCCAGCCGCTTCATGATCTTCGGGCGGGTGAAGGCCTCGGACAGGAACACCGTTTCGGGATGATCGCGGCGCACCTCGGCGATGATCCATTCCCAGAACGGGAACGGTTTCGTGTGCGGGTTGTCGACGCGGAACAGCGTGACGCCATGCCCGATCCAGAACAGGAACAGGTCGCGGATCGCCTCCCAGAAGGGGGCGTTGGGGCTGCCGTCGGGCAGGTAGTAGCGGAAGTTGACGATGTCCTCGTATTTCTTCGGCGGGTTCTCGGCGAACTTGATCGTGCCGTCGGGGCGGCGTTCGAACCAGTCGGGATGTTCCTCGATCCAGGGATGGTCGGGCGAGGCGTTCAGCGCGATGTCGAGCGCGATCTCCAGCCCCTTGTCGCGCGCCGCCGCCACCAGCGCGTCGAAATCCTCCAGCGTGCCAAGCTCGGGATGCACCGCGTCCATGCCGCCCTCGGGCGCGCCGATGGCATAGGGCGAGCCGACATCGCCCGGCTCTGCCTTCAGCGAATTGTTGCGGCCCTTGCGATTGGTGGTGCCGATCGGGTGGATCGGCGGGAAGTAGAGCACGTCGAACCCCAGATCGGCGACGTAATCGAGATGGGCGATCACGTCTCGCAAGGTGCCGTGCCGGTCGCCTTCCCCCATGGAGCGGGGGAAAAGCTCGTACCAGGCCGAGAAGGCCGACCGTTCGCGGTCGACCCAGACGGGCAGCGGCTCGGACCGGGTCAGGTTTGCGCGCGGCCCGTGCGCGCGCATGAAGCTGGTGGTATCGTCCGACAGCAGCGTGGCGACGTCGCCGGCCGTGGCCGCCTTGATGAGCGCCTTCAAACGGGTGGATTGCCCGCGCGGCGCCTTGACCTCGCCCAGCAGCGCTTGCGCCTCCTGCAGCTCGACGGAAACGTCCTGCCCGGCCGCGATCTTGCGCGAGGTGTCGCGCGCCCATGTCGCCCAGGTGTCGCGCCACGCGAGCACCGTGTAGTGCGCGGGGCCGTTGGCATCGAACATGATGTCCGCGCGCCAGCGGTCGTTCTCGACCGGGTGCATCCGCACGTCGGTGCCGTCCGGCAGGCTGACCGCCGCGCCAAGAACCTCATGCCCGTCGCCCAGGATGTCCGCCGCGACAGGCAGGGGCCAACCGGCGACGGCCTTGGCCGCGAAGCGCCCGCCGCTGACGCACGGCTCGACGCGCTCGATGACCAGCCGACGCGAGGCAAGGTCTTCCAGTGCTGCACGCGGCAGTCGTTTTGCATTCATTGCTGTCTAGCCCACTCAATTCGTCCGATCGTCCGATCGTCCGCCGTCCGACGTTCCGTGCGCGGAACGGGCCGCCGTCAGGCCGATTGGTGAGTTAACGGCGCACAGCAGCCTTTCGTTCCAAGGTTTTGTCATTCTCGTGCTGCTTTTGCCGCACCAACGAACCTTCGCAGGCGCAAGCGTCCGATTGCCTGACGCACCGCTTCAATTCGCTTGGCGCAGTCAGTTTTTTTTCAGCAAGCGGGAACAGGTCGGGTCGTCGAAGGTTTTGTGACTGTTGAAACGTCACTCACATCGGAGGCAGTGTGATGCGCACGGATGGTCAGGCGGGAGCGATCCTTCTCGCTGGAGGAAAAGGATCGCGGTTGTTCGAGTTGACGGCACGGACCTGCAAGCCGGCGGTTCCGCTGGGCGCGGACACTCTCATCGTCGACTGGACGCTCAGCAACCTTCGCAGGTCACGGATCTTCGACATCACCGCCGCCACCCAATACATGCCCGCGCGGCTCGAGGCATATCTCGAGGCGCAGTCGGCTACCTGCTTCAACGGCAGGCTCAGGGTCGCCAATGGCGTCAGCATGACCGGGCGGCCGACGGGCTACCATGGAACGGCCGACGCTGTCCGTCATGTGCTGGGCCAGGACACGGGGCGGGAGGATGACCCGCTTCTGATCGTGGCCGCGGATCATGTCTACGAGATGGATTACCGCCCGATGATCGCTGCCCACCGGAACAGCGGCGCCGGCATCACCGTGGCCTGCACCATCCTCCCGGCCGCGGAAGCCAGGAGTTGCGGGGTTGTCGCTGCCGATGCGTCGGGGAAGGTGGAGGCGTTCGTCGAAAAGCCGGCCACCCCCCCAGAAGCGGCAGATCAGCCGGGCCGATGCCTTGTCAGCATGGGCATCTATGTGTGCGACCGCGCTTGGTTGCGGGCGGCGCTGGCGCGGGGGGGCGACGATTTCGGATACGACATCCTGCCCGCCGCCGTGGCCAGAGGCGAGGCCTACGCGTACCGGGCCGTGACGTCGGATGGAGCCCAGATCTACTGGAGGGATGTCGGCACGCTCGACGTGTACCGCGCGGCTGCCGTGGATCTGGCGTTGAATCCGTGGCGGTGCCCGCAGCCGATGCACGCCCTCGGGCGACCTGCCAGCGCGGAGGTGCGGCATTGGGCCAGGCGTGGGTCGGTCGTGCTGCCGGGGGCAACGGTCGAGCCCGGCGCCGATCTTCACAACGTGATCGTCGCGCCCGGAGCGCATGTGCCCTCTCGCCTCGAGATCGGGCACTGCCCGGACAAGGATCGTCGCTGGTTCCGCGTCACGCCCGGTGGAACGACGCTTGTGACCGCCGCCATGCTCGAAAGACGCCTCGCCGAGACGCCGGAAAAGCGCAGCTACACCACGAGGGTGGCCGGCGCGGAACGGGAGGCCTCCAGCCTGGGAACGTAACGGCGCACGACGGGAAAGGCTGGCGCCGGTTCACGCCGGCAACGGCCGGAGCGGTCGTCGCCACCAACAAACGCGGGAGACAAGATGTCGAACACGGAGAAGGGCGCCCACACCGCCACAGGCCACGATCCCGAGACGCCGGAGTATTCCGGGTCCACCGGGGGGTGGGGATCGCTGAAAAGTCTGGCGCGGATCGCCGGCAAGGAAACGCCGTCGGCCGATGCGGTGCGCGCGCTGGCCCGGCAGAACAAGCCGGGTGGTGTGATGTGCACCTCCTGCGCATGGGCCAAGCCCGGCGAACCGCATGCGGCGGAGTTTTGCGAGAACGGCGCCAAGGCGACACTTTGGGAGCTGACCAGCCGCCGCTGCACATCGGAGTTTTTCGCCGAGCACACGCTAAGCGAACTGCGCGGCTGGCACGACTACGACCTTGAGCAGCAGGGTCGCCTGACCCATCCGCTGCGCTACGATCCCGAGAGCGACAGGTATGTGACGGTGGACTGGGTGGAAGCCTTCGCCGCCATCGGTCGTCAACTGCGGACGCTCGATCCGAAGTCGACCGTGTTCTATTCCTCGGGCCACGCGGGGCTCGAGGCGTCCTACCTCTACGGCCTGTTCGCGCGGGTCTACGGGCACAACAACCTGCCGCAATCCTCGAACATGTGCCACGAGACGACGAGCGTGGGCCTCGACAAAGTCATCGGCACGCCGGTCGGCACCTGCACCCTCGAGGATTTCGAGGAATGCGACGCGATCTTCTTCTTCGGGCAGAACACCGGCTCCAACAGCCCGCGGTTCCTGCATCCGCTGAAGCGCGCGGTGGAGCGCGGCTGCAAGATCGTCACCTTCAACCCGGTGCGCGAACGCGGGCTGATCGAATTCACCGATCCGCAGAACCCGGTTCAGATGACCGTGGGCACATCGACCAGGATCTCGACGGAGTATTTCCAGGTCCGGCCCGGCGGCGACATCGCGGCGCTGATCGGGATGATCAAGCTGGTCCTGGATGCCGAGGACAGCGCGCCGGGCACGGTGCTGGATCACGGGTTCATCGCCGGGGAGACCCGTGGTTTCGAGGCGATGAAAGACGCGGTTTCTGCGGTCACCTGGCCCGAGATCGAACATGCCTCGGGCCTCACGCGCGCGATGATCAAGCGCGCCGCCGACATCTATCTGGGCGCGGACAAGGTCATCGGCATCTACGGCATGGGGCTTACCCAGCATGTCCACGGGTTCCAGAACCTTGCGATGCTGGTGAACCTGCTGCTGTTGCGCGGCAACATCGGCCGGCTTGGCGCCGGCATCAGCCCGGTGCGGGGCCATTCCAACGTGCAGGGGCAGCGGACCGTCGGCATCGCCGAAAAGCCCGATCTCGTCCCGGTCGAGAAGCTGGAGGAGATGTTCGGCTTCACCTGCCCCCGCGACGAGGGGCTGAATGCCGTCCATGCCTGCGAGGCGCTCCTCGAAGGGTCGGTCAAGGCGATGATCCTGCTGGGCGGCAACCTGGTGCGGGCCTTGCCGGATCGCGAGCGGATGGAGGCGGCCTGGCCCTCGATGGATCTGACCGTCTACATCGCAACCAAACTCAACCGCACCCACCTGACGCCCGGCAAGGCGGCGTATCTGCTGCCCTGCCTCGGGCGGCTGGACGAGGATGTGCAGGCCGGCGGGCCGCAGGCAATCAGCATCGAATGCTCGCTCAGCCACATCTACGGATCGGTCGGCCATGCCAAGCCCGCCTCGGACCACCTGCGCTCCGAGGTGGCCATTGTCGCGGGCCTCGCCAAGGCGACGCTCGACCCCAACCCGAAGCTTCGCTGGGACGACTGGACCGCCGACTACGATCAGATCCGCGATCTGGTCGAGCAGAGCTACCCGGACGAATTCCGCGATTTCAACGCCCGCACGTTCGAACCCGGCGGGTTCTATCGCGGCAACCCGGCGCGCGACCGCACCTGGACCACACAAAGCGGCAAGGCCGAGTTCACGGCACCGACCGTCCTGTCCGCCATCGGCGCTGCGGAGGCCGAGGGCCGGTTCACGCTCATCACGCTGCGCTCGAACGACCAGTTCAATACGACGATCTACGGCTTCAGCGACCGGTTGCGCGGTCTGTCGGGCACGCGTGACATAATCTTGATCAACCGCGACGAGATCGGTCGGCTGAACCTCGAAGAGGGGCAGGCGGTGACGCTCGTCTCCGATCTCGACGATGGCGTGCAGCGCGAGGTGCGAGGGCTGAAGGTGACGGCCTTCGACCTGCCGGACGGGTGCGTGGCGGGCTACTATCCCGAGCTGAATGCGCTGGTGCCGCTTTCATATCACGATCTGACCTCGCAGACGCCCGCCTTCAAGGGCGCCCCGGTGCGCATCCGCGCCTGAGCGAAGGTGCAAGATGTGAGGGTGCAAGATGTGAGGGTGCGCCGCTGGCGGGCGGTCACCGCAGATCTATCGCGGCAAGACCTGTCGCCTTGCCAAACCCCTGCGCCCAAGGCCGAGACAATCTTGCCGCGACCTGCTCCTTGGAAGTCGGGGCAAAGATGTCTTGGGAGAGCTGGAATAAATCATCAAAAACAGGGGCCTATGTCGGCCGTCATGCGCAGCGACGGCTCGGCTTGGCCGAGGCGCTCGGGGTGGACGCCGCCGGGTGGTTCGACGGCAGTTGCACCTTCGACGCCGCGACGGCACGCGACATTGCCGAAGCAATCGGGGCCGACGCGCCGACCGTCGTGGGCAAGGCGCTCGCACTGGCACTGCGCCGCGACGCGGAGGACCTGGCATGACCCGCTCTATCCACCCTGCCTTCCGGACCTGCCGCCACGCCCGCGCCCGCATGAGGATGCGTCGGCTGCGCCCACCCACCCGATGCGCGGAAGTATCCCTCATGGTTGTCAGGACCTCCACCCCGGCGTAATTCTGTCTGCATGTTCCTCGAGCCCTCATCCCTGATCGACGCCATTGCCGCTGCGCCGGATGACGCCGCGCGGGCCCGTCTGCTGCGCAACGGGGCCCGGGGCCTTCTGGTCGAGCCCACGTCGATCGCCGATGTTGCCGCGGCCGTCCTCGACCCGGCGGAGGATGACCGGCAGAAGGCGGCCGCGGTGCTCCTGTCCAGCGCGCTCGACGAGGCGCGCATGGCCGCCGAGAACGGCGCGCCCGAGGGTTCGTCATTGTTGGATGCCCTTGCAGCCGATCTGTCGACGCGCGACGCCGCCCATACCTTTGCGCCGGTGGTGCGCTTGCGGCTGGCCCAGATCTACGCCCGCGCGGGCCTCGTGCCGCCGCCCTTCGCCACGCTCTCCGCTGACGTCATGGCGGGAGCCGAAAGTGCGCCCGAGGACATGCCCGACCTCGGCAGACTGCTCGACCCGATCCTGAAGGAGATCGGTGACGAGCCCTTGCAGGTACACGCCGCGATCGTCGAGCTCCTCGCGGGGCTGCCGCCGGAGCTGGCGGCGATGCTGGTCTCGATGACCGTCGCGCGGCCGGGCGCGGTGGAAGCGCGGCTGGGGCTCTACTGGCTGCTTGACCCAACGCCCGACCTCCGCCTCGCCGCGGCGACGGCGCTGCTGTCCCGGGCCGAGGCGGGCACGCTGGCACCGGATCTCGGCGCGCTGCTGCCCGCGCTCCGCAGGGTGCTGCCCGGCGATCCTGCGCGTGCCGCCGTCGACGCGGCGATCCGGCGGCAGATGCGCAGTGGCGCCGCTGTTCCTGCGGCACCCGCCGTGACGATCCACCGGGCCGCCATCAGCCTGCCCGACGGCGCCGGCGCGCAAAGCCTGGTCGCTGCCGTTCGGACCGGCAGCCGCCGCGGCGTTGCCATGGCGATGTTGAAGCAGGGACACGGCGTGAAGGACGCCTTCGTCATTCCCTGCGCCAGCGCGACCGAGCAGAAGCGCATGATCGCCAGCATACTCGATGAGATCGAGACCTTCGATGTTCCGCCCGAAGCGCTTGCCGCGGCGCTCGCGCGCGGTCTTGGCGAAGGACTGGCGCTGGGTCTGATGCCGGCGCCCGGGCTGGTGGATCTCGTGGACATCCTCGGCCCCGGCGCTCTGGCCACTGTCTCTGGGGAAACCGAAGCCATTCTGGCGTCGATCGGCGCGGCGGAGACGTTTGCGGGCCTGTCCGCAGCGCGCCGCACCGCGCTCGTGGATGCCAGCGCCGATTGGATCGACCG